>VOFH01000620.1_pt1 | contig 116000 bp, 201 predicted proteins | sample 5384091 | NCBI WGS metagenome assembly VOFH01 (sample SAMN12384727, study PRJNA508395) | human gut metagenome | isolation source: healthy gut G | host: Homo sapiens
GCGCGCGGCCTCGGCTGCTCCCGAGCACAGAGGCGTGGCGAACACGGCGGCGAACGCGGCGATGCGATAGTCCGGTGTACCAAAACCCGTGAGGATCCGCTTAGAGGGGGACGTCGGGCAGAGATGCCGCGATGGTGAACATGATCAGGGCGGTGACAGAAGCGATGCGACGAGCCATCTGCTCTTTCTCGCCGTTGAGGCAGCGCGAGCACCCGAGCAGAACCGCAAGCGCCGCAGGATCTGCGGCATCGGCTCGGCGAACGCGAGACGCCGCATCGACAGGGCGCTTGCGGGTCGGAGACGGATCCCACGACCACGACATGGTTTGCCTGATCGGGGGCAGGTTGCATCACGATCGCCCAGCGCCGCGAAGCCGAGGGAAACAAGCACGCAGCCCGCAAGGGGCGCGAAGCGCCCCCGTCTTTTCGCCGCGCGTTTCCCGAGCGTCTCGTGCGTCTTCGCGATGCAAAACGGCGCCAGGAAAACGGCTGCGGTGAAAATACGCTCGGTTGCGTGAGGATGATGGCGATAGCTCCCGCCAGGATGCAGATGACGAGCGCGGCTTTTTCGCCGCGCGCAGCCGCCTCCTTCGAGCAGTTCGATGAAGGCGGCTGCTGCGGCGGGCATCATGCAAAGCGACGCGGCGGCGTAGGGATAGATCTCCCACACGCCGATGAGCGTCCACGGAAACGCCGTGAAGGCGCTTGCGCAGACGGCTCCGACGAGCACGACGTCGCGTCTTTCGGAAGAGACGGGCGATGAGGGCATATGCCGCCACGGGGTAGACGAACGCGGCGAAAACGACGTTCGTCGCGTTCGCGGCGAACGTCGCGGGCACGGCGAACGCCTCCGCGATCATCGTGGCGACGATGTGCCATCCCGAGGGGTAAAAGCTCGTGGAGGCGAACGGGTCGAACTGCGCGCCGTAGGAGACGGATAGAGCGTCGTCGTCAGCGACGACCATATGCCCGATTGGGCGAAGCACTCGATCTGGCCGAGATGGCGAACGTTGTCGTGGGAGAAGACGATGGCATCCGGCGAGACGATGGGCTCGAGCAGGGCGTAGGATGCGACGGCGAGGGCGACGGCGATGTAGCACAAAGGCGCCGCGATTCCGAAGGCGCGGGTTTTCGCGCTGCCGCCTTCGATGCGGAAACCCGACGAGGCGCCGGCTGTCTTGTGCGCGTAGTCGTGCGGCGTCTTGCCGACGGCGCACGGCGGGCGTTTCGCCGGCGGCTTTCGCTGCGACGGCGCTGCCGATGATACGCGCGGCGACGAGGAGGAAGGCTGCGACGAAGGGGGGCGCGAGGGCGCCCGGCGAGGGTGGCGCGCACTCCCAAGGCAGGGGTAGATGCAGGTGAGGACGGAGATGAGCGCAAGCGATGTGACGGGGCCGCAGGCCAGCGCGAGCGGGGCGGGGATCTTCATCGCGCGCAGCGAGAGAAAACCCGCAGAGCCAGCGCGAGGTAGGCCGAGGCCACGGCGGCGGCGAAGATGATCCAGCTTTCTTGCATGAGGTTCTTTCCGCGAAAACTCGCTGAGACGAAACGGGCGCTAACGATGGGTATACTCGCCTGCGTCCGCTTCGCCGCGGCGCCGTGCGCGGGCGGTGCCGCGGCGCTCTCGCAAGGTTGCTGTTGACCGACTAGGTGTTTGATGCCAAGACGTTGTTTACATCGGGCGGTGACAAATAGGGAGGGCTCCCGCATGCTGTGGGTTGTCTACGCTTACGGCAGAGGAGCCCTCCCATGTCCCAGCATCCTAACGCAAAACTCACCCCGAGGGGGGCGCGAGACGCTCGTCTCGCGCATAGAGTCCGCCTCGGCGTCGCCGAGGCCGCCCGCCAGATGGGCGTCAGCCGCCAGACCGCCGGCAAGTGGCTGCGCAGGAGCAGGTCCGGCGAGGGCCTCTCCGACCGGAGCAGCCGCCCGCGCAGGCTGGCGAGGGCCACACCGCCCGACGTCGAGGATCGCGTCTGCGAGGCGCGGTCCTCGACGCTGCTCGCCCGCTCGGCCTCGCGGCCGCGACGGGCGTGCCGGCGCGCACGTGCGCGCGAATCGTCGCGCGCTCGGGGCTGCCAAAGCTCGCCGACGTCGACCGCGTGACCGGGAGGTGCGCCGCCGCGGCCCCGTCACGCGGGTGCGCTACGAGCGGGAGAGCCCCGGCGAGCTCGTGCACGTCGACGTCAAGAAGGTCGCCCGCATACCCGACGGCGGAGGCTGGCGCGCCCTCGGCAGGGGCGGAGACCCCTACGGAGGGCGTTCCGCGCCGGATCCTCGCGCCTGCACGTCGCCGTCGACGACTTCAGCAGGGTCGCCTACGCCGAGCTGCTGCCCGACGAGAAGAAGGCGCCTGCGCGGCGTTCATGGGCCGCTGCCTGCGGTTCTTCGCGGAATGGGCGTGCGGGTCGGGCGCGTGATGACCGACAACGGCCCCGGCTACCGCTCGGGCGAGCTCAACGCGCTGCTGGAGTCGGAGGGCGTCCGCCACACGTACACGCGGCCCTACAGCCCCTGGCAGAACGGCAAGGTGGAGCGCATGAACCGCACGCTCGCGCAGGAGTGGCAGTACGGCAGGGCCTGGGAGTGCGAGGCCGACAGGGCCGAAGCCCTGCCGGCCTACATCGAGCGCTACAATTGGGATCGTCCGCACAGCGCGTGCGGGGGCCTCCCTCCCATGTCGCGCATCGTCAGCGTAAACAACCTATTGGCACACAAAAAACTAGGCGGCTCGGCCTTAGCGCGTCTCTCGCCTTAGAGACTACTTGATTTGAGCTCGATCTTGCTACAAAATAAAAAGGTCTGCAACGAATTATGCGATCATATTTGGTCGTTCTTGTTTCTGCAATGTCGGATGATTTTAATTCAAGGGGAACGATTATGCTCGAAGCGCTCGCTCATGCGTTTTGGTACGTCATGCAGCCTTGCTATGATCTTACGGGAATTGGTGGGCGGCCATCTTGCTGTTCACCGTCATCGTCAAGATCGTGCTGATGCCGCTGTCGCTGTGGTGCCAGTGGAACAGCATCGTCATGGTGAAGATCATGCCGAGGTCAACCGGATCAAGGTGAAGTACTTCGGGGATGCCGAGGCGATTGGCGAGCGGCAGACCGAGCTCAACAAAAACACCATTACCATCCGCTGCTTTCGCTGGTTCCTCTTGCTGTCCAGATCTTGGTTTTATTCGGTCTGGTCGAGGTGATCCACGACATCACGGACTACGGCGCGCCCGGCACGGAGTTCCTCGGCATGGTTCCCGTCGAGGACGGCGGCCTGTCGTGGGTCATGCCCTTGCTCGCCGGTCTCTCGGCGGTTGCCATGGGCTTCGCGCAAAACAGGATCAACCCCCTTCAGCGCGAGCCGTCGAAGATGGAGAAGAACACCACCAACGGCTTGTCCATCGTTCTCTCGCTGGTTTTGGGCGTCTACGTCGCGGCGGGCATGGCGTTTTACTGGATCTGCTCGGAATCTGATGGCGATCGTCGTGCAGGCGCTGTGCAACCTGATCATTCGCCCCGCCAGGCACATCGATTACGCTGAGCTCGAGGAGAGCCGCGCCGAGCTCGATGCCTTGAACTCGTTCACCGCGCGCAAAGTGCCTTGGTACAAGCACGACCCCTCGCCAAGCGCGAGAAGCGCGACTACAAGCGCTTCATGAACGTCACGGGCAAGCACATCGTCTTCTACCCGAGCGAAGCGGGTTCTACCGTTATTTCCAGGGCGCCATCGAGTGGCTGCTGGATAATTCCGACGCGCATATCCACTACGTCACGAGCGATCCGGACGATCAGGTGTTTCTCTGGCGCAAAGCGAGCCGCGCATCATGCCCTATTTCATCAGGGAGAAGAAGCTCATCACGCTCATGATGAAGCTCGATTGCGATATTGCCGTGATGACGCTTGACGATTTGGACAATTTCTACATCAAGCGCTCTTACGTTCGCAAAGACGTGGAGTACGTCTACATGTTCCACCACATGACCTCGACGCATCTGGTTGCCACGAAGGAGGCTTACGACCACTACGACGCGATCATGTGCGTCGGGCCGCATCAGAAGACGGAGCTGAGGCGCGCCGAGCAGATGCGCGGGCTTCCCGAGAAGACGCTGGTGGAATGCGGCTACGATTTGATGGATCGTCAGATCGCAGACTACGCAGCCCGCGGGAAGACCCCTCGGCGCGTCCCGTCGTGCTCGTCGCTCCGTCGTGGCAGGAGGATTGCCTGCTCGACGTTTGCGCCGACGAGGTCATCAGGCCGCTTCTCGGCAAGGGGTACAAGGTCATCGTGCGCCCTCACCCCGAGTACACCAAGCGTTATCGGGCGCGATGGGAATCGCTTCAGCAGCGCTTTTCCTCCTATTCGTCTGACGAGCTGTACTTCGAGCAGGACTTCAGCACGTCCGATTCCATTTACGACTCCGATGTGCTGATCACGGACTGGTCGTCGATCGCCTGCGAGTTCTCCTTCGCGACGTTGAAACCGAGCGTGTTCGTCGATACGCCCATGAAGGTCTGGAACCCCGATTGGCGCGATTTGGGGATAGAGCCCACCGACATCTCCCTGCGCAACCGGATAGGGTCCTCGATTGCGCTCGACCGTTGGACGGCATCGCGGACGTGGTCGCCGACATGCTCGAGAACCCCGATCGTTGGCGCGATCGGATAATTGATGCGCGCGGCGAGATGATCTACAACCTTGAGGCGGCGGCGCGGTGGCGGGCGCGTACCTGCTCGACCGTATGCTCGATATTCAGGAAGGCAAGCGAGGTGAGGGGCGATGATGACGATGAGGTCGCTTGGATGTCGGGGATTGCGCGCGGGGTTGCCCTGGTTGGCGATCGTCCGCTTGACGCGGGGTTCGCCTTGACGTTGGCGGTCATCGGGGTTTCCTGCATGGCGTCGCCTGCTTTCGCCTACGTGGATCCTTCTGGTGATGACGTACACGATCCAGGCGCTTGCCGGGGTGGCGGTCGCCCTTTCGGCGGTCATCGGCGTCGTGTGGCGCAGGGTGCGTCGCTTCCTCATGCGCGTTTTGCGCATCGACGAGAACGCGGGAAAAGTCGGCGATGGCGAGGTTTCGCGCCTCGATCCTGAGCTCGCCTGATCACGCCGAGCGCGTGGCCGCCGCCCGGAAAGAGGCGCTCGGCGTGGGCGATCGCCTGCGCGTCACGCGCCCCGAGAATCTCTGCTGGATGACGCGTTTCGTCTTCTCCCTCGTCGCGTGCTTCGCCCTTGCGTTCACCGTCGTCGTGGCGCCCCCTCGAGCTTGTCGCCACGAACTCGGCGAGCTTGTTCTTCACCGTCTCGACGTCTGGGCTCCTCTCGCGATCTGCACCGCCGTGGTGACGCTTCTCGGCGCCGTGCTTTCCCCTGCTGCGCGGACGGGCCTTCAGCGTCGCTTTGGCCCTCGTCGCGCTTCTTTCGATCGCGGCTTACGTTCAGGTGCTCTTCTTCAACGCGTCGCTTCCCGCTGCGGACGGCAACGTCGTCGACTGGGGCAACTACACTAAGGTCACGGTGGCAAGCGCCTTCGTCTGGCTTGTCCTTCTCGTCGGCGGGGTTTTCCCTCGCGCTGCGCAAGCCCCTCGTCTTCAAAGGGAGCCGCCCTGTCCGTTTGCCTGGTGTGCGTTCTCGCGCAGGCGGTGAGCCTTGCGGCCGTTTTGCTCACGCCCGGCACAGACGGTTTCCGCCCGGTCGACGAGCGCCCCGTGGTGACGATGGACGGCGTGGACGAGGTGTCGGATAAGGGCAACGTCATCATGTTCGTCCTCGATACGTTCGATGTGCGTTATTTGAAAGAGGCGGTTCAGGCGGAACCCGCATCCTCGACGAGTTCACGGGATTCACGAACTTCGAGAACTCCACCGGCTTGATGATCCCGACGCGCTACGCGTTCTCCTCGCTTTTTGACGGGGCAGACGCTTCAGGACGATGACGAGGCGTGGTCGAACGATCTTATCGCCAGCTGGTACGAGCAGCACAACCTGATCGACGACGTGAACGAGCTCGGTTACGAGGTCGATTTGTACGCGACCGACATCAGCGACGCCATCTCGTCGCTGCCGGGCCGCGTGCAAAACGTGCACTCGGTGAAGCCGAACGTCGATCCTGCGGGCGCCGTGGCGTCGTTGGTGAAATGCTCGCTGTATCGCGATGCTCCTGGATCTTGAAGCCGTTTTTCTGGTTCTACACCGACGAGGGTGAACAACGCTGTTTTGCTCGAATCGGAATCGGGTCTTGAGGACAGCACGTGGAAGATGGACGACGCCCGCTATCATGAGATCTTGGACGAGCGCGGCATCGCGCCCGCTTCTATCGGCGAAAAGGGCTCTTTCCGTGTGATTCACCTGGCGGGAACCCACGCCCCTTACACGCTTGATCGCGCGCGGGGCGTCCTGCAGAGGGGAGAGCACCTACGTCGATCAGGGCATCGGCGTGCTCAACATCGTGGCGGAGTACTTGAGGGATCTGAAGGATTCGGGCCTTTACGACGAGGCGACCATCGTGGTGACGGCGGATCACGGCGAATGGTACCTCGCTGACGAGATCACAGGCCCCACCGCTCCGATGCTCATGGTGAAGCCCTCGACGGCCGCGGGCGGCTCGGACGCTCCCGTGAAGACCTCGGATGCGCCGACGGGGCATCTCGACTTGGCGCGGACCTCATCGAGGCCATGGGCGGCGACGGGTCATCCTACGGCGGGATGAACGTGTGTCGACGTGCCGCAGGATCCCCGCACGCGCTATTACTACTCGACTTCGGTCGTCGGTCCCGAGCACGACTACACCTTCATCAAGCAGTGGGAGATCTCAGGCGATGTGCTCGATTGGGACAGCTGGCGTCAGACGGGCGAGAAGTGGCCGATAGAATAGCCGATGACGTTTCAGATGAGCATCGTCGCATGCCGTTTTGAACGATGAGAGCGTGAAAGCGTCGATTCATCCCTTGTGTTTTTGGTTCGATTGACGCTTTCCACGTTCGAGTTGGAAAAAATAACAAAATATTGAACATCTTATCTACTTTTGGGTCTATTTTCTCCTCCCCTTTTGGGTGACCATGGTGCGACGTTTGCGTGGAGCGCGCTTTCGCGCAGGGAAGACTTGCCCGTCGGAGGGGACTTACATGAAGATAAGAGGCGCTTCGGCCGCATCGCCTGCTGCGCGCGCACGCCGCCGCCTTCTCGCCGCGCTCGGCGCGTGCGTCGCGGTGGTTTCGGCGTTTTGCCTGGCGGTGCCGCTTGCCGGCTGCTCCGCTGGAAACGATGACACGGTCGTCATCTACTCGTGCGGCGAAGGCGAGCTCAACGAGTACATTCTCGAGCAGATGCACGAGGATCTCCCCGAGTACGACATCCGCCTTCATTACGTGTCGACGGGCAATTGCGCCGCACGCCTTCAAACCGAGGGGTCGGACAGCGAGGCGGACATCGTGCTGGGGCTCGAGGGCGGCTACATGCGCCAGGTCAAGACGTCTTCGCCCGCTCGAGTACGATCTGAGCGTGTTCGAACCCGACCTGTTGGACAGATCGGGCACCTACCTGCCGTTTCGTCGCGAGAGCGCCTGCATCGCCGTCAACGCCCAAGAGCTTGAAGCACGCGGTCTCGAGGTTCCCACGTCCTACGATGATCTGCTGAAGCCCGAGTACGAGGGGCTCATCTGCATGCCCAATCCCAAGTCGTCGGGCACGGGCTACAACTTCCTCAAAAGCATCGTCAACGAGCGCGGGAGGAGCAGGCCTTCGCGTACTTCGACGAGCTTGCGAAGAACGTGTACCAGTTCACGTCGTCGGGTTCGGGCCCTGTCAACGCGCTCGTCCAGGGCGAGGCGCTCATCGGCTTGGGTTTGACGTATCAGGCGGTCTCCGAGATCAACAAAGGGCGTCCCTATCGAGATCGTCTAATTCGACGAGGGGCTTCCCTGGACGATGAACGGCGTCGCCGTCGTCGACGGCAAGCAGGACAAGCCGGGCGTTCGCGCGGTGATGGACTGGATGTACGAAGGGCATCATGCTCGATAAACGGAAGTTCGCGCCCGACGCCGTGTTCATCGATCAGGATGCGGATGTCGAAAACTATCCGAAGAATCCCGTTTACGCGGATATGACGGGATTGTTCGACGTCGAGGAGAAGCAACGTTTGCTGAAGGCGTGGAAGTACTAGAAGACGGCGCAGGACGCGCCCACATGCGTTGCGGGGCGCATTTTCTACGGAGGAGATTCGCGTGTCTGATGACAAGCTCGTCGTGCGGGGCCTGAAAGGCCTTCGGCGGCAAAATCGTTTTGCATGACCTCGACTTCGAGGTGAGAGAAGGGGAGTTCCTGTCCATTTTGGGCCCCTCGGGCTGCGGCAAGACCACCACGCTTCGCATCCTCATGGGGCTTCTGGAGCCCGATGCGGGCTCTGTCGTGCTCGACGGTCGCGATATCACGCATGCGCAGCCCGATAAGCGCAGCATGGGCATCGTGTTTCAGAACTACGCGCTGTTCGAGAACATGACCGTGCGGGGAAACGTCGAGTACGCGTTGAAGTTCCGGCCGGAGCTCGCGTCGCGTCGCGCTGCGATATCGGAGGAGGTTCTCGGCAAACTCGGGATGTCCGAGCATATCGACAAGTCGGTTTGCCAGCTCTCCGGGCGGTCAGCAGCAGCGGGTGAGCATCGCCCGCACGTTGGCCTTGAACCCCGAGATCGTGCTGTTCGACGAGCCGATGAGCGCTCTCGACGTCGAAACGCGCCTGTCGCTTCGCGCGGAGCTCAAGCGCATTCAATCGGAGTTCGGAACCACCATGATCTACATCACGCACGATCAGGAGGAGGCGTTCGCGCTCTCCGATCGCGTCATGGTGATGGGGGAGGGCCGTATCCATCAGCTGGATGCGCCCGAGAGGATAATCTCCGACCCCGCAGACGACTACGTGTCCGATTTCGTCGTGCGTAACCTCAAGGTGAAGATGGACTCGCTCGCGCGCTTCATGAGCAGGTAGCGTCATGGGGAAAACCAAATCCATCAACCTCGTGCGCGTGATGCTCGCGCTGTTCTTCCTCTTCGCGGCCATCCTGCCCCTCGTGGGCATGTTCGCGCGCCTTTTTCAGCCCTGCTTCGGCGGGAGGCGTTCTCCTCCCCGCAGTTCGCGACCGCGTGCGCGAACTCGATCGTCATCTCCTGACGGCGACGTTCATCTCGCTTTGCCTCGCCCTGATCATGTCATGGGTGCTGTGTCGCACGCGTATTCGCTTCAAGGGCGCCATCGCCGTCGTCATGACGCTGCCCATGCTCATACCGTCTTTGGCTCACGGCATGGGGCTGGTGTTTCTGCTCGGCAGCAACGGCATCCTCACCCAATGTTTTAGGGCTGGGCAGCTCGTTTTCGATATACGGGTTCTGGGGCATCGTGGCGGGCTCGGTTCTCTACTCGTTCCCGTCCGCTTTCCTGCTGCTCTACGATGTGCTGAAGTACGAGGATTACTCCGCCTACGAGGCGGCGAGCGTTTTGGGATCCCGAAGTGGAGCCAGTTTCTCAACATAACGCTTCCCTACCTGCGCAAGCCGCTCATCTCGGCGGTGTTCGCGACCTTCACGCTCGTCATCACCGACTACGGCGTGCCTTTGATGGTCGGCGGCAAGACCGTGACGCTTTCCACCTTGATGTACCAAGAGGTCATCGGCCTTTTGAACTTCAACACGGGCGCGGCGATCGGATTCGTGCTCCTGATTCCCGCGGTGGCGGCGTTTCTCGTGGACGTGCTGAATCGCGATGCGGGGCGTATGTCGTTCGTCACGCGCCCTTCGAGATCCGGCGTAACGGGGTACGCGACGCGCTCGCCTACGTTGCGAGCATCCTCGCATCCGTCGCCATCGTGTTGCCGTTGGCGTCGTTCGCCCTGGTCTCGTTTGTGCGCAAGTACCCGGTCGACCTGTCCTTCACGCTCGACAACATCGGTCGTTCTTTGAACCTCAACGTGGGCGATTACTGGCTGAACTCGATTTTCGTGGCGCTGTCGGTTGCGGTTCTGGGCACGGTTCTCGCGTACTTCGCGGGCTACATCACCGCGCGCATGGGCGGCAAGTTCGCGCGGGTGCTGCATCTCGTCTGCATCACGACGCTTGCCATCCCGGGCATCGTGCTGGGCCTTTCCTATGTCGGCTTTTTCAAAGACACCTTCATCTACGGCACGTTCGCGCTGCTCATCCTGGTGAACCTCATCCACTTCTTCGCCTCCCCCTATCTTATGGCGTACAACTCGCTCGGGAAGGTGAACGCGAACCTCGAGGCGGTCGGCGCGACGCTCGGCATCGGGCGCATGAGCATGATCAAAGACGTGCTGATCCCCCAGACCGTCGACACGGTGCTGGAGATGTTCGCCTATTTCTTCGTCAACTGCATGGTCACCATCTCGGCCGTCGCGTTTTTGGCGACGACGCTCGACATGCCGCTGGCTCTGCTCATCACCGACCTCGACACGCAGCGTCTCACCGAATGCGCGGCGTTCGTGTCGCTTGTCATCCTGGTCACCAACATCGTGGTGAAATCGCTCCTCGCGGGTGTCAAGAAGATCGTCTCACGCAAGCAAAGATTGGAATCTGCAAATGGGTAAGGGGAATTGGAATATCGCGAGTTCAAAGTTCTCGAGCTGCTTGAATCGCGCGGAGGCGGCGCGCTCACGCAACGAGAGATCGCATCTTCGCTCTCGGTTTCCGTCGGCACGGTCAATCGCGTGGTCGCGGAGCTGGCCGAGCGCGGCTTCGTGGAGTCGGGCCTGATCACCGAGGCGGGGCTTGCTGCGCTCGAGCCGTATCGCGTGAAACGCGTTGTGTTCATCGCGGCGGGTTTCGGCTCCCGCATGGTGCCTATCACGCTCAACACGCCCAAGCCCCTCGTGCGCGTGCACGGCAAGCGCATCATCGATTCGCTTCTCGACGCCGTCGTGGCCGCGGGGATCGAGGGAGGTCTATGTGGTGCGCGGTTATCTCGGCGAGCAGTTCGACCAGCTGTTGCGCAAGTACCCCCATGATCACGTTCCTCGAGAACCCTCTTTACAACGAGGCGAACAACATCTCGAGCATCGTCGTGGCGAAAAGACCTTCTGTCCAACGCCTACGTCATCGAGTCGGATCTGCTCCTGTCCAATCCATCCCTTTTGACGAAGTATCAGTATTATTCGAACTACCTGGGCATTCCCCGTCGAAAAGAAGCGATGATTGGTGCTTGTCCGCGCGCAAGGGCGTGGTGACGGGCGTGTCGGTCGGCGGCGAGAACTGCTGGCAGATGGTGGGCATCTCGTATTGGAACGCCGAGGACGGCCGTCGTCTCGCCGAGGACGTGCCTGCCACGTTCGGGATGCCGGGCGGCAAGGAACGTTACTGGGACGAGGTGCCGCTCACCTATTTCGCCGACAACTACGAGGTGCATGTGCGCGAGTGCAGAGCCGACGACATCGTGGAGATCGACACGTTCAAGGAGCTTCAGGCCATCGACAGCGCCTACGCCTGCTGCTGAGCTTTCTCGCCGGCGCATGCCCCGGCTTTGACGTTTCGCCGGCATCTGCAACGAACACGCGTGCAATCCTTGACCTGTTTGTTCAAAGTTTACAATGATTTAACGTAAATTGAACATGTCGATCCCCCCGACATCGCTTGAGCGAGACGGGGAAGAAGAGGCGCCTTCGTGTTCGGGGGCGGGGTCGGGAAACTCATATGGCTCTTTCGGAATTGGAGTTCAGGGCGCTTGTCGCCCTGATCGATGGTAACGTGCGCTCCCAGCGCGCCATCGCTGGCGGGGGAGATGTCCCTCGGTTCGGCGAACCGCGCTTACCGCGATCTGGTGGAGGGCGGCGGAGGGATTTCAGGTTACGGAGGCGGGATTCAAGCGCTGTCCCCGTATAAGGTGGACAACGCCGTCATCTTGGCGGCGGGGCTTTCGTCCCGCTTCGCCCCCATCTCCTACGAGAAGCCCAAAGGCGTGCTGCGCGTGCGCGGCGAGGTGCTCATCGAGCGTCAGATCGAGCAGCTGCACGACGCCGGAGTGGATGACGTCACGGTGGTGGTCGGGTACAAAAAGGAGCACTTTTTCTATCTGGCGGAAAAGTACGGCGTTCGCATCGTGGTGAACCCCGCGTATTGCCGCAGGAACAACAACTCGTCGCTCATGGCGGTTCGCGAGCTGCTCGGCAACACCTACGTGTGCTCCTCCGACGATTACTTCACCGAAAAACCCCTTCGAGCCTTACGTCTATCGTGCGTATTACGCCGTTCAGTACCAAGAGGGCTTCACGAAGGAGTGGTGCATGAAGCTCGGCGCCAAAGACCGCATCGAGGGCGTCTCCATCGGCGGCTCCGACGCTTGGTACATGATCGGGCACGTCTATTTCGATCGTGCGTTCTCGAAGCGCTTCGTCGAGATCCTCGAGGAGGAGTACGATCTTCCCGGACGGCGGACAAGCTTTGGGAGCAGATTTACATCGATCATATCTCCGAGCTCGACATGGTTTGCCGTAAATACGACGAGGGGGTCATCCACGAGTTCGACTCGGTCGACGAGCTGCGCGAGTTCGATCCGTTCTTCCTCGAAAACGTCGATTCCGAGGTGTTCGACAACATCGCCTCGGTGCTCGGCTGCGAAGGACGACGTCTGCGACGTGTACCCCTTGAAGCAGGGCATCACCAACCTGTCGTGTCATTTCGCCGTCGCGGGCGAGGAGTACGTTTACCGGCATCCCGGCGTGGGGACCGATCAGATGATCGACCGCTCGGCGGAGATGGCGGCGCAGCGCGCGGCGCTCGATCTGGGCATCGACGCGACGTTCGTCTACGGCGATCCGAGCCGCGGCTGGAAGATCTCGCGCTTCATCCCCGAATGTACGACGCTTAACCCCCATGATGCCGAGCAGGGGGGGCGCACGCCATGCGCATCGCGCGGTCGCTTCACGAATCGGGCGTTCAGGTGGAGCGAAGGTTCGACTTCTTCGAGGAGGGGAAGCGCTACGAGTCCATGCTGCGCGAGCGCGGGCCCATCGACGTTCGCGGCTACGAGGCGCTTGCATCGAAGGCGGCGCAGCTCAAGCGATGCGTGGAGCGCGATAACGCGCCCGTGTGCTTGACGCATAACGATTTCTTCGATTTGAACTTCCTGGTGGATCGCAAGGGCGATTTCAGCTTGATCGATTGGGAGTACGCCGCATGTCGGATTACGCGAGCGACTTCGGCACCTACGTGGTGTGCTGCAGGCTCTCCGAAGAAGAGGCGATATCGGCTCTCGTGAGCTACTTCGACCGCAAGCCCGACTACGCCGAGCTTCGTCACAACCTCGCCTACGTGGGGCTTGCGGGTTGGTGCTGGTACGTGTGGTCGCTGGTGAAAGAGGCGCAGGGCGATTTCGTGGGGGGTGGCTCTACGTGTATTACGATTACGCCGTGCGTTACATCGACAAGGCGCTTTCTTTGTACTCGGTCGACTTCGGGACGCCGACGGGCGCGCGTGAGCGCAGGCGCGCCGTCCGAAGGGCCCTGCCCTCGGTTTTCTCCTCGCGCGTGCAGACGGAGACGTCAGCTGAGGTCCGCGGCGCCGAAGCGGATGGGGACGGGCTCGAGCGTGTGTGCGAGCTGCGTCGCGGGAAGGCGCGCTGAGACGATGGGCTTCGGTCTTCTCGGGGCCTGCTTTGGGGCCTGGACACGGTCGTTCTCGGCATCGGGCTTGCCATGGCTCCCCTACGTCGGCGCGCCGGAAGCGCTCGCCTTCGCCTCCATAGCGGGGGCCTTTCTGCACGATGCGTTCTGCGCCGTGTGGCTTTGCGCCTACATGGGGGCGCGCGGGCGCTGCGCGACACGCTGCGCGCTTTGAGGACGAAGCGGGAAGGCGGTCATGCTGGGGGGCGTTGCTGGGAGGGCCTGTGGGCATGACCGGCTACGTGGTCGCCATCGGCAACATCGGCCCAGCCTATACCGCCGTCATCTCGGCGTTTTAACCCGCGTTCGGAGCGCTTGTCGCCGTCTTGGTTCTGAAGGAGCGCATGCGGGTCGGGCAGGTTGCGGCGCTGGCGGTGGCGCTGGCGGGCGTTATCGGCATGGGGTACGCGTCATCTGTCGGGCAGGCGGCGGCAGGCGATACCCTGGTCGGCTTGCTGGGCGCGGCGGCGTGCGTCGTGGGCTGGGGCTCTGAAGCGGTGCTGTGCGCGTGGGGCATGCGAGACGACGCGGTGGACAACGAGACGGCGCTTCAGATTCGCGAGACGACCTCGGCTTTGGTTTACGGCATCGTCGTGCTGCCCCTTTTCGGCGCGTGGGGCTTCGTCTCGAGCGCGTTTCCAAGCGCGGGCACGGCGATCGTGGCGGCGTCGGCGCTTGCGGGCGCAGCTTCGTATCTGTTCTACTACAAGGGATCTCCCTCATCGGGGCGGCGCGCGGCATGGCGCTCAACATCACCTATTCGGCGTGGGCGGTGGTCTTCGGCGTGCTTTTGCTGGGCGCGGTGCCGACGGCTTTCGACGTCGTCTGCTGCATCGCCATCATGTGCGGCACCGTGCTGGCGGCGGCGGATTGGCGCGAGCTTTTCGGGCGGGGAGGGGCTATCGTCGGGCGCAAGTAGGGGATGTGCTAAGCTTGTGCTTGTTTTCGATGGCGTTTCGATACGTATGGAGGGTGCGAGATGACGCAGCGCAGGCAAGACGGCGGGGTTTCGAGACGGGGTCCTCGTCGGACGCGCAACGTGCTAGGCGCAGCTCGCAGGCCGGCAGCCCGCCTGCGTCGTCGGCTCGTCCTCGCCAAGCCCCGCGGCCGCGGCAGCGACCTGCTGCCTCGCGTCCTCGTTCGGCCGATCCTGCCGTCTACGACGAGCTGAGCCGGTATCGCGCCTCGGAATTACGCGGCGCGGCGGAAGAGGCGGGGCTTCCTGGATAGCCGCTGCCGTCTTGGTTGTGGCGGGCGCTGCGGTGGCCATCGGGCTGTCGGGCGTTTTCGCCTCGTCGGCGGGCCCTCGACCCCGCGCCGGGTTCCGATCTGCTTGCCTCGGCGGGCTCCGACCAGGTTGCCGAGCGGAAGACGGCCGACGACGTGGTCATGACGCTTGGCGGCAGCGCCGATACGTACGTGCTGCAAGGCGAGGAGTACCTCGAGGCGGGTTGCCATGCGGTCGACCCCGAAGAGGGCGACATCACCTCGACGGTCGTCGTCGAAGGATCGCCCGACACGTCGGTTCGGGTGATTACGTCGTCTCGTACACCGCCTCCACCGCGGACGGATCCGTCGCGCGCGCGGAGCGCACGGTTCATGGTCGGGTCTTTCGAGGAGAACGCGACCAGCTTGCCCGTTTTGATGTACCACTACGTTTACACCCAAGATGATCAGCCCGCCGAGCTCAACGGCAACTACCTGCTCGACGTCAAGCTCGAGGAGCAGCTTCGCTATCTTTCGGAGGAGGGGTACTATTATCCTTCGTTTCAGGAGGTGAAGGCCTTCGCCGAGGGGACGCACACCCTGCCCGCTCGCAGCGTGGTTTTGACCTTCGACGATTGCGAGGCGGGATTTCTGAAGTACGGCATCCCCCTTCTCAACGAGTACAAGGTGCCCGCCACCTCGTTCGTCATCTGCTCGGACGGCGATGCCGCCGAGAAGATACAGGAGAACGCGACGCCCTACGTGCAGTTCCAATCTCACTCCTTCGCCATGCACCAGGCGGGGTCGAACGTCGGGCGCGGCGGCCGCATCCACGCGATGACGCAGCAGGAGATCCTCGACGATCTGCGCCAGGCTCAGACGTTGCTCGGGTCGACCGAGGCGTTCGCGTATCCGTTCGGCGACAACAACGCGACGGCTCAAGCGGCGCTGCGCGATGCGGGCGTGCTGTGCGCTTTCACGATCGACAACGATCGGGTGTATCCGGGTGACGATCCCACGGTTTTGTCCCGCGTGCGCATCTCGGGCGAGTACACGCTCGAGAGCTTCGAGTACCTTGTGGCGCCGAACGCCTGACAGGTCGCCCTCGGGGGGGTGAGGGGCATCTCGCCTCCGAGGTTTCGCGCGTCGCTTTTTCGCCCGCGCCGGCGCGTGCGGGCGCGGCGCGTTGCTAAAAGCGCGCCTGCCTCGAGCTTCTCAAGCCCCTCGACGACGCGTCTGTGCGCATCTTCGACGTCGGGCAGAAAGGACTCGGCGGCGAGGTACTCGCCTTCGCGCAGATTGCCCGCCATCTCCGCAGAGACGTTGTAGAGCTTGGTGAACGAGAGAGGTTTCCCGCGATGCCCTTCAGGCTGTGCGCTTGCCGGTACGCCTCGTCGAAGTCGTGCATCTCCATAGCGGCGACGAGGCGGGCGTAGCTGTCGCTTTCGAGGTATTTCGCCGCAAGGCGGCCGAACAGCTCGCCGTTGCCTCCGAATCGATCCATCGCGTCTTCGTAGTCGATGCCGTAGGGCGTAAGCGCTGCGCTGAGGTTAGCCGCCATGAGGTGCTCCTTGTCGATCGGTTGCACGCCCATTGTACAGCCGTCGTGCGTGCAGCCGCCTTCTCCTCGCCATCCGTTACCCGGTTCGTGAGGCGGGGCGGCGCGGCAAAAGCGACGGCGCGGGCGCGCGGGTCGCCCGCGCCGTCGCTGAAGCTTGCAGGTGGCAGCCGCGCGCTGCGACAGGCGGTCCGGGCGCCGTATCTCAGGCGTCGCGCTCGCTTACGTCCCAGCTCACGCACGCCCAGCGATCGACGCGGGGCGGTCGAGCTCGAAGCGCCCCGTCGACTTGTCGTGGACGATGTGCTCGGCAAGGTAGGCGCGAAGCGCTTCTTCCCTCGCGCGGGTTTCAGGGGCGCATGCGATCGCATGAGGGTGTCGACGAGCGCCTCGCGCGTATCGCGTCCCCACATGCGCTTGAAGCTGATGTAGGAGATGTGCGGGGAGACGCCCGAGGAGAACAGGTAGTTGACTAGGCAGACGAGCTCCGCAGGATCCATGGCGATCTCGTCCGATCTGCCCATGGCGGACAAGATCGCATGATCTCGGTAGGGGAGGTTGCCCGCTCCGACCGTGACGAAGGCGCGTTTGCGCGCGTGGGCCTCGAGCTTTCGAACCGAGTCGGCCAGATCGTAGGTGATGAGGAGCGCGATGAGACGGCGACGTCGGCGACGGGAACGTCGTCCCAGCTCTGCTGCCAGGACCGCTCGACAGCGTGGATGCTTCCCGCCTGCGGCATCGCGACGGCGTCGGCGGGCGTCGCGGCGCGGGTTCTCTTCACGGCGACGCCCGATTCCGAGGCAGATCGCTCGAGTTCGTCAAGCATCACGGGAGAGAAGTCGAGCGCGACGACCGCATGGCCGAGCTCTACCAGCGGGATGGCGAGCGTTCCCGAGCCGCATCCGACGTCGAGCACCGATTCGGCGGGGTCGAGATCCAGGAGATCGACGAGCTGATCGATGTAATCGGAACGGGATGGCTTGCGGGCGAAAGACGGCGCCTTCTCGTTCCAGAGCGCGCGTGAGGCCTCGCTGCCGGCTTCTAATTTATCGGGGCCGTCTTTCAACTCGTTGAACGCCTGCGCCCAGTCGATGTCTCGATGATCCATGGTCTCTCGTTTCGTCGCGTGCCGTCTTCGCCTAGGGTTTTACAGGTTTGCAGGTGCCTTGAGGGAGCAAGTTTGCAAAGCCGCTCCGAAAAGCTTGCCTGCGCCGCTTTTGACGGCGAAGCGCGTCTTCTCGGGTCGGCCACCACGCTGCCCGCCATCATCTCGACGCCCCAATCGAACAGGTGCGCGGACATGACGACGCTCGGTCCCACCATGACGGTGTGGGCGCGTTTCGCGAGCTCGAGCAGGCGGGGCGCCGTCTTGTTGATGATGGTGACGCCCGTGAGGAATGCGAAATCGGCTTCGGGCATGACGTACTCGCATGCGGGGTCGGGGGTGTCCCACTCGTCGCGGCAGGATCGTTCGAGCACGGTGAGCGTGGCGTATTCGGCGATGTCCTCGACATGGGGGAAGTGGCCGACCACCACGACGTGCGCATCGTCGACGGCTTCGATGCGCGGGCGATACAGGTCGAACGCGTCGAGCTTCATGTTGGTGCGGCCGTTGATCTTGGGCTTGTCCTCGGCGTCGTCGTAGGAGGCGCCGAGGGGTCGAGCAGCTCATGGCGCGCATGCCAGGCGTTCAGCGCGGCGACCCCGAGCGTCGCCTCGGGAAACGACCAGGATTTCGAGAGCTCCGCGACCTGGCGCAGCGGGACGCCGCGAAGGTCCATCTTGTGGGTGCGGGGCAGCCCTCCTCCGGCCGTCCATGCCACGCCCATGCCGCATTCCGCCTCGACGTAGGACCATTTGGTCCCCAGACAGTAATCGGTCACCAGCACGTCTTCGGGGATGTCCTCGATCAGGCTGTTGTAAAAGCGCCAGGGCGTGTTTTCCCGAAGGTTCGGGAAGGCTGATGACCGCGTCGCGGCAGGCGGCGTTTCTCGCTTCGTGCTCGTTGCTCATGCTGTTCATGATGGGCTCCAATCGTCATGGCGGCAGATGCGATATGCTTGCCCGGCTGATATACGCTACGATCAAGTATAATTAACCGCGTTTTCTTCTCAATTCTCTTGTTATGAGGATAATTGTTGCGGAAAGGGGGCGATCATGCTGTTCGTGTTGACAGGCGATGTGCAGACGGGCAAGACGCGTTGGCTTCACGACCTCGTCGAGGAGATCGCGTCGCGCGGCGTTCTCTGCGAGGGCGTGCTCGCGCCGGGGTGTGGCGCAAGCGAACCGCTCGGGAGATGGCGGAGCTTTCGGCGGGTGCGTCTGCGGGCGCGAGCACGGCGGCGGGCTTGGGGAGCGCATCTCCCTACGAGAAGCTCGGCATAGAGAACCGCCTTCTCCCCGACGGCCCGACGATCGTCTTCGGGCGTCGCCGCGATCTCGCCGGCGAGGGGGGCTTTCCCGCGCGAAGCCAAAGCGGCAGGGCGCAGCTGGGGTGGGCCATCTCCGATGAGGCCATCCGTGCGTGAACGATCACTTCGACCGGCTGTCCGCGCGGGGGCGATGTTGTCGTTTCGCCCGACGAGAAGCATCGCCTTCCGTTTGACGACGAGGGCGGAAGCGGGCGTTCTCGTCTCCCGCCGCGTTTCTCGTCGTCGATGAGCTGGGAATTCTCGAGCTTGTGCGTGGAGGGGGTCTGACAAGCGCGCTCCACGCGCTCGAGGCGGGACCGACCGAGCGTCATCCTCATGCGCTTGCGGTGGTGAGGTCGCGCCTTGTCGAGGATGCGCGCGAAAAGCTCGAGCCCGTTTGGGGCCCGCTTTCGGCGATCGGGCCTGATGACGGGGGGAGGGCCGCGGTGCTTTCGGCGCTCGGGTTGCTGTGACCTCGCCTTGCCGCTAGCTTCGCTTCTCGGTGTTCCAGGAGATGAACGCCCATCTGGTCATGCGCCGTCGGCGCAGCCTGAGCGCCTTGCGCGGCGCGCCGTCCTCGTCGGGCTCTCCCGCGCGTTCGTTTTCCACGAGGTTGTCGGGAAGCCACGAGCGCAGGTCGTCGAGGGCGCGGGCGACGCGTCTTGTCCGCCGCGGCTCCGGCGGTGCTGAGGATCATGCCCTCAAGGCTCTCGTATGCTTCTTGCGCGTCGGCATAGGAGTCGTCGCGCACGCTTTCGATGTAGGAGACCTCGGGATGAAGCCCCATCTGCACGAGGATGGCGAATGCGTAGAGATAGTCGCGTCCGAGCTCGTCGAGCAGTCCGAGCTCGTCGAGGATGCGCTCGTCGCTGCGCGGTGACGGTCCCGTCGGCAGCGTGATGCACGCGCGCCTTCTCGCGACGCGCGTGAGGCGCTCGAAGGAATCGCGCATGTCGAGGGTGCCGATGGAGCGGGACGCCGCCGCTACGTCGGCGCAGTTCGCGGTGATGCCGCGTGCGTTCCAATCCTCCGTCCAGCTCATCACGTCGACGTCTATGCCCGCCACGCCCGCCTCGGCGGCTTGCCGTTCGAGCTCGTCGAGCATGGCTCGGCTGAAGTCGCGCGCGATGACGCGGTGCCCGGCTTCGGCTGCGGGGATTGCGATGGCACCCGTTCCGCAGCCCATGTCGAGCAGCGTTTCCCGGGACGCAGGCCCATGAGCTCGATGAAGCGTGCGGCGTAGGCGGAGTGCCTTCTCTTTCCGCCGTAGGATCGCGCGCGTTCGTTCCAGCGCGCGGGGTCGTCTGAGACGCGTCGCGCCGCCTGAAGGCGCTTCCACTCCTCGCTCCAGCCGGTCGTGCACAAGGTGGGGGGAGAATGCGTTCGGCTCCGTCATGGGTTCCTCCGTAATCGCTCGGGCCGTCGTCTCGCCTTTCGACGGCGTCTGCAGTGCGGGCGGCTTTTCGGCGCGGGCGGCTCTCGCGCTCGTGGAATCCACATGCCGCCCGCGCGCCGCCCGTCCGACAAGGCTGCGTCGCACACTATACTAACCCAAAACGATCGCCATCGCGTTGCCTTCGCAAGCCCGACGCGGATCGTCGCGGACTTGCGGAAGACGCGGTTTCTCACGAGGAGGACGCATATGCAGGTAGAGCTTCTGTACCATACGCCCGACCCCGAGCGCGCCATCGCCACGGCGGCGCGGCTGTGCTATGCGCCGGTGGGCGCGAGCGAGCTGATGGAGACCATGCCCGAGGAGCGGGTGCGCTCGGTGCTCGGCACCATCATGCGCTCGGGGCATTTCTCCACGCTCGAGCACGCCAGCTACACGTTCGCCGTCGACGGCGTGTCCCGCGCGCTCACGCACCAGCTGGTGCGCCATCGCATCGCCAGCTTCAACCAGCAGTCCCAGCGCTACGTGAAGTTCACGAACGGCCTCGACACCGTCAAGCCCGCATCGGTTTCAGGCGATGCCGAGGCGAGCCGCGTGTTCGACGAGGCGATCGAGCAGGCGAAGGAAGCTTACGCGCGCCTGGTCGAGCTCGGCGTTCCCGCCGAGGACGCGCGCTACCTGCTGCCGAACGCGGCTGAGACGAAGATCGTCATCACGATGAACGTGCGCGAGCTCTTGCACTTCTTCGAGCTGCGCTGCTGCAACCGTGCGCAGTGGGAGATCCGCGACCTGGCTCATCGCATGCTCGAGCTGGTTCGCCCGACGGCGCCGTTCGTGTTCCTCGACGCGGGAGCGCCGTGCGTTCACGGCTCCTGCCCCGAGGGCAAGATGTGCTGCGGCAATCCTTATCCGCGTGTGGACAGGGGTTAAGCGTGGCGAAGGGTTTCGAGGGAGGCTTTCTGAGGTCTTCGACGGCTGCGACGAGCCTGGCTGCGACCGGGCTTCCTCCGTCTTGCCGGAGTCGGCCGAGGGCGCGGCCTGCGAACGCTTTACGCGCGGCGTCGAAAGCAGGTCGCGCGCGAAGGCGGGCGGAAGGCGAGCGATCTGTCGCGTGCGTTTTCGAGGACGGCGCGCGCAAGACCCACGTGGGAGGCCAGGCCCTCATCGAGGGCGTCATGATGCGAGGCAAGTACAACTGGGCCGTGGCCGTGCGCGAGCCGGACGGCGGCGTCTACCTCGAGGGAGCACGATCTCGCATCGGGGCGCAAGAAGAACGGTTGGATGTACTGGCCGCTCGTGCGCGGATGCACGGCGTTGGTGGAATCGCTCATGCTCGGGTTCAAGGCGCTTGAGATAGCCGCGATGCACGCCTTCGACGACGAGGAGAACGAGGTCGAGGGCTGCGATGGGGGCCGCGGGGAGCGCCCCGCGCCTTGCGGCGCCGATCCTTCGTCCGTCGAGGACTCGCAGCGGCCCTTTTCCTGGAAAGACGATTTCGGCAACCCCGACACCGTGATCGACGCGCTCGGAGCGCAGCGGACGTTCGAGCCTGTCGCGCCCCCGCGGAGCCGAGGCGGCTCGCGCCGATTCGCCTGCGGCCGCCGAGCGCTCGGGCGCGCGCGAATCGACGGGGAGAGGGCCGACGGCAAGGGCGAGGGCGCGCTCAGCAAGGCGGAGATGACGCTGTCCATGATCGCGGGCGTGGTGCTCGGCGTGGTGCTCTTCATCGCGGCTCCGGCCTTCATCACCAACCTCATCGTGGGCGAGTACGATCAGAACACCGTCTTGTGGAACGTCGTCGACGGCCTGCTGCGCGTCGCGGTGTTCGTCTTCTACCTTTGGCTGATAGGCCGCATGGAAGACATCAAGCGCATGTTCATGTACCACGGAGCCGAGCACAAGACCATACACTGCTTCGAGCACGGCCTCGAGCTCACGCCCGAGAACGCGCGCTCGTTCCCGAGGCTGCACGTGCGCTGCGGCACGGCGTTCATCATGGTCATGGTCATCGCCATCTTCGTGTACACGGCCATCCCCTCAACGCGCTCATCTCCGCGTGGGGCGTTCCCGACGGCGCTCGAAGCTTCTGCTCGTCATCGCGGTGCGCATACTGTTCTTGCCAGTGATCGCCGGCATCTCCCTACGAGATCACGGTGAAGTGGGCGGGTCTCATCCCGATAACCCGCTGGTGAAGGTCATCTTGTGGCGGGCATGCAGATGCAGTACCTGACGACCCGCGAACCCGACGACGGGCAGATCGAGTGCGCCATCGAGGCGATGAAGCTCGTGCTCGCGCGCGAGGAGGCGGAAGCTGCGGCGTCGGCGAACGCGGTCGCGCACGCGAGCCGTCCGTGAGGTTTGAGTCGGCCCGCTGTCAAGCCGGGGCGGGCGTTCGGCGAGCTTCGAGCGCTCGATTTGCCGGCCTGATCCCGCTTGCGCTTGCGCGGGGTTGCCGAATTCCCGCTCTTTTCCCTCGCTCTTCAAGAATCGTAGACGAAAAAGTTCCATCTAATTCGCGTCTCGATACGTGCGTGCTTCGCGCTTAAATCGTATGCTATCGACTGCTTGCCTAAGGCGAGTCCGCGAACCGCGCGAACAGCGCGCAAGCGGCAGATCCCCTCACACGTTAATAAGCAAACGGGGTGTCGTGTGACGAAGGCGCCGTCGTCGCGTCTCGCCGACAGGGGGCGGCGTGCGGCGGAGATGAATAAGGAGGACCCGCGTGAAGCTGGTGGTAACCGAGAAGAACGACGCGGCTCAAAAAATCGCCGACTTGCTCGGCGTCAAGAAACCCAAGGCGGACAAGGTGTATTCCACGCCGGTGTATCGTTTCGAAGTCGACGGCGAGGAGTGGGTGACCATCGGTTTGCGCGGCCATATTCTCGAGCCCGATTTCACGCCCCTCTCGTGTACAAGAAGCGCGAGGGCTGGCAAGGCGTCACGGCCGCGGGCGAGGTCGTCTCCGCGAACGTGCCCGCATCGCTTGCCCGTCCGCCGTTCAAGAAGAAAAAGCCCCTTCACCGAAGACGGCGTCGACCTTAGGGTTGGAAGATGGAGGCGCTGCCGTATCTGGTTTACGCGCCCATCGAAAAGCTGCCCAAGGAAAAAGACATCATCCGGTCTTTGAAGAACCTTGCGAAGAAAGCGGATTCGATCGTCATCGCCACCGACTTCGACCGCGAGGGCGAGCTTATCGGGGCCGATGCCTTGTCCTGCTGCCGCGAGGTCAACGAAACCGCCCCCGTCTCCCGGGCGCGCTACTCGGCGTTCACCAAGCCCGAGATCACGGCCGCGTTCGCGAATTTGGTCGACATGGACGACGACCTCGCCTCCGCCGGCGCCTCGCGCCAGGACATCGACCTCATCTGGGGCGCGGTGCTCACGCGCTACCTGACGCTCGTGAAGTTCGCGGCTACGGCAACGTGCGCTCGTCGGGGCGCGTGCAGACGCCCACGCTCGCGCTCATCGTGGCGCGCGAGCGCGAGCGCATGGCGTTCGTTCCCGAGGACTACTGGGTGATCAAGGGCGCCTTCGACGCCGCCGCGCAAGCCCGGTCCCACCGACGGCGCGGGCAAGGGGGCGTTCGAGGCGGGGCACGCGACGGCGCGTTTCAAGGTCGAAGGCGAGGCCGCAGCCGCTATGAGCGCCGTGGAAAACGCCCGCAGCGCCCGCGTCGCGAGCGTCGACAAGCGTCGTCGCACCGTGGCCGCCCCGTTCCGTTCAACACCACCTCGCTCATGGCCGCCGCGTCTTCCGAGGGCATCTCGCCCGCGCGCACCATGCGCATCGCCGAGTCGCTTTACATGGACGGCTATATCTCGTACCCGCGTGTCGACAACACCGTCTACCCCGGAGTCGCTCGATCTGCGCGAGGTCGTCGAGACCGTCGCGGGCAACCCCGCCTACGAGCCGTTCTGCCGCGAGCTTCTGGCGAAAGGCGAGCTTAGGGCGACGCGCGGCAAGAAGGAAACGACCGACCATCCCCCCGATCTACCCCACGGCGAAGGCGACGCCCGACGATCTGCCGCCTGCCGAGCACTAGGCTCTACAACCTCGTCGCGCGCCGTTTCCTCGCGACGCTTTCCGAGGGCGCGGTGGTCGAGGGGACGAAGGTCGCGCTCGACGTGGAGGGCGAGCTTTTCGCCGCCAAAGGCGATGTGCTCGTGAAGCCGGGCTTCCGCGCCATCTACCCCTACGGGCTGAAGAAGGACGAGACCTTGCCCGCCGTCGAGACGGGCGACGTCATCGCCTTCAACGGGGCGACGATGCACGAAAAAGCAGACCGAGCCGCCGGCGCGGTATTCCCAGGGCAAGCTTGTCCAGGAGATGGAGAAGCTGGGCCTCGGCACGAAATCGACCCGCGCCTCCATCATCGAGCGCCTCTACCAGGTGAAGTACGTGCAGAACGACCCCATCGAGCCCTCGCAGCTGGGCATCGCCGTCATCGACGCCCTGGACAAGTTCGCGCCGCACATCACCCACTCCCAAATGACGGCGGAGCTCGAGCAGGAGATGGACCAGATCGCCGAGGGGAAGACGTCCAAAGAGGAAGTGGTCACCAACTCGCGCAACCTGCTTGCCCGGCAGCTCGCCGATCTGATGCCCCACTCCGACGAGGTCCGCGACGCGCTTGCCGACGCAGTCGCCGCCGACGCCTACGTGGGCCCGTGCCCCAAGTGCGGAAAGGACCTGCAGCTGCGCGCGAGCCAGAAGACAAAGTCGATGTTCATCGGCTGCGCGGGCTGGCCCGACTGCGACGTGACCTACCCGCTGCCGAAGGGCAAGATTGAGGCCGTGCCCGAAGTGCCCCCGCCTGCGGGATGCCGCAGGTGAAGGTGACCGCGTTTCGCAGCAAGCCCCGCACGGTGTGCATCGACCCCAACTGCTCGACCAACCAGGAGCCCGAGGTCGTGGTGGGCGCCTGCCCGACGTGCGCGGGCGCGGCGTCGAGGCCAAGCTCGTGGCGCGGAGGAACCCGCGCACGCTCAAGCGCTCTGTTACGTGCGAGAACTTCGACGAATGCCAGACGCGCTATCCGCTTCCGCAGTACGGCGCCCTGTCGGCTACCGACGAGGTGTGCGGAGAGCTGCGGAGCGCCGATGGTGGTCGTGACCACCAACCGCGGCCCGTGGAAGCTGTGTCCGAACTTCGACTGCCCGCGCGTGCCGAGGGAGGAGGCGCGCAAGGCCGAGGCCGCGGCGGCGAAGGCGGCTGCGGCGCAGGAGAAAAAAGACCGCCGCCAAGAAGACGGCGTCGAAGAAGGCCGCGGCTAAGAAGCCCTCGGCGAAGTAAGCCGCGACGCAGCCCCCTCTGCGCCCATCATGGCGGGGAGGAGCTGCGTCGATGCAGGTCTCGGCGAGGGCGCGGGCTGAAGCGGCGTGCCGCTTAGCCTTGTGCGCCCGCTGCCTCCGACTCGATGGCGCGGTACAGATCCCCGCCGTGCGCGTCGACGGCGACGAAGCAGGGGAAGTCGCGCAGCGTGAGCTTGCGCAGCGCCTCGGTCCCCAGATCCTCCCAGGCTATGAGCTCGCTTTCCTCCACGTGGGTCGCGAGCAGCGCGGCGATGCCGCCGACGGTCGCAAGTACACGCTGCCCGTTTCCGCGCAGGCCTCGACCACGTCCGTCGAGCGCTTTCCCTTGCCGATGCACGCCGTGATTCCCGCGCCCATGAGCTCGGGGGTGGCGAAGTCCATGCGGCTCGCGGTGGTCGGACCCACCGAGCCGAGGGGTCGTCCCGCCGCAGGCGGCGATTGGGGCCTGCGTAGAAAAGCGTCGCCCCCGCCAGGTTGCAGGGCAGCTCGCCTGTCGCATGCAGCGCCTCGAGCGCGCGCTCGTGGCGGCGTCGCGCATGGTGTACACGCATCCTGAAAAAGCACTTCGTCGCCGACGCGCAGCTTGGCGAGCTCCTCGCGCGGGGCGGGCAGGATGAGTTCGACGGGTTCGCTCATGAGAGGTTCTCCTTCTCCGGGTTGCGGAGCTTCACGCTGCAGGCCCAGAGGATCTCGCCCGGTAGAGGAAGTGGGCGTGGTAGGTGCAGCACGGCGTGCACTGCGTGCAGCAAGCGGTTCAGATCGAGCGCGGCGAACTCCTCTTCGCTTAACTCGCGCGGGGCGAGACGCGCGGTTTCGACTCCGGGCTTCATGACGGGTTCTCCTCTAGAAGGTCGATCGACGCCGAGCGCATGGCGCAGCAGCCCATGTTCACGGCCACCGGAAGCGCGGCGATGTGGCAGGGCGCCGTCTCGATGTGAACGGCGAGCGCGGTGGGGGCTCCTCCGAGCGCTGCGGGGCCGATGCCGAGCGCGTTCACGGCTGCGAGCAGCTCCGCCTCCATCGCAGCGTGCTCCTCCGTTGCCGCGGGGGATCCCACGGACGCAGCAGCGCGTGCTTGGCCAGTCCCGCCACCTTGTCGAACGTGGGCGCCGACGCCGACGCGCCGAGAAGGAGGGCGGGCACGCGTTGGCGGCTTTCTCGCGAACGCATTCGAGCACGACGTCGCGGATGCCCGCATGGCCCGCTCCCGAGCGAGCATCACGACGCGCGACGCGTTGTCCGAGCCGCCGCCTTTCAAAAGGACGTGCAGGGTGGCGCCCGACCCCTCGACGATTTTGACCTCGCAGAACGCAGGCGCGTTCGTCTTCGTGTTGACGCGGTCGAACGCCGCGTCGGCGAGCACGCTCATGCGCAGCTTGCCGTCCTCGTAGGCTCGCGCGACAGCGTCGTCGACGAGCGGAGAAGACGTTGCCCGGAATGCAGAGCTGTTCGCCGACTTCGAGGCATACCCATACGGTGCCCGTGTCTTGGCATATGGGCACGCCGTCGCGCGCCCCGATGCGCGCGTTCTCGAGGATTTGGCCGATCACGCGGGCGTCGCGCGCTTCGGCGCAGATGGCGCGCCGTTCGGCGCAAGCGGATTCAAGCGCCGCCTCGAAGTCCGGGCGCAACGTGGTCGCGCATTCCCTGACGGCGCGGTAAACCGCCCGGGCGACGCGCGGGGCGCTGAGGGCGGATGGTTGTCGGACGGTTGCAGGTTCCATGATCTCCTCTTCGGTTGACGTGCGCGAACGCTTGCCTTCGCGTCTCGTGCCTGTGCGGATAGTGTAATCCATCGACTTGCGCGAGGGTTTGAGCGGTGCAAGGTATAAGATGGATAGGTTATAGAAATTCACAAGCGGTTGACGCCGCTTTTTTCGAGATGGAGACACGTCATGGACACTGCCCAGGAATCCCTCGAGCTTCACAAGAGCTGGAGGGAAGATCGAGACGACGCCGAAGATGGACATCGAGTCGCGTCATGATCTGGGCGTGCGCCTACACGCCGGGCGTTGCCCAGCCGTGCAAGGTCATCGCGGAGGACCCCGACGCCGCTTTCGACTTCACCATCAAGGCGAACACCGTCGCGGTCGTCACCGACGGCAGCGCCGTGCTGGGGCTGGGCAACATCGGCCCGCGCGCGGCGCTGCCCGTCATGGAGGGCAAGGCCGTCCTGTTCAAGCGCTTCGGCGGCGTGGACGCGTTCCCCATCTGCCTGGACACCCAGGACACCGACGAGATCGTCGAGACGGTCATCCGCATCGCCCCGGCCTTCGGCGGCATCAACCTGGAGGACATCTCGGCGCCCCGCTGCTTCGAGATCGAGCGTCGCCTCAACGACGCGCGCTCGACATTCCCGTCTTCCACGACGACCAGCACGGCACGGCCATCGTGGTGCTCTCGGGCGTCATCAACGCGCTTCGCCTGACCGGCAAGAGCAAAGGAGACCTCGCGCGTCGTCGTCAACGGCGCGGGCTCGGCGGGCATCGCCATCGCAAAGCTGCTGCTCTCCTACGGTTTCGAGCATCTGACGCTCGTCGACCGCTTCGGCATCATCTCGTCTCGCTACGCGCAGGCCAACGACGCGCAGCGCGCCATGCTCGCGTGCACCAACCTCGACAACGTCGACGGCACGCTCGCCGACGCGATGGCGGTGCCGACATTGTCATCGGCGTCTCGGCTCCGGGTGCCATCACGAAGGAGATGGTCGCGTCCATGGCCGACGACCCCATCGTGTTCGCCATGGCGAATCCCACGCCCGAGATCTATCCCGACGAGGCGCTTGAAGCCGGCGCCCGCGTCGTCGGCACCGGGCCGCCCGACTTCCCCAACCAGGTGAACAACGTCATCGCCTTCCCGGCATCTTCAAAGGGCGCTCGCGGCGCGCGCCGAGCGCATCACGGAGGCCATGAAGCTCGCCGCCGCGGAGGCGCTTGCGGGCCTCGTCTCCGACGAGGAGCTGTCCGAGGAGTTCATCATGCCCGATCCCTTCGACGATCGCGTCGCCGATTGCGTGGCGAAGGCGGTGCGCGACTGCGCGCTCGCATCGCGCGAGGCTTAGGGCAGGGGGGTTCGCTTGGCCATGACGGCGATGCAGGGATCCGCGGCGTCTTCATTACCTTCGAAGGAGGGGACGGCGCGGGCAAGACGACGCACATCCGCTTCCTCGAGCGGTCGCTGCGCGATCACGGCTTGGAGGTCGTGCGCTTGCGCGAGCCCGGCGGCACCGAGGTCGGCGAGGCTTTGCGCCGCGTGGTGCTCGACCCCGCCCACGAGGCGCTCTCCGACGAGGCGGAGCTTCTCATCTACGAGGCCGCCCGCGCTCAGATCGTCGCCGAGGTCATCCGTCCCGCGCGCTCGAACGCGGGGCGGTCGTGCTGTGCGATCGGTTCTTCGATTCGACCATCGCCTACCAGGCGTTCGGGCGCGGTTCGACCGCGACTTCGTCGAGCGGGCGAACCTGTTCGCCACGGGCGGCCCTCGTGCCGGATCGAACGCTTCTCTCATGGTATGCGGCGGCGCCCGTCGGCCTCGGTCGCGTGGCGAACCGTCGTAGCGCCGATCGCCTGGAGCTTGCGGCGCCGATTTTCACGAGCGCGTCGGCGAAGGCTTCGCCTCGATCGCCGAGCAGGAGCCCGAGCGCGTGCGCGTCATCGACTCGAGCAGGGGCGCGCTCGCTCACCTCGGCGCTGATATTTCAGGCGCTGACCGATCTGTTTCCCTGGATGGCCGATGCGAGCGAGTGCAGCGAGGAGTTCTTCGCCTCCCTCGACCGTCCTGCGCCCGGACGGGAGGTCGCCATGCCTGATGCGTTCGAGAACATACTCGGTCAGCCGCGCGTGCGCGATTTTCTCAGGACGAGCGTGAAGGGCGGGCGCGTCACGCACGCGTACCTGTTCGTCGGGCCCTCCGGGTCCAACAAGACCATGGCCGCGTACGCCCTCGCCCAGGCCGTCATCTGCCCGAAAGGGCCGACGGTCCGCGCGGCGGGCAGTGCGGCGCCTGCGACGCGTGCGGGCGCATCATGCGCAAGCATCCCGACGTGCACTACTACGCGCCCGCGGGCGTGAACGGGTATCTCGTCGAGCAGGTTCGCGAGATCGTCGCCGACACGGCGCTTGCCCCCATCATGGCGGGCAAGAAGGTCTACATCCTCGATCGCGTCGATCTTCTCGGCACGGCGGCGAACGCCTTCCTCAAGACCCTCGAGGAGCCTCCTGCCGACGTGGTTCTAATCCTTCTCGGCAGGACGCGCGAGTCGGTGCTTCCACCATCTTGTCGCGCTGCCAGGTCGTCGAGTTTCGCCATATCCCCGCGTCGGAGGCCGCGGGGATCGTCCGTCAGAACACGGGGGCGCCGATCGAGCAGGCGCGCATGGCCATCGAGGCGTGCGGGGGTTCCATCACGCGCGCGATCGAGTTTCTGCGCTCGTCGGGGAAACGAGCGGTTGGCGTTTCGCGGTCGCGTGCTGCAGGTCATGGCCGCGCTTCCGCGGGCTGACGACTGGGACGTCTTGTGCTGGGCGCGCGAGCTTGTGGAGAAGGCGAAGGCGCCGCTTGACGACGTGATCGCCGAGCAGGAGGCGGAGCTTGCCGAAAACGCCGACTTTCTCCAGAAGTCGGCCATCAGGCAGATCGAGGCGCGCAACAAGCGCCAGATCGGCGCGAAGACGACGGGTTTCTGCGTCAGACCCACGCCATCATGGGCTCGTGGCTGCGCGACGTCCTCGTGGTTTTGCGCGGGAGCGCCCGGCTCGTCATCAACGTCGATGCGCGTGAGGACATCGAGGTCGCGGCCGCTCAACCGACGAGGCGCGTTTGTACGAGGGCCTGCGCGCCGTCGACCGCGCTGATCAGGCGATTGCCTATAATGTATCTCCGGAAACGATGCATGGACGCGTTGCTGTTTGAAGTAAGAGAGGTTTTACATGGCTCGGGTAGCACCCATTAATCTGGCCTACAACCCCCGAACGCTTTGGTTTCATCCGGGCGATTTCGAAATAAAGAAGGGCGACCGCGTCGTGGTCGAGACGGCGCGCGGCGTGGAGTTCGGCACCGCCGCCTCCGACATCATCGAGGTCACGCAAAAAGAGATCAAAGGCGCTGAAGTGCCCGCTCAAGCCCGTGGTCCGTCTTGCAACCGAAGAGGACGTCGAGCATGCGGCCGAGATGGAGCAGCGAAGCCGCGAGGCGCTCCCCGCGTTCAAGAAGCTCGTCGCCGAGTCGGGCGTCGACATGCATCCCGTGTCCGTCGAGTTTCTGCTCGACGGGGACAAGGCGGTGTTTTACTTCGAGGCCGAGGAGCGCATCGACTTCCGCGAGCTGGTGCGCAAGCTGGCGGCCCGCTTCCACGTGCGCATCGACATGCGCCAGATCGGCGTGCGCGACGAGGCCCGCATGGTGGGCGGCATCGGGCATTGCGGCCAGGAGCTGTGCTGCAAGCGCATGGGGGGCGACTTCAACCCCGTTTTCCATCCGCATGGCGAAAGAGCAGGATCTTTCCCTCAACCCGCAGAAGATATCGGGCGTGTGCGGACGGCTCATGTGCTGTCTGCGCTACGAGTACGACGCCTACAAAGACTTCAAATCGCGTGCCCCTAAGGCGAACGCGACGGTTCAGACGCCCGCAGGGGCCTGCCAAGGTGGTCGACCTCGACGTGCTGCGCGAGGTCGTCAGCCTGAAGGTGGGCGACGAGAAGCCCGTGCGCGTCCCGCTTGCGTCCTTCGACGCCCCTGCAGAGGGGACGCGTCCCACCTCGGTGGGGGCTGACGCATGGGAGGAGGCGTGCTTCGAGGCGACCAACGGGGGTTCGAGCGAACCCGCGACGTTCCTCACCTCCCAGTTCACGGGCTCGGACAAGCTCGCCGAGGCGGGCGCGGTGCGCAGGACGCCGGGTGGGAAGACGCGCAAGGGGAGGCTTCGCAAGGGTCGTCTTCCAAGACGCGCCGTGCTCGCGGCAAGAATCGCGGCTCCGCGTCGAAGCCGGCGCAGGATCACGCCCCCGCGTCTTCCGAGCAGCGCAAGCCTCGCCGGCGTCGCTCGACCAAGATCGCCTCGGGGAGGCCGCGCGTCGAGGACGTCTCGCAGGGCGCTCAGACGGGATCTGCCGGCGCGGGCGGGGAGACGAAGCCGAGGAAGAGCCGCAACCGCTCCCATTCGGTCGAAGGCGCGCGCCAATCTGCGGGCGCTTCGTCTTCCGGCGCAACAGGCGCCGACGCGGGCGAGGCGAAGAAGAAGGCGGCGGGGCCAGCCGGCTCCGGATCTGCCAAGCAGGGCAGGGGCAAAAGCTCCGGCCGCCCTCGTCAGCAGGGTTCTGAAAACCGTGAGACGCGCGAGGGGAGAGGCGCATCCGATTCCGCGAAGAGCTCTCGTCCTCGTCCCGGCCAGAAATCTTCCGGGCTCGCCCGTCCCGAGTCGGCGCAGGCACGCTCCGGCAGCTCCGCCGACTCGGCGCAGACGTCTGATCGCGGCGCAGGCTCGCAGGATCGTTCCGCATCGACGGGGCCCGGCGGCTCGGGGCGTCGTTCGCGTAGGAGGAGCCCAAGCCGCGCTCCCAGGAGCAAGGCGAAAAGCCCCTAAGGAGGTGAGACCCGTTGAACGTCGACTACGCTTTGATGACCGACCTGTACCAGCTGACCATGGCCCAGGGCTATTGGGATGCGGGCAAGGCCGATGAACAGGCATGCTTCCACATGTACTTTCGCGAGTACCCGTTCAAGGGGGGCTACGCGGTCGCCTGCGGCCTCGACGAGCTCGCCGAGATGATCGAGACGTTTCGGTTCTCGGCCGACGACATCGCCTACCTCGCCTCGCTCGAGGCCCCGGGCGGCGGTTCGCTGTTCGACGAGCGCTTCCTGCGCTACCTCGCCGACTTCGAGCTCGATTGCGACGTCGATGCGGTTCGCGAGGGGACCATCGTGTTCCATGGCCGCTTGTGCGCGTCACGGGCTCCATCATGCAGTGCCAGCTGCTCGAGACGGCGCTTCTGAACTGCGTGAACTTTCAAACGCTCATCGCCACGAAGGCGACGCGCGTCTGCCGCGCCGCGGCGGGCAGGCCGTCGCCGAGTTCGGGCTGCGTCGCGCGCGCAGGGTCTCGGCGGGGTCTGGGCGAGCCGCGCGGCGGTCGTCGGAGGCTGCGCTTCGACCTCCGACGTCCTGGCCGGCAAGCTCTTCGACATCCCGGTTTCGGGCACCCACGCCCATTCGTGGGTCATGTCGTTCGACGACGAGCTGACCGCGTTTCGCGAATACGCGCGCGCTTTCCCCAACAACTGCGTTTTGCTGGTCGATTCCTACGACGCGGTCCAGGGCGTGCGCAACGCCATCACGGTGGGCCTTGAGATGCGCGAACGCGGCGAGCGGCTCGCGGGCATCCGCATCGACTCGGGCGACCTCGCGTGGCTTTCGAAGATGGCGCGCAAGATGCTCGACAGGCGGGCTTGACGGATTGCGGGATCGTCTTGTCGAACGATCTTGACGAGCACACGATCAAGTCCATTCTCGACGAGGGGCTCCCGTTACGTCGTGGGGCGTTGGGACCAAGCTCGCGTCCGCCTTCGATCAGCCCACGCTCGGCGGGGTGTACAAGCTGTCGGCCGTGCGCCCATCCGGCGATGGGGAGTGGACCGACAGGCTCAAGATATCCGAGTCGGCGGCGAAGCTGACGTTTCCGGCATCCTCGACGTGAGGCGTTACTATCACGACGACGGCACGATAGCGGGAGACATGGTGTTCGATGTGAACGAGGGCGTGCGCGCGGGCGAGGTCATCGTCGATCCCGTCGACGACATGCGCCAGAAGAACCTTTCCGGGAAAAGGTTCGAGACCCTGCTGCTCCCGCTCGCGCGAGAGGGCAAGGTCGTTCTGTCGAGCGAGGACCGCTCGGCGATGCGTGCGCGCGATCGGGTCCGAGCCGGGCTCGAGACGCTCGACGAGACGCAGCTTCGCATGCTCAATCCCCATACGTACCGGTGGGACTTGAGTTCGGCTTGAACGAGAGAAGGCGCGACCTCGTCGCGCGTCTTCGCGGTATTGACAGGTAGGATTTCGGCATCGGCGCAGATGGGCTTTTCTTGCGGACGAACAGGGGAGGTAGGGACTTTGATCAGGATCATCACGGACTCGGTGGCGTCTATTCCCGCCGAAATCGCCAAGGCTCACGACATCGAGGTGGTGTCGCTGTTCGTGCGGCATGCCGGCGTCGAGTATAAAGACGCCGAGATGGATCTTGACGATTTTTACTCGCGCATCGATCAGATGGTCGACGATCTTCCGACGTCGAGCCAGCCCTCTCAGCTCACGCTCGAGGCGCTGTTCGAAGATGCCGCGAAGTCGGATGACGAGGTTCTCGGGATTTTCATCTCCTCGCGCATGTCGGGAACCTACGAGGGCGCCATCCGCGCCGCCCGCTCGGTTAAGGAGCGGTACGCGTCGTTTTCCTGCATGCTCGTCGATTCGACGTCGAACAGCTACGATGAGGCGGCCTGCGTCTTCGATGCGGTCGAGGCACGCGACTCAGGCGCCGATCTGCGCGCTTGCGCGGATGCGGTCGTGGACGGGGTGTCGAGGTCGCGTTTCCTGTTCACGCCCGAGACCTTGACGTTCCTCAAGGCCGGCGGCCGCATCGGCGCCGCGGCGGCGCTGCTGGGAAACCTCATCCAGCTCGCTCCGGTGTTGACGGTGTCGAACGGGAGGCCTCTACGTTCGCGAAGGTTCGCACGCGCAAGAAGGCGCTCGACCGCATCGTGAAGACGTTCGCCGAGGACGTCGAGGAGCATGGCCTTAAGCGCGTGGTGGTCCACTACATCGGCGACAAGACCCCTGCGCTTGACTGGGCGCGCAGCGTCATCGAGCCTATGGTCGGTCATGCGGTCGATGTTTTGCCGGTGAGCCCCGTCATCGGGGCCCACGTCGGCCCTGCGGTCGGCATCGCCTACGAATGCAAGGAGCGCATCCTCGGCAAGTTCTCGGGCGAGTGCTCCGAGCTGATCTATTCGGTGTAGACATGTCATCTCAGGCGCTCGGCGCCTTTACTACGAAAGAGGAAACCTGCATGGTGAAGTGCAACCTGATCATCGACTCCTGCTGCGATCTTCCCCGAGCGTGATCGCGCACGAGGGGTCTCGCTCGTCAAGTTTCCCTACGTCATCGACGGGAGACGATAGACGACGACCTGTTCCAGAGCATGTCGGCGGCGGATTTCTACGGGGCCATGCGCAAAGGCGCCGAGCCCACCACGTCGCAGCCTTCCATCCAAATCCTCGACGCCGCGTTCACCGAGGCAGCCGAAAAGGGCGTTCCGACGGTGTACCTGTGCTTCACGAGCGGGCTTTCGGGCACTTTCGACACGGTTGAGCTGGTGCGCGACAACGTGCTCGAGCGCTACCCCGACTTCGAGCTGCACGTCGTCGACACGCGTCTGGCGTCGATCGCCGAGGGCCTTTTGGTCTACGAGGCGCTCGAGCAGCGCGAGGCGGGTCTTTCGGCGCGAGAGCTCGTCGCCTGGGCCGAGGAGGCCCGCTGCTTCGTGAACGAGGAGTTCATGGTGGACGATCTTGACGCCCTGCGTCGAGGCGGGCGCATTCCGAGCTCGGTCGCTTTAGCCGGCTCGGCGCTTGACGTGAAGCCCCTTCTCAACATCGGGGTCGACGGCAGGCTCTCTCTCGTGGGCGTGGCGCGCGGCAGGAAGAAGGGCATCAAGCAGCTGGTCGACTTCTACGAGAAGAACGTCTCGGACTCGGGGATCGGCCGTTACGTGGTCGTCGGTCACTCCGATTGCCCCAAGGACCTCGAGCGGCTTAAAGACCTCCTTCTCAAGGTCGACGACCGCATCATGTTCATCGAGTGCAACATCGGCCCCGTCATCGGCAGCCACGTGGGACCCGACATGCTCGCCGTCGTATTCTGGGGTCAGGACAAGAGGGAGAACGTGTCGGTGGCGGATCGTATAGCCCGCAAGGTCAAGGGAGGAAAATAGCGATGGCTCGATCTTATGCGTTTTGCGGAAACAAGCGGTTTATCGAAGAGGTCGGGCCCCGTCTCGCCGAAGCGGGCTTCGCGCGCGTCGAAGAGCCCGCTTCGGCCGACGTCGTCATCACGTACTGCTCCTCTCAAACTGCGCTCGAGGATCTGTACTTCGGCGACGACGGGGTCGTGGAGCAGGCGGCGCCCGGCTCCCTCGTCATCGACTTGAGCCCTATGACGCCGAGCTTCGCCCGCGAGGTCAACGCGGTGGCGACGGTGAGCGATCTGGTCATGGTCGAAGCTCCGCTCGTCGTCGCCGACATGGTGGCGGATTCGGTTTACGGACGTGGCAACCTGAGCTGCTTCGTCGCTTGCGAGGGGCGACGGCGACGCGCGCGTCGCCGAGATCCTCGACGTGCTCGTCTCGTCCGTTCACGAGATGGGCGCTCCCGGCAACGCGCAGCTCGCGCGCGCCGCCTACACCATTCAGGTCGCCGCGCAGGTGATATCGGTGCTCGAGGCGGAGGCTTTGTACCGTGCGGCGCGACGTTCGGTCACGGGAAGCGGTTTGGGCGATCTTCACGCGGGAGCCATCGGCGGGCAGGCGGCATCCGTCCTCGATGCCGTTTTGTCGAACAGGTTCGACGGCGCCTATTCCGTGGAGCAGCTTATGGCGGAGCTTTCGAGCGCCATCATGGCTGCCGACGACGTGGAGCTGATCCTGCCTCAGGCGGAGGCCGCCATGCACCTGCTCGAGCTTCTCGCCGTGATCGGCGGTGCCGACAAGGCGCCCTCGGCCCTGTCGCTCATCTACGGCGAGGAGGCCGACTGCGCCGCTCAGGGGCTTGACTGGACGCGTGCCGAAGAGGCTTACGGCAACGGCAAGGCCGACGACGGCTACGATGATTTCGACGGCTGCGGCTGCGATCATGATCACGATCACGTCCATGACGAGTTCGACGACTACGAGGGGGGTACGGCTACGACGATCCTTACGGCGCGGGATTCGGCTACTCGTCCAACTAGCATGCTTCCTTCGTTTTCAGACCTCAACCCGACGTCGTGCTCTTTGTGCCCGCGTCGATGCGGAGCGCGGCGCGCTGCGGGGAGCGCGGGCCGTGCGGGCGCCGACGACAAGGTCCTGATCGCGCGCGCGGCGCTTCATTTCTGGGAAGAGCCGCCTATCAGCGGCACGGCGGGCAGCGGCACCGTGTTCTTCGCGCATTGCCCGCTGCGTTGCTCGTATTGCCAGAACACGGTCATCGCCCACGGGGCGCTCGGCTATCCGTCGAATGCGCCGATCTTCGCGACATATGCTTCGACTTGGAGCGTCAAAGGGGCCCTCAACGTCAACTTCGTCACGCCCACGCACTACGCGCCCCATGTGCGCGCCGCCGTTCGTGCTGCGCGGGAGGGGGCTTCTCGCTTCCCGTGGTGTGGAACACAAGCGGGTACGAAACCGTCGACGCGGTTCGGTCGAACGCCGGCGTGGTCGACGTGTACCTCACCGACTTCAAGTCGCCGACGAGGCCTTAGGCGCGAGGTACTCCCATGTTCCCGACTATCCGCAGCGCGCTTTGGAGGCGCTTGAGTCGATGATCGATCAGGTCGGCGCTGCGACCTACGATACGCACCGCGGCGACGAGCGCATGACGGCCGGCGTCGTCGTTCGCCACCTGATGCTACCGGGCATCTCGACGATTCGATGCGCGTCGTGCGGCTTTTTGCATGAGCGATTCGGCAGCGCGCTGCGCATGTCCTTGATGAACCAATACACGCCCGTTCTCTTGAGCGCGGCGCAGCGTGGGACGAGCGTGCGGCTCGGGTCTTGCGGGCTTGCCCCGAACTCGGTGAGCGGGTGAGCTCTGAAGACTATGAGCGTTTGCTCGATTACGCGGACGCTCTTGGCGTGGAGGATTACTTCTGGCAAGAGGGCGGAGCGTGCGAGGAGAGCTTCATCCCGACGTTCAGCGCAGAACCGCAAGCGGGCGGCGTCGGGGAGAGGTGATGGCGCGGGCTGCGTTTGCGCCGCGTGCCAAGCCGGTGCGGAACAAACGGCCACTCCGGCGCCTTTCTCGCTATACTGTAAGGTATGTCCAGGTCAAACACACATAAAACGATTTTCGCCTACCAGGTGCTCTTGCTTCTCGCAGCTGCGATATGGGGTTTGGGCACCGTGGTGGTGAAAGACACCGTCTCGCTGATCCCCCCGGCGTGGTTGGTGGGCATCCGGTTCACGTCGGCGGGCGTCATCTTCTGCGCGCTGTTCCTTCCGCGTCTTGTGAAGATCGCGCGAGCGGGAGGCTTCCCGACCATTTGCGTGCGGGGTTGGCGCTCGGGTTGCTCGTCATCTTCGCGTATTTGCTCAACACTGGAGGGCTGACGGGGACGACCGCGGCGAAGAGCTCGTTTCTCACCGGGACGTACTGCGTGCTGGTCCCGTTCCTCGCGTGGGCCGTCATGCGCCGTCGCCCGACGATGTACAGCTTGGCGGCGGCCGCGCTGTGCTTGGCGGGCATCGGGTTCGTCTCCCTTCCCGCTGACGGATCCCTGACGCTGAGCTGGGGGGAGATGCCGTGACGCTTGGCTCCGCGGTGTTTCTCGGGGTGCAGGTGGTCATGACCGCGAAGCTTGCTCCCGGGCGCGACATGCCGGTGCTCACCGCGTTGCAGTTTCTTTTCGGCGGGGTGTTCGCGCTCGGCGTCGGCGCTCTCTTCGAGCCGTGGCCCGCACCGGTCTCGTGCTGTCGGTTCAGGTTCTTCCGAACTTGGCGTATCTGGTGGTGTTCGCCACGTGCGCGGCGCTTTTGCTGCAGGACCTGGGCCTTGCGCGCGTCGCCCCATCCACGGGCGCTTTGCTTTTGAGCTTCGAGTCGGTGTTCGGCGTTTTGTTCTCGGTGCTGCTTCTCGACGAATCGCTCACGGTGTCGATGGTCGTCGGGTTTTTCCTGATATTCGCAGCGGTGCTGGTCAGCGAGTGGCTTCCTACGTTCAAGTTGGAGAAGCGCGTCCTGAAGCGTATGAGGGATGCGGGGCGATTCAGGCGTTTCGACCGCGATGACGACCGAGGCGCTTGACGCCTCGGGGTCCTCTCGTCGCGCTGCGAGCTCTTCCCAAAGGGGCTGAGTTATCGTAAAATGTCTGGACGCGTGAGATGTCGCGTTTTGCCAGCGTGGCTCAACGGTAGAGCAACTGATTTGTAATCAGTGGGTTGCGGGTTCGATTCCTGTCGCTGGCTCCATTGAAATCGAGGTCACGGGCTTGTGCCCGTGACCTTTTTTGTCTTTTACGTCCTTGGGGCCGAAAAACGACGCGGTAGCTTCGATATTGCCTCGAATCCCAAATTATCAAGAACTCTGAAAAATGAGGCCTGAACCTGCGACTGGAGTAATTATGGAGAGTTATACGCATCTCCAGATGATGGGATTTCTGTCACCATGTAATGTGTTTAGGCGGAGAGGTTTGAATCATGCCCGTTACGGCGCCGCTCGTCTCGCCTGCTCATGCAGCAGGCTCGGGCGCGGGCTTTCCAGCTTGCCTTCGGCGATCTCGTCGCCGAGCTCCGTCAAGCGACCCCAAAAGCGCTTCGGCATGAACTTGACGCGCAGCTCGGGTGGTAACGCGCGTCGTTGGAGGTGCTTCGATAGAAGTTTCTCCAGGCGCGTTGCATAAGGAGCTCATCGCCGTCGCGATCTTGCAGGGCGTCGTCGATCGACGCTCCGCTTGCTTTGACGAGCTGCCAGGCGCGACCGTCCCAGATTCCCTGTCTCGCCGTGGGTTTCGTCGAGCAGGACGAAGGGGCTCGCTGCCGAACCGGCGCGCGAAGTGCCCCATCACCAGGGGCGTGACGGCGTCACGTGGAGCGCAGCGTGCGAGCCAAAGCCTCTTTCCTTGCGCGGCGACGTGCTCGAAGCGTGCGAACTGGCGCACATGCTCGCACTCGTTGTCGACGCTGCGGGTGACGGCGAACAGCCCGGCGACGTCCGGGTGCGCGATGTTGGAGAGCGCATGGCCTTTGAGTCGCGGGCAATAGCGTCTGAGGTCGTACGCCGAAGAACACGATGCCGCCCTTTTGCAGCCGGCGCATGATCTCGCCCGATGCTCGTCCATGGCGAATCGGGCAAACCGGTACGCTGCGAGAGGGGCGCTCGGATCGCTCGAAAGGGAGGCTTTGCACACTGCGGCGAAGGAGTCTTTGCCGCATGCGCGAACAAGTCCGTTCATCACGCGTTCGGCATGCTCGATGTTCGTGTCGATGTAGGCTACGCGCTCGAACAGGCGCGGTTGCACGTCATCGCTCGAGTGGACGTCGACCGGGTTCTCCTTGTTCGGTAGGAGGCGAAAATGGCCGATAGCAGGCCCTCGAGGGTTCCGTCGTAGCAATACGCCACCTCGTCGTATATTTCGGGGCGGCTCATCTGAACACCTCTTCGGGGATTTTTTCCCGAAGGCGGGGCCGGCGCTTGCCGCGCGCTGTCGAACAAGCTCATCTGGCGGGGATGACGCGAGCGGATCTTCTGCCGTGGCGACCTCCGTCGATGGGCTTCGCCAACCGCGCCCGAAGGGCGTCTCGGCTGAAATCGATGCCTTTGCATGCGTAAGACCCGTTGCAGGTGATGAAGTAACGAGCGCGTTTGTAGGCGATGCCGAGCTTTCTCAACTCGCTTTCTCCGAGCGCGCGTCGTTTGCGTGCACGTACGATGAGCTTGGCGCCGCGCACGCCGATGCCGGGCACGCGCAGCAGCTCTTCGTAGGGGCGGCGTTCACCTCGATGGGAAAAAGGTTGAGATTGTTGAGCGCCCAGTTCGCTTTCGGGTCGATGTCTACGTCGAGGAACGGATGCCGCTCGTCGATGATCTCGCGCACGTCGAACCCGTAAAACCTCAAGAGCCAGTCGGCCTGGTAGAGCCTGTGCTCGCGGTCGAGTTGAACGGCGCCGTCGCTTGGCAGCCGTTCGTCCTCGTTGACGGGGAGGTAGGCGCTGAAGAACACGCGCTTCATGGCGACGTGTCGGTAAAGCGCTGCGGATAACGTGAGTATCTGAAGGTCGCTTTCAGGGGATGCGCCGACGATCATCTGTCGACTGCCCTGCGGGCGCCCAAGCGCGCCTTGCCTTCGCGACGGGCGCTTTGGAGAGGTACACCGTGGTGCGCTTCTCCTCATCGCCTGGCTTTCCTCGTCTTCGGCGATGGATGCGCTTATCTGCCTCATGGGGGCGATGATGTCGGTGCGCGATTTGTCGGGCGCGAGCAAGGTCAAGCTCGAGCTTGACGGCAGCTCGAGGTTCACCGACAGGCGGTCGGAGAGCAGGCCGAGCTGATCGATCAGCTCGGGCGCGGTTCCGGGAACGGTCTTGGCGTGGATGTATCCGCGGAACCGATACTCCTCTCGCAGGATGGACAGCGCGCGGATCATCAGCTCGGTGGTGCGATCGGGGCTGCCGATCACCCCGAGCTGAGAAACAGGCCTTCGATGTAGTTGCGCCGGTAGAACCCGATGGTGAGATCGGCGAGCTCGCGCGCGGGTGAAGCCTGTTCGTCTCACGCTTTCGTTCGTTCTTCGGTTCACGCAGTAAGCGCAGTCGTATATGCAGACGTTCGTCATGAGAACCTTGAGCAGCGTGACGCACCTCCCGTCGGGGGTGAAGCTGTGGCAGCATCCGGCTTGCGAGGCGTTGCCCACGTCCCCTTTGGCGCTTGAGCGGCCGACGCCTGATGACGTGCAGGCGACGTCGTATTTCGCCGCATCGGCGAGAATCGAGAGTTTTTCCGCGAGATCCATGGTGCGCCCTATTGCAAACGAATGTACGTGCGAATATCCGTTCGCTAGTATACGCGAATAAATGTTCGCATGTCAATGAAAACGCCCCGAGGAAAAAGATTCCCCGGGGCGCTTTCATCGAGGCGCGTTTCGTCGCCTTCGCCTGTTTGCGGACGGGTGCCTGCGACGATGGTCGCTATGCTTTGACGCCGTATTGCTCGTAATAGGCATCGAGCGCGGCTTTGATGTCGTCGTCGATGACCACGCGCCCGTTCGTCTCGCGGTTGTGCAAAAAGCTCGGTGACTTCGCTCATGCTCACAATGGATGCGACGGGAAGCCGTATTTCTCCTGCACTTCTTGCTGGGCGGTCACAACGCCGCCCTTGCCGACCTCCATGCGGTTGAGGGACACGATCAGGCCCTTGATCTCGACATCGGCAGCAGCCTTGACCTTGGGATAGGTCTCGTCGATGGACTTGCCGGACGTGGTGACGTCTTCCACCATGATCACGCGGTCGCCGTCGTGCAGCTCGCTGCCCAGCAGGTTGCCCTTATCGGCGCCATGGTCCTTGACTTCCTTGCGGTTCGAGCAGTAGCGCACCTCTTTGCCGTAAAGCTCGTTGAGGGCCATGGCGGTGATCACCGACAGGGGAATGCCCTTGTAGGCCGGCCCGAACACCACGTCGAAGTCGAGGCCGAAGTTGTCGTTGATCGCTTGAGCGTAGTACAGGCCGAGGCGGTGAAGCTGCTCGCCGGTGACGTACGCGCCCGCGTTCATGAAGAAAGGCGATTTGCGGCCGCTTTTCAGGGTGAACTCTCCGAACTTCAAAACATCGCTGGTGACCATAAACTTGATGAACTCTTGCTTGTAAGCCTCCATGAGCCGCCTTTCCGGTTTGATTTGCCTTTTGCGTTGCCGGCGCGGACGCGTCCCGGCGCATTTGCCTCATGATACTACGAGCGCGGTGAGCGGGGTCCTGCGTCTCGCGTTTCGATCGGCGTTGTTCGACGGGGCGTTGCGAATCGGCCGCGCTCGGGCTCGAAAAAACACGAACATTTGTTCAATTCCCGTGCATTTCGATCTTGGTTGGGTATATGATGTCGGCAAGACTAAAGACGCGGTTTCACGGGTCGTCTGATATGATTTCAGGGCCTCGATTTAGAAAAGGATTCGCTGCTCCCATGCAAACGTACATCGCTCATTACCGATCACTGAATGCCTCCTCGGATCGAGCGAAGGGTCTTTTCGAATTCGAAAGCGAAGCTCGCGTGGGAACGAAGGCGAACATGCACGACGCCCGTGTGCGTATGCTCGAGATCTTCGGCAGCGAGGCGGTGCCTTGGACCATCGACAAAATCGAGAAGAAGAAGGCCACCGAGTCGCGAAACGACGGGCAGCTCGAGCTTGATTTCAGAGCGCCGAAGCCCGAGCGAAAGCGCAAGGTGAAGCGCGAGTATTGGTAAGCGGGGCTGCATATCTACGTTGAACGGGCTTTCACGAGCCTGTGGAATAGGAGAGTCAGATGAAGAGAAGACACGAGCGTTTTCTGAAGGAGCTGCTGGAGACCCCTTCTCCTACGGGCAGCGAGGAGCTTGTCGCGGCTTTGGTTCGGAAGCGTCTTTCCGATGTCGCCGATGAAATTCAGACGAACACCATGGGGTCGGTTCATGCTGTGCTCGAAGGCAACGGCGAAGGGCCGACGCTCATGCTGGCGGCCCACATGGACGAGATCGGCCTCATGGTGCGCTATGTGAGCGACGACGGCTTTTATCCGTGGCCGCCGTCGGCGGCGTCGACCCGCCATCCTTCCGGGTATGCGCGTCGACGTCCACACGTATTCGGGAACGTATCGCGGCGTGGTCGGCAGAAAGCCCATCCACCTCATCGAATCGGAGGAGAGGAAAAGCGTCACGCCCTCCTCGCTCGTCATCGATCTCGGCATGCCCGCGAAGGCGGTGCGCGAGATCGTCCGCGTGGGCGACGCCATCACCTTCGGGGTCGGCTACGAGCGTTTCGGGCGGGGCATGGCGGTATCTCGCGCCTTCGACGACAAGTGCGGCGTGTGGGTAGCCTGCCGGGTGATGGAGAAGCTGGCTTCGCGCGGTCGTGCAAGCGGCGTTCGTCGCCGCCGCCACCGTGCAGGAGGAGATCGGAACGCGAGGCGCGATGACGAGCGCCTATGGCGTGAACCCCGACGTCGCTTTGGCTTTCGACGTCACGCATGCAACCGATTATCCCGGTATCGACAAGGGCAAGCACGGAAAGATCGTCTGCGGGGCGGGTCCGGTCATCGCGCGGGGGCCGAACATCAACCCCGTGGTGTTCGAGCGCCTTGTGGCCGCTGCCGAGGCGGAGGGCATCCGTACCAGATCGAGGCCGAGCCGTCGGTCACCGGCACCGACGCCCGGGCCATCCAGGTGACGCGCTCGGGCGTTCCGACCGGATTGGTCTCGGTGCCTTTGAGGTACATGCATACGCCGACCGAGGTGGTGTGCCTGAAAGATCTTCAGAGCACCGTCAAGCTCATCACCCGCTTCGCCTTGGATCTCGACGAGGGGGCGTGCTTCGTCCCGGCATCGCCGAGCCCGTCCGTCATGTCGGCGAGCCCGAGACGCTCGAGGACGTTGCGGAGCCGAGGGCCCCTCCGATGACTCGGCGGGAATCTGATCATGAAGCAGAAAGAAGAGAAGCTCATCGCGAAGAACAGAAGGGCGTTTCACGAGTACGAGATGATCGAGACGTTTGAAGCGGGCATCGAGCTGACGGGCACCGAGGTGCGCTCGCTGCGTGACAACAACTGCCAGCTGACGGATTGCTTCGCGCTCGTACGTCACGGGGAGGTTTGGCTGAGCAACGTCCACATCGCCCCGTTTGCTCAGGGCAACCTCAGCAACGTGGATCCGGATCGCAGGCGGAAGCTGCTGCTGCACAAGCGCCAGATACGCTATCTCGAGGCCAAGGTCGCTGAAAAGGGTCTGGCCATCGTTCCCCTCAAGATGTATTTCAGCCCCAACGGGTTGGTGAAGGTCGAGATCGCGCTGGCTCGAGGGAAGAAGACCTACGACAAGAGGGCGAGTATGAAAGAGCGCGATTCCAAGCGCGAGATCGATCGTGCGCTCAAAGAGCGTTCGAGATAGGAGCGAGTATGAGTGTTGACAACAACGAGGCGATCGAGCGGGGTCGCCTCGATGACGCGGCGGCCGATTCTCGTGACGACGAGGCCTGCGAGCCCCTGTCGGGCATCGAGCCTTCCGCATGCGATGAGGGCTCGGACGCTTGTTCGGACGGCGTCGCCGGGATCGGTCCGAGATGGGCCGCGATGAGGACGAGCTCTACGAAATCGAAGTCGACGAGGACGAGATCTACGCGTACATCGTCGATGAAGACGACAACGAGATCGGCTTCATCCTTCTCGACGAGAACGGCGTGGAGGAGGAATACTACTACGCCGAAGACGACCCCTCGCAGCAGGACGCGAAGCCCCGCAAGGACGCCTCCTGGGACGATGAATACGATCTCGGCATTACGCGCGAGGGCGTTGCGGAGGCGACCGCGGACATGAACGCCATCTACAAGGACGGCGTCGCCATCGCGTCCGAGTTGAAGGGCGCGTTCGACGACATCGCGGCAGGGTTCGACTTCCTTAAGAAGAAATAGCTGCTAAGCAACTGCGTCCACGCCGCTTTCGAGGGAAACCGGCTTCGAAGAGATGAGGACCCGGTGCCGCTCATGCGGCATCCGGTCCTCATCGTAAGACGACAAGGCGTCTTTTTCGCACGGCGCGGACTCGATCGCCCTTGGTCATGCCGCGAGCCTTCGTCGTAAGATCGCGCGGCGCCCCCTCATGCGACCGTCCGGTTGATCCGATGCGACGGTCGAGTTTGCCCGACGCGGGGCAGGGCGCTTTGCTAGACGTGGACTTTCACCACGATCTTGCGCACGTGGCACGCCTTGCCTGCATGGCATCCGGGCTTATGGGCGTCTTCGGGCGCCGCGATCGCAAGATCGCCGGCGCTCAGGTGGAGGGCGCTTGCGTGATCGGGCGATTCGTAGAGGCCGAAATCGTCGTCGACGTTGAACGGCTGCGTTTCCCTCAACCCGTCTAGATGCGAGACGTAGAGGGTTTCCTCGCCTGAAACGACGTATTGGACATCGTAATAGAGCTTGTGCGCTTCCATGTCCTTCTCGGTTGCGTCAACGGTGTCGTATTCCATGACGTTGGCGAAAAACCTCGTCGCCTTTGACGTCGGTGCGGCCGAGGGGAGGTTTTCGAGGTCGTTTTCGCGCAAGAACGCGATCGCGGTTCTCATGTTCTCGCTTAGGTAGTCGTTGCCGTCGGCGAAGTCGATCGCAGAGATCAGCATAGTGCTCCTATCCGTGGGTTTTTTCGACTCGATTGAGTATACGCTTCGATTCGGATACGGCGGGTCGCCATGTGAACGGCAGGATTAGTCCATGTGCGCCGACCTTCATCGACGTCGCCTCTCGTTCGAGCGGTCTCGCGGGGCGATTATTATATGATGATCGCGCAGGGACGCCTTCTCGGCGTCGCCGTGCCGCTACCCTTGCCTACCATGGAAATCGCGGGGAGGGATTCTGTGAACAAAAACGCACGTAGGAGGCTGCGCATCGTCGATACGGGAGGGACTTCGGGAGTCTTATCCTCAAGAACAAAGCGGTGGTCGTGCTTTGCGTATGCGTCGCCGTCTTCGTCATGTTGCTCGAGGATGTGCTCGAAGGCGACCTTTTGCGCATCGACGCCATGGCTTACGGGGTCATAGTGGAGCGGCTGCGTTTCGAGTGGCTTACGCCCATCATGGAATCGTTCTCGGCGCTCGCGACGCCGGGTTGTGCTGCTCGTCATGTTGCTGCTCGTCGCGGCTTTCGCGCCTGGAAGGCGACCGGTGCCTGCTGCACGCTCAACCTTGTCTTGGTCGTCATCCTCAACCTGCTCATAAAAGGCATCGTCCAGCGTCCTCGCCCCGAGGGCATTTCGCTGGTGACCGAGCACGGCTTCAGCTTCCCCTCGGGTCACTCGATGGCCGCGATGGCGTTTTTTCGGCCTTCTCGTTTGGCTGATATGGCATTATGAAAAAGACAAGCTGATGCGCATCGCTTGTTGCGTGGCGTTGTCCGTCGTCATCGTGATGGTCGGCGTGAGCAGGATTTACCTTGGCGTTCATTATGCATCCGACGTTATCGGGAGGCTTCTGCGTCTCGCTCGCCTGGCTCACCTTGTACACGAGGATCGTCGCGCCTTTGTTCCTCGACCCTGCCTTGGCGCGAGATGGCCGTTAGCCTACGTTCCTTTTGAATCGGGTTCCAAGTCGCTTCGGCGACGGATAGGAGTTTGCATGACCGAGCAGTTGAACAAGAGCCGCGATGCCGATCTGAACGGATCTCTTCCTGGTGCGGAGGAGCCTGCTGTCGCAGGCGAGGGTCGTGACGGCGAATGGCCGGAGGTGTACGCGAACGCGGTAAAAAAGCCGAGGACCTTATCGAGGATCCCGACAATCTCATCGATGTCGACGAGATCATGGGGAGGTCGAGCGTCATAACGCCGACGCCATAGCGGGCAAGAAGGTCCCGTTGGCGTTGAAAGTGATTGGCGTCATCAGCATCTTGACGAGTCTTTGGGCATCGCCGAGGGCGTGTTCATGGGCCTGGGCTTCTGGTTGCTGTGGAAAAACGGCTATTTCGCCGATTACTCGACCACCACGCTCGTCGTCACCGCCGTCATGGGCGTGGCGCTTTTCGCTCTCGTCGTCATGCTTTCGTGCTCGGCGTTCGTCTGCTTCGGAACAAGCGCAGACATGCCGCGCAGCAGACGTGGGTGATGATCTTGCTACTTGCCGTCGCCATCGTGTGCAACCTCATGCTTTTCGGCATCGACAAGGATCTCATCTTCTTCGGCGTCATGGCCGTGCTGCTTTTGGCGCTGTCGAGCTACCTGGACCCCGAGCTTTCCCGCGAGCGCAAGCTGCGCCGCGAGCTGCGTACGCTCGGCACCAAAGAGCGCGTGGTCGACGGCACGCTCGGACGTGACGAGACCGGCAAGGGCTACATATCCTCGACTTCTTCAATCTGTTTTGGATTTTCATCGTTGCGAGCGTGCTCGGCCTTCTCATCGAGATCGTCTTCCATATGGTGGTTGTCGAACCCGGGGTGTATCAAGACCGTGCGGGCGTGCTGTTCGGTCCCTTCTCGCCAATTTACGGTTTCGAGCGGTTCTCATGACGCTCGCGCTCAACCGCTTCCACAAGGCGAACATCCTGGTCATTTTTTGGTCAGCGCGGTCATCGGCGGTGCGTTCGAGTTTTTCGTCAGCTGGTTCATGGAGGTTTCCTTCGGCGCGGTGGCGTGGGACTATTCGGGAACGTTCCTGTCGATCGACGGTCGCACCAACGGCATGTTCATGGCGATGGGGCTGTCTCGGCGTGTTTTGGATCAAAGTCTGCTTGCCCTACATGCTGAAGTTCGTGAACATGATTCCCTGGCAAGCGCGCTACACGGTTACATCCGTCTGCGCGGCGCTGATGATCGTCAACGGAGTGATGACGCTTCAATCTCTCGATTGCTGGTACGAGCGGCTTTTCGGGTAAGACGCCCGAGTCTCAAATCGAGCTGTTCTACGCCGACAATTTCAACGACGACTACATGGCGAATCGCTTCCAGAGCATGACCATCGTGCCCGACGATTCCTCCCGTGCGGATAAGGGCGAGGACGTTACGACCCTGGCGGCGGCCGAGCGGGAGTCTTAAACGGGAGCTCTAGGAGGCCGGGCTTTGCCTCCGCGCCATCTGACGGCGAGCGTGGCGAAAGCTCCCGCGATGGTGAACGGGGCGCAGATACGAGCTCGTTTTCCCTTGGCGCGTTCCTCGGAAGCGCGGTCTCGGCTCTTCCCCGTCCTGCCCGCGTCAGCGCAACCGGGCGTCGACGGGGGATGGCCGCGGTTCCGGTGTGGGGCGGCGCGTGGCGGGGTGTGTGCGACAGTTGAGAAGAAAAAAGCACCTGACCTGCGCAAACGCATAAGATCAGATGCCGATGCAGATGGCGGGGCTCGATAGCGAAAGGGCGAACCCTCCAGCGAGGTGTTCGCCCGGTTTTCTTTTGGTGGAGCCTAAGGGGAAGCAGTCGAACTCGGCGGCTTCCCCTTTAACAAAAAGGGTCGCCGTCCGCTCCTTTCAGCATATCCCACGTGATTTCGGTCTTATCCTCCGAATACCACGAGGTCACGACCAGCTTCTCGTCGTAGAGATAAATCTTATCGACGAAATACTCCAATATCTTATCGCGCGTCTCCGGGTTGTCGAAGTCCGCGTGAAGGAACTTCTCGAAGTACGCCTTGATGCTGTGCTCATCCTCGCACAGCGAGACCTTTGACGTTCTCGGCCTGTATCGCGTCGTTCAGGGATGCCTTCTGCACCTCAAGCTGGTTCAGACGCTCTATGAGGGTGTCGCTGAGCGCACCGCCCTCGATTGCCTTCATCAGGTTCGCAATGCCCTTCTCGACCTCCTTGCGCCTCGCCTCAAGACTTTCGAGGTATCCCGTCTCCTTGTAATGCTCCTTGTAGTACACAGCAGCATCAACGGCAAGAGACATCAGATTCTCCGAATCATCGATGATGTACCTCAAGACGTCGGTCACGAGGTCCTCAATCAGTCCTTCTTGACCTTCTTCTTCGTGCACAGCTTCTTCCGCTGGGCGGAGCAATAGTAGTAGTAATACGTGCGCCCCGTCTTGCTCGTGCCCGAGACACCTTGCATCGTCTCCCCGCACTCGCCGCAGTACAGCTTCCCGGTCAGCCAGTAGCGAGGAGCGCCATCCTCGTCCATTCCTCGCGCCCTCTGGGAACCCTTTGCGCTTGTTCTCGGCGAGGCGCCTCTGCGCCCTGTCGAACGTCTCCTCGTCGACCAGAGCGGGCATCCCGCCGGGACGACGAACTCGCCGTGCCTGTACTCGCCAATGTACGCGCGGTTCTTGAGCATCCTGTGCATCGTCTTCACACCGAAGGGGTTGCCCCTCGACGTGCGCAGACCGGCCTCGTTGAACTCGTCGCAGATGGACTGCATGGGTTCTCCTTCGGCGTACTTCGCGAACATCAACTGCACGAACGGCGCGGTATCGGGGTCTATGACGTACTTGCGCTTCTTGTCCACCTTCTCCGTCTTGAAGCCGAACACCTTATGGCCGTTGAAGTTCGCGTGCTCGGCGTTGAAGTCCATCCCGCGCTGGATGTGCACGGACAGGTTCCGACTGTAATACTCCGCCAGAGCCTCCATCAGCCCTCGATGAGGATTCCCTCGGCGGTGTCCGTCGGGATGTTCTCCGCCAGCAGGTGTATCTCGCACCCCGCGTCGCGAATCGTCTTCTTCGCCATCGCCAGCACGTACTTATCGCGACCCAAACGGTCGGTCTTCCACGCGATGAGGGTGTTCGGACGGATTTTTGCGACCTCCGACAGTATCAGCTGGAATCCCGGACGGTCTTCCTTCGTGCGGATATGGCCGCGTCCTCGTACTCTCGGACGATTTTCAGCCCGTGCGCGTCCGCCCATTCGTGGGCAAGCTCGCGCTGCTGTTCGATGCTCGCCTCGTTCTGCGAGTGGGAGGAGTAGCGGTAGTACGCGATGGCGAGGTTGTTGTCGTTGAGCTTCGTCTTCCTTCTCGCCAAACGAATCACCTCCAAACTAATTATTTAATCAATTATACATTTGCATAATTCAAAAAAGCCCGCCGCCCACAGGAGCGACGGGCTAATAGCTTGCACCAAACTCCATTAACACATTTGGGTCTGGTACACGAAGACAACGTCGAAACCATAAAGGGTTGCATCGCTAATCATATTTACAAGCCGATGCCAGCTCGCTCTGTTTGACTTGTTGATTGGATTCAGAATTACGTATTGAGCATCCTTGCGTTGCTTTAATTCTTGAAAATCATTGACGATGATAGCGCCTTCTTTCTCGACCAATTCCTCCATTTTAGCTTTTTACAGAGGTGATATGGTCTCTGTCATCCAAGTCGTGCGGGATGATTACAGCTGCTTTCTTTGTTTTTGCTGATTCATTCATTGAAAATAGTCCTCCTTTGATTGCGTTATATTTACTGTGCGCCTTTTTTCAAATTGCAGTCACGACATAGCATCTGGCAGTTATCGGGCGTCGTATGACCGCCCTTGCTCCATGCCGTGATATGGTCACCGTGCATCTGCTCGAACTCGAACTCCTCTCCGCAGATAGCGCACTTGTGACCCTGCTTCTCGTACGCGGCCAACTGAGTGCGACGGTCGAATGCGGATACTCAACTTGCGCTCGTCGCCCGTAAGCAGATACTCGTAGATTCCGGACTTCTTCGTGACGTCCTCATCACCCATAAGGCGCTGAATCTCAAGCTCCAGAGCCTTCGGGTCAAGGTCGGTACGTTTCCCGTGTTGATTGTAAAACAATCCCCACGGTAGCCCCTTCATCTCCTTGCGTACTTTCGGGAACACGGCCTGCACCCAGTCGATAACAGAACGGAAGTAGCTCCATAGCGACTGCGCCGTCGGGTCGTTCTGATGCTCGGCCATGTAGCCCTCGATGGTCTTGCCCTCGGCGGACGCGGCCCACAGGATTGCGGTCTCAAGATACTCCTGACGGATGCTGGAACCCTTCAGATAATCGTCCGCCAACGTCGAGGCTGCGCAACCCGTCTTCGAGAAATACCTCTTCGCATCGGATACCCATGAACCGGCGTACACGGCGTTTCGAAGCTCCTGCTCGGTCAGCTGCTCGCCCGCGATGTTGATGATGCGGAACCATTCCAGCTTCTCGGAATCCGTCCCCTCGCAGACGTACACGAACAGCTCGTAGTCGAGAATCTTCGCCTTCTGGTCATCCGGCAAGTTATAGAAATACTTGTCGTTCACGGAGAACGAACCGTCGACGTACTCGCATAGGGAAATCGTTCGCTGCTGACCGTCGAGCACCTCGTATCTCGGCTCGTCCGGGTCGTCCTCATATTGTGCACCGCGGTCGACCCAGTACATGACGTTCAGGGGCAAACCCTTCATCACAGTACGGATAACCTCGTCGCGCTGTTTGTCCTTATAGACGAACTCGCGCTGGTACTTCGGACGAATATCCAGCTGTTCGTCATAGCCAACGACGCCCCCTCCTCGGCATCTTTGAAATATCCTCGGCGACCTCGCGAACGGTCACCTTACGCTCTTCGATTTTCATTGCTATTGCACCTCCTTCGGCTGTTCAGGATGCTTGTATTTCAAACTGCATATTATCGGCTCTGCGTCTGTGCGTCTGGCTCTTTTAATTAAATTATTTTTGTTGTTTTTGGCTTTATTATATGTATTAGCTAACTGTCCACAAGCTGCTTTAATCTCTCTACCATGAGAAACTCTTATGGTAACTTCAAGTCCTGTTTGCTCTAATTGATGTTTGAACGCAACCATTTCTTGTTTTTTTGTGGTGCTCTAATTTTTGAATTACTCGTCGGGTTGTATTGCAGCACGTTAATCATAACATTTTTGCCCTTAAACCATTTTGCAAGTTGCCTTATATCTGAGGAACGGTCATTTATACCTGGTAAAAGCAAATACGCAAATACCACTTTTCGATTATGCCTTTGTGAATAGGACAATGCTTGCTTAACAACATCTTCAATAGCGTACATGTGCATATGAGGAATGATGCAGTTTCTCGCAGCCTGTGTTGCTGCATGTAAAGATATTGTCAACTGAATTTTTAGATGTTCTTCGCGCAATTTTTTTAATTGATTAACTGGACCAACTGTTGATACGGTAATGCCGTCGGTTGGAAAGTTAAGTCCATTTCTATCTCGAAGAATATGGATTGCTGCAATCAAGTTGTCGTAATTGAATAAAGGTTCTCCCATTCCCATAAAAACGATACGATTTACTTTTGACGTATCAATATGACCTGTTGCACAATTTCAGATGGTGTTAGATTACGAACGAAACCATTGCGTCCGGACTCACAAAAATACAGCCAACAGAACAACCAACTTGCGTACTTACGCAAACAGTCCCACCATCTCGCCGTTTAATAAAAACCGTTTCGATATACCTGTTGTCTTTCAATTCATAAACATACTTTTCAGTATCGCTACTTTTATAGACTTTTTTGTTGATATTGATAGATTTTTTGTGAAATGGCTGTTTATACAATTCCGCATATAAGGCTCTTGCTTTATCCTCTCCAATTACTTCCGACATTTCTTTGTAAGTAAATCCGTATGGGTCATTCAATATTTCCGTAGTGTACTTTTAGGTAAGTGTTTCATTTAATATCCTTCCTTTTGTTTTTCAGAGTTTTTTGATTATGATTTCTAATTTTTCAACATCAATGATATGTGTTAATTTAAACCATATAAGCGAGGTCGCTATTCAAGCTCTCTCCGGACACAATAGAACCATCTTTTCGATGTTTCTTTGGGTTGATATATGTCTTATTCGGAGTGAAATTGTCCTTTAGATGTCCCAATGCAATTATCTCGAATTGGTCTGGGCTATATTTGTCCAAGAAAGTAATAGGAACACCCATGGCACCAGAGTAATCACAGGGAATATCTGCCGTTTTATCAACATTGATTGCGTCGTAATTATCGTATGTTTTATACGCTTGGCATGAATATCTTTTAACAAGTATTAGTTCATCATGACGCTGCTTGTAATCAAGATTGGTATACCAACGTACTCCTTTAACGCGAATAAACTTTCGACCGTCTTCATCGACCCCACATCCTGCCGCGTTAAGCGGGTAATCATCGGGAACATAAAAGGCGCGGTCGCCGGAATGTATACTCGCCCCAATCCACATAAGATTATCTTTTAACAATGGAAAATCTCTTTGTATGTAATGGCATTTACGTTACCGATGATGATGAAATGCTTCTCATGCTCCATCAGCGTTGCCACATATTCACGGAACAGTGAGAACGGCGGGTTCGTAACAACGATATCCGCTTCATCAAGTAACGCTAAGCACTCCTCGGAACGGAAATCGCCGTCGCCCTCAAGTTCAGTCAACTCATTTTCGTGCGACTTGAACAGCTCCGCGACGTCGAACATATCGACTCCGCCATCACCCGTGACGTCATAGACCTTCGTCACGACGGCCTTATACGGCTTATTTTTTTGTTTTCCGCTGCATTGCCTACAACATCAAACAACGAGAGCTGCTGCCCCGCGATAGGGGACGTCGCGTAGCACGTCGCAATCAACTTCTTCAACCCGAGACGGTTGAAGTTCAGAACGAAATACTTGAAGAAGTTGCTCTCGAACGGGTCATCGCAATTGCAAAACACGGTCTTATTCTTGAAGTGCTTTCGGTAATACCGCATCTCCTTCTCGATGTCTGTCAGCTGCGTATAAAATTCGTCTTTTTAGCTGCTTTCGCTTGACCTAAATCGTCTCTCTTGGCCATTACTCAGCCACCTCCTTCTGATGCTCCGCAATCCATCCATGTATAATCGCGGCAATCGTCGTCTCCTGCTCCATCGCCATCATCTTGAGCGCCTTCTTATCACTCACCGTCAGGGACAGCGAGAGGGTCGTGCGCTTCTCCTCAGCGGCGGGAGCGTCGGCGGAAACCGCCTTCTCTATCTTCTTCTGCTCGGCCTCGCGGTCGGCAGCGTATTTCTCGAACATGTTCGCCATGGCTTAGCCTCCTTTAATCATTTAATCATTTGTACAATTATACATCATTTTGCCTCATTTGTCGAGGCCAAACGACCCTTTGACCTGCGGTTATTCAGCCGGAACCCCGCAATCTCCCGCACCGTGTTCACCATCGACAGGGTCGCCTTCGCAGCCTTGCCCCTGTGGTCGTACTCGACGACGGACTGTTCACCGCCCCGCCTGAACGAACGCCTCGGACTGGGGGAGCGTGACCACCGTCTGGTCGCCAGCGAGACCCCCGAACCACTCCATGAAGTCGCGAGACGCCTTGAAGCGGTTCCAGCCGTTCATGACATACACGATTTTCGCGCGGCTGTGCTTGAACACCGCCTTGCGCATGCGCATCAGCGGCTCGATGTCGCGGGACGTGGTGCGGGTGGGGATGACCACGACGTCGGCCTCCTGAGCCAGTCGGCAAGCGCCTCCTGCAACGCCCCGGCGTGTCCACCACGGCGACCTCAGCGCCGTCGACCTCGCGGGTCTTGTGCAGGGTCCCGCCCTGCGCGTCCAAGTCGTAGAAGCTCGTCGGGATTCCCGAGCGCTCGAACGAGAACGCAATCTCGTCGGCGACGAGGGACTTCCCGACGCCGCCCTTCTGATTGCAAACCAAAATCGTCTTCATATCTCTCACCTCATATGTATTTAATCAATTACTCATTTACGTATTTAGTTACAGTCATATGGTCCCTCGAAGGGTTCCATGCAAGACCCTTCGAGGGGCTTTCCGAAGCCCACCGTTCCATCGTCTCCTGAACCTCTTCGAACGATTTTCGGGAATCGTCCCGTAGACGAGCCGAAGTCGATTTTTCGACGTTTCCGCCTCTTCCGGGAAAGACCCTTGAAAGGTCTTTTTCCCAAGCCCATCTCAAGCCCACCCGCGCTCTCGACCGCCGATATGCCTTCGGCATCGGGTCGGCACGTGAAGGAGAAGGCTCGAAAGAAAGGAGACGCAAGATGAACGGCTACGGTATCGAGACCTATGCGGACTTGGCCAAGACGGTCGGCGGGATGGTCCTCGCCAACGAGATGGCGCATCGTCCGCTGGAACTCGTGAGCGGGGATTTCACACCATGGGACGAGATATTCCAGTGGTACATCATCAGCTACCCCCGACTTCCTGATGGAGCACACGGACGAGCCGGTGTTCCATGACGAGGAACTCGACCTGTACGTCTGGGGAATCACCCATTTCGGTACAGGCTGGGACTGCGTGCCCGCCCCCGAGATTCACTGAGAATGACGGTTCCCGCAAGGGGGCCGTCATTTTTTTACTCCCCGAGGTACTTGTCCTCGTCGCGCACGCGCTCCGTCGCCTCGGCCGTCTGCTGCATCTTCGGCGTGACGCCGCGATGCTTGATATGGCGGGCGGCCTCGTTGTCCAGAGCCTCCTCGGCGGCCTTCAGGCGCTTCTCGGCGTCCCACATGTTGCCTCGGGATTCGTAGAGACGACGCTCGGCATCCTCCTGCATCCTGCGGCGCTGGTCCTCCATGAACTGGAGCATCATCATGCGGAACATCCGGGCCATCATGTCCGACATCATGCGGGAGACGGGTCGGTCCCGGTCCTGCTCGCCAGCGTACAGCCCGAATCCCATCGCGAGGCTCGGGCAGGCCCCCCTTCAGGGCGTCGCGTGCCTCCTTGGAATCGCGGAACTCCCTGCGGGCGCGTTCCACATCGGCGCGGAGCTGGGCGAGGGCGTCTTCCGGGTCGTTCTCTGCATTCGTGAGCGCCTCGTACTGCTCTCCGGCGATAGGCATGCCCTCGCTCTTCCTGCGGCGGGCGTACACGTTCTTCAAATCGGAGGCCATGTCCCTTACGTCGGACTCGCTCGGTTCGTACATGTCGGAATCATGCTGGACAGGGGAATCCTGCTGCGTATCCTCCATGCCGACCATCTGGGAATCCTGCTTCGGAACTGGAGATGTCTCCAATGCCTCACAGGTCTGCTGCCCCTGCTTCTCCTCGAAGAACCGCTCGACGCCTTCCTTCGTCAGGTCGTCTGCGAGGTTGGAGGCACGGCGCTTTCGGGTCCTACGCTGGACCCCATTCGTCCCGCATCCTGTAAGACCATCCGACGGACTTCTCGCCCGTCTTCTTGTCGACTTTCGATGTCTCATTGAGGGTCACTCCGGCGAACGCAAGACGCTGCTTGAAATCATCAATATCGCTGGCGTCGTCCCTTGCTTTTGCCACCGCATCGCCGAGATGGCGGTCGAAGGAATCGTGCTCGAACGAGTCCCGTTTCTCCGCCCATGTTGACTTGTCCTTGTCCGCTCCAATCACGGACAGACCCCACTCGCGGCTCAGTTCGTCGTTCACCGCCTGCACGCGCGGGGCGAACAGGCTCGTGTCGTCCTTGTTGATGACCTGCCCGGTGCGGCAATCGTGGTTCGCGATTGTCGCGTGGGCGTGGACGCATCCGCCCTCGCCGTCCACGTGCATGGTCACCCAACACGGGGAGTCGGGGGCGAGTTCATGGCAGAGCAGGTAGGCGTGCTCCATGCCCCTCTGCACATCGTCGGGATTGCCCGGATTCAACTCGTCGAGCGCCCATGAGACGCGAAGCTCGTAACCCTCGTTGACCATGTTCGGATGGACGGCATGAAGCCCGTTGCAGTACGCGATGAACTCACCTCGGGAGGGCATGTCGCCCATCTGGGCGGCGATGCGGTCCGTCCTGTTTTGCAGGTGGTCGCGTCTGCGCTTTCCCTCTCCGAACTCGGTGTAGGACATGCGTCCCCGCACGTCGGGCAATGCCTGCACATACGTCGTCGACATCAGACATCACCTCCCGTGATTCCGCCATGCAAATCGGCTCGAAGGCCCTTGACCTCGTCCGACAATCCTTCGATGGATTCCCGTAGGCTCTCGAACGCCTTCTTGTCCGGCTCCATCTTTGATTTCCTCAAGCATGCCCATCCCTTTCACGCGGGCGTTGAAGGCCCGCGCAATCTGGTTGATGTTCACGCCGATTCGGTTCAATTCCATCAGCATCCGGTCGAGCTGCGGAGTGTCCGCAACGACCTCGTGCTCCGTGTGGGAACCGGCAGAACCGTACAGCGCGCCACGCAGATAATTCGAGCGCGTGCGTCCGCCTCTCTTCCCCATCCAGAAGGGCAAGCTCCTCGGCGTTCATGCGCACCTGAATAACAGTCTCGCGACGGTCCTTCTTGTAGTGCTGGCGGGTCGCCTTGCCGCTTCTTTTTCTCAACTTCTTTTGCCATGCAAAACACCTCCTTGTTCGCAATCCAAATGCGATGCGCATTTTCGTCGCACTTTGCTGCAATCTGCGAAACGGGGAAGGGAGCAAGCATTGACCATGTACGTACAAAATGCGAATATCGCATTTTTCCCGCCATGGTCAGCTTGCGAGGGGGCGGCTTCGCCGTCCCTTCGAACCCCGAATCTGTCCCTCCGACTCAACATGTTCTGTCCGACAGAACCACGCGACCGAATGTCGGACACGGGGACGACTCCCCATGTCCGAACCTCCGGCGCGTTTTAATCGAAGGGGCGGCACTGGGATTGAACCCCTCGACGCCGAGAGAACCGCGGTCGCCGTCCGAAGAATCGGCGTCGCCCGCAGGTTCGCGCACGACTGCGTTCGGGTCACCATCGGAAGGATTTCCGCCGTTTCCATGTCCGCGTCCCTGCGCAGCGTCTTGACGAACGCGAGCACCTCCTCGGCGGAACCCATTTCCTTCACTTCGGGGAAGACCGCCACGAGGGCATCGGCGTACGCCTTGTCTTCGCAGCCTGCTTCTCGCGGCAGCTTCTTCGCCTGAGCCTCAAGCTCACGCGCTTTCTTATCTATGTCATCGAATCTCTTTATAGCCATAATCAATCACTCCTTATCAATCTGAATCTGTCTCCTCGCTCCTGCCGTCTTTCGCGCTACATCCAAAGCTGAATCGCGCCGATGACGAAGGGCAGGGCGAGCATCATCAAAGCGACGGTGATTAGAACTTTTGCAACCCTGAGTCCAAGCACATCGACCCCAGACTTGCCGGGCATCGAGCGCTCGGGAATCAGCTTCTCCATCGCCTTGAGGTGTCGCTCGTAAAGCTCCCGTTCCTCCGCCGTGAGCGTCCCCTCGTCCGCCTTCGTGCGGAGGCGAAAGCTCACCGTCACTTAGAACGTCGACGTTCGCGTCGTCGGCAACCTTCTTCTTCGCCTCGTAAATCTGACTCATCTCTCACACCTCCTTTAGCCGTTGCCGAGGTCTTCGATTGGCACGCGGCCGTCGTGCCCTCCGCCAAGGTCTTCGATTGTCTGACGACCGTCATGTCCGCTCCCGTCATACGGGACGTACGTACCGGGTCATACGACGAATCTTCCTTCTGTTTCAAATAGACCTCGAAGTTCCACAGCGCCTCATCGCTCCAGATATGACGGTGCACCTCGGTCATGTCGGACGTACCCCCGAAGGCGACTCACCACCTCGTCAAAGAAACACTCGTCCGGCGGAACCTGCCCGGAATCGAGCATCGCGATTGAAGCACGCCGTTTTGGATGAAGCTCCCAAGTCCCAAGAACCTCCGCCGCCAGACAGCAGTTTCGTCGTGTTCGCGATGTTGGACCACGCCTTGTTCGTGTCGGGCAGCTCGCCCGTCAACTTGTAGTTGATTTCGTACGTCGCGTACGGGACCAGCAGAATCGATTCCGACAGCTTGCATCCCGTCATGGCGTACATCCCAATCAGGGCCACGAGCGCCAGCGATATGACGCCGCGCCGAATCGCACCCTTCTTCAACTGCCTCCGACAACCTCCCCATGGACCTCGCCTTGAGGCGTTGACGTCCGCCTCGGCGAGGGCGCACGACTGAAGATAGTCCTCGTAAAGCAGCCGCTCTGTTCTCATCGAGGCCACCGTGGCGTGCTTTAAGGCGCCACTGGGCAATCTTCTCGCTTTCCCATCTGTAACTCATATCCTTTACCTCCTTATTCGCTTTCCATTTCATTGGCGGTCGTTTCTCCGACACCATGTATGCCGGAACCGCCGCCGTCTTATCGCGAAGCAATCCGCGATAGCGTTCCTTCACCTCGGGCTGCGCCAGACGCATCTTGTCGCTTCCCCGGTAGTCGTGATTCATCCAGTTGCGAAGTTCGTATTTGAGAATCAGCGGCTCCGCGCAATCCATGTGCCCCTGCGAGCGCACCGCGTTCTCCGTGCACGACCATTCGGGCCAGAGCGAGAGCAGAGCGGCCAAATCCTTCTTGAACCCGTACTTGCCGATAGGGCGACCCGAAGGCTGGTTCTTCTGCATCCACGCGCAGTACAGGTCGTATGCGAAATCCCACGGGAGCAAATCCCATGAAACATCGGAAGGACCTCCTCGCAGAACTGGCGAATCGGGTCGTTGTACGTCTTGAAATCCGCCAGCATGTCCTTACAGGTCTGGGGGATGGTCAACTCGTAATAGTCCGTCTCGTAGAGCAGGCGGTAGAGCACGTACTCAAGGACCTCCCTGCGATGCAGGTAGTCATTCTTGATGTACTTGCGCTCGTGCCCTTCGAATCGCTTCTCGAACGGAATCACGAGCAATCGCCTGTACATGGATTCCGACTTGTCCTTGAGCTTCGGGAACTCGTTCACGCACTGAATCATGAACCCATGGAACATGAGCGTCCTCGGGTCCTTGAACTTGCGGTTTATCTGGAACGGGTCGTGCGTGATTACCGACTTGAGCGCCGCCGCATCGTCCACGAACGTGCCCGTGTCGTTCTCGTCGGTGATAATCGCGGAAACACGGCAGAGGGGTTCCAGCATGAACTGCTGGGAGAACGCCTTCAGGGGCACCGAGGCCCAAGTCCCTCGACCGCAGAGATTGCGAATCAGGGTACACAGCGTTCCCTTGCCGTTGTTGCCCGACATGGAGTAGAACCATGCGGTCTTGTTCCAGCTCACTGCGGGGCGAATCGTCGCGCCCATGACCTCCCAGAGCAGGTCGACGACTTCAGGGTCGTCCGAAAGCTCATTCATCCACGAGACCACATCCCAATCCGTACCGTCGTCATCGTTGTGGATGACCGGATTCTGGGCATTCGGGACGAAATCGACCTTCGACTTGCTCGTGAACACGTACTCGGGTCGAAACCGAGGAGCACCTTGCTCCCATAGTCGAAGATTCCGTTGTTGACCGGAATCAAATCACGGTCGGAACAGCGCTCGACCCGCTTGCAGATGGAACGCAGGATTGCGACCGTCTCGTCCACGCCTCGCAAGGACATCGTTTTGTCGTACGAGCGAATCAGGCGCTCCAGAGTCTCGTCTCGGGTGTCGTAGCATCCCTCGTTCTCGCCGTCGGTCTGGTAGATTCCGATATCGAAGTTCCCCTCGTTCTCGGCCTTGTTCCAAAGAATGCCCACGCCGTGGTGCAACTCCCTAATCAGAATCGCAATCTGCAAAGGGTGGAGCGCCGTCAGGCGGCGATAGCGCGCCTCCGGTTTCTTCGCATCGGGATAACGCTCGCTCTTCTTAGCGGTCGGGGCACGTTCTCATCCGGACGTCCCAAGTTGTACTTCTCGATGCAATCATTTGTAATTTCAAGCAACTCGACCTTGACGGTCGAGAAATCAGGCGACAAATCTGCATCGATATCCGACAGATACGCCAGCGTCACGGCCTCAAGCAGGTCGTCGTACGCTATGGATTGACTTTCGCACATATCTGTGATATCATATATACAGTTGTTAGGTACCGTCCCGTAAGCGTCGCCAGCGCCGGGCGGTTTTCTTTTTGCCTCATAACCTCACCTCCTTAATGAATCCCGTGAGACACCAGATATTTCTCGAACGTCTCGCGGTGAATACGGCGACTTCGAATCGTGTCGGTCATCACTACGAAGTCCGCGTCATCGGCCTTCATCAGCGAACGCACGCGCCCGATTCCTATTTCGAACAGGGTCGACGCCTCGGCACTCGTCAGGAACGGCTTCGCCTTCAGAGCCGTGATGTAGGCCGCGTATTCCTCCATCGTCAGCTCGCTCCCTGCCGAGAATCTTCTTCGTGAACCCCTTCTTCTGTTTTGCATTTGCCATAAAGCAACCTCCTTTTTCCTGCCTATAAACGCAAAAAGCGGCGAACCAGAATCCAGCAATCAAGCTGAAATCTGATTGCCGCTCGTCACATTCGTGCGATTGCCGTCCTATTTGGACGGGTAGACGCTGTTGCCTCCCGCATCGGCTCGTCAGACCGACGCAGTTTCGAGGCGGACCCTCATCGGCTTCCTCCCGAGCCTAAGGCTCGGTCTCAGATAGGCTCACGTCGGTATATCCCGGCCGCTATCCATCGGCAATCATGTCGCGAATATATGGATATTATACAACATGAAATGACGGAAAGCAATAGTAAACGTCATATAATTGCAGGTCAGGGGCTTGTCCGACGCTGTTTTCCGCCATAAATGAGCGGAAACGCCGACAAAAAATTGCTCGTCTCAAAAATCGTCGTACAGAAGAAAAGGGCGGATTGTCGAAGCTCGAAACTTTGGCACAACTTTGTTGTGCCGGCTTTTTTCGACAACCATCGGTGCTCCAGCTCGATTGCACAAACCGTGGCACAAACTGCAAAACCATGTTGTGCCGGGGTTTTCCGCATATTCTCGATGCTGCGCGGCGGTTGGCAACAACTTGCACAACATTTTTCAAGTCTTATTTATATGACCTATATGCACATGAAAGGCTATATATTTATTTTTCTCGCGTACGTAAGGGTTAAAAAAGTTGTGTTGTTGTGCCAATCAAGTTGGAACCCCGAGAACATGCGAGAAAAGGGTGGCACAACTTTTTTTCAATGTTGTGCCACCCTTTTTTTGAATCGCCCGCGAACCCCGAGAAATTGCGGAAATGTCTGGCACAACAAAGTTGTGCCAAAAGTTGTGACATGCAAAAACCACCGTAACGCATGCCCTCCCACCGTGTACTCGGAATCTAATTCCGCATCGAGCGAAGCGAGATTGCTGGTTGTGCTCCCACATCCTCTTCAGAATGCCCTAAAGCCGTTTTAAGCCACAAAAAGCCCGAAGGGTAGACGAGTACCTCTTCGGGCTTAAAACGTCTTAAAACGCAAAAATACGACGTCAGGAAAACGAAAAGGGGACGCCCTAAAGGGCATCCCCAAATCTATACACAAGCGCGAACTCATTCTTGATGAAGAAGAGTTCGACGCTTCCTCTTTTTGGTGGAGGCGCGGAGAATCGAACTCCGGTCCATACTAAGACGATCCGCGAGGCTCTACAAGCTTAGCCTGCGATCAGGTTTAAGGATGCGTCGGTTCGCAGGCCAACGTTTTCATCCCGAGTCGGTTCCGTCTTTTCCCGGCCATACCGGCTACGTGCCGAGAAGCATTCCCCTCAGTTGATACCTTGCCCGAATCGGGGAAAATCCGGGTTCGGCAGCCAGGTGCGATTAAGCAGCCATGGCGAGCGCCGGAGCGCTCTGAGTGTTGTTCTTGCCAATTAACTTGACGGTACCCCTGTTTAACGAGGCGAGGAGACCACGGCCTGCTCCTCACTTCAAGCCTACCATGTCGAAACCAGTCGCCCCCATGTGGGTGAATGATGCAATTGTAGGTCACAATGGTAATCCGAAGGGTATTAGATTCTATCTCTGAATCATTATCTGTCAATAGCATGGAACGAACGGCATGCACGAATGCATCAACGGGCGCATGCTCCTGACTCGTTTGGCTCGTACGCAAAAGTTCCATGAAGATGAACTCCGGGATTGTTTACAATGATCGAACTAAGCGCATGACAGCGAGGAAGAAATTCATGGAGAACAAATTCGGGGGAAGCACGCGGCGCCCAAGACGGGTTCGCCCGCGAAGGGTTCCCGCGACAACTCACGCACATCGACAACCCGGTCCCAGTCGAGCTCTCAGCAGGGTGGGAAAACCGCTTCGTCGGCTCGGGGAAAAGCCGAAGGCGGCACTGCGTCCCAGGGGAAAAACCCTGCGAACGCCGCCTATCGTCCCGCCGTGGCCTACCAGCGGTTTCGGTGGTGCGCAGCCGTCCGCCGGGGAGACGATCCCGCTGATAAGAAGAAGGATCGCAAGGGGGCGCGGCGCTTCGGAATAGCGGCGGGTGTTTTCTTCGGAGTTCTTCTCGTCGTCTACCTTGCCGGCGCGTTCGTGTTCATGGGACGCTTTTTCCCGAACACCGCAGTCTCCGGCCTGGATATCTCGATGAAGTCGCCCGAGGAGGTGGGCGTCATACTCGACGACGCCGTGGGCGATTACAAGCTCGTCGTGACGGGGCAGGGTCTAAACTTTCTCGCTGAGCGCGGGCAGATCGGCATGACGCTCGATTCCACCGCCATCTCAGAGGGATGATGAAAGACGTCAATCCGTGGGCATGGCCCATCGAGGTGTTCAAGCGGCATGATGAGACCGAGTCCATGGTCGCCTCCTGCGGACCGGAAAAGCTCATAGAGGCCATCTCGCCCGAGGTCGAGAGGGTCAACGAGGCGGCTATTCAGCCGGTGGACGCGACGATCGCCTATGACGAGGCCCTTTCCGCTTATACCGTCGTGCCCGAGGTGGAAGGCACGGCTCTTGATTTGGACAAGGTCGCCGAGCAGGTGAAGGAGGGCGTGAATCCTCTCCTCTCCGAAGGTCGTCGTGACGAAAGAGGCGACGTTGAAGCCGACGATCTTCAAAGACGACGAGCGCCTTGCCGCGGCTGCCGAGGAGGCCAACGTCATGATCAAAGCTGATCTTGAGATCATGATGGAGGGCAATCTGGTCACCGAGGTCACGCCCGCTCTCATCTCCTCGTGGATAACGGTTTCCCCTGACGTCACGGTTGCGTTCGACGAGGCGGGGTTCGCCGCATGGGTCGATCAGGTTGCCGCAGGATGCAACACCGTCGGCACCGAGCGGACCTACACCCGTCTTGACGGCAAGGTGGTGACCGTCTCGGGCGGCGTGTACGGTTGGGAGATCGACAGCGACGCGCTGCGCACGGCCGTGACCGACGCGGTCATGGCGGGCACGGTCGGCACGATCGACGTCCCCGTCCTGCAAAGCGGCGTCGGTTTCACCGAGCTTGGCAGCAAAGACTGGGGCAACCGCTACTGCGACATCGATTTGAGCGAGCAGCATGCGTACTTCTACGACGACTCGGGCGCGCTGATCTGGGACACCGACGTCGTGACGGGTTCGCCTGGGAAGCACGCCACGCCGACGGGGGTATGGCAGGCGACGTGGGGGAGAGCCCCTCGATGCTGATCGGCGAGAAGGACCCGGAGACCGGCGAGCCTGAATACAAGACCAAGGTCACGTACTGGATGCCCTTCATCGGCAATGCGATCGGCCTTCATGACGCGACATGGCAGACGAGCTTCGGCGGAACGCGCTACAAGGACGGGTTCGGCTCGCACGGGTGCGTGAACATCCGCTTGACGCCGCGGCTGCGCTTTTACGACATCATCGCGCCCGGAGACGTCGTCGTGGTGCATTGGTAGGGCGGCTTTCGCGTCGCCGGGGGTTTGATTGGGTTTCGCGACCTCCTACACCGTCAGATCGGCGTAGGAGAGGTCGATGACCTTTCGAGATCGCCGCTGCTCAGCCTGATCTGGCAGCCGATCTTTCCCGCGGAGAAATAGATGGCGTCGAAGAGCTGGGCGGTTTTTCGTCGACGACGGTGACGAAGGTTTTCTTCATCCCGATGGGGGAACAGCCTCCGTGGACATAGCCCGTCAGGGAAGGAGCTCCCTTGATTTGATCATGGCGATGGCCTTTTTTTCCCCGACGGCTCGCGCCGCTTTCTTGAGGTCGAGCCTCGGCGACGGGGATCATGAAGACGTAGTGCTCGTTTGACTTCCCCCACCGTGACGAGGGTTTTGAACACCTGATCGGGGTCGCGTCCCAGCATAGCGGCCACCTCGACGCCCGAGGGGACCGCATCTGCGCATTCGAACACGCGAAACTCATAGTCGAGGTTTGCCGCGTCGAGTGCGCGAACTGCGTTCGTCTTATGATCGCGGGGCTTGGCCATGGATGCTCCTTCTTCGCGCGCCGATAGCGCGCCGGGTCGTGTTTAGCATGTAATGCGAGAAGGGTACTCCTCATTTGCAGGCAGGGGAAAGGGTGATCGCGCGATCCGCCGTTCGAGGGGCCGACCGACACGCGGCGCTTGTCGCATGAGGGGCGCGGGCACATCCTCGGGCGTCGTCCTGTAGTTTGCTTGGGGATGATCGGGGTGCGCGCGGAGCGTATTCGGCGGTGGGCTATACTGTCTGCCATGAAATCGGTTTCTCTCACAATGAAAAAAGCTGCGCGCCGTTCGCGGAGGGCGTGATCGTCGATGGGTGATCTTGCTTTCGCGCGGGTTTCGACGACGCCCCCATCGGCATCTTCGACTCAGGCTACGGCGGGCTTACGGTCGCTCGTGAATCTGCCGTAAGATGCCGGAGGAAAACATCATCTTCGTGGGCGATTCGGCCCGATGCCCTACGGTCCGCGGGATCTTTCCGAGGTCGACTTGTTCGTCCAGCAGATCTGCGGATGGCTTGTCGATCGCGGCGTAAAGATGATCGTCATCGCATGCAACACCGCCACGGCAGCCGGTCTCGCCCATGCCCAGCGTCGTTTTCCCGTTCCGTCGTCGGAGTCGTCGAGCGGGGGCTCGCGCCGCCGTGCAGGTGACGCGCGACAGAAGGGTCGGAGTTATCGCGACGAAGGGAACCGTGGCCTCGAACGCCTATTCCGAGGCTATTCGGCATATCGATGCCGGGATCACGGTGTTTTCAACCGCCACGCCGCGCTTCGTCGAAATCGCCGAGCTCGGTTTGAAGATGGCCGAAGGGCCCATCGAGTCTTACATGGCGGAGGCCTCCAAGGTTCCACATCCGCTCCGAGTTCCGCGAAATCGCCCGCGAGTACTTAGAGCCGCTTCGTCGCTGCGGGGTCGATACGCTGTTCTCGGATGCACCATTACCCCCTTCTCAAGGCGCTCATCGGCGGCGTCATGGGCCGAGACGTCGTGTTAGTCTCATCGGCGGAGGAGACGGCGAGATGTCGAGGGGATGCTGAGACGCCGCGGGCGCTGGCCCATGAGGGCAACATCGCCCGAAGAAGCTTTTACACTTCAGGCGATGACGTGGCCGAGTTCGAGAGGTTCGGAAGCCGCGTGCTGTCCATGTCCATGGGGCGCGTCGGCCATGTCGATTTTTCACGGGAATAGACGAGGGAGGATTCACGGTGGGTAAAAACGGTGGTCATCGCGACGAACAACGCTCACAAGGTGGCGGAGATAACGACCGCCCTTGGATTTCGAGGGTTGGGAGTTCAAAAACGTTGCGCGAGATGGGAGTCGAATCCGACCCTGAGGAAGACGCGGGCACGTTCGAGGGGAACGCGCATCAAGGCGCTCGCCGCGCATAACGCATGCGGCAGTGCTGCGCCGCCCTCGCTGACGATTCGGGCCTCGAAGTCGACGCTTCGACGGCGCGCCCGGTACGTCCTCGCGCTATGCGGGCGCGGACGGGGACGACGCTGCCAACAACGCCAAGCTTCTTCGCGAGCTGGCCGACGTTTCCGAGGAACGGCGAACCGGGCGGTTCGTGTGCACGCTGGTGTTCATCGACGAAGACGGCGGAGGAGCGGGTCGCCTCGGGGCACCATCGAGGGGCGTATCGGGTATGAAGAGCGCGGAAGCGAGGGCTTCGGTTATGATCCGCTGTTCATCCCCGACGAGCTCGGCGGAGCGCTGACGCTGGCCGAGGTGTCGCAGGAGGAGAAGAACAAGGTCTCGCATCGCGGATGCGCCCTACGCGCGTTGAAGGAGCAGCTGCAGGGTCGCTAGCGCATCTTCGTCCCGAGCCTCGGGTTCGTCGTGCTTCGGCGTCGCGTGGGCGTGTTTGCGCGGCGTCGCGCCCGCATGCGACGACGTGGAGACGATCGGCGGGCGGTTCGCGTTGGCTCGCCGGGTTTCCGGTATAATGCGTAACCGTTGCGTTCCGGGACGTGGCGCAGTTTGGTAGCGCGCCTGCTTTGGGAGCAGGATGTCGCAGGTTCAAATCCTGTCGTCCCGACCATTGTCTTCCCAGGTCGGAGGCTTGTTGCCTCCGGCTTTTTTCGCTCCCAAGGACGGCGATGCGCTGGATTCGCCGACGGTCCGGATCGTTTCGCGTTGCTCGGGGCTCGCGCCGGGGCGGGATGTCGCGGCGCGCGACATCGACGGATGGCGGCAGGGCTTTTCGCTTGCAGGTTGAAGCTTCGGATGGCTTCGCCCCTTGGTTGGACGATGTCGTCGTTCTCGAGTCGGCGGGTTGCGTGCCCTTGATTGATTGAAATTTCCCGACTTGTTTTACGTTCTGTTGCGCTATACTATATATTCGCTGCTTGAGGCAGCGTGATTCGCGGGCGTAGTTCAATGGTAGAACCCCAGCCTTCCAAGCTGATGACGCGGGTTCGATTCCCGTCGCCCGCTCCAAAACGCAAAGGCCGGACATGCGTCCGCTTTTTTATCGAGGCGGTGCGACGCTTAAGCAGTCGGTCTTGGATGTCGGGATCGCCCGCCTCAAACCTCCTCGGCGCTTCTCTCGTTCATGATGCGAAGCGCGTCCAGCCCGGCTTTCACTCCACGGACATAGCGCCCGTTCAGCAGGTCGACTATCGCGTCCACCGCCTCCATGGGCACGCAGCCCATGGTCATCGAGCGCAACGGCATGTCGGCGAGCATGGCGTCGAGAATGGCCTTCGTGTCGCCGCCGTCGCTCTCCGTCGTCTTGCGCGCTTCGCGCTCGATGATCTTGAAGATCAGGTGTCCGAGCGCCGTCTGGTCTATTTCCGTCACCGTCGAGTTGCGATCGATCGGGCGTGCCGGCTTTGCGGGGGAAGGGCGCGCCGAAAAAGCTGCGAGAACGAATCGGCGTCGAAGCGCGCGGCGGTCACGTGCTCTCGTAGCAGGCGGGTGCTTCATGTGCGGACTCGTCCCCGCGTGCGGTGATTTCGAACTCGCGACGCCTACTTTCAGCTCGACGGTTTTTCCAGCCTGATGTCTCTCTGCTGGACGATCCGACCCGTATCGCAAGCGTCGTCTCGTCGAGTCGCCATGAGCCTGTGCCGGATCCCAGTACCGAAGGTCGTCGGCGGCCACGTCGACGACGACGCGCTTCGACTGCCCCGGGTTGAAGTTTTGCCTTCGCGAATCCCGCAAGCGATTGCGGTTCCCTGAACACGCGCGAGCGCGTGTCGCTTACGTAAACCTGAGCGACCTCGGCTCCTTCGACCCCGCTTGCGTTCTCGAGGTCGAAGGCGACTCGAAGGCCTGCATCAGTGATCTCGACGTCGATGTTCGCATAGCGGAAGTCGGCGTAGCTCATGCCGTGTCCGAAGGGGTAGGCGGGTTCGATTCCCGCTGCGTCGAACCAGCGGTATCCGACGAAGATGATCCGCGATACAAGACGTTGCGGCTCTTGTCGGGGAAAGTGTCCCCGAGCGCGGTGTCTTCGAGCTTTGCGGGCCACGTCTCCGCGAGCTTGCCCGAGGGGTTGACCTCTCCGAGCAGAAGACGTGCGAGCGCGGCGCCTCCCCGGCATCCCGCCAACCCCGCGAGCAAGACGGCCGCAGGTCCGCGACGCTGCGTTTTTCCCCGTCGCGCCGAGCGATCCAGGGAAGCGAGATGGGGGATCCCCCTTGGATCACGACCACGGTGCGCGGGTTGACGTCGCAAACCGCCGACACCAGCGCTTCGTGCCCTGCGGGCATGACGATGTCGGATCGGTCGAAACCCTCGGACTCGAAACGGTCGGGCAGGCCGATGATGACCACCGCGATGTTGGGCGCGCGCCGCCGTGCGGGCTTCCTCGAGCAGCTCCTCGGTCGTCTCCCGGTGACAGGGTCGTAGCCTTGCGCGTAACGGGCGTCGAATCCCGCGTTGCACAGCGCGCTCCAAGGATCGTCGAGGGCGACGGGGTTGATCTTGGACGACCCTGCGCCCTGATAGCGCGGTCTGAGCGCGAACGACCCTATGACCGCGATGTCTTCGTGCGGCGAAAGCGGCAGGACCCCGTTGTTCTCGAGCAGCACGGCAGACGCTTCGGCGGCACGCTGCGCCGTCGCGAGATGGTCGCTCGGAGTCGGGCACGATCGGCGTCGAGTCGCGGCGTTCTCGTAGCGCTCGCAAAGTGCAATGAGCCTCCGGGCGGCTTCGTCGAGGCGCGCCTCAGGCAATTCGCCACATCGGATCGCCTCGATCACTTCGGAGGCGTGGTCGGGCCTGGGCCCAGGCATGACGAGGTCGAGGCCCGCCTCAACCGAGGCGACGCTGTCGCTGAGCGCGCCCCAGTCGGTGACGCAAACACCCTCGAAGCCCCAGTCGCCTCGCAGCTTGCCGGCGATGAGGTCGCGGTTCTGGGAGCAATACACGCCGTTGAACAGGTTGTAGGCGGTCATGACGGCCCAGGGTCGCGCCTTGCGAACGGTTTTCTCGAATCCGCGCAGGTAGATCTCGTTGAGGGGCGCGTTCGTCGACGATCGAATCGGACACCATGCGCGCGATCTCCTGGCTGTTGCACGCGAAGTGCTTTGAGGCAGGCGCCGACTCCGCAGCTCTGTATTCCCTCGACCATCCCCGTCGTCATGGCCGCGGAGAGAAAAGGATCCTCGCTGAAGTACTCGAACCCGCGTCCGCCGAGCGGGCTTCGCTTGATGTTCATCCCGGGGCCCAAGACGACGGCGACGTCTTGGCGTACGCATTCCTCCCCGATGGCGCGCCCGACCTCTTCGGCTATCTCGACGTCGAAGGAGCAGGCGAGCGTGCTCGCGGTCGGGAAGCACGTTGCGGGAACGGACTCGTGCAATCCGAGATGGTCCGTCCGTCCCTCTTGCTTGCGCAGCCCGTGCGGGCCGTCGCTTAAGAGCAGCGGGGATTCCGCGGCTTGGCAGCGCCTGCGAGAGCCAATGGCTCGAGCCTGCGAGGAGCGCAGCCTTCTCCTCGGTTGCGAGGGCGGATAGCTTCTCGTCGACGGATGAGGCGATGGTCATGGCTGAGCGTCCTTCCCTCTGCCTGGTCGGAAGGACCGAGAAGGCATGCGTGCGCGAATCGGGCGGCGCCCATGAATCCCGCGTCGTTGCCCAGGCGGGCTTTCTCGATGGGCGTGCTCTTGCAGGGGGGAATAGCGAAGCGGGCGAAGTCGCGGCGAAGCTTCCGAGCGAACAGGTCGAACGATTCGGAGACGCCTCCGCCGATCAAGATGACGTGCGGGTCGATCGTGCAAGCTGCCGCGGCGAGCCCGAACGCCAGCGTTTCGCAAAAGCGGTCGACGGCGCGTCGTGCGGCGACGTCTCCCGCTTCAAGGGCGCTGAAAACGGCGGCGGCGTCCGCGTCGTGGGCGGGGGTGAAATGCGGCGGGTTCGCTTTCCTCGATCATGGTGCGGACGAGGCCGCGCGCCGAGGCGTACTGCTCGAGGCATCCCGTCGCGCCGCACGAGCACGCGCGTCCGCGCCTTTCGACGCAAAGATGGCCGATCTCGCCCGCGCATCCGTGCGCTCCGCCGAGCACCCGGGAGCCGGCGATCACCCCCGCGCCGATTCCCGTCCCCAGCGTCACCATGAGCACGCTTGCAACGCCTGCTCCCGCCCGAGCCACTGCTCGCCGAGCGCCGCGGCGTTCGCGTCGTTGAGCGTTGCGATGCGGGAGGAGGGAAGGCGTCCGCGAGCGCGCGCTCATAAGGCCGTCCGCGTCGATGCTCGCGTTGGGTATCAAGCCGATTCGACCTTGGTCGTCGACGGTGCCGGAACGGCGCAGCCGACGGCATCGACCTCGCGGGCTCTACGCCGGGTGGCAGTAAGTCCGCGATGGCGAGGGCGAAGGCTCGCTGGGATGCGCGGTCGGTGAGGTCGCGGGTCGCGAGCGTCGAGCGCGACAGCATCGCGGCCCGCGGCGTCGAGCACGCCGAACTTGACGGCTGTGCCGCCGATGTCGATGCCGAGAAGCACCCGGTCGTTTTTCGCAAGGTTATCGTTCATGAAGACATTGTAGCGTGTGCGGCTGCGAGACGCTTCGCGCGCGGACCGTCCGCGCTCGCGGCGCGGCTTACGGCGTGCGTTCGGAGGGCCGTGCGAAGCGCTTGCGCTTATCGTCGGGACGTCCGCGGCGAGGGGCGCAAGCGAGGTTCCCCGCATTCGAAAGCTGATTTCAAAAAGTTGAAATTCATGCTTGCGCGCCAAGGGGCATTGAGTATAATGAACAAGCTGCAAAACACGGGGTGTTAGCTCAGTTGGTTAGAGCGCCGCCGCCTGTCACGTCGGAGGTCGCGAGTTCGAGTCTCGTACATCCCGCCATCTAGCTTCTTAAACGTCGCTCATCGAGTGGCGTTTTTTGTTTTTCGAGCTATGTTCTGCTGCGTCGTGCGAGTCGCTCGGCTCGTCGCGCGATGGCGTCGCTTCGACCTCGCGCCGCTTAGCGCCCCGGTCGGTGCGTTTTTGGCTTGCTCGCTGCGGAACATAGGGATGACAGGGAGGACGTCGTGCGTTTCTCGGGAAAAATCGCGCTTTGTCGCAAATCCCGCGGCCAAAAAGCGGAAAAGGCCGCGCGGCCGCCTACCATGCGCACGGCCTTCTCGAGGCGGCGCTGGGTCCGGGGGCGTGCGAGCTGATGCTGACCGAATCGGCGGGGGCACGCGGTCGACGTGGCGGCTGCGCTCGACCCCTCTTTCCAGGCGATCCTCGTTTTGGGCGGCGACGGCGTCATCCACGAAGTCGCAACGGCATCATGAGCCGCCGTGAAGGCGATCGACCCGTGCTGGGCGTGATTCCCGTCGGGTCGGGCAACGACTACGCCGCTACGCTGGGCATGAGCGGAAAGGTCGACCGTGCGGTGCGCCAGATTCTCGACGGCGAGGCCGGTTTGGTCGACGTGGGCTGCGTGAACGGCTCGTATTTCGTGGAGACCCTCTCGTTCGGCTTCGACGCGGCCATCGCCCTCGACACGGTGGAGCGGCGAAAGAAGACGGGCGGTCGGGCACCGTCTTGTACCTCGAAAGCGGCATCGACCAGCTTCTGCACCATCTGAGCACCCTTTCCTACGAGGCGGTTCTTGGAGGTTGCCCCGAGTCGGACGAGCCTGTGCGCATAAAGGGCGAGTCGTTTTTGTTCGCCGTCCAGCTCGGGCCGACCTACGGCGGTCATTTCAGGGTTTGCCCCGAGGCGCGTCTCGACGACGGGCTTTTCGACATCTGCCTCGCGCATCCGCCCCTCGGGTTTCGCGCGCGCGATGGGCGTGTTCCTCATGGCGAAGAACGGCCATCACACGGGCTCCAGGCAAATCGAGTTTTCACCGCGCTCAGTCGCTCCGAGGTGACGTTCGATCGCGAGCCTCCCGCCCAGATGGACGGCGAGAGGCTTCTCGGCTCGACGTTTTCCATCTCGACCGTGCCTGCGGCCATGAGGGTCATCGGCGCATAGGGGCGCGGTCTCGAGGCTCGATCCCCCTGCTTTTTCGCTTCGCGGCGCGACGTATCCGCGCGCGAGCCTTCGCGCGGCTTGGCGGGGCTTGCGGGTCCTCGCCTGGCGCATCGCGCGCGGGCGCCGCACGGCCTCGCGTCCGCGAGTTTGTTTTTGGCGCATGTGACGGAATCTCTTTGCGGGAGGGCTATCATTGTCGTCGGGAGGCGTGCACGTCATCGAGCTTTGCCGTCGCGCATGCGCTTTTCCGCGCATCGGTCGATGCTGCGGATTCTCGGCTGATTTCGAAACGGGTGCAGGTGGACGGGCTTATCAACTTCATCGTCGCGCGGCGCAAGGCGATCGTCGCGCTGTTCGCGATCGTGATGGTCGCAAGCGCCGCGTGCATTCCGTTCGTCCGCGTGAATTACGACATGGTCGATTACCTCCCCCGAGCGCGCAGTCGACCACGGCGGTCGACATCATGACGACGGAGCAGTTCGACCAGGCCGTCCCGAACGCCTATGTGATGGTGCGCGACGTGACGCCCCGCCGTCGCCGTCGACGTGAAGCAGCGCATAGCCTCCATGGAAGGCGTCGAGATGGTTCTCTTGGCTCGACGACGTGGTGGATGTGACCGTGCCTTGACGCGCTCGACTCCGCCACGGTCGAGCAGTACTACCGCGACGGCTCGGCTTTGTACCAGGTTGCGATCGCAGAAGGCGAAAGAGGGCTCCGTCGTTCCCGCCATTCGCGCCTACATCGACTCCCTCGGCCCGGAAACGCGGTGTCGGGCGATGCGGCGGACAACGCACAGATGCAGCAGAGCATGGTCGAGCAGGTGCTCATGGCCTTCGCCATCGTCGTGCCCGTCATCATGCTCCCTGCTCATCGTGTCCACCACGTCGTGGATCGAGCCTCTGCTGTTCATCGCCGCCATCGGCGTTTCCATTCTCATCAACATGGGTACGAACATCTTTCTGGGGCAGGTTTCGTTCATCACGTACTCGGTGAGCCCCATCTTGCAGCTCGCCGTCTCGCTCGATTACGCCATCTTCCTCCTGCACGCCTTCGCCGACGAGCGGGAGCTGTGCGCCGACGCCGAGCAGGCTATGGCGCGCGCCATGCGCAAGTCGATGGGCACCATCGCGGCGAGCGCGGTGACGACGTTGTTCGGTTTCGCCGCTCTTGCGTTCATGCAGTTCCAAATCGGCGCCGATCTCGGCATCAACCTGGTGAAGGGCATCGTGCTGAGCTTCGTGACCGTGATGGTCCTTCTTCCATCCCTCACGCTTTTTGCTCTACAAGCTCATCGACAAGACCCGGCACCGTCGCCTCATGCCGACGTTTCGCAACGTCGACTCGGTTCTTCGCCATGTGCGCGTTCCCGCCATGGTGCTGGTGGCGATTCTCATCGTCCCCGCCTTCCTGGGTCAGGGCAACGTCACGTTCACCTACCAAAACGGCACCCCCGACACGTCGGTTCGGACGGGCGCCGACACGCAGGCGGTGCGCGAGGAGTTCGGCCAGCAGAACATGGTCGCGGTGCTCGTGCCGCGGGGCGATCTGGCGGCGGAGGCCGAGCTTGCAAGCGTGATCGAGAGCCTCGATCACGTGACCGGGCGTCGTCTCCTACGCTTCGATGGTGGGCGGCGCCATCCCTCAGGGCTTTCTCGATCCTGCGGTGCTCGCGCAGTTTTACTCCGACGAGTACGCGCGCATCGTCGCGATGGTCGACACCGAGGTCGAGGGCGATCGGGCGTTCGGCCTCGTCGATCAGATCAACGCCGAGGCGGCCTCCCGTTACGACGAGTTTTACACCGCGGGGCAGTCTGCGAACCTCTACGACATGGCGAACATCGTCGAGGTCGACAACGTCGTGGTGAGCCTGATCGCCGTCATCGCCATCTTCCTCGTGCTCCTCGTCACGTTTCGATCGGTTTCGCTGCCGTTCATCTTGCTGCTCGCCATTGAGTCGGGCATTTGGATAAACCTGTCGATTCCCTATTTCACGGGCACGCCCCTCAACTTCATCGGCTATCTTGTCGTCAACACCGTGCAGCTCGGCGCCACCATCGACTACGGCATTCTCCTGACCACCCACTATCTGCGCGAGCGCAAGTCCCTGCCGGCGCGCGCGCGGCAGCGCGAGCCGCGCTGGGCAAGTCTTTCGGTCGGTGCTCGTCTCCGCGTGCATCCTCGCCACGGCGGGTTTCGCGCTTGCGGTGTCGTCCTCGATCGAAGCTGTTTTCGAGCCTCGGTCTTCTGCTCGGACGCGGGGCGTTGCTCTCGCTGTTCTTGGTGACGTGCTTTTTACCGGTTTGCTTATCCTTCTCGACGGCGTCGTTCGCAAAACCACCTATCGCGCGAACTTCGCCCGATCTGCTGCGAAGGTGGAAGGTGATCGATCGTGAACAATGTCGAGACGTGCGAAACGCCCTTTGGAACAACCCGCCTCCGCTTATCCGATGCTGCGCCGCGCGCGCGGAAGCCGCATCCGACGCGACGTCTGCGCGCGGCGGACGGGCGTCGCGCGGAGTCGCGGGGACGCTCGTTGTCGTGATGGCGGTCTCGTCGCCGAGTTTGGCGGCGTTTGCCGCCGAGCGAGCGCCTGCGCAAGACGGCGCGATCGCGTGCTCCCAGCCGCAGGCGGAGCTTCCCGCTTCGACGGCGGCGTTCGGCAAGACCGAGGTCGTTTACGTCAACCTCGACGAGTCCGGCGACGCCCGCTCGGCTTTCGGTGGTGAACATGTTCGACGTGCAAAGCCCGGGCACGATCGTGGACTTCGGCCCCTATGGCGCCGTGGTCAGCCTCAGCGAAGACAAGGCGCTTGTTCGCGAGGGCGCGGCGACTGCGTTCGAGGCGCAGGAGGGCAGGTTCATCTACCAGGGGGATATCGCCGATCCCGTGATTCCCTGGAACATCTCGTTGGCCTACGAGCTTGACGGTCGTCCCGTGTCCGCCGAAGACGTCGCAGGCGCAACGGGAGACGTGGCCGTTCATCTGAAGACGAGCAGAAACGAAGGCTGCGGACGCGGCGTTTTACGACAGCTACATGCTTCAGGCGACGTTCACGCTGCTCCGCAGGGGCTTGCTCAGACGTCGTCGCCGATCGGGCGACGCTTGCGATGGCGGGCGAGGACCGCACCGTCGCCTTCACGGTGCTTCCCGGTAACGACGGGGATTTCACCATCACCATGAAGGCGAAGGACTTCCGGCTTCCTTCGGCTCAGATCGTGGCGCTGCCTTATTCCTCGGTGATCGAAATGCCCTCCGCCGAGGGCATGGTCGACGGAGTGTCTCAGCTCGCCGGGCGCCATCTCGCAGCTTGCGAGCGGCGCGCAGCAGCTCAAGGAGGGCGTCTCCTCGTTCTCGAGCGGCGTGGACGAGTTCGCCTCGGGATCGGAGAGCTTCGGCGCGGGCCTTGATGCGCTGGCGGGTTCCTCCGATCAGCTCGTTTCGGCCTCGTCGCAGATCGACGGCGCGTTTTCCCTGATGGGGATATCATCTCGGCATCGATCTCGCGCAGCTCGATCGCCTTGCCGAGCTGCTGCGCTTGATGAGGCAGCTCGCCGACGCGCTTGACGCCGTCGCGGACGGCGCGTCGGATGTGAGCGACAACTACGCCGCCGCCTACGCCGCTATTTCGAAGTCGGTGGGGGCGATACCCGACGCCACGGTGAGCGATGCGCAGATCGAAGAGCTCAGGCGGCTCGCCGACACGACCGAAGACCCCTCCGATGACGAGACCGTGGAATCGCTCGCGAGCGCTTATCATGCGGCTCAGGCTGTCAAGCAGACCTTCGCCGAGCACGAGGGTTCCCTCGACGCCGCCGCGCGCAACCTTGAGGCCACGGCGAAGCTGAGTTCGACATGTCCGAAACCGCCCGGCTCTGCGGGCGCTCGCCGACGAGTTCGACGCCTCGATAGCCGCGGGCGGAATCGACGACCTCAAGGGCATCCTCTCGGGAATCGGGGAGATGACGCAGAGGTACGGCATGTTCCACCAAGGGCTGGTCGACTACACCGACGGCGTCAAGGCGCTCGCTTCGAACTACGCTCAGATGAACGCGGGGCGCATGGTCTAGCCGCCGGCGCAGTCAAGCTTGCGCAGGGTGCGACGGGGCTGGCAGGAGGCGTCTCCCAGCTCGACGCCGTGACCGTCGACCTTCCTCAGACGATGCGCGACCAGATCGCCGCGATGATGGCCGATTACGATTTTCCCGCGTTCGAACCTCGCTCGTTCGCCTCGCCGGACAACGCGTTCACGTCCGAGGTGCAGTTCGTCATCTCGACGCCCGCCATCGAGAAGTCCGATGTGCAGGTGGAGCCCGAGCCCGGCCCGAGCCCGGTTTCTGGGACCGTCTGCTCGCCCTCTTCTCGTAGCGCGCCGCCCTCTTTCCCCGCTTCGCCGCCGCCGAGGCGACGACGCGCATCGCCCGGTTGCCTCGCCGACGCTTGATTTCGGCGCCTCCATGCTTTAGTTTAGAGCTAAATAATGAATCTCTACACTATCGAAGGGGCTATCCATCATGGATCAGCGAAAACCGAGCGCGTCGTCGACCCCGGAGGTCGCCGATTCCTCTTTGGAGATCGAGTCGCTGAGACTCGAGTTCTTCGACCTCATCCGGCGCGTGCACCAGTATCGCCCCATGTCGTCGGTGGCGGTCGAGGGGTCACGCCGACTGAGGCGCGCGCCCTCCACGTGATCTTCCTCATGGGTGAGCAGTCCGAATCGGCCCGCGTGCGCCCGGGTGCGTGGCGCAGCAGATGCACGTCACCCTTCCGCCATGTCGCAGGTCTTGAAGACGCTGTGCGAGAGGGGCTCTGTCGACCGCGGTCGAGACGGCGAGGACTGCCGCGCGGTCGCCGTGCGCTTGACGGAGCCGGGCGCGTCCTCGCCGAACGCGTCGACGCCGAGTTCTCCGCCGCGCGCGCGAGCTCGTCGAGTACGTGGGCGTCGATCGCATGCGCGCGATGATCGAGACGATGAACCCTCATCGCCGAGTTCCATCGCGAGAGGCGGGAGGGGAGCCGATGAGGATTTTTCGGTACCTGCTCGGCCACAAGCTCGCGCTTTTCATCGCGGTCGTCTTGCTCGTCGGGCAGGCTTTCGCCGATCTTTCCATTCCCAAGCTCACGTCGGACATCGTGGATGTCGGCATCCGGCAATCGGGCGTCGAGCATGCCGCGTGCGACGAGGTGTCGGCGCGCACCTACGACGTGGCGTTGATGATGTCGGACGGCGCGGGGGAGAGATGCTCAAAGCCTCCTACGACGAAACCAGCTCGGGCACGTACCGTCTCAACGAGTTCGGAGCGCGGCATATCGCCGAGCTCGATCGGATCATGGCGTTGCCGCTCATCGCGGTCCACTCCTGACGCGAGTGCGCCGGGTCGGCTTCTGTCGACGATATCCTGGATGCGTACCGGGCGGGGGCGATCACGAAGGACCGGGTCGCGAACGCGGTCTCGCCTCTCGAGGAGCGAGCGGGCGAGGCGGGAAGCGCGCTTTCGGATCAGCAGGCCGTCGCCGCCGCTCTTCGAGAGTATGAGGAGCTCGGCTATGACACGGCGGGCATGCAAATGGGCTACCTCGCCGCGGTCGGGGTCAAGATGCTGCTGCTCGCGGGGTTGAGCATGGCCTTGGCGGCGCTCGTGGGGCTCGTCGCGTCGAGAACGGGCGCGCGTATCGGCTACGACTTGAGAAAAGCGCTGTTCACGCGCGTCGTCTCGTATTCGGAGGCGGAAATCGGCAAGTTCTCTGCGGCGTCGCTCATCACGCGCGGGACCAACGACGTCCAGCTCGTTCAAAACGTTTCGATCATGCTGGTGCGCATGGTGCTCTACGCCCCCATTCTCGCGCTCGGGGGCGTCGTCATGGTCATGGCGACCAACCCGTCGATGGGGTGGGTCGTGGCGGCGGCGGTGCTCGCCGTGCTCGGCGTCGTGTTCATCCTGTTCAAGGTCGCCATGCCGAAGTTCAAGGTCATGCAGGCCCTCACCGACCGGGTGAATCTCGTGGCGCGCGAGATGCTGACGGGCGTGTCGGTCGTGCGCGCGTTCGATCGCGAGGACGTCGAGGAGGCGCGTTTCGACGACGCCTCGAGCCGGCTTATGCGCACGCAGCTGTTTACCAACCGGGTCATGACGTTCATGATGCCCGCCATGATGCTCATCATGAACGCGACGTCGGTCGGCATCGTGTGGGTGGGCGGTCGCTACATCGACGCGGGCGTCATCCGGACGGGCGATTTGATCGCGTTCATAACCTACGCCATGGTCATCATCATGGGCTTTTCATGCTCGGCATGATCCCGATCATGCTGCCGCGCGCCGACGTCGCCGCGGCGCGCATCGACGAGGTTCTCGCTTGCGAGCCGTCGGTGCGCGATCCTGAGCTCCCTCCGTCGACGACGGGGGCCGAAGGCGCGCCGGGGAGGGCGGATCGCGTCGTCGCGGCGCGGAGGTGGTCTTCGACGACGTCTCGTTTCGCTACGACGATGCCGGGCGAGTGCGTTCTCGAGCACGTGAGCTTCACGGCTCCCGCGGGAGGGACCCTCGCGATCGTCGGTGCGACGGGGTCGGGGAAATCCACCGCCCTCAAGCTCATCGAGCGCTTTCACGACGTGAGCGCAGGCTCGATCCGCATCGACGGCGTCGATGTGCGCGATATGGGGCAGCACGACCTGCGAAGCCGATCGGGTACGTGCCCCAAAAGGCGTTTTTGTTCTCGGGCACGGTCGCCTCCAACGTGCGCTACTCGGACCCCTCGCTTGACGATGCCCGGTGCGGCGCGCGCTCGGCATCGCCCAAGCGGGCTTCGTCTTCGACAAGCCCGAGGGCGCTCTCTCCGCCGTGTCGCAAGGCGGCGGCAACTTGTCGGGCGGGCAGCGCCAGCGTCTCGCCATAGCGCGCGCCGTCGCATCACAGGCGCGGCTGTTCTTGTTCGACGATTCGTTCTCGGCGCTCGATTACCGCACCGACGCCGCGCTGCGCCGCGCCCTCGACGTGCAGCTCGCCGACGTGACGCGCATCGTGGTGGCGCAGCGCATATCCACGGTCATGGACGCCGATTGCATCGTCGTGCTCGAGGACGGCCGTGGTCGGCAGGGGGGCCCATGCCGAGCTCATGGCGACATGCGAGGCGTATCGGGACATCGCGTTGTCCCAGCTGTCGGAAGAGGAGCTGCGCGGAGGGGGTGATGCCTCATGAGAGAGAAACCGCTTATAGAAGGGCGAGCCGACACGCGGCGGCGCGGTCCAGGCGGACACGGGCATGGGCACGGGCGCATGATGCCCGGCGAGAAGGCGCGCGACTTCACGGGCTCGTTGCGGAAGATGCTCGCGTTCATGGGGCAGTTCAAGGCGCTCGTCTTCATCGTGTTGGCGTTCGCGGTCGGCTCCACCGTGTTCAACATCGTCGGCCCTAAGGTCCTCTCCGAAGCGACGACGGCGCTTTTCGAGGGCATGGGCGCGCGGTTGGCGGGAACGGGCGGCATCGACTTCGATTTCATAGCGCGCGTCCTCGTCGCGACGTTTGCGCTCTACGTGCTCTCGGCGGCTTGCGCGTGGGTGCAGGGATGGGTCATGTCCTACGTCTCTCAGCAGACGTGCTATCGCCTGCGCAAAGCCATCGCCGAGAAAATCGATCGCATGCCGTTCGGGTTCTTCGACAAGAACTCGAACGGGGACACCCTCTCGCGCATCACCAACGACGTCGACACGCTCGGCCAAAGCCTCAACCAGGGCATCACCCAGCTCGTCACCTCAGTGACGACCGTCGTGGGCGTGGTCGCCATGATGCTTTGGATCAACTGGGTCATGACGCTGATCACCTTGGTCATGGTCCCTCTGTCCCTCACGCTCGTCGCGGCGGTGGTCAAGCGCTCGCAGAAGTACTTTTGCGAGCAGCAAGCTCAGCTCGGCGCGATCAACGGTCAGGTCGAGGAGGTTTTCTCCGGTCATGCGGTGGTGAAGGCCTGCTGCAGGGAGGAGGAGGTCGTCGAGGCGTACCTCGCGACGAACGAGAGGCTCTACGAATCCGCATGGCGATCCCAGTTTCTCTCGGGGTTGATGAAGCCGGTGATGGACTTCGTCGGAAACCTCGGATACGTTGCGGTTGCCATCGCGGGGGCGTTCCTCGCGGTCGCGGGAGCCATCACCGTGGGCGACATCCAGGCCTTCGTCCAGTACGTGAAGAACTTCACGCAGCCCATCACGCAACTTGCCCAGGTCTCCAACGTGCTTCAGCAGATGGCGGCAGCGGCGGAGCGTATCTTCGCGTTCGTCGAGATGCCCGAGGAGGAGCCCGAGACGTCGAGCGTCCGCGCCGCCTGCGTGCCGGGCGACGTCGTGTTCGATCACGTCAAGTTCGGCTACGACGAGAACGCGCCCGGTGATCGGCGATTTCTCGGCGTCGATCGCCGAAGGGCAGACGGTCGCCATCGTAGGGCCGACGGGCGCGGGCAAGACCACGCTCATCAATCTGCTCATGCGCTTCTACGACGTGCAGGGCGGATCGATCAAGCTCGGCGGCGTCGACACGCGCTCGTTCACGCGCGAAGACGTGCGCGCTCAGTTCGCCATGGTGCTTCAGGACGCATGGCTGTTCAGCGGCACCGTTCGCGAGAACATCCGCTACGGCAAGCTCGACGCGACCGACGAGGAGGTCGAGCAGGCGGCGCGCGGCGCGTGCGCGCATCGTTTCATCACGACGTTGCCGGGCGGCTACGACTTCGAGATAAACGAAGACGCGTCGAACATCTCGCAGGGCCAACGTCAGCTGCTGACCATCGCGCGCGTTCCTGGCGGACAGGCGCATGCTCATCCTCGATGAGGCCACCTCCTCGGTCGACACGCGCACCGAGTCGCGCATCCGGCGCGCCATGGACAACCTGGTGCGCGGCAGGACGTCGTTCGTCATCGCGCATCGCCTTTCGACTATCCGCAACGCCGACCTCATCTTTGGTCGTCGACGGGGGAGACGTCGTCGAGCAGGGCACGCACGAGGAGCTGATCGCCCGCGGCGGGTTTTTTACGCGAGGCTCTACAAAAGCCAGTTCGAGTGCGCGGGGGAGGACGAGGAGGCGCTGGGGTGACCCGCGCGCGTCTTTCCGGGACATGGTTGTTTCGCGTTGGAGTCGCGGCGCCGCTGTACCGCTGCCGAGACGGTCGGCTATAATGAACAACTTGTGAACAAGACGGCGGGCGGCTCGATCGGCGTCCGCCGCTGCTTTGAGGAGACGGTGTGCCACCCGTCGGGAACGCAGAGGTTTGGTTTGATCATGCCGCAGCTCGATGATAACTACGTGTTCGTGCCCGAAGGCGATTATCATGCGCCGAAGGCGCTGCCCGACGGCGTCATGCGCATCGGCGCGGACGGCTTGGCGGCCCGGCGCCTGCTCACGCCCGAGCTCGAGCGCGTGTGCGCCGGCGAGGAGGTCGACGCGAGCCCCGAGGAGCCGGTGCGCATCGCGGCGTTCGATTTCGACGGAACGAGCATTTCGGGCAACTCCCGGTTTTGCTCGTCAGCCATCTGGCGAAGCTCGGCATGCTCAAGAAGTCCGTCATCGCGCGTATCATGGCGTGGGCGGCGGCCTACAAGCTCAGGCTCCCCCAAAACGAAAGCTGGGTTCGCACCCTGGTGTTCTCGGCGTTTCGCGGCAAACCCGTATCTCAGGTCAACCAGTTCCTCGGCAACGTTCTACGAAGAGCGCGTCGAGGGTTTGTTCCGCGAGGAAATCGACCGGATCATGCGCGATCACCTCGAGCACGGCCATGTGGTGGTGTGCGTTTCGGCGACCTTCGAGCCCATCGTCGCGAAGGCCATGACCTGCCATCCCGTTCAGTTCGGCATCGCGACGCGCATGCAGATCGACGATGACGGGTGCTACACGGACCGCGTCGACGGGCTGCCCGTCGAGGGGGCCGAGAAGGTCGTTGCGCTCAAGGCGTTCGCCGACGAGCTGTTCGGGGGCCGGAAGGTGGGTGCTGGGTGGGCCTACGGCGACCACCACCCGATCGCGATCTGCTCGCGGCGGCTCGGCATGGCTGCGCGGTCACGCCCGATCGCCCGCTCGCCCGCACCGCGCGCGAGTGCGGCTACGACGTTCTCGACATCGACGGCGACTAAATCGCGTCTCGCGTCGGCTTGGCCGCGTGCTTGCGTCTTGCGGCCGCAAGACGTTCGGGCTCCCTGACGCGCACGCGCGTCGTGGGGCCGGTTTTCGCGACGCGCGTGCGTCTCGCGGAGCGTGCTTCCCGTCGCCCTCGTATGCCGCGGCGCCGTCCGGCGGGGGCGTTTCCGTAAATGATAGTAGCCAAGCAGCAAAATATGATATTCCGTCGCGCTCACCCGGAAAGGGCGGTTGAGCGGAAGACGCGTTCTCCTCGTCGGCTAAAATAGCCCGTGAAACATGGGCGAGCCCGAAGGAACGAGGCTCGCAACGGGAAGGAAGGTCGTTTGCGGTGGAGAGTTTTGAACCCGCAAATCCAACCAAGATGATAGCTTCGCGAAGCTTGTCGAAGAGTACGTGACGCGTGCGCGGGAAGCGCTCGACCGGGTGCGGTGCGCGAAGCTGCCTCGCTCGTCATGACCGCGGCCGATGCGTCCGAGCGCGTGGACGCGGATGCACGGGAGTCGGTCACCCTCGTGCTCGCAGGTTCTGACGCGCCTTGAGGAGGCGGGCGAGGTTGAGCTTTCGGTGCTCGTCGGATCCCGCATCGCCTCCTGCGCCGCCGCGGGGGCGCAAGGCGACGACGCCTCCCGGGAGGACGAGCGGTCGGATCGAGCCGAGGCGGCTTCCGAGAGCCCCCCTGCGGCGGTGATCATCGAGGGAGACGGCACGGCTGCGCTCGACGAGGCCATGGAGGCGATGGGCAAAGCTCTCTCCGCCGCCGTCGAGGGAGCGGGGGCTTCGGCTTCCGAGGGCGCGGACGACCCCCTCTCCGCGATAGCCCGCGCGTTCGAGAACGCGCTTTCGGGCGGCGTTCGCGAGGAAGGGAGGGTCCTCTCGCGGCCCTTGCGCGCGCGGTGGAGGAATCGGGCCTGAGGGTCGCCGAGACCGTCGAGGTCCTCAACTACCGCACGCTCGCAGGGTACGATTCGGTCATCCACTCGATGCGCGACATCGGCATCGGCATGCAAGACGACGAGAAGTTCAAAGAGCTCGTGACGCTTCTGAACACGCGCCACGGCGTCGATCGCATGCCCACGCTCGACACGCTTCTGTTCCGCGCGCCCGCGCGCGAAGACGCGAACAGGTTCGTCGCCGCGACCATCGGCGAACTCGGCCTTCCCGTCGTCCGCATGCACATGGAGGAAAGCTTGCAGGGCCTTCCCCTTCTGTGCGTGACCGCGCGCACGGACGAGTCGGTCAAGCCGAGCTCTTTGCGCGAGATGTTCGAGTCGGGCGGAGTCCTCGTGCTCGAGGACGTCGATTTATGGAGCGCCCTCTCGCCGAGACGGCGGAGGAGGCGGGCAGCGTCTTGCTCATGCAGCTGACGCGCGGCGCACGTGAGGCCGTCGGGCTCATTCGCTCCGCGGTCGACAGCCCCGATGTGTCCGTGCTCGCCACGGCTTCGTCGGCGGCTGAGGTGGACGGCTTCTTCCTCGACATGCTCGAGCCGCTCTCTATCGTCGAGATCGACTACCCCACTCCCGAGGGCGCGTCGACATCTGGCTCGACATCGCGCGCGAGCATCCGTCTCTGCGCGGCGTCAACCGCGCCGACCTCGTGCGCTACTCGGCGAACATGCCGCGCTACGACATGTACATGGCGGCGCGCGAGGCGGTCGAGGAGGCGTATAAGTTCGGCCTTGTCACGCGCAGGTACCAGCCCGTCACGCGCGATAACATCTTCGACAAGCTCGCGGCTTACCAGCCGCTCGACTCTCGCGAGTACCACGAGCTCGAAGAGGCGGTCATGCGCGACTTCCGCGCGGATCTCGCCCATATCGATGATCTGCTCCGAGGCGAATAGGACGCGGCCATGGATATCACCCGTCGATGCGACTACGCTTGCCGCATGCTGAGGGCGGTCTGCCGTTGCGACGGCGACCGCATCTCGGTCGCCGACATCGCCGAGCAGGAGGACATCCCGTATTCCTTCGCGCGCAGCATTCAGCACGACCTGGTGAAAGCCGGGTTCCTTCGCACCGTGCGCGGCGCGCGCGGGGGCGTTTCGATGGCCAGGGATCTTGCGGACATCACGGTTTTGCAGGTGCTCGAGGCGGTTGAGGGATCCATCGGCTTGTCTCCGTGCTCGGAGGATCCTCTCTATTGCCCGCGGAGCGGCGAATGCGCATACCATCGCGTGTGGTGCGGAGCCGATCGCATGCTCATCGACTACTTCGGATCCATAACGCTGCGCGATCTGTTCCCCGACGCGCTCGATCGTCCGCGCGCGGCCGACGATGCGTCAGGATCGTCGTCGGCCGCGGGGTGCGTCGAAGGCGACGGATCCGCGTCCGATGCGCCCTTCGATGCGGAAGAGCGCTGAAGTGGCCTGTGCGGAGTGGCCCGAGCGCGGGCTTGATCGCGAGGCGTTCGTCGAGCAGGTGAGGGCGCAGGGCGTCGCGTTCTACCGGGAGCTCCTGGCGTCACATAGGCGATCCTTACGCGGTTCTCGTGTCCGAGGTCATGTTGCAGCAGACCCAGGTCGTGCGCGTCGAGCGATTTTGGAGGCGCTTTCTCGATTTCTTCCCCACGATCGACGCGTTGGCGGCTGCGAGCACGGCCGATGTGCTCGAGCTGTGGCAGGGCCTCGGTTACAACCGTCGTGCGCTCGCCCTCAAGCGTGCGGCGGAGGCGTGCGCGCGCGAGAGGGCGGGTCTTCTTCCCAACACCTACGAGGAGCTGACGGCGTTGCCGGGGTGGGTCCCACCACGGCGGCGGGGGTGGTGGCGTTCGCCTATCAGCAGCCGGGCGTCTACCTCGAGACCAACGTTCGCGCCGTGTTCCTGCACGAGCTCTTTCCCGAAGAGGAGAAAGTCCCCGATCGCGTTTTGCGGCCTCTCGTCGCCGACAGTGCCCGCCTGCTCCGGCTCGAGGCGCCTCGATCGACCATCCCGACCCTTTGGCCAGCCCGAGGGATTGGTATTACGCTCTGCTCGATTACGGCGCCCACCTCCAGACGACCGTCGTCAACCCGTCGCGCAGAAGCTCCCACTACACGCGGCAGTCCGCCTTCGAGGGGTCGAGGCGTCAGAAGCGCTCGTGGATCGTGCGTCGCGTGCTCGCCGCCGACGAGGTCGAAGGCGTCCGGCGCGCACCGTGCTTCGCGAGCTCGATCGCGTGGAGGGGAGGCGGGAAGGGCCCGTCGACACGGAATCGTTTTCATCCATCGTCGAGGACCTGATCTCCGAGGGTTTTTTCCGGCGTGACGGAGACCGCCTGCATCCGTGCTGATTCGTCGCCTCGTCGCGCACGAGCCTTTCGGGGATCGTGCGCGACGAGGCGCGGTTCTGCGCGATACGCTCGCGATCGGAGGGGCTCGCATGATCTGCGAGGCTCGGGCGTCGCGGGCGGCGCGTTGCGATCGGCGTCGGCTTGCGTCGGCGGCGTAAACGGCTTCATCATGGCGTGACGAAGGGCCCCTTCGGTTGCGTCGCGTGTTTCGAGGAGGTTTCATGGGTCTTGTCGAGCTGTTCATGGTCGGGGTGGGGCTGTCGATGGATGCCTTCGCGGTCGCCGTGTGCAAGGGGCTTGGCATGAAGAAGGTGAACTGGCGCCACGCCTTCGTCATCGCGCTCATGTTCGGCGGGTTTCAGGCGCTCATGCCGGTTGCGGGATGGGCGCTCGGGTCGCAGCTCTCGGGGCTTATCGAGCGGTTGATCATTGGATCGCGTTCGGCCTGCTCGCCTTCACCGGCGGCAAGATGCTCTGGGATGCGTTTCACGACGACGAAGGTTGCGAGTCGTGCGGCTGCGACGAGGACGAGCTCGACATGCGCGAGCTCGTCCTGATGGCGATCGCGACGAGCATCGACGCCCTCGCGGTAGGCGTCACCTTCGCGTTTCTCGGCGTGAACGTGGTCGTCGCCGTGGCGATCATCGGGGTGACGACCTTCGCGCTCTCCTTCGTCGGCGTCGCGGCGGGCAATCACTTCGGCGCGCGTTTCGAAAGACCCGCCACCGTCGCGGGCGGCGTGGTGCTCGTGCTCATCGGCGTGAAGATCCTCCTCGAGCACCTCGGGGTCATCGCGCTTTAGGGGGCGCATGCCCGAGCATGCGGCGCATCGCCGCGCGGGTGCGCGATCGGCCGCGCTACTCCACCGGATAGCTTCCGAGCACTTTCACCTCGCGCAGCTTCAGGCGCAGGCAGTTGAGCGCGGTTTGAACGGCCAGATCGTTCGTCGATCCCTCGAATTCGACGAAGAACATGTAATCGCCGAGCTGCTGCTTGGTCGGCCGCGATTGGATCATCGTGAGGTTGATGTTCGCGTAGGCGAACTCCGACAGGATCATGTTGAGCGCGCCCGCTTTGTCGGATTGCAGGAACAGCGCCAGCGTGGTCTTGTAGCGTTCGCCCTTAAGCTGCGGAGCGGAGCCCGGGCGTCCGATGAGGGCGAACGAGGTTTGGTTGCCGAAGTGGGTCCTCGATGTCGCTGACGGCGACGCGCGCGCCGTGAAGCTCGGCGGCGAAGGCGTTGGCGATGCCCGCCGTCGCGCGATCCTGCACAGCGAGGGCGCGCGCTCTCGGCGGTCGATGAGACCGTTCGGGGTGGAGCGTCCGGGCAGCTTCTCGTTCAGGAAGCGCCGACATTGCGCCAGCCCTTGAGGGTGGGACGCGACGCGCGTGACCTCCTCGAGCGCGGCGTCGGGATGCACGACCAGGCAGTGATGGATGTCGATCACCTTCTCGGCGAGGATCACCGCGCTGCTGCGGAAGGCGAAGTTGTCAAGCGTCGCCGTGACGGACCCCTCGAGCGAGTTCTCCTTGCCGACCACGCCGAAGGCGGCGCGTCCCCGATCGACGCAGTCGAACACCTCGTCGAACGAGGTGCATTCGACCATGGCGGGTTCTTCGAGTCCGAGCCTGCCCGCGAACGAGCGTGCCGCTTCGTGGGTGTAGGTTCCCACGGGTCCGAGAAACGCGATGCTGTTCTCAATGTTGGTCATCTCTAGATCCTCTTCCGCGTAAATCGACGATGCGCGTGATGCGTGGAAAAAGATTCCTCGTTTTCGGCGCAACATCGTATAATACGTCTTCGCTTCGGCGTGCGACGTCTTGAGCCGGCGTTTACAGACTTCGTACGCAAAAGCGATCGTTTGAGGTCCTTGCAATCGCCTGAGACGGTTGATTATGTTACGAAGCCCAGGTCACGTAACATTTTTGTAGCCGCTGACGGCCGATTGGAACTTTTTGCCATTTAAGGTTCACAAGGTCTTCAAACTTATGGAAAATGACTTCCATCGTATAAGGACGAGGACACCTAGAGGAGGTGTGCACATGGAAAACCAGGCTACGATTTCGGAGTTTGACAGCATCTTGTCTTCTCGCGGTGTATCTCGTCGCAGCTTCATGAAGCTTTGCGGCGCCGTGGCGGCAGCTGCCGGCCTGTCTCAACTCGCTACTCCGCGCGTTGCGCAGGCTATGGAATCCGTGATTGGAGCAACGAAGGGCAACCTTTATCCGGTTATCTGGATCGAGGGTGCTTCCTGCACGGGTTGCACGGAGTCTTTCGCACAGGTTGAGACCCCCGATGTGGCCACGGTCGTGCTCGACATGATCTCCCTGAACTACTCGGAGACCCTGTCCGCGGCTGCAGGTCACTCGATGGAGGAGGCCAAGGACCAGACCATCGCGGCGGGCAACTACATTCTTGTGTACGAGGGCGCGGTTCAGAAGGGCTGGGACGGCAACGCGCTGCGCGTGGCGGCGAGGTTGGAACCGTTGCGCTCGAGGAGGCTGCTCGCAACGCGAACGCCGTCGTCGCCATCGGCTCCTGTGCGGTCAACGGCGGCTGGATCGCCGCTCATCCCGAATCCCTCGAACGCCATGGGCGTCGAGCAGTATCTGCGCGAGGTCGGCATCGACACGCCGGTCGTCAACGTTCCGGGCTGCCCCGTGAACCCCGAGTGGGTCATGTCCGTGCTCGTGGACGTCGTCTTGCTGAAGGACCCGGGCCTGCTCAAGCTCAACGACTTCAACATGCCCGCCGGCATCTTCGACCAGACGATCCACGACAACTGCGAGCGTCGCGGTCATTTCGAGAACGGCGAGTTCGTGTACCAGTTCGGCTCCGAGGAAGAGGCGAAGGGCTACTGCCTCTATCCGCTGGGCTGCCGCGGTCCTCAGACGAAGTCGAACTGCGGCGTGACGATGTGGAACAGCCGTCGCTCCTGGTGCGTCAGGCCGGCTCTCCTGCATCGGCTGCTGCGAGGCGAACCCGAACAACCCGGCCACAACTGGGTCGAGGTGAACACCCCGTTCTACAAGCGTCATCGCGACCTGCGCGTGGGCGGTCTGGTCTTCCAGCCCGGCACCGTTGCTCTCGCGGTCACCGGCCTCGTCGCCGCGGCGCTTGTGGTCCACGGCTTCGGCATGAAGGCGACCCGGACGCATGGACGGCGGTGCGGACTTCGAGAAGATCCGCAAATGGGACAAGGCGCATCCGAGAAGGCCATCGGCGAGTACGCCGATCCGGTCGAGGGCGGCCCGCTTGAAGACGAGAAGAAGAACTAGGAGGTGAGCCTGAATGACACGTTCTGTTATTGATCCCATTACCCGTATCGAGGGCCATCTCCGCGTCGAGATGGAGGTCGAGAACGGCGTGGTCGCCGACGCCTGGGTGTCCGGCGGCTGCTTCCGCGGCATGGAGCTCGTCGTGCAGGACCGCACGCCCGAGGATGCTGCCCAGATCGTGCAGCACATCTGCGGCGTGTGCCCGGTTTCGCATGCGCACGCTTCGTCCATCGCAGGCGAGAAGGCCTACGGCATCACGATTTCCAACAACGCGCGTATTGTCCGCAACCTGATCGAGGGCGCTCAGTTCCTCCACAGCAACATCCTGTGGTTCTACAACCTCGCCGCGCTCGACTACGTCAACCCGCTCAACGCGCTCGACGCGAACGCTTCCGACGCGATTGACCTGGCTCAGGCTGCCGGCACGTCGATGAACAGCGATCTCATCGCTTTGAAGGAGAAGCTCACGGCTTTCGCCGCCAACGGCCAGCTGTCCATCTTCTCCGGCAACTGGTTCAACAGCGACAACGGCACCGCCTACAAGCTTCCCCCCGAGCTCGACCTCATCTGCACGGCTCACTACCTCGAGGCGCTCAAGATGCAGGCGAAGGCTTCCGAGGTGGCGGCTTTGCTCGGCGGCAAGATGCCCCACGTCATGACCATCGTTCCCGGCGGCACCGCCTTCGTTCCCACCGAGCAGAAGCTCGACGACCTCAAGGCGCTCACCGACGAGATCTACAACTGGGTTTCCACCACGATGATCCCCGACACGCTGGCCATCGCGCCGTTCTACGCCGATGCGCTTAAGTTCGGCAAGGGCTGCGGCCGCTATGTCGCCTGGGGCGTCTTCGAGGGCAAGGAGTTCCCAGTACGGCGACGACTACATCGAGCAGATGAAGCATCGCTACATGCCCATGGCCGTTCTCGACGAGAAGTTCAACGTCTCCGACGTCGACGAGTCGAAGATCACCGAGTACATGGGCCGCTCCTGGTACAAAGGGTGACGGCACCACACCTCGCCGTACTTCACCACCGAGCGGAGTTCACGTCTTACGACGTCGACAACCGCTACTCGTGGGTCAAGTGCCCCGCGTACGACGGAAAGCCGATGGAGGCGGGCTCCATGGCCCGTATCTTCGCCGCCTACAAGCGCAACGTTCCGTTCATCGTCGAGCACGTCGACGCCCTCGCCGAGGCTCTCGGCGCCAAGGCCCGGCGACCTCACGGCGTTCCAGAGCACGCTCGGCCGTACGGCCATCCGCCAGGTCGAGACGCTCTACGTCGCTCAGCTGATGAAGGATTGGACCGTCGAGCTTATGGAGGCTCTCGCCAGCGGCGATTCCGGAGTACTTCCGCGAGCCGAAGACCACGACCGGTTCCGCACCGCTTCTGGGAGGCGCCGCGCGGTGCGCTCTATCACAGCGAGACCGTCAAGAACGGCAAGATCGAGGGTTACCAGATCATCATCCCGTCGACGTGGAACCTCGCTCCGAAGAACGCCGAGAACGCGAACGGCCCGCTCGAGGAGGCTCTGATCGGCGTGCCCGTCGCCGACATCGACATGCCCATCAACGCGCTGCGTACCGTTCACAGCTTCGATCCTTGCACGGCGTGCGCCGTTCATGTGACCGAGCCCGCAACCGCAAGTCATTTGAGACCGTGACGGCCCGTGGGGGTGAAGTAGCATGGCGCATCTCGCACACTATCGCGAAGCTCATCCGTTGATCTTCGTGGTGACGCACTGGATCAACCTTATTGCGATGATCCTCTTGATCGTCACCGGCTTCTGCATTCACTTCCCGTTCTGGCCGATGTTCATGGGCATCGCGCGCGGCGTCCATGTGTTCTTCGGTTTCGTGATCTTCCTGAACTGCGTCTTCCGTGTGATCGCGGCCTTCTTCGTGAAGACCTCGCCGACGGGCGGCACGCGCAAGCAGGATCTTGACTACAAGAGCTGGCTGCCGCAGAAGGACAACCGTCACCAGGCTCTCGAGTGGATCAAGTACTACCTGTTCATCAAGAAGGATCATCCCCTGGGCGCCAAGCTTGGCGTGCCGCAGAAGATCAGCTACTTGCTGATCCCCGTGCTGATCATCTTCATGTTCTTCACGGGCCTCTGCCTGTGGGTTCCCACCATGAACTGGGGCATCTGCTGGGGCTTCACCACGCTGGTCGGGCGGCCTCATGTCCATGCGCATCATCCACTACTTCGGCATGTACGTGTTCATCATCTTCATGTTCATCCATATCTACCTGGCCAATGTCGAGGGCTTCGCCCCCACCAAGCTCATGTTCATCCATAAGGAGCATGGCGGTCTGGTGTACGATCCCGACAAGCACAACATCGTCGGTGAGGATAACCTCGGTCATTAAGATCTGAGAATCCGATAGCGTATGGAGTTCGGCGGCCGTCCAGGTCGCCGAACTTTGCATATGCCCGCCTTTTTCGACATAATGGGCGGGCATATGCAAGATTTCGAAGCTGCAAGGAGTTCTATGGCGCTGACAGACGAGCAGATCGCTCAAGAGGAGAAGTTTCTCGCGGGCATGCCCCGCTTCAACATCGCGGCTTTTCTCCTGCCGCCCGTTTGGGGTCCTGCTCACGGCATGTGGGCGGCCATCGTGTTTACCCGATCTGGCTCGTTTCCGACAACGTCTTCTACGCTGCGTATTCCGAGCCTTCTTTGATGTCGGTGGCGCTGGCGGTCGTGGTGTTCGTCACGCTGGTCGGCATTACGGTCGCCTTCGCTCTCATCGGACAGCCTCTTGCCGCGCATCGTGCCGAGCGCATGGGCGTGAGCCGCGATCTGTACCTCAAGCGACAGCGGCGATGGGCGGTTGGGTGCGCGATCGCGGGCGCGGTGATGATCGCGCTGGCGACCTATTGACAACCTGGTGATTCGTCCGACGGTCGGGGCGTGATCTTGTGATAGAACGTGATGCGAACCTGTCCCGCGATGCGGCGACAAGCGATGAGTCCGTCGTCTCTCGTCGCGAGGCGATCGACGATCTGGTGGCGTCGGGCGAGCTTGGCGCGCGCGAGGCCGCTCTGCACGAAAACGACGCGTTTGACGAGTCGACGCGTCGCGCGGTGGTTTTCTGCGTAGGCAACAGGCTCATGCTCGACGAAGGCGTGGGTCCTGCGGTCTACGACGCCGTGCTGCGCGATTACGACGTTCCTTCGAACGTGCGGTTCTTCGACGTCGGCTGCATGTCGATGGACATGCTGAACTACGTCGACGAGTACGATGTGGTTCTGACGGTCGATGCCGTCGACGGCACGGGCGATGAACCCGGGACGGTTTACCGTTTCCCGCCCGATGCGATGGCGCGCCATACCGGCGCCATGCAGTCGCTTCACGATTTGAAGCTCGTCGATCTGTTCGACGCGGCGAGCCTGCTCGGCTACGTCGCCGAGGGGTTTTGCCTTGGCATGCAGATCGAGAACATGATGCCTGACGAATACGTGGTGGGGCTTTACGCCGAAGGTGCGCAGCGCTTCCTCTTCTTGTCGAGACGGTGGTGGCGGAGCTTGACCGTCGCGGCTTCACGCTGACCAAGCGCGAAGGGGCGTAAGGCCTGACGCGAAGCGGGATGCGGTCGCCTTCGCCGCGATGGGCGAGGTGCGTCAGGCTTTGCCGAACGAGGGCAGAGGTCTCCCACGGGCACTGCATGCACAGCGGGTTGCGGGCGCGGCAGAACTCGCGCCCGAAATGAACCCATTAGGTGGTTGATGTAGAGCCAGTCGCTTTGCGGATAGATCTTGAGCAGCTTCGCCTCGGTTTTCGCGGGCGTGTCGTCGTTTCGCGTCGCGAAGCCGAGGCGGTGGGCGATGCGGAACACACGGGTGTCGACGGCGATTCCCTGAGGGTTTTGAACGCTTCGCACATGACGACGTTCGCCGTCTTCCGTCCAACTCCGGGAGTTTTTGAAGCTCGTCGACGTCGTTGGGCACTTCTCCTCCGAAATCGGCGAGCAGCGTTTGCGCAAGGGCGACGAGGTTTTCGCCTTCGACCTGAAGAACCCGAGCGAATGGATGATGTCCTCGATGTCGGAGGGGGGATGCGCAGGCCATGGCCTCGGGCGTTCCGTATTTCTCGAACAGGAGGGGCGTGACTTTGTTCACGGCGGCGTCGGTGCATTGCGCGGAGAGCACGACGGCTACGCTCAACTGAAACGGCGTCAGGTAATCGAGGAGCAGGCTCCCTCGCCGTATTGCTCGAACATGATCTTCTCGATGCTTTGGGCGCGTTGCCGCTTGGTTGTCAGGTTTCTCTTGGCATATGCTCTCTCCTTAGCCGACGGGGACGTGTCCCGCCCGTCTTTTTTCGCGCGTTTCAATTCTACGACGGATGCCCGCTTGACGTATGGGAGAGCGCGGATCCTCGATCATCTCCGCCGATTGCGCGGTTTTCGGTTGCTCGATGAGGACGCGATGCGCCCCGCGTCCTTGAACGAGCGAATCGATAGGCGCGGGAGGGGCGCCGTGGGGACATGCGGACATCGGCGCTGGCAGGGGGGCGGTTGGAAGGGAGCGGTCGATGGAAATCGATAAATGCGAGGCGGCATCGGCACCTGTCTCTTGGAGGGTCGGTTTCGCGAGGCTTGCCCGTCGCAGATCGAGGGTTGCCCGCAATTCCCGGATCTTCTGTCCGCCCCTGCACCTGCCGGGGTAGAATAGCGGAACCGAGCCGCGTGAGAACGCGGCTTTTCGCTGCTGTGCAGGGGGCGCTGCGACGGGGTGTTGCACCGGGTCGTCGACTGCGATTGTGAGGGGGGAGTGGAGCGGATGCTCGTTGATTCGCTGACGTTTCAGATGGAGAAGTCGGGCTGCGTCGAGACGTTTTGGGGCAAGCTGGACCGAGGTCTCGACGCCACGCTCGCCGTCGCATCTTCGGCTCGTCCCTTCATGACGGCGGTTCGTTTCGCCCACAAGCCTCAGCCGACGCTTGTCGTGGTCGCGGGCGAGGACGCCGCCGTCGCGTTCGCCCGAAACGTTGCGGCCTTCATCGGGGAGGAGCGCGTGCTGCGTTTTCCCGAGCGCAAGGACTATCCTTTCGCCCCCAAACGCCCCGATGCGCGCGTGGTCGCGCAGCGTATGCAGGCGGCGCATGCGCTGACGAGCGGGAGGGACGTCGTGGTGGTCGCATCGGCCCGCGCTCTCGTTCGGTGCTTGCCTCCCGCAAGCGCGAACGTGCAGGCTCCGATACCGTTGCACGTAGGGGACGATCTGGCTGATGGCGCCGTCGAGGGCGTTGAGGAGTTCGGAGACCTGACGCGGGCTCTCGAGGAGCGCGGCTACGCCAACACCGGGAACTTGACGGACCGGGAACGTTCGCCGTTCGCGGCGGCGTCATCGACGTGTTCCGGGCAACCTCGTGTATCCCGTGCGGGTGGATTTCTTCGGGGATGAGATCGACGAGATCCGACGCATCGTTCCCTCGACGGGGCAGACGGTCTCCACGCTTCAGTCGGTCGAGGTGTATCCGGTTACGGAGTTCTCCTGGGCGACTACGTGGTGCACGCTACCCACGGCATCGCGCTCTTTAGCGAGATCGCGCGCCAGGAAGTGGGCGGCAAGGAGCGCGACTACTTTTTGCTGGAATATGCCGACGGCGACAAGCTCTACGTGCCGCTCGAGCAGGTCGACCGCATTACGCGCTACGTTGGCCCCGACGGCGACAAGCCGCGCCTGACCAGGCTCAACACTGCCGACTGGACGCGTGCCACCAACAAGGCGCGCAAGAACGCCAAAAAGCTGGCGTTTGACCTGGTCGATCTGTATACGCGCCGCTCGTCGATTACCGGTATCGCTTGCCCGCCCGACACGCCCGAGCAGATCGAGATGGAGGAGAGCTTCCCCTACGACGAGACGCGCGACCAGCTGGAGGCCATCGCCGACATCAAGGCCGACATGGAGGCGCCCAAGCCCATGGACCGCCTGCTGTGCGGCGACGTGGGCTTTGGCAAGACCGAGGTCGCCTTGCGCGCGGCCTTTAAGTGCGTGGACTCCGGCCGCCAAGTCATGGTGCTCTGCCCCACGACCATTCTGGCCCAGCAGCACTACGAGACGTTCTTTGAGCGCTTTGCCCCGTTTGGCCTCGAGGTCGAAGTGCTCAGCCGCTTCCGCACCCCGGCGCAGCAAAAGCGCGCGCTTAAGGCGTTTGCCGAGGGCACGATTGATGTGCTCATCGGCACGCACCGCTTGCTTTCTGCCGACGTGAACCCCAAGAACCTGGGCATGGTGATCATCGACGAAGAGCAGCGCTTTGGCGTGCAGCACAAGGAGCAGCTCAAGAACCTGCGCGAGCAGATTGACGTGCTCACGCTTTCGGCAACGCCGATTCCGCGAACCATGCAGATGGCCACGAGCGGCGTGCGCGACATGAGCCTGATCACCACGCCGCCGACCGGGCGCCGCCCCGTGATCGTGCACGTGGGAGAGTACGATCCCGACGTGGTGAGCGCGGCGATTCGCTTGGAGGTGGGTCGCGGCGGCCAGGTGTACTACGTGTCCAACCGCGTCAAGACCATCGACGACGCCGTGGCGCGCGTGCACGAGGCCGCGCCCGAGGCGCGCGTGGGCGTGGCGCACGGCAAGATGAGCCCGCGCGAGGTCGAGGACGTGATGATCGAGTTTGCGACCAAAAAGATCGACGTGCTCATCGCCACGACCATCGTGGAGAGCGGCATCGACAACGCGACCGCCAACACGCTGATCATCGAGGATTCGCAGCGCCTGGGTCTGGCGCAGCTTTACCAGCTCAAGGGCCGTGTGGGTCGCTCTGCCACGCAGGCCTACGCGTACTTTATGTTCCCGGGCGAGCTGCCTCTCACCGAGGAGGCGACGGCGCGATCGAGGTCCCGCGTTCGAAAAATGACCCCGCTCCGTCGTGCCGGCGGGCGCTATCTCGAGGAAAGCGCAGGCTGACGCTTCCCGTTCGTTATTTCAACTTGGAGGAGGCGGACATCTGCTCGGGCCGATCGCTCGTCTGCTCGACGAGCTGATCGGCGTTTCGACGGCGCGAAGCCTTTCGCGGATGGCTCGGAGTCGCCTTCGGGCGAAGGGGGAGACCAAAGCGAAATCGGAAAGCGGGGCCTCGAAGAGCGGCCGGGTGCGACGGGAAGGGCTCCGCCCGCTCCGCGCGCGACCTGCGCCTGCGGGGACGAGCCGCTCGCGAGCGGAGACTTCGGAGGCGCCGTCCCGGACGTCTTCTCGGTTGGCGAGGAAGGCCGCCGCGGTGGATCGCGGGCTTGCCGCGAAGGAGCGCTTGGCCAAGCGGCGCGCGATGAGATCCGAACGCGACGGGACGGCGGATCTCGTGGCAGGGCGCTGTGTTCGCGCGTGGCGTGGCGTTTGCCACGGCGGGCGCCTCCTGTGGGGTTTTTCGGGCGCGTGCGCGCAGTTCTTGTTCGCGCACTACGAGGTGGCGGCATCGTTTGTGACCATGACGCGCTCCCTCGTCGCGGGCTTGCTGTTTCTCGCGGTGCTCCTTGCGCGGCATCGGCGCACGCTCGATGATGCTTCGCGATCGACGCACGATCGCGCGGCTCGGTGTTTTCGGCATCGGGCTTTTCGGCAGCCAGTTCGCGTTCGTCATGTCCGTAAGCTGCACCAACGCAGGCACGGCGACCGTTCTCCAGATGTCCGGCACCGCGTTCATCATGGTGTTCACCTGCTTGTTCGCCCGCAAGCTCCCCAAAGCCCGAGAGCTTGCGGGGCTTGTCGCCGCGGTGCTTGCGACATGGCTCATAGCGACCCAGGGCGATCCGGGGGTGCTGTCGCTGCCCTCCGCGGGCTTGGCGTGGGGTGTGGTGAACGGCCTTGCCGTCGCGCTGTACATCATGTATCCCAAGCGGTTGTTCGCGTATGGGGCAGCTTCTGCTTCAACGGGTTTGGCGATGTTCGTCTGCTCGGCGATAGCCGCCATCGCGCAGGCGGCGGACCTGTTCGGCTCGGCTTCGCACGGTGCGGCTGCGCTTTCATGGCCCGATCTCGACGTCGTCGGATGGACGGCGTTGCTCGTCGGCGTCGGCTGCAGCGGCACGTTCGTGGCTTTCGGCATGTATTTGCACGGAGTGTCGATCGTGGGCTCGGTGACAGGCGGGCTGTTGGGCGCGTTCGAGCCGCTCGGCGCCATGCTCGTGTCTGCGATTTGGCTGGGCACGACGTTCTCGTCGGCTGACTGGGCGGGGTTCGCCCTCATGATGCTGGGCGTTGGTGCTGGTCACGGTCGAAGGGGGGCGGAAAGGACGTCGAGCGTGCGAACGGCGGGGGCGTGATCGACGACCGTGCTTTCGCCCCGCGCCTCGCTTTCTTTCTTGCAGCTCGACGTGCGCTCGGGCGAGGTTCGCGCTCGTGTCCGCGTCGAGGGGCTGCAGCTTCCTTTCGCTGTGCTATTGTCGATGGACCTCGGGTTTTCATGCGATGAGGTCATGTTTGAACGTCGGGTTCGCATCAGACGGTCGTCTACGATATCTTCGCGGGTAAATCCTACCCGCAGGGACAACGCGATCATGTTGGCGTTCGGCCTTGGGTGCAGCCTCGTCGAAACGCAGCGGCTCTTGCGTCTCGCGGGCGTTTCCGAGCTTTGGCCGAAGATCCGTCGTGACGCCATCATCATCTGGAGCATCAAGGAGGGTCTTTCGCGTGAGGAATGCGATGACGAGTTATGGCGTCTTGGCGAGAAGACCCTGTTCTCGGTGCGTGACGATGCGTAGCAAAGCGTTGGCGCGGGGGTGGTTCGCATGAGCGATTCTCGTGCTTCAGATGAACGTTTCGTGCTGCATTCGATGAACATCGATGACGCGTACCGCGTGGAGAAGCTGCTGGCTCGAGGGCCGGGCGGGGTGACCGAGCTCGTTTCCCTGACGGCGCGGGGCCTTTCGTCCGGAAGAAGATGCCGGCGAAACTTGCCCACCGTGACGCGTGGTCGATCCTTCCCGAGTGCGCCTGCCCCAGGCTTCCTCGCCTGCTCGCGACGTACGAGACGCCCGATTGGTACGCGGTCGTGTACGAGCACGTTTCCGGCTCCACGTTGGAAGAGCTCGTCGAGCGCGGCGGCGGGTTCGACGCCGCAGGCGCCGCCCGCATGGTTCGCGATGTTTGCGAGGCCGTCTCCGCCTTGCACGCCAAAGGCATCGTCCACCGTGATCTTGCGCCTAAAAGCATCCTCATCTCCGCTGATGGCGTCCATGTCATCGACCTGGGAATCGCGCGCAGCCTTGCGACCCCGCCTTCGCGTGAGACGACCGCGCTCGGAACGCACGGTTTCGCCGCTCCCGAGCAATACGGATTCGCCGACACCGACGTTCGGTCGGACGTCTACTCCCTCGGCTGCCTTTTGGGGTATGCGCGATCACGGGGCTTGCTCCCGGCGAGCAGGGGTCGGCCGACGTCATGGCTGACAGGAGGAGGGTGCCCGCCTCGATCGCCTCGATCGTGGGCCGTGCATGCTCTTTCGAGCCGAGCGCCCGCTACCAATCGGCGGGTCAGATGGCCGATGAGCTTTCGGTCGCTTTAGGGGAGACGCCTTGCCCTCAAGCGTCGGGGCGCGCATACCCGCTTATCTTCGCCCGCCTTCACGCAGCAGATGCCCTCCGCTTCATCGCGCTTGTCGCCCGATCGAGGCGATGCGGGTTCTCGCGGGCCGATTTCGCCTGCCGTTTCGCCTGAAGGCGCTCATGGAGGATCGGGCGTCTCGTCATCTTCGGATCCGAAGCGGTCGGCAAAATCGCGAAGCGCGGAATCCGCGCATGGAAAGAACTTCGCGCGTTTTCGGGGTTATCGCCGTGTTCTTCCTGCTGTCGGTTTGCTTCCTCATGTTTTTAGCGTATCTGAGCCAGCGATGGAGGATGGAAGTCGGAGCTTTCCGACGAGAGCCGAGCGTGGTCGCGCACGGGCTTCGAGCAGGGTTTTTCTTAAAATTCAGTTGGCAACTGAGGAAAAACGAGCCTCGCCCCTTCATCGTATGCGGGGAAGGGTTTAGGGCGAAGCGCCGAACGCGGTTCGTGCGTTTCACGAGAAGAGGGGTTCGGCATGAAGAAACTGATCGTAGCGGCTTGCGCGTTTTGCTTGGTTGCCTGCCTTGCGGGTTGCGGGGGCTCTCGAGGGGGCGGAGCCGTCTGGAAAGTCGGGGCAGGCGGGCGCGAATAGCTCGATCGACGTATCCTCGGCAAGCGTCGACGTCGCAGACGCTCCGTCCGCTGACGGCGTGACGCCCGAGTCCAAGGAGCTGATGGACAGCTACGAGGCGTTTTTCGACGAGTACATCGCCTTCATGAAAAAATACGAGAGCTCAAGCGATCCGACTTCGATGCTCGCCGATTTCGCCACTTACATGAACAGATACGCCGAGACGATGCAAGCGCTCAACGAGGTGGATCAGTCGTCCCTGTCGGTTGCAGACGCTGCGTACTATGCCGAGGTGAGCGCGCGCATCATGGAGAAGACCATCGAGTTGGCGTAGGCGCGGGGCCGTTAGAAGTCCACGAGATCGTTTACGGTGGTGTCCAGAGCGCGGGCGATGCGGATGAGCACGTCGATCCCGACGTCTGCCGCGCCGTTTTCGATCTTCCAAAGATACGAGCGGCTGGTGCCCGTCATCAGGGCGAATCGGCGCTGGGAGATGCCCTGCGCCTCGCGCAGGGTCTTGATTTTGCCGCCGAGGGCGTTCTTTTCGCGAGCGTTGTCCATTCGAGAAAGTTTATGTGTGCTACTGTGAGTAACGGCTCTCTATAGAGAGCCGTTACGCGTTTGAAGCTAAAAGGCGATATTTCGACCGGATGTGGCGGAGGGCTTTTTGCTGTGGTAGGTGTGCGGATTCGGTCTTTCATGCGCATTTGTGAATTGGCGTCAGGTCTGCCGGCGCGGGCTGGCTGAAAAGATGGGCCTCGGGTTTGGGAAAGGGGATCGTGCAGAAGATGAGCGCTGATGGAGCAGACATTCGGTTGACCGACGGTGAAGTGTTGGGCGATACGGCGGTGGAGGCGCTCGAGCCTGAGTACTCCGAAGCCGAGAGATTCGCTCGGGAGCTTGTTCGGAGATCCGCCTCGCTGTCAGGCGTGAGGATTGATCGTGCGGCTTTTTCCGAACAGAGCTGCCGAAGTACAATGCCGAGATTGATGTCGACGAGGCGATCGACGGCAATCCGATAGCGGCGGGGATGACGGCCGAGCAGATCGATCGGGCAGCTCGTGATGTGATCGAGTTCGAGACTAAAAAATGCTCCGCTCTTTCGTTTGCTGCGGGTTTACCCGGCGGGCTGGCTCTTGCGGGCACGGTTCCTGCGGACCTCGTTCAGTATTTCGCTCACGTATTACGCGTCGAGCAAAAGCTCGCGTATCTCTATGGCTGGCAAACGTTTTTGAACGAAGATGACGAGATCGCCGATGACACGGTATTCGAGCTGGTTCTCCTCATGGGGGTGATGCTCGGCGTTGGCGGGGCGTCGGCCAGCCTTGCGAAGTTCGCGGTCGAAGTGACAATGCCTGCAATCGAGAAGCGTATAGCGAGACAGGCGCTTACGAAAACGGCATGGTACCCGGTTATGAAGAAGGTGCTTGGCGCGATCGGCGTTCAGGTGACTAAGGGGACCTTTGCGAAGGCGGCTTCGAAAGTTGTCCCCGTTGTAGGGGGGCGTGGTCTCGGGCGGCATGACGTATGCGTCGTTCAAGCCGGGCGCCGAGAGGCTTCGCAAGCATCTGAGGGCCTTCCCTTATCCGGCATTTCACCGGATTCGGCCGATGCCGCCGCGATGGGTTCTCGGAGTTTCTCATAAAGCGCTTCGGATGATGCGAACCGTACGGCCTCTGCCGCCGCAGGGGTCGTTTCGGAGGCGGGGAGGGCGGTCGCGCGTGGCGCACGGACTGCGGGCACGGCGGTTGCAGAGCGGCCTCGCAAGCGGGTTGCAGCTGCTGGGTGCGGCGGCTGCGGCGGGGGAGACGGTTTCCCAGGCTGCCCGTGCAGCCAGGGGCTTTTGGACTCGCTGGGAAAGAGGAGCTAGCGGTTGCCGTGTGCATACGAGGTGAATCGTGAAGGGTTTCATCTATAGAAGCAGGGAGGCGTGATCGTCGTCGCTTTGGTCTGATTTGCGCTTTTTCGTATCCGGTGTAGACGGGGTTCCGTACCCTGTCGTCTTCGATTCGCTATAATTTGTGCGATTCGAGGATGGGGGAGTACGGAGGTTTTGTTCTCTTGAACGCTTACGGTCGAAGCTCGTGCGCATTGTTCGTCTCCTTCGTCTTCGCGGCGGCTGTTTCGCTTGCCGTTCTTGCGTGCTCCCCCCTCGGCGGCCTACGCTTCCGTCCCCTCTTCGTACGACCCGCGCGAGGTTGGGCTCGCCACGGGCGATCGCGATCAGTCTCCTTGGGGCATGTGCTGGGATTTCGCGGGCATGATGGCGCTTGAGAGCTATTTGGTGGCAAACGGGCTGGCGGACGGCGATATCGATCTATCCGAGGAGGCCGTTCCCTGGCATGTGCTGACCATCTGCCGCGAACAGCTCGGCGACGGTCGGCCGTTCGGCTGGACGGTGGGCCGCGGAACGCGCGACGACTCAGGGTACGCTGCCATGATGACGGGTATTTCATGTCGTGGCTCGGCCCCGAATCTCGAGCGCGACGTTCCCTACTATCGGGAGGGCTCCGACGAGGACCCATGGGCATCTACCCGCTCGAGGAGCGCCCCGTCGGTCTCGATAGCGCCCGAGGCCGTTTCAGGTAACCGACGTCGTTTACTTCGAGGATCCTGCGCGTGACGAGGTGAAAGAGGCGGTGCTCTCGTACGGCGGCGTGGCCACGGCTGCAACCTTCCCTCGACTTTTACAGAAGACACGGCGGCGCTGTGGTATCCCGCTCCCGAATGCGATCCTTACGTCAACCATGCGGTGTGCATCGTCGGCTGGGACGACGCGTTCCCCCGCACGTCGTTTCGGGATCAGGATGGAAACTTGCCCGCGATCGATGGCGCTTGGCTGGTGAAGAACTCCGAGCGTTCGGGCGGTGTCGCGGCGTACGTCTGGGTTTCGTACGAAGACGGCGCCGTGCTCACGTCCGACTGGTTCAATCCGACGTACGCCGTAGCCGGGTGCGCGGGCGTCTTCTAAGCGCAGCGTCTACTCTCGACGAACTTGGCGCGTCCACGCTGAGGACGACGCACGATGCCGCGACGGCGGCGTCGTCGGCGGCGGGGGAGGCGTCGTCGAGCGCGGGAGAGACTCTGACGTGCGCCAACGTGTACGAATTTGCGGAAAGCGAGCGCATCGTCGAGGTCATGTTCATGAGCATGGCGAAAGGAGCCGAATACCGGCTGCGCTACCTGCCGGTCGACGAGACGGGCGCTCCCGTCCTCGACGAGCCGCTCGATCGAGCTGGCGCGCGGCGTGGTGGAGCATGCGGGGTATACGGCGGTTGAGCTTGAAGGCGGCGCGATCTTGCCCCGGGCGGGGGGCTTTGGCTGTCGAGCTTGCATCGGATGAGGTCGAGCTTTCTCTTGGCGTCGACGCGAGCGTTGCGTCGACGGGGCTCGACTACGCAACGAGCAGGGTGAACGGCGGGCATAGTTCTACCTGGTCGACGGATGTCTGTTCCGCGAGCGCCGATCCCAACATGCCTGTGAAATTCGTCTTACGCGCCTACGGAGAGGCCTGCTCGCCGGGCGATGGCGCTGACGGGGGATCCGGCGATGGAGGAGGCTCGTCGGACGGCGGATCCGCGGGTGATGCGGAGGCGGGGGCGCGGGTGATTCGCCTCCGGCCTTCCCGAAGCCGGCGACGGCGCGGCGCGCGCAGGCTCATCGGGTACGTTGCCTGCGACTTCGGATGCATCGGCCGCGTCGCGGCTGCCGTCTTTGGGCGTCGCCTTCGCGTCGGGCGTTGCGGCTTTGTCGCTTGGGCTACGAGGACGCGTCCGCTCCGAATAGGCTTTTTGCAAAACGATGGGGCGGATTGCCTCGAACCGCATGACGGTCGCAATCGTCCCGTCCTGCGGCGGCGGTTCGTCGAGGAAGGATAAGCTGGGTGATGGGAGCGTTTGGGATGGCTGACGGTTCGACTTCGAGGACGGAGGGCGGCGCGTGTCTGCGTGCTCGACTTGCATTGCGACACGCTCGACAGGCTGGCGTTGTCGGGCGATCCGTCGGTTCCTCCGGCGGGTTTTACGAGCACGACGAAGGCGTGCCCCGCGATAGATGTCCTCGCTTCGTGACAACGATGCGCACGTGTCGCTCGCCCGAACCGCCGCGTTCGACTGGTGTCAGTGCTTCGCGGTGTTCATTCCCGACGAGCTGCGCGGCGCCGCCGCGTGGCGCCTTTACGAGCGCGTTCGCGACTGGTGGCAGGCTGCCTTGCGGCAAGAGTCTGACATGTTGAGCCAGGCGCGCTGCTCCGCCGACATCGATTCCGCGTTCAGTTCGGGGAAGACGGCGGCATCCTGACCGTTGAGGGGGCGGCGTTTCTCTCCGACGATGGAGCTTGCGAGGGCATGCTCGATCAGATCGCCCGCGACGGCGTGCGCATGTGCACGCCATTTGGAACGGCGTGAACGCTCTGGGAAGCGGAAACCTCACCGATGAGGGCCTTTCGGGCTTCGGTCGCTCGATGGTGCGGGAGCTTGAGTCGCGTGAAATAGCGATCGACGTCTCCCATCTCAACGACGCGGGCTTCAAGGACGTGTGCGAAGTTGCGGAAAGGCCGTTCGCGGCGTCGCATTCGAATGCGCGGGCGGTGCCCCATCCGCGCAACTTGGCCGATTGGCAACTGCGCGAGATCGCCGATTGCGGCGGTGTCGTCGGATTGAACTTCTGCAGGGATTTCCTCACCGATCGGCGCGATGATCCGACGAGGGACGATGTGCTGCGTCACGTCGATCACGTGCTCGAGGTTGCGGAGAGCGCGTCTTGGCTCTCGGATGCGACTACGATGGGTGCGACGTGCCGTCGTGGCTCGATCCGTGCGATCGCCTGCGCGAGCTGAGGTCGCTGCTCGCAAGCGAGTTCGGCGGAGATGTGGCCGAACGGATCATGTTCGAGAACGCGCGCTCGTTTTTGACGGGATGTTGAGCCGGCGCGTTGAAGCGGAGTCGTCCGCGTGAAGACGAATCGACCGGGGCCCGCTTTGCCGCGGATCCCGGTCGACGTTGCTAAACCAGGATGATCTTATCGATGTCCTCGCGGCTCGATTCGCGGTAGAGGGTGAACTTGCGTCCGATGACCTGGACCACGTCGGCCTCGACGCGCTCGGCCAACTCGTACGCGACGGATTGCGTGGGGATGCCGCAGCTGTCGAGAACCGAGCATTTGAGCAGCTCATGCGCTTCGAGCGCCTCGGTCGCCTGCAGCGCAACGCCGTCGGTCACGCCTCCTTTTCCGATGATCAGCAGCGGTTTCAGCGTGTTCGCCATGCTGCGCAGCTGGCGGATTTGCTTTCCCGGATAATGTCATGTGGTCAACTCGTTTCCCTGAGCGCGCACCGCGCGCGGTTTAATCGCAGTCGGACAATGATAGCCCATCTCGACGCTTTGCGCTCGTCATCGTGCGCAGGTCGCGCACATCTTCGCCACAAGGCGTCCGGTGTCGTCTTCGATCGTCACCGTGTAAAAGCCAAACTTGCGTCCCGTCTTGTCGACGTCGCACGTGGCCGTCAGCACGTCTCCCTTCACGGAGCTCACGAACTCTATCGTGTTGCTGACCGACACCGTGCCGGGCTCGCCGACGTTGCTTGCGATGGCGAGGGCGAAGTCCGCAAGCGTGAAGATCGCCCCGCCCATGACGGCGCCCATGGCGTTGCGGTGGATGTCGTCAAGCGGCATCTCGCAGACGGCATGCCCCCGCCGCGCCTCGAGGATGCGGCATCCCGCTGCTTGCGTGGCGAACTTGTCGTGGGGAGAACAACTCTTCGATTTGCTCGAGCGTTGCGTTTTCTTCGATCATGTGAGCCTCCGAACGGGATTTGTGAACGGAATTCGCGCCGCCTCGTCTCGCGACGATTCCGAATCGTCTCGATAAAGGGAAGGCCCGCTTTCGGGCCTTCCGACTTGCCTGCTTACGCTCCGTACACGAGCGCGCACGCGGCGTCGATGCGCGCGAGGACGTCCTCGCGCTTCATCAGCTCCGATGCTCTCGAACAAAGGCGGCGACATCATGTTGCCGCACACGGCCACGCGCAGGGGCGAAGAAGGTTCTTGACCTTCATCTCGAGCTCGTCTCCCGCGGCGCGGCAGGCCGCTTCAAGCGCGGCTGCCTGCCAGTCGACGCTTTGTCTGCAAGGACGCCGCGACAAGCTGCAAGCGCCTCGGCGGGACGCGCGCTTTCCTTTGGAGGACCTTCTCCACGCTCTTCTCGTCGAGCAGGACGCGAGGGGCCCCAGAAGAGGAACTCGAGCTTCGCGGGATCTCGTCGAGCCGTGCAAGCCTTTCGGCTACCAGCGGGTACATGCGCTCGACGGTCGACGGCTCGCCGTCATGGGCAAGCGCGGCGATGACGGCGCTTGCGTCAACGCGGTCCTGCTCGACGAGGGCCACGGGCTCGGGTTGCGGCGCGTTCGGGTCCGGAGGGGTTCGCGTCGCGACGATGCGCGCGGCGTCGTCGCCCGCTTTGCCCGCGAGCGCTGCCGCCTCGACGAGCCAGGGACGCGCCGCGTCCGCCCAAGCGCCTGCGCCCATCTCGCGGATGTAGACGCCGTTCATCCAGTCGAGTTTCGTCTCGTCGAACACGGCGTCTTTCTTGGTCACGCGGTCGAGCGAGAACTCCCTGCACAGCGTTTCGCGGTCGATGATGGTGGTCTCGCCGTCGAGAGACCACCCAGGGCGAGGAAGTTGACGAGCGCGTCGGCGAGGTATCCGCGGTCGCGATACTCCTCGACGTTGGTCGCGCCGTGGCGCTTGAGAGCTTTCTTGCCGTCGGAGCCGAGGATCATCGACAGATGGGCGAAGGTGGGCACGTCGAACCCGAGCGCTTCGTAGATGAGGATCTGGCGGGGGGTGTTGGACAGGTGGTCGTCGCCGCGGATGACGTGCGTGATTCCCATGTTGGCGTCGTCGCAGACGACGGCGAAGTTGTATGTGGGGCTGCCGTCGGTGCGTACGAGGATCATGTCGTCCATGACCTCGGCGGGGGAAGCGACATGTGGCCGTACACCGCGTCGTCGAACTCGGGATCGGTCCGTGGTCGAGCGGCACCTTCAGGCGCCAGACGTGGGGCTCTCCGGCGGCGATGCGCGCTTCCACCTCATCGCGGGGCAGATCACGGCAGGTTCGGTCGTAGCCCGCGTAACCGCCCTCGGTTTTCTCTGCGATGGCGCGTTTCTCGTCGAGCTCCCCTTTGGTGCAGAAGCAGGCGTACACCGCGTCGCGTTCGCGAAGGCGACGAAGCGCGTCCTCGTACGTCTTCATGCGCTGGGTTTGGAAATAGGGGCCGCAGGGGCCGCCCACCTCGGGGCCCTCGTCCCAATCGAGTCCCATCCAGCGGAGGGCCCGCAGGATGATCTGGGTGTTCTCCTCGGTGGAGCGCTCCGGGTCGGTGTCCTCGATGCGCAGGACGAAGGTGCCGCCGGGTTGCACGGGCGAAGGCCCAGTTGTAGATGGCGGTGCGGGCGCCGCCGATGTGCAGCTTGCCGGTGGGAGAAGGCGCGAAGCGGACGCGCACGGGTTTTGCGGTGTCAGTCATGGCCTTTCCCTTTTTCTCCGATGTTACCCGGTTGTCTGGTATGCGTTGGACGGAACGCGTCCTCATCGCCCGCTTTCGCGCGATCAGACGCGTTTTCGCTTCATGCGTTTCGCTGCGGTTCGGATCGCTTGGCCTTTCGGGTCACGGCGATGCCGAACACCACCGAAAGTATAGACAAGGCTGCCGTGGTGGCAAGCCACACGGCTCCCATCCCCATCCAAAATGCTTGGGGATACATGCAGATGAGCAGCGAGTCGTAGGGGAACGTCCACGTGCCCGCCGCGAAGAACAGGGAGTGGATCGCCGCGAAAAAGCCGTCGAAGTCCAGCATCGTCCATACGAGAAGGACGGCGAACAGCGCGATGACGCCGCCTCCGCGATCAAAAGCGCGCGCCGACGATGCGCGTGGGGGAACTGGCGCAGCGACACCATGAGGCAGAACGCGGCGAGCACCGCGCATCCGAGCAGCGCGGGCATCAGGCGCTCGATGACGCCGTGCACGTCGTCGAGGTGGTCGAGCGCATCGGGCGTGAGGGTGTAGGCGTCGGGTGCGGCGGAAAGCGCGTCGGGCGTCGCGTCGGCGTAAAGGGGTGCCCGCCTCGCGGTTGATGTGCTCGACGACGCTGAAGAGCTCGCCGCGCTCGGTTCCCTCCACGGTGTAGGCACGCGTCGCCAAAGCGGCGTCGACGAGCTGCTCTTGGGAAAACGGCGAGGCGCTCTCGGCGCTCGTGGCGCGGGAGAGCATCTCGGTGGTTGCCGGGATGCCCGCGCAGACTGCGAATCCGCAGGCGATGAACGTGAGCGCCAGCGCGAGGGCGGTCAACGCCGTCATCACCTTCGCTTGCGCGTCTCTCGTCATGAGAGCTCGATTCCGCACGAAACGTCGGCGTCGACCCAGATGGTGGCGGCGGTCATGCCCTGGTTCTCCTTCGAGATGGTCGGCGGGGGCCGAGTCGGCTGAACACGCCTTGAAACGTTCCGTTGTACAGATACAGGCCGTTTAGGTTGTTGTAGGGCACGGGCTCGCATCGCACGTCCTCGTCGGAAAGATCGGCGATGCCCGAGTCGGGAGGTAGCGTCTTGGTCTTGTAGGGTTTGATGTATCGCTGCACGATGAAGGGATAGCCCGCCACGCCGTCGGCGAACTTGCCGACGAGCGACTCCCAAGTCGCCTGATCGACCTCGCATCCTGCGTAAACCTGATCGGCGCCGTAATGATCGGACGGCTTGATGATCCACTCGTCTTTGTCGGAGCGAACGCGGTCGAGGTCGATCTGAGACGCGTCGAGGAAGGCGGTCAGCGGAACGGTTCGCTCGATGAAGTCGTTTCGTCGTCGGTGAGAAACGCGCGCGTCTCGGGCTTGAACAGCACCTCGAAGATCTGCTTGTCGTGCACGATGTGGCCCGCGAAGCTGCCGATGAGCGCCACCTTGCGCGCACGCACCGCCTCGATCAGGTCTTGCGAGTCGTCCCAGTACTCGATGACGTCGTTGGTCACGCAGCGCCTCAGATGGCGTTGACGGGGGCTCCGTCGGCGTCGCGCAGCGTCTCGCCGTCGAACTTGAGGTCGCGAACGTCGCAAACCGTGCACGCGACGCCGCGCTCGCGGAACAAGCCCGGCGAAGATGTGGAACTCGTTGACGACCCCGTTCTCGAGGTAGTCGCAGATGGCGACGCGGGGCTGCTCCACCTTGAAGCGGTAGGTGCCGTAGATGTCGAGAAAGGCGTCGATCCACGGTTCGAACAGGCTGCAGCCCGTCAGCCGATGATCTTGGGCGAACGCGCGGAAGGAGGGCGTGCCGACGAGCGAGTTGGTGATCTCGGTTCTCGTTCATGCCCGAGGACCCGTCGCCGTTGAACTCGCAGAACCTCTCACCTCTCCCGCGTCCTCGTCGATGAACGTGTCGACGCGCGCGAAGGGGAGAACCGCGTCGTAGTCGCGCGGGAGCAAGATGAGCTCCTCGAGGCGCGGGTCGAAGTCGAACGCGCTGCGGTAAGACGGGTCGTCCAGGTAGCGCTCGATCACCTTGCACAGGATGCGGTGCGCGGTCTCGGCGGTGTCTTTCATGAGGTCGTAGGTCGTCTGGTCGAACAGGCGCGGCAGGTAGGAGCAGTCGACGACGCGATGGTGGACGATGGCGGTCGATGCTTTCATGTAGGCGTTTGCCGCCCGACGCCCCTCGACGTCTCCGCCGAGGTCGGCGACGATGCCCAAATACGCGTCGGTGTACGCTGAGTTAGAGGTCATGGACGCTCGCTTTCTTGGTTGGATCGCGCTGCGTGCGCGAATGTCTCGCGGGCAGAAGTTTAGCATGACCTGCGTGTCGTCGCGGTTTCGCGCCGTCGACGTCACGACGTTTTCGCACGTGGGGGAGACGTCGTGCGGACGGGCGTCGTCTCTCGCCGCTTGCGAAGCGAAAGGCGACGGCGATGGCGAAGGGCTTTTTCTAGGACGGGTTTTCGAGCTGGTAGACGATCTTGCTCGGATTCAGGATCGTCTCGTTCGCGCGCGTCGCCTGCTCGACGATGTCCACGATGGAGGCGATCGGCTTCTTGCGATCGTTCATGAACCATTCGATGAAGACGGACAGGGTCCCCGCGATGTAGAAGCGCAGGATGTAGTCGAGCCGGGGTCTCCGCGAGCCGCGATCCCTTGTCGCTTTCGAGCACCGCGCGACGGACGGGGCTGAACAGCGTGTTGACCATCTGGTCCATGGAAAGCGATGAGATGACGTGCTGGTAGAGCGTTTCGTTCTCGCCGACCACGTTGGCAAGCTCGACGAGCACGCGGCGCATGTTGAGGAAGACGGGATCGTCGTCGTGCACCGTGGTGGTCAGCGCCCCCGCCACGCGTTCGACGAGGGTGTCGGCCTCCTGCTGGATGAGCTCGTCTATGGAGCGGAAGTGGAGGTAGAACGTCTTGCGGTCGATATCCGCCTCTCTGGCAAGGGCGCTGACGGTGATCTTGTCGATGCCCTTCTCGATGAAGCTTCTGAAACGCCTCTCTGATCGCTGCGTCTTGATGATCCTGCGGTCGATCTTCTTCTCGCCCTTGCTCTCGCCCATATGCTCCCCCCTCGTCACGATATCAGTGAGCATTAAACCACATATCGGTAACAATTCCACAGTTCTGCGCTTACGGGGACGGATCACGCGCATGATCGAAGTGCGAAAGAGCTGTTGAACCGCACCATGACGAATAATAATACCCTAAAAGTCAAAAAACAACACTTGTAGAAAATCCTACGAAGGAGCACTATGTTGACAAGGAGCAAGCAACGAGTTGGCGGGCATGCGCGGCGTGTCCGTTCGAGGAAAGTCGAGGCGAAGCTATGAAGCCTATGGTTTGCGAAGCGCGCGGCTGCCGACAAGCTTGTCGACTATCTGCTGGAGAACCCCGAGGAGAACATGGGCAAGATCATGGAGAAGGCCAACGCCATCCTGCCCGAGGCGCTCTTCTCGTCTCAGCGAGGCCTTCACCCATGCCATCGAGGACAAGAACAACTGGTATCAGCTGCTCATGCGCGTGGCGAAGATGAATCCCGAGGTGATAGGGCCGCTCATCAAGGCGTTTCTGGTGGAGGCGAACCTTCTTGTCTGGGATAAGCAGGAGAAGATGCGCGAAAAGCATCGATGCAACGTTCCTTGGGCGATCCTGCTCGATCCGACCAGCGCGTGCAACCTGCATTGCACGGGGTGCTGGGCGGCCGAGTACGGGCATAACCTCAACCTGTCCTTCGACGACATCGACTCGATCATCTGCCAGGGCAAAGAGCTCGGCGTCCACGTCTACACATCTACACCGGGGCGAGCCCCTCGTCCGTAAGCGCGACCTGATCAGGCTCTGCGAGAAGCATCCCGATTGCGCGTTTCTGTGCTTCACGAACTCCACGCTCATCGACGAGGACTTCTGCCGGGATCTCGTTCGCGTGAAGAACTTCGTTCCCGCGATATCCGCGGAAGGCGACGAGAAGGCGACCGATTCGCGGCGCGGCGAGGGAACCTACGCGCGCATCGACGCGGCCATGAGCCTTCTCAAGTCCCACGGCCTGCCCTTCGGCGTGTCGTGCTGCTACACGAGCGAGAACGCCGCGTCCATCGCGAGCGAGGAGTACTTCTGACTGGCTGGTGGACAAAGGCGCTTTGTTCGCGTGGATCTTCACGTACATGCCGGTCGGCGTGGACGCCCCCACGTCGCTGATGCCCACCCCGAGCAGCGCGAGCGCCTCTATCGGTTCGTCCGCCGCATGCGCGAGGAGAAGCCGTTGTTCACGCTCGACTTCCAGCACGACGGCGAGTACGTCGGGGATGCATCGCGGGCGGACGGCGCTACCTTCACATCAACGCGGCCGGCGACGTGGAGCCCTGTGTGTTCATCCATTATTCCAACGCCAACATCCACGACGTCTCCCTGCTCGAGGCTTTGAAGTCTCCCATCTTCATGTCGTATTACGAAAACCAGCCGTTCAACGACAACCTCATGCGTCCGTGTCCGATGCTCGAGAACCCCGATTGCCTGCGCGCCATGGTGGAGGAGTCGGGCGCCCGCTCGACCGATCTGCAGGAATCCGAGAGCGCCGAGGAGCTTTTGCGCGAAGTGCGACGAGGCGGCGCGGGCGTGGGCGCCTGTCGCCGAGCGCATTTGGACGGATCGCGAGGATCCGCGCGCAACGTATCGCGCTCGGACGTACAGCGGCATGGCGGACGCCGACATCGAGAAGTTCGAGCGCCAAGGCCGCATGATCCACGGCGCCTTCGACAGCGATCGCGACCCGCGCTCGATCATCGAGCGGCGTTCCTGATCGATTGACGGGGCGGTGCCCGCTTGCGCGAACACCTCCCGCTCCCGGCTTCAGGCTTTCCGTCCGGGGTTCGGGAGGCGGTTCGCGGCGGTACCCACCCCTTTTTCGCGCTCTTCCGTCTGCGCGCTTGCCCGAGCGCCGGCGTTCGTAGTATTATTCGAAGGCTTGCGAGTTTCCTGCTCGCAGTTGACATATCCGTTTATCCAGAGTCGGGGGAGAGAGTTGGCTCGCTGATCCCGGCACCAACCTGGCCTTGGGTCAAGGTGGTCCCGCCGACAACGATGAAGGAGGAAGACTTCATGACTGAAACGCAGAAATCGTATCTGTTCACATCTGAATCGGTGACCGAGGGTCATCCCGACAAGATGTGCGATCAGATCTCCGACGCCATCCTCGACGCGATCCTCGCGAAGGAGATCGAGCTTCAGCGCGAGGGTTACGTGGCTCCGAACGGACAGCCCGCCGACGTGACGAAGGTGCGCTGCGCGTGCGAGACGCTCGTCACCACCGGCACCGTCATGGTCGCGGGCGAGATTCGCACGCAGGCCTACGTCGACGTGCCCTCCATCGTGCGCGACGTGGTTTGCGAGATCGGCTACGACCGCGCCAAATACGGCTTCGACGGCACCACGTGCGGCGTGATGAACTCCATCCACGAGCAATCGCCCGACATCGCGCAGGGCGTCGACGAGTCGTGGGAGGTTCAGCACGGCGCCGACGCCGCCGATCCCTACGAGACGGTCGGCGCGGGAGACCAGGGCATGATGTTCGGCTACGCGTGCAACGAGACCTCCACGCTCATGCCGATGCCCATCTACCTGGCGCATCGTCTCTCCGAGCGCTTGACCGAGGTACGCAAGAACGGCACGCTTCAGTTTCTGCGCCCCGACGGCAAGACCCAGGTGTCCGTCCGCTTACGTCGACGACGCTCCCGTCGCGGTCGAGAAGGTGGTCGTTTCCACCCAGCATGCCGAGGACGTCGATTCCGAGGGAGCTGCGCGCGGCGATCATCGCCCAGGTGATCGAACCCGTCCTTCTCGGCCGAGGCGTGACGCTCGCCGAGGACGCCGAGATCTACGTGAACCCCACCGGCCGCTTCGTCATCGGCGGTCCTATGGGCGACGCGGGCTTGACCGGCCGCAAGATCATCGTCGACACCTACGGCGGCATGGGCCGCCACGGCGGCGGCGCGTTCTCGGGCAAAGACTGCACGAAGGTCGACCGTTCCGCGGCGTACGCGGCGCGCTGGGTCGCCAAAACGTCGTGGCAGCCGGCCTTGCCGACCGCTGCGAGGTTCAGATCGCCTACGCCATCGGCGTCGCGCGTCCGGTGTCGGTGATGGTCGAGACCTTCGGCACCGAGCACGTGGCGGTCGAGGCTATCGAGCGCGCGCGGTCAACGAGGTGTTCGACCTGCGCCCCGGCGCCATCATCGACGAGCTCGACCTGCGCCGCCCCATCTACCGCAAGACCGCGGCGTACGGCCACTTCGGCCGCGAGCTGCCCGAGTTCACGTGGGAGAAGACCGACAAGGTGGACGCTTTGCGCGCCGCCTGCGAGAACGACTAACGCATCGACTGGGTGGATATGACGGATACTTTCATGCGAATCGGCCTGAAGCCCCCGAGGCGCGCGCCGGGATTCCCGGCGTCGCGTGCGGGGGCTTCGGCTCATTGGGAAAGCTTGCGCCGAGTTGGTGGGTTTCCGACGACGGCGAGGAGGCCGAGGGACTGGCTCGGGAGCCCGACGTCGCGCTCGATCGGTTCCTCGAGTGGGTCGATCGCCGCGGCATCGAGCCGTGGCCGCATCAGGAAGACGCTCTGATGAGCCTCATGGTGGGCAACCACGTCATCTTGGGCACCCCGACGGGGTCGGGCAAATCGCTCGTGGCGCTCGGATTGCACTTCATGGCGCTCGCGACGGACGACGCTCGTATTACACCGCGCCCATCAAGGCGCTCGTCAACGAGAAGTTCTTCGATTTGGTGGAAGTGCTCGGCCGCGATAACGTCGGCATGATCACCGGCGATACGCATATCAACGCCCAGGCTCCGGTGGTGTGCTGCACGGCCGAGATCCTGGCCAACGAGGCGCTGCGCGAAGGGGAGGCCGCCGATGTCGGCTGCGTCGCCATGGACGAGTTCCATTACTTCGGCGACGTCGACCGGGGCTGGGCCTGGCAGGTTCCGCTGCTGACGCTTCCGCATACGCAGTTCCTCCTGATGAGCGCCACGCGCGGCGACGTCACCGCCATCGCCGAGACGCTTCGCGAGCACACCGGCGTCGATGTGGACCTGGTGCTCGACGCCGCGCGCCCGGTGCCTTTGTCTTACGATTACGTGGACACCACGCTCGAAGGCACGGTGGAGCTGGCGCTTCGTCGCGACGAGGCTCCGCTCTACATCGTCCACTTCTCCCAAGACGCCGCCCTTTCCTGCGCGCAGGCGCTGACCAGCTTCGGCGTGGCCTCGAAGGCGCAGCGCGAGCAGATCAAAGAGGCGCTCAAGGGGACGCGGTTCACCACGGCGTTCGGAAAGACGCTCAAGCGGCTGCTCAGCGCAGGCGTCGGCGTGCACCATGCGGGCATGCTCCCGCGCTATCGCCTTTTGGTGGAGAAGCTCGCGCAGCAGGGCCTTCTTCCCGTCATCTGCGGCACCGACACGCTCGGGGTGGGCATCAACGTGCCCATCCGCACGGTGCTCCTCACCGCGTTGACGAAATACGACGGACGTCGCATGCGCCGTTTGCGCGCGCGAGAGTTCCACCAGATCGCGGGACGCGCGGGGCGTGCGGGCTTCGACACCGAGGGCATGGTGATCGCGCAGGCGCCCGAGCACGAGATCGAGAACGCCAAGCTGGCGGCGAAGGCGGGCGGCGACCCGAAGAAGCTGCGTAAAATCAAGAAGAAGCAGCCTCCCGAGGGCTTCGTCTCGTGGAGCAAGACCACGTTCGAGCGGCTGGTCGAAGCGCCGCCCGAGGTGCTCGTGCCCCACATGCGCATCACGCATTCGATGGTGCTCTCGAAGTGGCGCAGGGCGGAGACGCCTGGTCGCGCGTGTGCACGCTCATCGAGGACGCTTCGCAGTCGGACGAGGAGAAGCTGCGGCTGCCGACGCGCGCCGAGGAGATATTCGCGACGCTCATCGCGGCGGGCGTGGTGGAACGGCGCGAGGAGGCGGGCGAGGTGGAGTACGTGACCACCATCGACCTGCCCGAGGACTTCGCCCTCGATCAGCCGCTGTCGCCGTTTCTTCTGGCGGCTTTGGAGCTGTTGGACCCTGAAAGCGAGACCTACGCGCTCGACGTGATCTCGATGGTGGAGTCGACCCTCGACGACCCCCGCCAGGTGCTGCGCGCTCAGGAGCGCAAGGCGCGCGATGCGGCGATCGCCTCGATGAAGGCCGACGGCATCGAATACGAGGAGCGTATGGAACGCCTCGAGGAGGTGACGTACCCCAAACCGCTCGAGGAGCTGCTCGATGCGGCGTATGAGCGCTATTGCCAGGACGTGCCGTGGGCGCGCGACTTCGAGCTGAGCCCGAAGTCGGTGCTGCGCGACATGATCGAGACGGTGTCGGATTTCAAAGGAGTACGTAGGGGCGCTACGGCATCGCCCGTTCCGAGGGCACGCTTTTTACGCTACCTGTCCGACGCCTACCGCGTTCTGGCGCGCACGGTTCCCGCCGACAGGCTCGACGATCGCCTGCGCGATGTCATCGCGTGGCTGGGGTATCTGGTTCGCACGGTCGACTCGAGCTTGGTCGACGAATGGAACAGCGCGGGCCAGGCGCCCGCCATCGCGGTTCCTTCGATGGAGGAGGCGGTGGTGCAAGACCGTCACGGGCTGACCGTCATGGTAAAAACGCGCTGTTCTTCCGTGTGCGCTTGGCTTCCTCGCACCCAGCTGGTAAACGAACTCAAGCAGTACAAGCCCGCCATCGTGCGCGGCAACGCCTCCGAGATCATCGCGCTCGCCGGCCTGTGGGGTCTTGAGGGCGAGGCGGCCGATCTGAGCCGCGTGCGCGGTGTCGATACCACCGACACGGTCGACGCCGCCCGCGATGCCGCTGTGGCGCTCGCCCGCTACACCGGCGGCGCCGTAGTGGTCTCGGGCGAAGTCGACCTGATCACCGACGGCACGACCGTGGCCAAGTCCCACGGCGGCAGCCCGCTCATGTCCAAGATCACCGGTTGCGGCTGCTCGCAGGGCGGCGTGCTGGCTGTGTACGCCTGCGCTGCCGATCCGTTTACGGCAGCCGTCTGCGGCACCGCCGTCTACAACGTTGCCGGCACGCGTGCCGCCGCTGTCGCCGACGCCCCGGCAAGCTTTAAGGTCGCCTTTATCGACGAGCTCTACCGCGCAACCGCCCAGGACATCGCCGACAACCGACTCGAACTCGAGGAGGCATAAGCCATGTCCGAGCCCGCAACCAATGCCGGCATGAATACGCTCGTCGCCGTGGCCATCGCCCCGTGCGGCACCGGCGATGAG
>VOFH01001148.1_pt1 | contig 116000 bp, 121 predicted proteins | sample 5384091 | NCBI WGS metagenome assembly VOFH01 (sample SAMN12384727, study PRJNA508395) | human gut metagenome | isolation source: healthy gut G | host: Homo sapiens
CTTCTTCACCTCTTCTTTGTGCTTGTCGCTGACCTGGATAACAATACCCGGGTTCTCGGCAAACAATATCTTGACGAGGTCCTGCTCTTTCATCTTGTCGAGGTCGATTTCCATACCGCCCTCTACATTGGCGAAGCACATTTCGAGCAACGTAGTGATAAGACCGCCGGCCGAAATGTCGTGTCCGGCAAGAATCAATCCTTTGTTTACCAGTTCCTGTACGGCAAGGAAAGCATCGCGGAAATACTCTGCGTCTTGTACGCAAGGCACATCGTCACCCACTTTGCCCAATGACTGTGCAAAGGCGGAACCGCCGAGCTTCAGTTCGTCGAAGCTGAAGTCAATATGATAAAGAGTTGTTTTTTCGTTGTTTACCAATACCGGAGATACAACCTTCTTCACGTCGGAAACTTCGCCGCCTGCCGATACAATTACTGTTCCCGGAGAAATTACTTTTTCGCCGTTCGGATACTTCTGCGTCATAGACAGAGAATCTTTTCCGGTAGGAACGTTGATTTGCAGGGCGCAGCAGAAGTCGCTCAATGCTTTCACGGCAGTGTAGAGACGAGCGTCTTCACCTTCCTGTGAACGGCAAGGCCACATCCAGTTGGCAGACAGGGAGATGCTGTCCATGCCTTCTGCCATCGGAGCCCAGACAAGGTTTGTCAGTGCTTCGGATACCGAAAGGATAGAGCCGGCAGCCGGATCAGCCAGTGCGGCTTGCGGAGCGTGACCGATAGAAGTGGCGATACCTTTCTCGCCACGGTAGTCGAGTGCTACGACACCACAGTCGCTCAACGGCAATTGAAGTTCTCCCTGGCATTGCTGACGGGCTACTTTACCTGTTACCGAACGGTCTACCTTATTTGTCAGCCAGTCCTTACAAGCTACGGCTTCGAGTTGCAGCACATTGGTCAGGTATTCATGCAGTTGCGACAATTCGTATTCCGGCATTTCATAATGACGTTCTACGGTTTTGTCTATCATATATGTCTTGGGAGATGAACCGAACATCTGTTCTACGGCAAGGTCGAATGGACGTACACCGTCAGCTTGTTGGAAAGCAAAGCGGTGGTCGCCTGTCGTTTCTCCGACTACGTACATCGGGGCACGTTCACGTTCTGCAATCTTGCGCACATGTTCGATAGCTTCTTCTTTGATAAGAAGTCCCATACGTTCCTGGCTTTCATTGGCGATGATTTCTTTGGCAGACAGCGTTTTGTCACCGATAGGCAACTTGCTCATGTCGATCAGACCGCCGCATTCTTCCACCAATTCCGACAGACAGTTGACGTGACCTGCCGAACCATGGTCATGAATAGAAACAACCGGATTCACATCTTCTTCACAAAGGGCACGGACTACGTTGTTGGCACGTTTCTGCATTTCTGCATTCGCACGTTGCACGGCGTTCAACTCGATACCACTACTGTAACGACCGGTATCTACTGAAGATACGGAACCGCCGCCAAGTCCGATTCGGTAGTTGTCACCACCGATAACGACTACTTTGTTGCCGGCTTCGGGAGCGCCTTTCAAGCAGTCGCGTTGCGTACCGTATCCCACACCGCCGGCAAGCATGATGACTTTGTCGTAACCGTAAACCTCATCTTTCTCTTTGTGTTCAAAGGTGAGTACGGAACCGCAAATCAGCGGCTGGCCGAACTTGTTTCCGAAATCGCTGGCGCCGTTGGATGCCTTAATCAGGATTTGTTCGGGAGTCTGGTACAGCCATTTGCGCACCGGAAGTATCTCTTCCCATTCGCGGCCTTCGTCTGTGCGTGGGTAAGAAGTCATGTAGACAGCAGTACCTGCAATCGGCCATGAACCTTTACCACCACCCATACGGTCACGAATTTCACCGCCTGTACCGGTAGATGCACCGTTGAAAGGCTCTACGGTGGTAGGGAAGTTGTGGGTTTCCGCTTTTAGGGAGATAACACTCTTGATGTCCTTTATCTGGAAGAAATCAGGTTTTGAGTGGTCTGCCGGAGCAAACTGTTCAACAACCGGACCTTCTGCAAAGGCTACATTGTCTTTATAAGCAGAAATGATTTTATTCGGATTTTCTTGTGTAGTCTTTTTAATCATCTGAAACAAGGAGGATTCCTGTTCCACACCGTCGATGATGAACGTTCCGCCGAAGATCTTGTGACGGCAGTGCTCGGAGTTGATTTGTGCAAAACCGAAAACTTCGGAATCGGTCAGTTTGCGTCCGAGGTCGTTTTCTACCTTTTTCAGGTAGTCCATTTCTTCTTTTGACAGGGCAAGGCCTTCTTTTTCATTGTAGGCTTCCAGATCGTCGATATAAATAATAGCTTCCGGCTGGCGGTTGGTAGTGAATACATTTTGGTTAAGACCTTTGTACATGCGTTGCAACATCGGGTCGTGGTCGGCGTTTTCATCCTTTACGGGAAAATACTCCTCGATGCGGGTGATACCTTCGAGTCCCATGTTCTGGGTGATTTCTACTGCGTTGGTACTCCATGGAGTAATCATCTCACGTCGTGGCCCGACGAAGCAGCCTTGCAGGTTTTCTTCACTTTCCGGCATGGCTTCACCAAAAAGCCAGCAGAGTTTATTACTTTCGTCCGGGGTGAGCTGATGATTGCTCTCTACGGCAATCACGCTCTTGGAAGGGGTTCTGAAAAAAAGAATCATGTTGTATATTTACGATTTTACGATTTTACGATTTTACGATTGAAGTTTCTACGGGAGAAACTCTTCTCTTTTTCTGTGGTGCAAAGATAAGCAAATTCGTTGGTGGTGAGAAATAAAACGGAAATAAATATCTTGTCGGCTTTCCTTTTTATGGGCCGACTTATTTTTGCGTTGCGATGAATTAATATCGGTTTCTTATGGATTTATTTGTTGTATACCTAAAAACTGTTCCTGATGTTGCAACCATTTATTCGTCAGACAGCTGTCAGACGAATAAATTAATACCTACGGGCTGCTAGTTCTCTGTGTACAAAGATTTAGCTTTTTAGGGATAAAGGGAATAATTTGCGCTGTCCGCGTTTTCGAAGTCTTATTTTAAATTTCTCCTGCTTCATGAATTAGGGATGATTCGTTGGAAAAAACGTTAATATCCTATTCTCATATCACAAAAAAAGTGCGATATTTGCGGAATGATTCAGATAGAGACAATATTCGATATATTAGTGAAAGGCTTTATTATTGGCGTTGTTGTGTCCGCACCTCTCGGTCCGGTGGGCGTATTATGCATCCAAAGGACTTTGAATAAAGGGCGCTGGTATGGATTTGTGACAGGGCTTGGAGCCTCTTTGAGCGATATAGCTTACGCTCTGCTTACGGGTTATGGCATGAGCTTCGTTTCCGATTATATTAATAAAGGAAGTTTTTATCTGCAATTGCTCGGCAGCGTTATGTTGCTTGTTTTCGGAATTTATACCTTTCGCAGTAATCCGGTAAATTCTATCCGTCCGGCTTCGTCCAATAAGGGATCTTATTTTCATAATTTTATAACTGCATTTTTCGTCACTCTTTCTAACCCTTTAATCATATTCCTGTTCATCGGACTTTTTGCCCGTTTTGCCTTTGTACAACAGGGCGTTTTAGTCTTTGAAGAGATAACGGGATATTTTGCTATCGCTGCCGGCGCATTGACTTGGTGGCTCGGAATCACTTACTTTGTGAACAAGGTACGTACTAAGTTCAATCTGCGTGGCATTTGGATACTGAATCGTGTCATTGGAAGCATTGTGATGTTGGTATCTGTAGCTGGATTGATTTATACTTTGTTGGGAGAGTCAATTTATTAGGAGATAACATTATGAATCAAATAGCTCAACAACTGAAAGAGAGAAACATTGCCGAATATCTTATATATATGTGGCAGGAAGAAGACCTCATCCGTGCCAATCATTGTGAACCGGAAGAACTGGAGACTAATGTGATTGTCCGTTATCCGGAGGACCAGCGTGCTGCCATGAGAGAGTGGTATGGCAATCTGATAACGATGATGAGTGAAGAAGGGGTACGTGAGAAAGGACATTTACAGATCAATAAGAATGTTATTCTCAACCTGACGGAGTTGCATAATGCTTTATCTTCTTCTCCTAAATTCCCTTTTTACAGTGCTGCCTATTTCAAGGCATTGCCATTTATTGTAGAGCTACGGACTAAGAACGGGAAAAAGGAGGAACCGGAACTGGAAACGTGCTTTGAAGCGTTGTACGGTGTGCTCTTACTACGTTTGCAAAAGAAGCCGATCAGTGAAGGGACGGCGAAAGCGATAGAGGCTATCAGTAGTTTTCTTTCTATGCTGGCAAACTATTATGATAAAGACCGTAAAGGTGAATTAAAACTTGATGAATAAATGAGAATTTTAGTGACGGGTGCCAATGGTCAGCTTGGCAATGAAATGCAAGTTCTTGCAAAAGAGAATCCGCAACATACGTATTATTTCACAGATGTGCAGGAACTGGACATCTGTGATAAACAAGCTGTATGGGCTTATATTGCGGAAAAGAGAATAGAATTGATTGTGAATTGTGCCGCTTACACGGCCGTAGATAAAGCGGAAGATAATTCGGAACTAGCCTATCAATTGAATTGCGAAGCACCGAAAGAGTTGGCAAGTGCTGCACAATTTAATGGTGCGGCAATGATACAGGTTTCTACCGATTATGTGTTTGACGGCACTGCCCACATTCCTTATACGGAAGATTGTGACCCTTGTCCGGATTCTGTATACGGCACCACCAAACTGGAAGGAGAATATGACGTGATGAATTATTGCGAGAAAGCAGTCGTAATCCGTACTGCATGGCTTTATTCCACTTTCGGCAATAATTTCGTAAAGACAATGATTCGTTTAGGGAAAGAGCGTGACAGTCTGGGAGTTGTTTTCGACCAGATCGGAACCCCGACTTATGCTAATGACCTGGCACGTGCCATCTATACCATTATAAATAAAGGTATAGTCCGCGGCATCTACCATTTCAGCAATGAAGGTGTTTGCTCATGGTATGATTTTACGGTGGCTATCCATCGCTTGGCAAGAATTACTTCATGTAAAGTGAAACCTCTGCACACGGCAGAATATCCGGCGAAGGCGAACCGCCCTGCATATTCCGTACTCGATAAAACAAAAATAAAAACAACGTTCGGCATCGAAATACCTCATTGGGAGGAAAGCCTCAAAAGATGCATTGACACCTTATAATATATATGGCAGATAATACAGAAATACAGAGACGGCGAACGTTCGCCATTATTGCGCATCCGGATGCGGGTAAGACATCATTGACGGAAAAGCTGCTGCTTTTCGGTGGTCAGATTCAGGTGGCAGGTGCGGTCAAGAGTAATAAGATCAAGAAAACGGCTACTTCCGACTGGATGGAGATTGAGAAACAGCGTGGTATCTCGGTGACGACTTCTGTAATGGAATTTGATTATCGGGATTACAAGATTAACATCCTCGATACTCCGGGTCACCAGGACTTTGCCGAAGATACATATCGTACGCTGACTGCAGTAGACAGCGTTATCATTGTAGTAGACGGAGCGAAAGGTGTGGAAACGCAGACGCGTAAACTGATGGAAGTGTGCCGCATGAGAAAGACTCCGGTAATTATTTTCGTCAATAAGATGGACCGTGAAGGTAAAGATCCTTTCGACTTGCTGGATGAACTGGAGGAAGAACTGATGATTCAGGTACGTCCTTTGTCCTGGCCGATTGAGCAGGGAGCACGTTTCAAGGAGTATACAATATATATGAGCAGAAACTGGACTTGTATCAACCGTCTAAACAAATGGTGACGGAAAAGGTGGAAGTCGATATACATACGGAGGAACTGGATCAGCAGATTGGAAAGCCGTTGGCAGACAAGTTGCGTGGTGATCTGGAACTGATTGAAGGCGTTTATCCCGAACTTGATGTCGAGTCTTATTTGGCAGGAGATTGCGCACCGGTATTCTTCGGTTCTGCACTGAATAATTTTGGTGTACAGGAATTGTTGAACTGCTTTGTGGAGATTGCTCCTAGTCCTCGTCCTGTACAGGCAGAAGAGCGTGAAGTGAAACCGGACGAACCGAAATTCACCGGATTTATCTTCAAGATTACAGCCAATATCGATCCGAACCACCGTTCATGTGTTGCTTTCTGTAAGATTTGTTCCGGTAAGTTTGTGCGCAATGCACCTTATCAGCACGTCCGCCACGGGAAGACGATGCGCTTTTCGTCGCCTACCCAGTTTATGGCACAGCGTAAAACAACGATTGATGAGGCCTATGCCGGCGATATTATCGGTTTGCCGGATAACGGTACTTTCAAGATTGGCGATACGCTGACGGAAGGTGAGATATTGCATTTCCGTGGCTTACCCAGTTTCTCACCGGAGATGTTCAAGTACATTGAGAACGCAGATCCGATGAAACAGAAACAGTTGGCAAAAGGTATCGACCAGTTGATGGATGAAGGTGTGGCACAGCTGTTTGTCAATCAATTCAATGGCCGTAAGATTATTGGTACGGTAGGACAGTTGCAGTTTGAGGTCATTCAGTATCGTTTGTTGAATGAATACAATGCGTCCTGTCGTTGGGAACCAGTAAGCCTTTATAAGGCTTGTTGGGTGGAAAGTGATGATCCGGCAGAGCTGGAAGCCTTCAAGAAACGTAAATACCAGTATATGGCAAAGGATAGAGAAGGGCGCGATGTGTTCCTGGCAGACTCCGGTTATGTACTTCAGATGGCGCAGATGGACTTTAAACACATCAAATTCCATTTTACAAGTGAATTTTAATCGCTGTTTTATAGAATTTAACTAAAAGAAAGGGTAAAAAACGAAAGAAACATATCTCATATAAATGAGAGTGAGAGAAATGAAGACACTATCCTGGGATAAAATTCAGCGAGGGGATGAAGAGGCATTCCGGCAGCTTTATGAGCAATATGCAGATTTACTGTATGGATATGGCATGAAGATAGCCGGTGATGATGATTTGGTCACAGATGCGATACAGACGTTGTTCGTATATATCTTTGAAAAAAGAGAAACCTGTGCTGTGCCTCAATCTATATCTGCCTATCTGTGTGTGTCGTTGAGACATATCATAGTCAATGAATTGAAGAAAGAGAATGGTGGTATATTCAGATCGTTGGACGATGTAGATACGAATGAATATAAGTTTGATCTCGAAATCGACATTGAAACGGCGATTATTCGCTCTGAATTAGAAAGAGAACAATTAAAAGTCTTGCAGAGAGAAATTAATAACCTGACGAAGCAACAGCGGGAAGTGTTATATCCGAAGTATTATAAGAAGATGAGTTCAGATGAGATTGCGCAGGTAATGGGATTGACTTCCCGTACCGTATATAACACGACTCACACGGCAATATCCAGGTTAAGAGAGCAGTTGAGTAAAACTTTCCTGCTTGCGGTGGGAGCTAATTTATGGATTTTTAATTGATGTGAGGTATGGAGGATAATACGGAACTTTTAGAAAAATATATCGAAGAAGGTAAGCTTCCTCTGAAAGGCGAGTTGTTTTCCCGTAAGGCGAAGATTGCTGAGAAGTTGAGGTTGCATCGTGAAGAAAGTCGTCGGATTACTGTAAGCCGCCAACGGAAACGGGGAGGTGAAAGGTCGGCAGCCCTGTATTGGGGAATAGTGGCTATGTTTATTGTTCTTTTGGGAATAGGTGGTTACTATTTCTCAGAGGAAAAACTAGTAACGGAAACTACGGCAATGGATTATGAACTGCCGGATGGCAGTAAAGTAAAGCTGATGGGAAACTCTTCTCTGTCTTATAATCGCGTCACATGGTTTTGGGAACGTAAACTTCAACTATTGGGAAAAGCTTTGTTTAAAGTGACTCCCGGAAAGACTTTACGGTTCAGACCGAAGCCGGAGACGTTTCAGTGCTCGGAACCAAATTCCTGGTGGTACAACAAGGAAAGAAAATGCTTGTAAACTGTGAAGAGGGCAGCGTGAAAGTTGCGACGCCGGTGGGACAACGGACATTGACTGCAGGACAGAGTGTTCGGTGTGACGAAACTAAGATAGTACCTGTGGAAAGAAAGGTACCAACACCGGAAGCCGAATACCCGGAAGTTCTGGGCTATGAAGACGACCCGCTGATTAATGTAGTGGCGGATATCGAACAAATATTCAAATTGACAGTTATCGGGCATGAGAAATGTGAAGGGCTGACTTATAGTGGAACGGTTCTGACTAGAGACTTGAATGCGACGTTGGAAAATGTCTTCGGTTCTTCCGGAATCGGTTATCAACTTCGAGAGAAAGAAATTATTTTAGAATAAAAAAAAAGAGGCTGAATTCAGCCTCTTTTTTATTTAAATCGATTTTTTTCGTTTTTTCTTGGTAAAAATGGAGTAAAGGCTTCTCTTCCTAATATAAGTACTCTATGAATAGTAAGATTAAGATTAGAAAAGAATTTGAGTTGCTGTGAGACTAACATGAAAAAAGTCAAAACAAACAATAGATTTTGGTAGCAGAATGAGTAACTACCAAAAATAGTGAGTCGGAAATGGTTCCCTCGCCGGAAGTTATAGTTGTTGAATTAGCTTAGTTTTCCGACTAAAAAGGCTGGGTTGAATTTTAGAAGGTTTACAACCCAGTCTGACACTAATTTTTTTAGAAAGCCGATGAGGCCAGAATGTTGTATTTATGTTGTGACCGGTTTTCTTCTGGTAGTTTGATAGGTTAAGAAGGTATGAAACCAGAAGTAGGGCTAAACCGGGTTGTTATCAGTCAGTGCATTTATTTAATAATTGTTTTATCCAAGGTGTGAGAGAAGCAGGAGGGAGTTTCTCTCATACCATTTATTGCTTTTATATGCCGAGGACATTTTGTTGTCAATCCTATCCCAAACTTGCGGTTTTATACATTATATTCCTTTCTTAATTTATTTTATAATAAAAATTTGGTATTTTCGAACGCTTTTTAGACGAACAACTTAAAATACTAATAGTTTATTATATGGAAAATATCGAAACAGCGATCCTGCTGATGGTGGTCGGAATGGCTACCGTGTTTGTTATTCTACTGATTGTGATTTATTTAGGTAAGTTGCTGATTACTTTAGTCAACAAGTATGCTCCCGAAGAAGTGGTTCCTGCCAAACAGGAAACGCCGAGAGGTCCTGCGCCTATTCCGGGGAATATCTTGGCTGCCATTACTGCGGCCGTGAATGTTGTGACACAAGGTAAAGGGAAAGGTCACCAAAGTAGAAAAGTTATAATTAATCAAGTATATCATTATCATTGAAAGACATGAAAAGAGAAGTAAAGTTTAGTTTGGTATTCCGAGATATGTGGCAGTCAGCCGGAAAATATGTACCTCGTGTAGACCAACTCGTGAAGGTAGCTCCTGCCATTATTGAAATGGGCTGTTTCGCCCGTGTAGAAACAAATGGCGGAGGTTTTGAACAAGTGAATTTATTGTTTGGCGAAAACCCGAATAGAGCCGTGCGCGAATGGACGAAGCCATTCCACGAAGCAGGCATTCAAACCCATATGCTCGACCGCGCACTGAACGGACTCCGGATGAGCCCCGTTCCGGCAGATGTCCGCAAATTGTTCTACAAAGTAAAGAAAGCACAAGGTACAGATATCGCCCGCACATTCTGCGGATTGAACGATGTACGCAACATTGCTCCTTCTATTACATACGCCAAAGAGGCAGGAATGATTTCACAATGCTCGCTCTGTATCACCCATTCGCCGATCCATACTGTAGAGTACTACACCAATATGGCGTTGGAACTTATCAAACTGGGGGCGGACGAGATTTGTATCAAAGACATGGCAGGTATCGGTCGCCCCGTTTCATTGGGCAAGATTGTGGCGAATATCAAAGCGGCACATCCCGAAATACCTGTACAGTATCATAGTCATGCAGGTCCTGGATTTAATATGGCAAGTATTCTTGAGGTATGCGAAGCCGGTTGCGATTATATTGACGTAGGTATGGAACCGCTTTCATGGGGTACAGGCCATGCTGACTTGCTTAGTGTGCAGGCGATGCTGAAAGACGCCGGATATCAAGTGCCCGAAATCAATATGGAAGCCTACATGAAAGTGCGCGGCATGATTCAGGAATTTATGGACGACTTCCTCGGCTTGTATATCAGCCCGAAAAACCGTCTGATGAACTCCCTGCTGATCGCTCCCGGACTTCCCGGCGGTATGATGGGTAGTTTGATGGCCGACCTCGAATCCAATTTGGAATCAATCAATAAATATAAGGCAAAACACAATCTGCCGTTTATGACGCAAGACCAGTTGCTGATCAAGTTGTTTGACGAAGTTGCCTATGTATGGCCTCGTGTCGGTTATCCTCCATTGGTGACTCCGTTCAGCCAATACGTGAAGAACCTCGCCATGATGAACGTGATGGCAATGGAAAAAGGAAAAGAACGTTGGGGAATGATTGCCGATGATATCTGGGATATGATTCTGGGTAAAGCCGGACGTCTGCCGGGCAAACTTGCTCCCGAAATCATTGAGAAAGCCGAACGTGAAGGACGTAAATTCTTCGAAGGTAATCCGCAGGACAATTACCCCGACTCACTCGACAAGTATCGCAAGCTGATGAAGGAAAATAAATGGGAAGTGGGCGAAGATGACGAGGAACTCTTCGAGTACGCCATGCATCCGGCTCAATACGAAGCTTATAAGAGTGGAAAAGCGAAGGAAGACTTCCTGGCAGACGTGGCAAAACGTCGTGCCGAGAAAGATAAATCGCCGGAAGAAGATGCAAAACCAAAAACACTGACTGTACAGGTGGACGGACAGGCTTATCGTGTGACCGTAGCTTATGGCGATGCCGAACTTCCTGCTACACCTGCTGCCGCTGCCGCACCGGCAGGAGAGGGACAGGATGTTCTTTCTCCGCTGGAGGGTAAATTCTTCCTGGTGAAGAATGCGCAGGAATCTGCTATGAAAGTAGGTGACGTGGTGAAAGAAGGTGATGTGCTGTGTTATGTGGAAGCAATGAAGACTTACAACGCTATCCGTGCAGAATTTGGTGGTACAATTACTGCTATCTGCGCTAACCCGGGAGACACTGTTTCAGAAGATGATGTATTAATGAAGATAGGATAATGAACGAGATATTTGAGAACTTATATGAGATGACTGCGTTCAGTAATATCATTGCCGAACCGCAGTTCCTGATAATGTATGCTATCGCGTTTGTCCTGCTTTATCTGGGTATCAAGAAACAGTACGAACCGTTGTTGCTTGTCCCTATCGCTTTCGGTGTGTTGCTTGCCAACTTCCCCGGAGGAGATATGGGAGTGATTCAGGCAGACGAGAATGGTATGGTGATGATAAACGGTGTGATGAAGAATATCTGGGAAATGCCTTTGCATGACATTGCGCATGAATTGGGACTGATGAACTTCATCTATTATATGTTGATTAAAACCGGCTTCTTGCCTCCGATTATCTTTATGGGTGTCGGTGCATTAACGGACTTCGGGCCGATGTTGCGTAATCTGCGTCTTTCTATTTTCGGTGCTGCTGCACAGTTAGGTATCTTTACCGTACTGTTGGTAGCCATCCTGATGGGATTCACTCCGCAAGAAGCTGCTTCACTGGGTATCATCGGTGGTGCGGATGGCCCTACGGCTATCTTCACAACGATCAAACTGGCTCCTCATCTGTTGGGCCCGATTGCTATTGCCGCTTATTCTTATATGGCACTGGTTCCGGTGATTATTCCGTTGGTGGTGAAACTTCTTTGTTCTAAGAAAGAGTTGAGTATCAATATGAAAGAGCAGGAGAAGAAATATCCTTCAAAGACCGAAATTAAGAATTTGCGTGTATTGAAGATTATCTTCCCGATTGTAGTAACTACGGTTGTTGCCCTTTTCGTGCCGAGTGCAGTGCCTTTGGTGGGTATGCTGATGTTTGGTAATCTGGTGAAAGAAATCGGAAGCAATACTTTCCGTCTGTTCGATGCTGCTTCCAATAGTATTATGAATGCCGCCACTATCTTCTTAGGATTATCAGTGGGTGCTACAATGACTACAGAAGCTTTCCTGAACTGGACGACAATCGGTATTGTCATCGGTGGTTTCCTTGCATTCGCCCTTTCTATTACCGGTGGTATTTTCTTTGTGAAACTGGTGAATCTCTTTTCCAAAAAGAAGATCAATCCTCTTATTGGTGCAACCGGATTGAGTGCTGTTCCAATGGCAAGCCGTGTGGCCAATGAGATTGCTTTGAAATACGATCCGAAGAATCACGTATTGCAGTATTGTATGGCAAGCAACATCTCCGGGGTAATCGGCTCTGCAGTAGCTGCAGGTGTACTGATCTCCTTCCTTGCATAATAAAAAGAACAACCGGCTTAGAGATAAGAATCCGGAGATATGGGCAGAGTTATGCTCGTATCTCCGGATTTACTTTTTTGATTTGCTTTCTATTGTTTACAATACTGTTTTCAGACTATTTATTCACTGATAACCTTTCTGTATTCCGCTACCGCCATCTTTTCCGACAGATACGCATTAATCAGATTGGTGTGCGCCTGCGTCCATGACAATTGTGCGGAGAGTACATCCACCATGTTTGCCTTTCCCTCATTATACGAGAAAGAAACCAAATCAAGATTTTCATTAGCCAGATTCATAGTCTCTTTGGCGGTTTTCACCTGATATTCCGTTTCCGTCAGTTTAGTTAATGCACCGGACAATTCTTCGTTGATATTATCCGTTACATAACTTTGTTGCAGTTTCTGTATGCCGATATACGCTTTCTGCTGACGGTTTGTTTTGAACCGGGCTCCCCAACGGAAGATAGGTATATTCAGGTTAATGCCGACGATGGGATTGAAAGATACGTCATATCCAAGGTTAGGCGTTCCCGTTGCCCAGCCGCCGCTAAAATACATATTTAGTTGAGGGTTAAACTGGCTGAGAGCGGCTTTACGTTGCGCTTGACTTTTCATGATATTTACTTGCGTACTTTCGTAATCAGCGCGCCGTTGCAATACATTTTCCAACGACAGAATCTGTACGGGGGTAAAAGCTGTGTCAATCGAAGAAAGACTGTCTACGGGAGCATTAGGTTCCATACCCATGAGGATATTCAACTTTTGCAGTGCTAGCGTATAATTCTGACGGGCCTTGATATATTGTAGTTCAGCTTCTTTTAAGCGGGTGGAAATCATCAGTAAATCTGTACGGCTAATCATTCCATCGTTGAAACGGTCCTGAATGATGTCATACTGTTGCTTCACAATACTTTGATACTTGTCCGCCGCCTGCAACATAGCCTGTGAAGCGGAAGCATTCCAATAAACCGCATCGCTCTGATAATGAATCTGGTCGATGGTGAGCTCCTCATTTAGTTGATTCAGCTTCTCATCCGCTTTCGCAATCTTATGTTGAGCGTTAAGGGTACCACCTGTATAGAGAGGTTGAGAGACGACAAACACCCCTTGATAAGTGTGGTTCCGGTATTCTCCCAGCGGTTCGTTCCATGCTTTAAGGTCGCTCATGTTCAGGGTACCGTCCGCATTTACGTCTATTTTGGGTAAGAATCCCGTGTGAGCTATCTTTCGTGCTTCCGCACTTGCCATTGTCTTTAGTTTTTGTTGTTTCAATATCTGGCTGTAAGCCTCCACTTTGTCGCGATAGGCTTCCCGGCTGAGATAAGGTTGTTGCGCCCGGGCAGTGAAGCCGAGAAGCAACAGTGATATAATTATAAATTGAGTTTTCATTTTATCCATTATAAATAGTAAATTCCCATTTAATCCTTAATCCGTTGAATGGCACAATAAGCCACCGGCAACACAAACAGGGTCAGTATCGAAGCTACCAGCAGGCCGCCCATGATAGTGGCCGCCATACCGCCGAACATGGCGTCGAACAGTAACGGCAGCATACCCAGAATCGTTGTCCCCGATGCCATTGCTACAGGAACGATACGGCTCGTTGTGGCACTAACCACCGCATCAAGCGGCTTCTTTCCCATCTTAGCTTCCAAATCAATCTGTTCCACAAGTACGATTGCATTCTTGATATTCATGCCGATTAATCCGAGTAATCCGAGGATAGAGAAAAAGTCGAATGATTTGCCAAGTAATAGCAATCCCTAACACGATACCGATGAATATCAACGGTAACATCAGCAAAATCACTGTCGGTTTACGATATGTCTTGAATAGGAACAGTAGCGTAACAAACATCAAAAAGAACGTCAACGGAAGATTCTTGGCTAATGCTTCGTTGGATTCTACCTGGCTTTCCTGCTCTCCGAAATATTTCATCGTATATCCTTCCGGAACTTTAATCTCCTTTTGTACCTGCGACCACACTTGGTTGAAGGCTGCAATCGCATTCACTCCGCGACGCGGATCACATTGCGCCATCATCACCATTTGCCGGTTGTAATCTTTCACATTCGAGAAACGGTATTGGAAATCAAAATCCGACACTACTTGTTCCAGGCTTGTTGTCTCGTTTCCCGTGCCGAACACCGGAAGCGTGCGTAAGTCATTGATACGGAACGAATCCACCGTATTATCCTTTAGCAGAATAGGAAGCACCTGATCGCCCTGCCGGTACTCTCCAAGCGTCATACCTGTGGTTCCGATCTGGATACTTTGTGCCATTCCCTGTCGCGATACCCCTAACGGTTGCGCTCGTTCGGGACTATATACAGGTTTCCATACCGGAATCTTGTTCCCCCACGAATTGCGCACATTGATTAAATCCGGATTCCGGTGCATAATCTCCAAAGCCTGGTTGGTGAGCGCCACAAGCGTATCTGTATTCGGCCCTATAAAACCGATCTCAATAGCAGCGTCTACGGCAGGGGGATAGTTTGAACAGGCTGGTACGGGTAATCGCATTCGGATAATTCCTTTTCATATACCCGTCGAAATCTTCCTCATACTCTTTCGAATATTTACTGTCCGTCAACTCAACCAATACATTGGCAAAATTCGGTTTCGGTCCTACTGAAGTAGATGCCAGATAATATCTCAATGGTGTGCTTCCGAAAGTAATTGATACTTTCTTTACTTCCGGCTGTTGCACCAAATGTTCTTCCACCGATTTCATCTCTTTCACCACATCGTTGATACTATACCCGTCCGGGTAGAATACGTCCGCACGAAAATAAGGTTTGTCCAAAGACGGGAAAAAGTTTTGTGGCATCATCCCCATGATGACGAGTGAGATGATGAAAAGTGCTACCATAGAACCCAGCGTCAACACCTTACGGCGGATCAGCGTCCGGAGAATAGAAGCAAACTTATGATAGAAAGGCTTGTCATATGGGTCTTTTGCATCGCCGTTCGCCTTGGCTTTCAGGATAAAATTACCGAATACGGTCGTCTGTGTCAATGCAAGTATCCAACTCAATCCCAGCGAAATGGCGAGTACCACAAACAACGGCTTCACGATTTCCGCTACCGAAGACGGGGCCAGATAAAGTGGCAGGAATGAACAGATAGCAATGAAAGTAGCTCCGAGTAATCCCCATTGCGGTCCTGTGGCACCGTCTATCAATGCCTTTTCGCCTGTTTACTCCACGAGCAATGGCAATCTGTGCATTATCCGTCACCACAATGGCATTGTCTACCAGCATACCCATTGCGATAATGAATCCCGCCAGCGACGTACGATTCAGTCCGACACCAAAGAAAGACATGATAAGTAGTGTACCTCCGATAGAAAATATCAGCGATGAGCCAATCAGGACACCGGCACGAAGTCCCATCACCAACATGATAATCACAATTACAATCAGAATCGATTCGATCAGATTGATGATAAATCCGTTATTGGCTTCGTTGGCTATTTCGTTTTCCAGATAAAGACTTTGCAATTCCAGTCCTACGGGCATAAGCGGGAGTAGTTCACTCAGTTTTGCTTTTACGTTTTCACCTGTCTGCACTACGTCCCGTTGCGGGTCGGTGGAGACGCCGATGCCGATAGCACGTTTTCCGTTTACGTGCATGATATTGGAAGGAGGATCGAGATAGCCCTTTTCGATAACGGCAATATCTCCCAACTTCACCTGTCCCGCTTTCGTGGTGATAACCTGATTGCGGATATCGTCTACGGTGGCATACATACCGTTGGCTGTTACCCGTAGCTGTTGTTCCCCTGCGCGGATTTCTCCGGTGTTGATAATCTGGTTCTGTGATTGCAGCAGGCTGGCGAGCTGTTTCGGGTCGATGCCCATGCCTACCAGTTTATTGGTCGAGATGAAGATATTTACTACCTCTGTCTGTACTCCGAACAGTGCCACTTTCATCACACCGTCGGCAGTGACGACTTGTGTTTTAATCCGTTCCGCCCAGTTTCGCATCTCGTCGTAGGAGAAACCATCATCGGCCGTCAGACCGTAATAAATGCCGAATACATCGCCGAAATCGTCCGACACAGTCGGCGTAGATGCACCACTCGGCAACTGCGGTTGTATATTGAGTACCTTCCTACGTAGCTCGTCCCACTTTTGCGGAATGGAACTTGCCGATAGTGACGGTTGCAATTCGAATGTGATTTTGGAAAGTCCGTACATGGATTCCGATTTAATCTTGTACACTCCGCTCATACTTTGTATTTCGCGGGAGATGGGTTCGGTAATGAGCCGTTCCACTTCGGCAGGTTCGGCTCCGGGATAGCGTGTCATGATGACCGCTGTCTTGATGACAAAGGGTGCATCTTCTTTCTTCCCTAGCTTTCTGAAGGAAGAAATCCCTCCGATAAGCAACACAGCAAGGAAGAAATAGATAATCTTTGTATTATCTAATGAATATTTGGCTAAGTTCATTTCTCTATATCTTTTACGTTTTCCCCTTCTACTAACTGATATACTCCGGCAATAACAATTTTCTCTTCCGGTTTCAACCCTTTGGAGATAAGTACCTGTGCTTCTCCGGTAGGTGCGTTAACAGTCACTTCTCGTTTGTGTACCTTGTTGTCTTCCACCACCCAGACGTACATCTTCTTTCCTTCGCTTTCACCGAACACGGCGCTTAACGGGATAATTGTCCAACTATCCTGTACCAACGGTCCTACATCTGCCGTGAAACGGATACTGCACGTAAATCCCGGTTTCACTGCATATAAATCCCGGTCGAAAGACGGGTCATCAATAGTAATACTGACCGGAATCCCCGTTCCGTCTGTCGAGATATCAAGATATTCTTCAAGCTTTGCCTGGAAAACATGTCCTTTGAATGTGTCGAACTCTACTAGAAAACGCGGGTCTTTGGTGCGGAGCAGGTAAAGATAAGCGTCGGGAATTGTAAACTTGATGCGCAGATTGTGTGTATTGACCAACTGCACGATACCTTCACCCGAGTTGACACGCTGATAATTTTCCACAAGACGTTTTTCGATGGAACCGTCGAAGGGAGCCGTCAATTTAGTGTCGCGCATATTATTGACGGATAACTCATATTCTGATTTCGCTTTCTGGTAATTAGCCAGGCTGATTTCATATTCCTGAACCGATATGGCTTGGCGGGAGAGGAGGCGCTTGTTGCGTTCCACTTGTGCGGCAGCCGTCTCATACGCCGATTTGGTAGCAGCATATTGCAGGGCGATGTCCCTGGGGTCGATAGCTGCAATCAATTGTCCCTTCTTTACTTTCTCGCCTTCTATGACAGGCAGGTTGATGATTTGTCCGCTGACCCGGAATGCCAGCTTCACATACTCCACGGCTTCTACAATACCCGAAAAATCTTTTCTGATGATCGATCTTGACTCTACAATCGTGGTTTTCACCGGACGGGCCGTTATAACACTCGTTTCTTTTTTTTGTCCGCAGCCCGCTAATAGGACGGCTACTGCGAGCATAAATCCATATTTCTTTTTCATACAGCACACTGATGTTTAGAGTTTTTGCGTTGATTCGTTTCTCTTTTTTTAAAGAGAGTAAACAACTTACAAGTGTTTATGTTCAGGATTTGTGTGCTTTTCGTTGATTGTCGCTACAAGTTGGATTCTTAATTTGTTTTATTGGGGAGTGCGGTAAAATAGAGGCTCTGTTTGAGGAAAATAGAGTGTCTGTTTGTGGCAGTTGGAGCGTCTGTTTACATCAAACAGAGCCTCTGTTTTGGGGAGAGTTCATGTGTTCTCTAGAGACAGGCTGAAAGGGGGAGAGCTGATATGAAAATAGTATTTTTATTTCCGTCTTCTTGTCGGTTTTCCTGAGAAGATAGTCAATTCAAAAATCGTAAATATGATTTCTGTTGTTGTATATCCGTCGAGAGTGTATTCCAAATTCTCATCTTCGGAGAAATACTTGAGGTAAACGGTTGGCACACCCATATAAAAGTCAAGAAAAAGATAAGAAGTATAGTTATAAATGCCCAAGTCGGCAAATTTATTTAAAATGTCATTGTTAAAAACAGTACACCATCCTGTTTGGGTTTCGAATCCCGACATTTCGAATCTGCGATGCTCTTTCATAAATTTGTCTTTGTCCACATGCCTTAATTGTTGCTGCAATTCGTCACCAAAAGAAAGGCGTTGTCTGATAAGGTTAAAAACTTCCTCCTTTGTCATTTGTTTTAAGTTAGTTATTTCCATTTTGTTTATTAATTCTGTAAAGGTACTTCCTTTATTTTGTAATAAACGGAATCCGGACATTTTTCTTTTATTTATTTTTCGGCTGATAGTCCTGAAAACTTCTGGATATATTGTTGCCAGTGTAATGTCTCAAAACGAAAAAGGAAATTCCTTTCGGAATCTCCTCTTTTTCATCTTACAAGAAAGACTAATTATTTCTTCTTACGGTCACCGTAGCGGCTCATGAACTTATCAACGCGACCAGCTGTATCCACCAATGTAGATTTACCAGTATAGAACGGGTGAGAAGTGTTTGAGATTTCAATCTTCAGCAACGGATAAGTTTCACCTTCGAATTCGATGGTCTCTTTAGTTGCTACAGTTGATTTAGATAAAAACATGTCACCATTTGACATATCTTTAAATACTACCGGACGGTATGATTCTGGATGAAGGCCTTTTTTCATTTCAGTATCTGTTTTTTAATTTATATTCTGTTACTATTTTGGTAAGAAATAGTGTAATGGTCATTTTCAGAGCGCAAAGATAATGCTTTTATATGAAATAGAAAAAGAATTCTTTTAAAATTTATAATATATAGCTTCGAATTACTGATTTACTGTGTATTGTTTGGGGGCACTGAACTTGTTCTGATGCTATGCCGATAAATTAAACTGATTGCTAGCTCGACATTACAATATAATGTCATTGTGTCTTCCTGCTAAAAAAATACGGTTCTATTTAAACCTTTTTCTGCTATATTTTCCTTTCCGATGTTCGTTATTCGGGGGATAATGCTTACTTTTGCGTAGAATTTTTATTCACTAACAATAAACTTTAAACAAAATGGTAAATTACAAAGATTTAGGATTGGTAAACACAAAAGAAATGTTTGCTAAGGCTATCAAAGGTGGATATGCTATCCCAGCATTCAACTTCAACAATATGGAACAGATGCAGGCTATCATCAAGGCTGCAGTAGAAACAAAATCTCCGGTGATTCTTCAGGTTTCTAAAGGTGCTCGTCAGTATGCTAACGCTACTTTGTTGCGTTACATGGCTCAGGGTGCTGTAGAATATGCTAAAAAGAATTAGGCTGTGCACATCCCGAAATCGTTCTTCATCTTGACCACGGAGATACTTTTGAAACTTGTAAATCTTGCATCGACTCAGGTTTTTCTTCAGTAATGATTGACGGTTCTCATCTTCCTTACGAAGAAAACGTAGCACTGACTAAGAAGGTAGTTGATTACGCTCACCAGTTTGATGTAACTGTAGAAGGCGAACTTGGCGTATTGGCAGGTGTAGAAGATGAAGTTTCTGCTGATCACCACACATATACTGACCCTGAAGAAGTAATTGATTTCGCTACTCGCACTGGTTGCGACTCTTTGGCTATCTCAATCGGTACTTCTCATGGTGCTTACAAATTTACTCCGGAACAGTGTCACATCGATCCGGCTACCGGTCGTATGGTTCCTCCTCCATTGGCTTTCGAAGTATTGGATGCTGTAATGGAAAAACTTCCGGGATTCCCTATCGTTCTTCACGGTTCATCTTCAGTTCCTGAAGAAGAAGTTGAAACAATCAATAAGTTTGGTGGTGCTTTGAAAGCTGCTATCGGTATTCCTGAAGAAGAATTGCGTAAGGCTGCTAAATCTGCAGTTTGCAAAATCAATATCGACTCAGACTCTCGTTTGGCTATGACTGCTGCTATCCGTCAGACTTTTGCTGAAAAACCGGCTGAATTCGACCCACGTAAGTATCTTGGTCCGGCTCGTGACAATATGGAAAAACTGTACAAGCACAAAATCCTTAACGTACTCGGTTCTGACAACAAATTGGCTCAGTAATCTTCGGATTATTTCATAAATAAAAAAAGAAAGGCTGCTTCCGGTTGACGGTGGCAGCCTTTTTAGTTAGCGGTAAAACGCTGATTTTATTCTTTTTTGTAGTCTCAGGATTTCCATTCTGAAAGAAATCCTCTATTTTCTGTTTGCTTTTCAGGTCTTTCAGCCAGTTGTCAGCAGCATTATAATAATTGGTTATTCCTAAAACGAGTTCTCCCTTTTCATTCAGTTTCGCCTGTTCTGCTTTCTCATCTTTGGGACGTGTTTTTAGAAATGCTTCCAGGTAGCGTTCTGTGCTTTTTCTGTCTTTTAAGGCGAAAAAGGAAAGGTGTGCCATGTCATATAGTAATTTATGATTTTGTCTGTCGTATTTCTGATACCGTTCTTTTATAGACGCTAATTGTTCTTTATACATTTGCGCCATTTTATAACAGTCAGTCATGCCTATATAAAGGCGTACCATGCTGCTGTCTTTCGGTATTGACAAATTGATAGCTTGTTCCAGATACTCTACTCCTTGTTTCTTCCATGAAGTCTTGGCACAGGAACGTCCGAGGTAATAGAGAAGGTTTACATTCTCCGGATCATATTTCCGGGCAGCTTCCAGAAAATCATGTGCTTCATAATATCTTTCAATGGCATAATAACTGATACCGAGATAGTAGCAGGTATGGAAGGTACTGTCTCCCTGGTTTACCAGGTACTGATAACGGCGGATTGCGGTTGGATAATCCTGTTTTAGACAGTACGCCAAAGCATTCTGGCGATTGACGGCAATGTTGGTGGTATCAATCTTCCGGTATTTCTCTGTTGCTTCTATTGCTTCGTCATAGTAAGAGGCTGCTATATTGATTGCCCCTAATTTGGCGGCGGCAAGATAGTCGGCGGGATATTTTTCCTGAATATTGTAGTAGCAACCCGCGGCAGGCAGAAGTTCATTCATTCCTTCGAAACTCTGTGCTTGCAAATGCAGGGCGATAGCAGAATTTTTCTGTCATTAGAATAGGCTTTTCACCCAATGCTTCGCGGAACTTTTGTTGGGCGAGAAGCAGGTTGATATACTGTATGCGTACATATTTATTCTCCGGAGTGAGGTCGAGCACTTTTTCATAATATGCTGATGCTTGCTTATATTTGGCAAGGGTGCGGCAACACGGCGGCCTCAATCAGTGCGCGAGTGTTAGTGCTATCCTTGCCTATGATTTCCTGATAGGTGGAAAGTGCTTCCGCGTTCAGTCCAAGGCTACGCAGGGCTTTGCCTTTCTGTAGCAATAGGGGAGTGGCGGGCTTTTTTTGTGCAATGAGCGAGAGTGCCGTTTCGTAGTCGTAACTTGCCATAGCCTCTTGGATAGGGTCAGTCTGCTGTGCCATTAATAGGGTGGTGGAACAGAGCAGGAGTAGTAGAAGTATCCGTTTCATAAATTGTAATTTTAGTGTGTCGTTTATAAAGCGCAAGTTACTAAAATTATTGTACTTACGAAATATTCGTAATATGTTTCAGATAGATTAACGTATCGATAACACAGGATAACATAACAGAGAATATGACATAAAGAAAAGAAGAACAATAAAAAATGAAGGTGTGTCGTAATACACGATGCGCCTTCTCTTTTTTTCATTGACTATAAAAATCGGTTCATTTTCTTTAAGCTGCGATATTTTGAGGATTTCTTTGGTTTATGTGTTCGCAACATCTAAATAGAGCAACTGTAAGCTCATAAAACGGTCTAATCAGCCAATCCATACCTTCTTTAGTCATTTTTGCACACATCTTTTTTATATTGAAGGCAATGGCAAAGAAGGAAAAGTCCATGAAGACCTTATCCTTTCCAAAATGGCGGAAACGTTTGTAATTCATATTGTTTTTCATTTGTCCGAACACGGCTTCCGGTTCTATGCATCTCTGTCCTCTGTGTTTCAGCCCTTCCTCTGAGCAGAGCAACTCTTTGGCTTTTTGCTTGTATTTTCTGAGTCTGTGATTCAACTCTATCGTTCTGTTCCCCTTTGCTTTAAAACATCGGCATCTTAGCGGACAGCCTTCACATCTGATGGCTCTGTACGTGGCATTTTCGCTGACATATCCGGATGCTGTTTTCACATGTCTAGTCCCTATCCTTTGCATCTTCTGTCCCATGGGGCAGATACAAAAGTCTTGTTCTTCATTGTAGTAGAAGTTTTCCGCCCTGAACGGGTCCGGTTTGAATCTCGGCCGCTGTTCCATGTGGAAGTAGTTGTATTTGACGTAGCCCGCCATACCGTTTTCTGACATGAAGCGGTAATTCTCCTCAGAACCGTAGCCGGAATCGGCCACCACCGTATGGGCCAACCTGTCATATCTGCTTGAGAAGGATTGCAGGAAAGGTATCATGGTCAGTGTATCCGTAGGGTTCGGAAAGAGTGCAAAATCGGTAATGAACTGGTTCTCGGTGCCGATCTGGAGGTTGTAACCGGGCTTTGTCTGGCCGTTACGCATGGCATCCTCCTTCATTCTCATGAAAGTAGCGTCCTTGTCCGTTTTGGAATAGGAGTTCCTGTCCTGTAGCGTGTTCAGACGGTTGTCGTATTCCTGCAGCTTGTCCCTGTGTTCTTCCAGTTCCTTCAGCTGTTTGCGTTTCTTTTTCAACGCAGTCTTTTCCTCTTTCGTGGAGGGCTCAGGAACCTGTTCAAGTGCTTTCCGCAATTCTCCAGCCATCTCAGTCAGCATGGCCGGAGTGAACTCAATCTCCTCATTGCTTTCCGATGAGTTCTCCTGGGCGATGACATCGTCTATCTGCCCTAACAGGACATGTATCTTCTTCATCAGGCGTTCACAGTTCCGCTCAACCGTTTTTCGCCAGACGAAAGTATACTTATTGGCTTTGGACTCAATCTTTGTCCCGTCAATGTATTCCACATTCAGCCTGATGAAGCCTTTGGAAGAGAGAAGGAGTACGGTTTGGGTAAATACCTCGTTGATTTCCTTTTTCACCCGGTTGCGGAAACGGTTGATGGTAATGAAATCAGGTTTCTCATATCCGGCAAGCCAGATATAATGGATGTCACGATGAAGGAGCTTTTCAATTTTCCGGCAGGAATAGACGTTGTTCATATGAGGCATAGAGAATGACCTTGAGCATCATCCTGGGATGGTAAGGGCTGCGGCCGCATTCCTTATACAACTTCCTGAAACTTTCAAGGTTCAGGCTCTCAACCAGAGCGTCAACCATCCGAACTGGATCATGCTCTGCAATATCCTCGTCAATTCTTTGAGGAAAAAGCACTGTTTGGTTGGAATTATAAGGACGAAAATGTATCTTTGTCATAGTAGAAAATCTTATGCCTAAAGATACAAAATCTTTAGGTAATAACAAAGCCCCAGCTTGTGAAAGTCGGGGCTTTGTGCTTAAAAAAAAGAAGGTGCGCATTTTGACACACCTCCATTTTCGTAGAGAAGAATTCTACTTTTATAGTTTAAGACATGCCGAATGGAAATCCGGCAGGGCATCTTATCTCTACATTAAGAATCCTAACAGGATACCGGCAGCAACTGCAGAACCGATAACTCCGGCTACGTTCGGACCCATAGCGTGCATCAGCAGGTAATTGGTCGGATCGTATTCCAAACCGATGACTTGTGAGATACGTGCAGAGTCGGGAACGGCAGATACGCCTGCATTACCGATTAACGGATTAATCTTATTGCCTTTCTTCAGGAAGAGATTGAAGAGCTTAACGAACAGTACGCCGGATGCAGTTGCAATGATGAATGACAAAGCACCGAGGGCGAAAATCTTGATAGAGTCGAAAGTGAGGAACTCGGATGCTTGTGTGGAAGCACCTACAGTCAGACCAAGCAGAATCGTGATGGTATCAATCAGCGGACCGCTGGCTGTGTTAGCCAGACGGCGGGTTACACCACTCTCTTTTAGTAAGTTACCGAAAAATAGCATACCTAACAAAGGCAAACCGGACGGAACAAGGAAACAGGTAAGTAACAGACCGATAATCGGGAATATTACTTTCTCTGTGTGAGAAACAGCACGCGGCGGTTTCATGCGGATTACGCGTTCGTGTTTTGTGGTGAGCAGACGCATGATAGGCGGCTGTATCACCGGGACCAACGCCATATAGGAATAGGCGGACACGGCAATTGCACCCATCAGGTTAGGGGCCAGTTTGGATGAAAGGAAAATGGCTGTCGGACCGTCGGCACCACCGATGATACCGATTGCACCGGCTTGCATCGGATCGAATCCCATTTCCAATGCAATCATGTATGCACCGAAGATACCGAATTGTGCGGCTGCACCGATTAGCATCAGCTTCGGATTAGAGATCAGCGCCGAGAAGTCTGTCATGGCACCGATACCTAAGAAGATGAGCGGTGGATACCAGCCGGACGTTACTCCCTGATACAATATGTTCAATACTGAACCTTCTTCATAGATGCCGACTTTCAGTCCCGCATCCATGTTGAAAGGTATATTACCGATCAGAATACCGAATCCGATAGGAATCAGCAGCATTGGCTCGAATTCTTTGGCTATAGCCAGATAAATAAAGAACAGGGCAATAAGGAGCATAACGACGTGTCCTCCTGTTGCGTTGGCAAATCCCGTGTAGGTCCAGAAATCGGCAAGGTTGTTTCCTAAAAAGTTTATAAAATCTCCCATATTATTCAATAATTACGAGGTCATTACCTTCAAGGACAGAATCTCCCTTGTTTACGTTGATAGCGGTAATCTTACCGTCTTTGTCTGCATTGATATTGTTTTCCATTTTCATGGCTTCCAATATAATAATGGTTTGTCCTTTCTTCACTGTGTCGCCTACGTTCACTTTTATGTCGAGTATAACACCCGGTAGCGGAGATTTGACACCTGATTTTCCGGTAGACTGTGCAGCCGGTTTCACTACCGGTGTGGTAGGAGCAGCCGGAGAGTTCGGCAATGGGCGTACTACCGGTTTTGCAGGTGCCGCCTTCGGCTGTTTTTCCATTTCTACTTTATAGTGCGTACCGTTCACTTCTACATGAGCGATATTGTCTTCGATATCTCCAATGGTCACTTTATATGAGTTACCGTTGATTTTGTATTTATATTCTTTCATCGTTTTATCTTTTAAGGGTTGACTTACTTTTTGGGAGTTTCACGCAAGGTGTAAATCTTCGAACTCCACGGTGAATAGCTACGTTTCACACGAGTGATAGTCAGTACCGTTTCTTCTACGTCGTGTACCTCATCTTGCATTTCGTGCAATGCCATAGAAATTGCGGCATAAACTTCGCCCGGAGCTTGTGACAGTTCTTTGGCTGTTTCCTTGTCGATACCTTTTGACTTCATCGTATTGCGTTTGCTCAAGTTCACGGCTACTTTACCTACAATCTTGAAAGAGATATAAAGAAGTATCAATCCGCAGAATACCACACTCATCGCCGAGATAGACATACCGATACCTACAGAGTCATGTTCTTCGAACTTCTCCATTTTAGCATTGCTGTCGAGCGTCTTGTTATTCGTACTTGGAGTCACATATTTGTCACTACTTCCACCTTTTACTTCCCAATTTGCCGCTCCGTCACTTATACGTGCGTATGATTGGTTAGGACCCAGAACTCCTGCCGGTACTACAATCTGATCAAGTAGCTTCTTGCCGGAATCGAATAAGCCAATCCAGTTGGCAGTCTCAGGGTTCAATTTGCAACTTGTGTGAAAGGTACCACGGTTAGGTTCACCATCCGCCCAGAATAGAGCATGCTGGCGGGGTTTAACTAACGTTAGTACATCACCTTTAGGGATAAAATAGGTAACTGTATCACCCGGCTGATTGCTTACTTTCAGTAAACATCCCGCCAAGTCTGCGCTACCGTATGATTTGTTGAATACTTCGATCCATGCGCTGTGCAGTCCGTAATCATCCTGAAAATTACTTTGATTGTCTATCAGGACTTCGTTCAGCATTAGCTTACTGTTTGTCTTTTTTCTCTCCGCAAGAGGTCAGTCCAACCAGTAACAGCAAAGAAAGGAATATTCCAATTTTGGTTTTGCTCATAATCTTTCTTGTTTTAATGTGAAAAGTTGGATTACAATGGAATATTGCCATGCTTCTTAGCCGGGTTAGTCAGCTTCTTAGTCTGCAACTGCTGTAAAGCGCGGATAACGCGGAAACGTGTGTTACGCGGTTCAATCACATCGTCAATGTACCCGTATTTCGCTGCGTTATAAGGATTGGCAAACAGTTTCGTGTATTCTGCTTCTTTTTCTGCAAGGAACTGAGCCGGGTTTTCCTGTTCTTTTGCTTCGCGTGCGTACAACACTTCTACTGCACCTGCACCACCCATTACAGCAATTTCGGCTGTCGGCCATGCGTAGTTCATATCACCACGGAGTTGCTTACAGCTCATCACGATGTGAGAGCCACCGTAAGACTTACGCAGAGTGATAGTTACCTTAGGTACAGTAGCTTCACCATAAGCATACAGCAATTTGGCGCCATGGAGGATAACGCCGTTATACTCCTGACCGGTTCCGGGAAGGAAGCCCGGTACATCTACCAAAGATACGATAGGAATATTGAAAGCATCGCAGAAACGGACGAAACGTGCACCCTTACGAGAAGCGTTGCTATCAAGTACACCTGCCAGGAACTTCGGCTGGTTGGCTACGATACCTACGGACTGACCGTTGAAACGTGCGAAACCGATAATGATGTTCTTTGCATAGTCCTTTTGGATTTCGAGGAATTCGCCGCCGTCTACGATAGCACCGATAACTTCGTACATATCGTAAGGCTTGTTCGGATTGTCAGGGATAATATCGTTCAGAGAATCTTCCAGACGGTCGATGGGATCTGTACAATCTGTGTAAGGAGCTTCTTCCAAATTATTTTGAGGGATGTAGCTCAGTAGCTTGCGGATAAGTGCAAGACCTTCCTCTTCGGTCTTTGCAGTGAAGTGAGTTACACCGGATTTGGTAGAGTGTACGCTTGCGCCGCCGAGGTTTTCCTGGCTTACATCTTCACCTGTAACGGTTTTCACAACTTTCGGTCCGGTGAGGAACATATAAGAAGTACCTTCCATCATCAGCGTGAAGTCTGTCAGAGCCGGAGAATAAACGGCACCACCGGCACAAGGGCCAAAGATACCTGATATCTGCGGGATCACACCGGATGCAAGAATATTGCGTTGGAAGATTTCTGCGTAACCTGCCAAAGCGTTGATTCCCTCTTGGATACGTGCACCACCCGAGTCATTGATACCGATACATGGAGCACCCATTTTCATAGCTTGATCCATGATTTTACAAATTTTCAGTGACATGGTTTCCGACAACGAACCGGCGGAAACAGTGAAGTCCTGAGCGAATACATACACCAGACGTCCGTCGATCGTACCGCAACCGGTCACCACACCGTCGCCGGGGTAGTGTTTCTTTTCCATACCGAAATTCGTACATCTGTGCTCAACAAACATGTCCATTTCTTCGAAACTTCCTTCATCCAGCAACATAGCCAGACGCTCGCGCGCTGTGTATTTCCCTTTTTCGTGTTGCTTCACAATTGCTTTTTCACCGCCTCCGATACGTGCTACGGCACGGCGTTCAATAAGCTCTTTAATTTTTTCAAGTTGATTACTCATGAGTTCTTGTTGGTTTTAGAGTTTATAGATTAATGTTCGCAGAGTTCTGTCAACACACCCAGAGTTGATTTTGGGTGAAGGAAAGCGATGTTCAAACCTTCGGCACCTTTGCGCGGAGCTTTGTCGATTAGGCGGATTTCCTTGCTTTCTGCTTCTGCCAAGGCATTGGCTACACCATCTTCCACGGCAAATGCAACGTGATGAACACCTGCACCTTTGTTCTCAATGAACTTAGCAATAGTGCTCTCGGGGCAAGTGGGCTCCAACAGTTCGATTTTGGTTTCGCCTACTTTCAAGAAAGCGGTTCTTACCTTTTGATCTTCTACGGTTTCAATGTTGTAGCATTTTAAACCTAATACATTTTCGTAGTACGGAAGGGCTTCTTCAATGCTTTTTACAGCAATGCCTAAATGTTCAATGTGCGAAATCTTCATAACTATACTTTTTATTTGGTTTTAATTATGTGCTTATACGGCATAAAACAGCACAAAGAAAGACAATTCTTACCTAATAAAGAAATTTTTCAGCATTTAATTATTGGGATATAAAGTATAAAAAATGGTAGGGAGGGAGCATGAAGAATGGTTTTGTAATCTGGAGATTGCATTTAAACGTAAAATTTGACCATTAACTTATTCAGCCAAGGCCAACTGACGCGGAACCAACGTCGGGTACTGCTTTGTTTTCCTCCGAAGCGGAGTACGAAATCGCGATAACCATGCCGACGGAAAGGAAGTCCCACATCCATGAACTCCAGATGGTGGAAACCTCGTTCGTGAGCATCCTCCAGAGCTTTCCAAACGGCGAGTACGCCCGGGTATTGCAGTGCATACGTCTTTCGCATTCCTCCCGAAAACCAGAGGAAAGCATTGTCTCCTGAGTAAATGCATACAGAGCCGCCGATAATCTTTTCTTTGTAGCGGACAATAAATATTTTAGCTTGCTTTCCCTTGATGAGCATATTGTTCATGTGGCGGAAAAAGTCATTGGCAGGGAAATACCGGCGTATGCGGGAAGAGTAAACCTTATGCAGCATACGTGAAAAATCACGTATCTCGTCTGTGGTGTGCGCTTCTTCTACTTTGGCTCCATTTTTAAGCCCTTTTTTTATCTGGCGGAGACGTGACGGGCTGAAACGGTCTTCCGCTTTTTTCGAACTATGTAACGAATTGCGTACCCGTAACCAGTTGACCGGAAAATAGTCGTTGTTCCGGAAAGAACGGTAACCGAACATAGAGTTGTCCAGATTGCGGAATTCGATAAGGATACAGGTACGGGATGCCTCTTGCGTGAGATGTTCCAACATTTCGCCGAACACTTCTTCCTCTCTTTCCCTGATGTTCGGAAGCGAATCTTTCTGTTCGGCCGTAAATGTCTTTTCCAGGAATTCACCTTCTCCATATACCACACATTGTTTCACAAGACAGGAAGGAAGCCATTTTTTAGTTTTGCGGATCGCTGCCAAGAGCCGTGCCACAGGTTTTCCGTCTTCTGTTGCCACTATCAGTAAGGGCGAGTATCCGGGCGTTGCTTCGTATATTTGAAACAACTCCTTGGAATGGAATGTGTTATTTCCCGGCAGGTCAGGAATATCCTTTCCGTGGTAATATGTAGTTAGTTTAAGTGGCATGTGGGACAAATTTACACTTTTTATTTTTCATTCAACAAAAAACGGAGATTTTGTTGGCGACCTTTAAAACGAACAGTCTATTTTTCTTGCGTAATATTTCTATTTTTTATCTGATTTTCGTTACTTTTGCGTATTGGCAAACACTTTAAAAAGAAGCCATTTATGTTAGAAGAAATATTGGCTTACAACAAAAAATTCGTAGAGGACAAGGGATATGAAGCGTATATTACAAATAAGTATCCTGATAAGAAGATTGCTATTCTTTCCTGTATGGACACTCGTTTGACAGCTTTACTGCCTGCTGCGCTGGGAATTAAAAACGGCGATGTGAAAATGATAAAAAATGCGGGAGGCGTCATTTCCCATCCTTTCGGTAGTGTGATTCGTAGTCTGCTCGTGGCTATTTTTGAGTTGGGAGTGGAGGAAATTATGGTGATTGCGCACTCCGACTGCGGCGCTTGCCATATGCATAGCGAAGAAATGTTGGAGAAGATGAAGGCAAGGGGCATTAATCCTGATTATATCGACATGATGCGTTTTTGCGGGGTCGACTTTCATTCATGGCTGGACGGCTTCGAAGATACAGAGAAGTCGGTAAGAGGAACGGTTGATTTTATTGTGCATCATCCTTTGATTCCGGTGGATGTGAAGGTATACGGATTCATTATTGATTCTACAACCGGAGAATTGACGCGGATTGTGTGAAAAGGACAAAAAAAGAAGGCAACTCTTTGTCAGTTGCCTTTATCTTTTTACGGTTATATACTTTCTTTGACTGGTGCACCCTTTTGTGACAAATAGGGTGTCCGTACATCTCAATTTCCGCCTCACGGCTTGCTTTACGATTCGCTTTAATGTAATCGTCCTGTGTAATTCGCTTTTTCATGATGATATTGTTTATCGTTGCAAAGATACTGTTTTTATTTCCTATTACGCTCGGTTTGCACTATCTTTGCATACATTAATTAAATGAAACCGGAAATAATATGGAAAATTTCAGTGAATTGATAAAGAATCGTCGCAGTATGCGCAAGTTCACCGATGAAGAACTGACACAGGATGAGGTTGTAACATTGATGAAAGCAGCTTTGATGTCACCTTCTTCCAAGCGCAGCAATAGCTGGCAGTTTGTAGTGATTGATGATAAGGAAATGCTGAAAGAATTGTCTCATTGCAAGGAACAGGCTTCTTCTTTTATTGCAGATGCGGCTTTGGCTATTGTGGTAATGGCTGACCCGTTGGCAAGCGATGTATGGATTGAAGATGCTGCTATTGCTTCTATTATGATACAGTTGCAGGCGGAAGACCTCGGGTTGGGCAGTTGCTGGGTGCAGGTACGTGAGCGTTTCACGGCAACCGGAATGCCTTCCGACGAGTTTGTGCATGGAATTCTTGATATACCTTTGCAGCTTCAGGTACTTTCTGTCATTGCGGTCGGCCATAAGGGGATGGAACGCAAACCTTTCAATGAAGAACATCTCCAATGGGAGAAAATCCATATCAATAAGTTCGGAGGAAAATAACAATGGGAGCTGCCAAAGCAAATAATAGTAAAGATACTTATCTCGCGACTGCCGTTACCTTTATGGTGATCGGTGCACTTTTTCTGATTGATAAACTGATTCATTTTTCTTCTATCGGTTTGCCCTGGGTGATGAATAAGGATAATATGTTGCTGTATGCTGCTGCCTGTTTCCTTATTTTCAAACGCGATAAATCAATAGGTCTTGTGTTGCTGGGACTTTGGCTGGTGATGAATATCGGTTTAGTGATGTCATTGCTTGGTTCATTGTCCGGTTATTTGTTGCCATTGACATTGCTTATCATCGGTATAATCTTATATTGGTTTGCAAAACGCTGAAAAAACGATGAAAAGAAGTATAGAAGATACCCCGGTTGTATTTATCGGTGCCGGAAACTTGGCTACCAATTTGGCAAAAGCACTTTACTACAAAGGTTTTCGTATTGTGCAAGTATATAGCCGGACAGAAGAGTCCGCCCGTGCGCTGGCGGAGAAAGTAGAGGCGGATTATACGACTGACTTACAGGAAATATCAAAAGACGCCAAACTCTATATCGTATCCCTGAAAGATGCGGCTTTTTGTAGAATTATTGCCGCAGATAGCGGAAGGTAAACAAAAATCTTTACTGGTTCATACGGCGGGGAGCATCCCTATGAGTGTCTGGGAAGGTCATGCAGAACGTTATGGAGTATTTTATCCGATGCAGACATTCAGTAAACAGCGTGAAGTTGACTTTCAGGAAGTGCCTTTCTTTATTGAAGCGAAAAGGGCGGAGGATACGGAACTATTGAAAGCGATTGCCTCGACCCTCTCTGAGAAAGTGTACGAAGCTGATTCAGAACAACGCAAAAGCCTTCATTTGGCAGCCGTCTTTATCTGTAATTTCACAAATCACATGTATGCGCTGGCTGCCGATTTGCTCGAAAAATATAATTTACCTTTCGAAGTGATGCTTCCGTTGATTGATGAGACTGCACGTAAAGTACACGAACTGGCTCCGCGTGATGCGCAGACCGGACCGGCTGTACGCTACGATGAAAATGTGATGAGTAATCATCTTGCGATGTTGGTGGACTCTCCGGCGTTGCAGGAAATTTATAAATTAATGAGTAAGAGTATCCATGAGCACCATAAATTATGATTTATCACGCATCAAGGCACTGGCTTTTGATGTGGACGGTGTGTTGAGTTCGACAACCGTACCGTTGCATCCTTCCGGGGAACCGATGCGTACTGTGAATATCAAGGACGGATATGCCATTCAATTGGCAGTGAAAAAGGGGATCCGTATTGCTATCATTACCGGTGGGCGGACGGAGGCCGTCCGTATCCGTTTTGCCGGACTGGGCGTGACGGACTTATACATGGGTTCTGCGGTGAAAATACACGACTATCGTGCTTTCCGTGATAAGTATGGACTTGCTGATGATGAAATCCTGTATATGGGGGATGATGTGCCCGATATAGAAGTAATGCGTGAATGTGGCTTGCCTTGTTGTCCGAAAGATGCCGTACCGGAAGTAAAAGCGGTGGCGAAATACATTTCTTATGCGGAGGGGGGCATGGCTGCGGACGCGATGTAGTGGAGCAAGTCCTGAAAGCTCATGGAATATGGTTGACGGATGATGCCTTCGGCTGGTAAGAGAACTGTCAATCGTAAATCATTCAATTTTTTAATCGTAACTAGAATCATGCTTAGCAATTTAAAGAAATATCAGCTTATATTGGCTTCCAATTCTCCCCGTCGGAAAGAATTAATGTCTGGGTTGGGAGTGGAATATGTCGTCAGGACATTGCCTGACGTGGATGAATCATATCCTGAAACTTTGGTGGGAGCTGCAATTCCCGAATATATATCGCGTAAAAAAGCGGATGCTTATCGTTCTATGATGAAGCCCGGCGAGTTATTGATTACGGCCGATACCATTGTATGGCTGGAGGGGAAAGTGCTCGGTAAGCCGGAAGGTAGGGAAGGAGCGGTGGAAATGCTGCGTGCTCTTTCCGGGAAGTCGCATCAGGTTTTCACAGGTGTCTGTCTAACGACAACCGAATGGCAGAAAAGCTTCACGGCAGCTTCCGATGTGCTGTTTGATGTACTGTCCGAAGACGAAATCCAGTACTATGTTGACCGTTATCAGCCAATGGATAAGGCAGGAGCCTATGGTGTTCAGGAATGGATCGGATATATTGGAGTGAAGTCTATTTCCGGTAGCTTCTATAATATAATGGGACTCCCCATACAGAAGTTGTATGGGGAGTTGAAAAAGTTATAATAAATCCAGCATTAACGGAATATCCTCTTCTCGAATACCTTGTTTGAGAAGGGGTTCTTCGTCTTTATGAAACATTTCGAGGAATCTTTCTCGCGTTCCACAGGCTGTAATTGCCTTTCCATAGAGAACAGCCGCTTTCTGAATATTTCCCATTACCCAGGCAACATGTCCTGCATTCATATAATCAATAGCTAACGGTTTATGCTCGATGATCTTTTCATAATACTTCATCGCCTGCTCATACTTCAAGCTGATGAATGAACACCAGCCGATACCGCGCCATGCTTTCACACAGTTACTCTCGATAAAATCCAGTTTGAAGAAATAGTTCAGTGCTTCTTCATACTGCCCGAGTTCGGCCAGGCAACTACCGATATAGAAAACTGCAGTTGAAGCTTCGGGGTAGCTTCTTCCACCTTTTTATAATAAGCAAGGGCTGCCTCATAATTCCGGTTCAGCCGGTAGCAGGTAGCCAGGTGACGGTTATTCCATATATTATCCGGTTTCAGCGTATCAGCTTTTAGATAGGCTTCGATAGCTTCCGCATATCTTTTTCTTTTTTGCAGAGCATATCCGAATTTTTGGTAATATTCTGCACCTTCTCCCTCAAATCCTCCGATTTCAATCAATTCTTTATAAATGTCGATAGCCTCATCCCAACGTTCCTTTGAAAGATAAAAATCAGCAATAGGAAACAATTCTTCTTCACAATATAGTAGATTGTCGAGTGCGGGAACATGATGAAGGTCGAGTTTTTCTTTGAAAATATCACGAAATTCATTCCGGCGCACACTAAGTTTGAAGAAACGGTACAGGTCGTGCAGGTATTGATTGCTCGCTGTTCCCGGGCGTGCGTTGAATTTCTTCATAGTTTCGGCGTTCGACTTTTCCGCCAGTTCTGCTACCTGCTGTTCGTTGAGTTGGCTCAACATCATTTCCTGTTGCATTTTAGGCAGTTGGTGAATGGTGAAAAAGAGCGAATATTTATCGCTATTACTGAAAAAGCCCGATTGGAGAATTAAGTCAAGCAAACTGCTTCCTTCGTTCCCTACTTGTTTCAGTGCCTTGAGTACATTGGACTGTTGCTTGCTGAACGGATAAAACCAGTTCTGTACCTCACGAAAAAACGGATAACTTTTCAGAGAAGAAAAAGTGCTCATATACACATCGGCTCCTTCCAGCTGGAGTTCGTTCATTTCGCGCAGCTTGTCTCCCAGTCCGGATTGTTCGAAGGCATCTTCCCAGTCCGGGTTCTTGTCATCGTTTTCTTCATCGTTTTCCTCAAAACCGAATCTAATGTTCTTCATGGAAGAAACATTTTTCAGCATCTCGGGAATAATCTCTTCCCTCATCTTCTTATCAATCTTCTCCGTTTCCTGACATAACAGCATTTGGCGGTAGATACGGGCAACATCTTCCCGGAAAGAAGGAATTTCGTCCATAAGGTCGACCCTCTTGATAAGTTCTGGGTAATAAAGAAGCCGGGTTCTGTGAATGTAGAAGATGAATATGACACCAACCAATGCCCGTTGGCTGACATTGACATCTTTATGACGGTAAGCATCCAGCAGCCACATGATTTTACGTAAGTCAAAACATTCCATTACGCTCAGTGTGACAGCACTGACAAATAAACATAAGTCGTCGGGTAAAAGCAATTCCGAACCCAGCATGGATTTTGCGTCTTCTTCGTCTTCAGAAGTCCACGAACTGTTTGTCCATGTTCTTACAAACATGAATTTAAGAGTGTTCTCATGCCGTTGCAGCACTTCATCCATTTTAGCATCGGAGAGTAATCCGCTGACTGCTAAGTCATCATTAAAAGATTCAAGTATATGAAGTATTTTTTAGGCCATATTCTGCCAAATCTGCCGGTTCGGGTGTACGACGTACTTCGTGATAATATTTTGATGAAGCGTTGTCCAGCATGAGTAGGCGTGACTGGTCGGCAATACTCCATGTGTCCGCCACCAACTTTTGGTATAGGTTCCACCGCTCGGGATCGTTGGCTCCCTGTTTCATGTATTCCAACATATACTTGTAAGAAGTCTGCAATTGTTCCAGACGGGTACGTAAATCCCAGTCGGGACATTGCCAAAGCAACGATTCCAGCTGCATCAAGGCCTCCTTGAGTCTTTTTTCTTCAAGTAAGGTACGTATATATGCGTATTGTTCATTAATCGTTTTCTCGTTCATCATAATTCAATTATTTGTTTTTTCCAATCCAGGTCAGGCGTTTCCATAAACCTTCGAAGAGACCATGTTTATGGTGACGGAGCCACCACGAACAAAATACCATTTGTAATATAACAAAAGAATGCCAAAAAAGAAACTATAAGTAATTCCTAAATAGCGTCCCAGTTCGAATCCCCAATGATAGAACAAAAGAGAGCCGAAAATTGATTGCCCCAAATAGTTAGTTAAACTCATTTTACCATAAGATGTGAAACGCATGAAAAAGCTGCGGTCTTTTACGTGATAGAAGGTGAGCAGCAATCCTGTTACCAATAACACCATAAAGCTAAGACTGCTGAATGAGCTTAGTATGAGCTGTAAGGGTACGAGGATAGCACTTCTCTCGATAAATTCCGGTAACATATTGTTGAGCCCGTAGATAGGGAAGAAGCAGAGTAGGGCGATAGCCAGTGCTTTCAGCCACAGGCGCTCGTTCTGTTCGCTGTATAGGAAATATTTCCGGCGTCCGATAAGCATACCGAACAGGAATAATCCCGGAGTTTGCAGGATGCGTCCGTGTTCCAATGCCCAAGTCATGTTGGCAAGTTGTCCTTCCCACATATTCATGCGGATGGTTTCGAGGAAGGTTCCGTTCTTCTGTACATCGAAAGCTATGCCGAAATAATAACGTGCCAGACTTTCACCTGCCACATAGTCAGGATTACATAAAGCATAGATTAATTTTGCCCAGTCGATAGGTTGCAGGATCAGCAGGGTGGCAAAGATGACGACGATACGGTCGCTCATGCGGCAGAATATCGGAAGAATAATACCGAGGATAGCATACATGGTTAATATTTCTCCGGTAAAGAAAGCAGCATTGAACTGTCCGATGATAAAAAGGATAAATAGCCTCCATAGGAAACGGAGCCGGAAGTCCTTTCCTTTGCGTTGTTGATTATTATCCTGAATATAAAAACTAAAGCCGAAAAGTAGGGCGAATACTGCATACGCCTTATTACTGAACGTGAAGAATAATCCCCTCCAAATAGCTTGGTCGGTAAAGTTCATCCATTCAAAAGGTACTTTCTCCGGAAAAGAATAAAAATTGAAGTGTTCAATACTGTGTAAAAGGATGATTCCCATTACGGCAAGTCCTCTTAGTACGTCGGCCACGTCTACTCGGGCGTTGGGTTCGGCGATTTTGTGTTCCATGATTTCCAGTCTTTCTTTTATAGGTTTATTATATGATGATTCTCCATAATACTTGCTACTTAAAATCTGACCTGTACCTGTGCCTGTATCAGGTTAGAATCTTTCTGTCCGTTTCCTTTTTTGTCACAAAAGTGTATTGTGCCTGCAAGCGGCATCTGGGGTAGAACCAGTATTGCACACCGGCAATGTAGTTGTTTTGTTTGAAATCTGCCGCTTTATTAGGATTAAAATAATCAAACGAAGCGATAAAGTCGAGGTTTCGTGCGAAACACACACTTCCTGTTGCATAGAATCCTTCACTTTTTACGTTCCGGTCCTTGCCGCCGAGATATTCGGTACGCAGATTGAAACGGGAAGTGGTAACAACCCCTCCTGCGCTCCAACGCTTTTTGGCATAGTTTTCTCCCGTTTTGATTCCGGTATATTCGGAATCGGCTATTGCGTGTCCGGTTCCCCGGATAAACGATCCGCCCACGGATAGCCATTCCAAGGGATAAATCATAAGATTCCCGACAACATCTTTCTGGCTGTTCTTATCCTTTGTATTTAGCCCTTGTCCGTTCATCACGGCAACTTTATATTGTAGGAAGTCGTGGAATAGTTTACCATGAATCATCATGCCGATGTCTCTACCCGAAGTCATGCCGTAACATTTGTCACTGCCACTGACGCCTGCCAGATAACAGACTGACTGAGAATAGCAGTTGATCAGCTCTACCGTTGTGGGAGACAGTTCGTTTTCAATGGTGTAAGGAACTTTGAATTCTCCGATACGTGCTGTAAGTCCGGAAAGGATCCGGTAGTCTGTATATACTTCGAGCAGCATACCGCCGTTGTAAAAGTCGTACATAAAATCACATGTCCAGCGGTCGGTGATTTTTCCGTGTGCCATGAAAATGATTCGTTTGATGTCGAATGTATTGTCGGGATTGGCGGCATCATCGTACGTATATCCCAACTGGGCATATCCGGCCAGGCTGATACGTTCTTTCAGTGTGTTGACAACTTGGTTCAGTGATGTTTTTTTCTTGTGCAATAAGGGACTTTTTGTATACCCGGCATGCTTGATAGCAAGATAATTGAAAGTAAGAGTGTTTTTCGCATGGGATGAATTTAGTTGTTATTGAATGGTGGTTGATACTGTGTGAATATAAGTTGTGTCTATCAGATTGCTTTCCGAGTACGTTTGGGGTATCCGGTGATTTGCTTTCAGCCACTGGGTTGCTTTTTCTATGGCTTCTGCCGAAGGTCGTGTTGCTTTCCGATAGGTAGGGAGGGCGATCAGTCCGGTTAGATTCTCCGGTACACCGATTTCCATTAATACTTGTTTCCACTCTGATTGCGGATGCATTTTTATATGGTTTACTCCCAAGTTATACCCCGTAATGAGCAGTTCGATTTCTTTTCGTTTCTCTTGGAGAGCTTTTCGGGAAAAAGCGGTGGCGATAAATTCAATTCCCAGTTCCTGCGTACTTATTAATGATTTGTTCTTGCTGTTCATGGCGATAGAAGCGGCAGGGTCAGGCAAGAAAGAAGCATCAATCTGGTTATACTGTAACATTTGCAGGCGGAGGGGAAGTTGACTGATTTCCGGTTTGTTTGTCTCTGTATACTTGATTCCCGCTTTGTTTAATAGTTGGTCGGTCGCATATTCGACAACGGTATTGCGGGATACGGCTATATTTTTCTCTATAAGTTGTTCCGGTTGGTTGATACGGCTTTCTTTAGAGACGATAAAGCAGAGATAGCCGTCATTCTTAAAGATAAAGCCCAACTCCGTATGATGAATAGCTTGTAGTGTTATCGCACTAGGGTAATCAGTTACCATACCATCCATTTGTCCGGTTTGGAAAACGGCGTCACGGTCGTTGGCAGAATTGAATGGGAGAATAGTTAAGTCCAATCCTAATGAGTCATAAATACCTTCGGAGCGGGCAATGTAAAAAGGTAACCCTTCGAGTGTAGGCATCATACCCAATGTGAGTGGTTTCAGTTCGGATAGAGGCAAAAAAAGACTATCTCCTTTTTTACTCTGACAGGAGCAAAGGAAGAAAAGGATGAAACAAAAGAGTAGTATCGGTCTTTTCATACCTCATTTTTATGAATGAGGGCAACTCTTTTCACAAAGAACTGCCCTCTTATTTAACCATTGTAAAAAAATTAGCTATTATAAATTTTCTTATTCTTGAATAGCAGCAATACCCGGAAGAACTTTTCCTTCGATGGCTTCAAGCAATGCACCACCACCGGTAGAAACATAAGAAACACCGCTAGCCAGACCGAACTTGTTAACACAAGCTACAGAGTCACCACCGCCAACGAGTGAGAATGCACCGTTCTTCGTTGCTTCAACGATTGCTTCACCTACTGCACGTGAACCGTGAGTAAAGTTATCGAATTCAAATACACCTGTCGGACCGTTCCAAAGGATAGTCTTAGACTCTTTGATAACGTTAGCGAAGATTTCTTCAGTCTTAGGACCGATATCAAGGCCTTCCCAACCATCAGGAATTTCGTCAACCGGACAGAATTTAGTATTTGCATCATTAGAGAAAGCGTCAGCAATTTTAGCGTCAACAGCCAATATCAGGTTCACACCTTTTTCTTTTGCTTTCTTCATCAAATCCAAAGCCAGGTCAAGTTTGTCGTCCTCACAGATAGAGATACCGATTTTGCCACCCATTGCTTTAGTAAATGTATAAGTCATACCACCTGCGATAATCAGGTTGTCCACTTTGCTCAACAGATTTTCGATGATTTCGATTTTAGAAGAAACTTTAGAGCCACCCATGATAGCAGTGAACGGACGTTTGATGTCGTTCAATACTTTATCAACAGCCTTCACTTCTTTCTCCATTAAGTAACCGAACATCTTGTTGTTAACGTCAAAATATTTAGCGATCAATGCAGTAGAAGCGTGAGCGCGGTGAGCTGTACCGAACGCGTCGTTTACGTAACAGTCGGCATAAGAAGCCAATTTCTTGGTAAATTCTTTCTGGCTTTCTTTTACAGCTTTTTTAGCAGCCGCTTTTTCTTCGTCTGTTGCATCTTCTGCCAACCCTCTTGGTTTACCTTCTTCTTCAGCATAGAAGCGGAGGTTTTCGAGCAACAGAACTTCTCCCGGTTGCAGAGCGGCAGCTTTAACAGCAGCTTCTTCGCCCATGCAGTCGTTAGCGAACTGAACTTCAACGCCCAGCAATTCAGACAGATGCTTGATGATATGTTTCAAAGAGAATTTGTCGGCAACGCCTTTCGGACGGCCCAGGTGAGAACCGATGATGATGCTACCGCCGTCAGCCAGAATCTTCTTCAAAGTAGGAAGAGCTGCACGCATACGAGTGTCATCTGTAATGTTGAAGTTTTCGTCCAGGGGTACATTGAAGTCCACGCGAACAAATGCCTTTTTACCGGCAAAATTGAATTTGTCAATTGTCTGCATAATACTCTATTTTTATTTAAAAGTGTTTTTAATATTTTCTTTTAGAACGCCTGCAAAGTTACTATTTATTTCGTTTCCCTGCTATTAAATCGTTATTTATTCTTGGCTTTTGGTGCCTCTTTCGTTACTTTATAGGTGTTACAGAAATATTTGCACATCATTTGCAAACCGCAGGTGTCACATTTTGGGGTACGTGCCTGGCAAACATAACGGCCGTGCAGGATAAGCCAGTGGTGTGCTATGGGAACCAGTTTCTCCGGGATATTCTTCATCAGTTCCTTTTCCACACTGAACGGGGTAGTACAACTGTCCGGCACTAGTCCGATGCGGTGACTGACGCGGAACACATGGGTATCCACTGCCATTGCCGCTTTATGAAATACAACCGATTGTATTACATTGGCTGTTTTCCTTCCTACACCGGGCAATTTTATTAAATCTTCCATATTGTCGGGAACTTGACTATTAAACTCATTTACCAACATTTTAGCCATGCCGACCAAATGTTTAGCTTTATTGTTCGGATAAGATACACTCCGGATATATTCGAATACCACTTCCGGGGTGGTGGCCGCCAACGCTTCCGGAGTAGGAAAATCCCGATACAAAGGCGGAGTGATCATATTCACTCGTTTATCCGTACATTGTGCAGAAAGGATTACAGCGATCAGTAATTCATACGGATTATTGTAATGTAATTCTGTTTCGGCTACAGGAACATTTTCCTGAAACCATGCGATTACTTTCTCATAACGTTCTTTCTTTCTCATCGTAATTTGTTTTTATGATAATGAGGAGTTACCTTAATGTTGAAATAAATGGCGGAAACTACTGTCAGGCAGGCACCGAAAAGATATGCTTTGTCGAAAGTGCTGACTTCTGCAATATATCCTCCTGTCAGCATGCCGATGCCGATTCCCACATCCCACGAAGTGAGGTAGGTGGAAGTGGCCGTGCCCCGTTGACTGTTGGGGGCAAGGTTGACGAACAAGGTATTGAAAGCCGGAAACATGATTCCGAATCCGATGCCCATTAATAAAGCGATTCCGAAAAACAGAATCGTACAGGCTGTGTCGCTCCATTGAATCAGATACACGCAGCCTGCGAGCAGGAAGAAGCTGAACACTACTAAATATAATCCCGCTGCTATCACTTGTGTGATTCTTCCTCGATCTACCAGCTTTCCCGAAAAGATACGGGAGATAGCCATGCCGACTGCCATAAAGGTAAAGAAGAATCCGGTTTGCGTGTTCAATCCTATTTGGCGGGCATACATGGCGACATAGTTGGTTGTCATTCCGTAAGGGATGGAAAGTAGCAACAGGCTAAGTCCCGCAGGCATTCCTTTCAGCAAGATAAAACGATCGAGCGAAATCGGCTCACGCTTTACAGGAGGCTTATAAGGTGTCTTTACCAGACTGGCTGATAAAAATCCTAATATACATGCTCCGAATGCGTAACAGAATATTGTTGCAAATGAGACTCCGGCGTCATGCAGAAAAAGTCCGAACATCGGTCCGATAGACATTGCCGTATTATTGGTTAAACCATAATATCCCAATCCTTCCCCTCTGCGGGAAGATGGCATAATGTCTATTACTACCGTGTTTCCGCCTACTGTGACCATTCCGAAAGAGACGCCGTGAATGATTCGGAATATAATAAATAAGGTAAGAGAACCGGCAATCAGATATCCGCCGAACATCATCATAAAGATGAAATAAGCAAACAGATAAAGAGGTTTTCGGGCAAACGTGTCGAGCAGATAACCGGAAAATGGACGGATACAGAGAGCTGCCACCGTGTAGCAGGAGAGGACAATGCCGATAGTGGAATTTCCAGCTTGGAAGAATTCGGATAAATAGAACGGCAAAACAGGGATTAGCAACCAAAAACCGAAGTAGAGCAAAAAGTTGGCTGCCAAGATGAAACAATAACTGGAAGTAGTGAGTCTATCCTTCATAATTGGAGAAGTTAAGAATGGAGAGTTGAGAGTTAAGGGTTAGCTACATTATTCTGCATAGCCACTCTCAATTCTCAACTCTCAACTCTCAACCTGTTTTTAGTAAGCGCTCTCGAATTCTTTCAGGAAGCGAGTATCATTTTCAGAGAACATACGGAGGTCTTTCACCTGATATTTCAGGTTTGTGATGCGTTCGATACCCATACCGAGAGCATAACCGCTGTATACTTTGCTGTCTATGCCGTTGGCTTCAAGTACGTTCGGGTCTACCATTCCGCAACCCAAGATTTCGACCCAGCCGGTGTGTTTACAGAAGGGACAGCCTTTTCCGCCGCAGATATTACAGCTGATGTCCATTTCGGCACTTGGCTCAGTGAACGGGAAGTAAGACGGACGCAGACGAATCTTTGTATCAGCACCGAACATTTCTTTGGCGAAGAGCAACAATACTTGTTTCAAGTCGGTGAACGATACGTTTTTGTCTACATACAGCGCTTCTACCTGATGGAAGAAACAGTGTGCGCGATAGCTGATAGCTTCGTTACGATACACACGTCCCGGACAGATGATGCGGATAGGAGGTTTGGAAGTTTCCATCACACGGGTCTGTACAGAAGAAGTATGAGTACGCAGTACTACGTCCGGATGAGCTTCGATGAAGAATGTGTCTTGCATGTCTCGTGCCGGATGGTCTTCGGCAAAGTTGAGTGCGGAGAACACATGCCAGTCATCTTCAATTTCCGGACCTTCGGCAATGTTGAATCCCAGACGGGCAAAGATGTCGATAATTTCATTTTTTACAATGGTAAGCGGGTGGCGTGTACCAAGTTCCACGGGATAAGCCGAACGCGTCAAATCCAATCCGTCACAATCATTGTCCTGACTTTCAAACAGTTCTTTCAGTGCGTTGATTTTTTCTTGCGCTTTTGTTTTCAGTTCGTTCAGTCTCATGCCGACTTCTTTTTTCTGTTCGGCAGCCACATTGCGGAAATCTGCCATCAAGTCATTGATGGCTCCTTTCTTGCTGAGGTATTTGATGCGCAGAACTTCGAGTTCTTCGGCATTGGAGGCATGCAAAGCCTCTACCTCTTTCAGAAGTTGTTCAATCTTAGCTATCATATTTTTGATGTATTGTTATTCAGTTTCTTAATAAAAACCGTGCAAAGATATAATTTTATCACGAACCATCGAAATAATTTGTATCTTTGTTGCCGATACGCATTGAAAATCCGGCAACTTATGAAAAAGATTGTTTTCTTTATTCTACTTTTGACCTTATCTTTTCGTCTTACGGCACAGATTGATTATCTGGAGCCGGTGAAACCTTTCACTACTTACACAGGCGAATTGGGCGAATATTATCGCAATGTATTTTCTTTATTGAACACAGGCTTTCAGCAACAACCGTATGCTCGTTTTGTAGCAATTCCTTCTTTCTCGCCCGAGTATGCCATGTCGGTAGAGAAGAAGGGTGGGCGTTATTGTTTGGTTTCGAACACATTGTCGCGTACCTATTGGCAAGCAGAGAAAGGAACAGTGACGGTAGATACGAGATCGGTGGTTATCAGTTCGTCCCTTTATCAATCTTTGGGTGCCATTTTTCGTACGGTGACGAGTCAGGTGCAGGATTTGGACGGTTCTACGGCAGGTTTGGACGGAGTCGTTTATTATTTCACTTCGACGGATGCGAAAGGTACAAATCAGATGGGACGTAAGTGGTCCCCGAAAAAGGTTCTTTAATGGATCGTCTTGTGTTGGTCTGTCAGTCGGCTTATATGTTATCCAGAGGAGAAGATATTTCGGAACAGGCGGTGGCGGAAGAAGCTGCTGCTTTATTGAAGGAGTTGCAACAGCGCACTAAGGAGCAACCGGATGCTTATAAGAAACCGATGTATGTCGGAATTTATCAGGTGGGGCCTCAGCAGAGGTCGCTTTCCGGTAAACAGATAGAAGAACTTGCTCATTTGTCCGGCACTACTCCGGAAGAATATATTGCAGATCAAATGGTTTATCCGGCAAATCTTTTAGCCAAGAATATATCGGGATATGCTTTGTGTGAGTTTACGATTGATAAGGAAGGAGTGATTCTGCGTCCTCATATATTAAAAGCGACTCATTCCGAGTTTGCCGAGGAGGCTCTTCGTATTGTAAAGGGAATGCCGAAATGGTCGCCGGCACTGGCGGGAGGAAAGCCGACGGATAGTAACTATACGCTTTATATTCCTTTCCGTCCAAAGTTATATAAGCCATAGGAAAATGCGTTTACGTTCCTTTTAGGAGATAAGCATTTGAAAAACATTTAGTTTTATGAAGAGTTATTTATTTACCATATTTCATTGTTGCAAAACGAATTATCCTCAATTTATATTTGTTTACGAATACGGCCAACAAATTAAAAAACATAGAAAGTAAGATAATACATATAATAGCGGCAAAGACATAGGTGGTATCGTATAAGCCACTTGCTTTTTAGAATGATATATCCTAAACCAGCTTCAGAGGCTATAAATTCGCCAATGAATGCTCCCAAAACACAGAAGCCGGCATTCAGTTTGAGTGATTGGATAACCCAATCCAGTGAGGCTGGGAATGAGAGCATCCAAAAGCGTTGTTTGTTGGTAGCATGATTGATTTTGAAAAAAGTATCGTCACTTTCAGAGATTTTGCTTGCTCCTTCATAGGTTTGAAAAGCAGTAATAAAAACAGTAGAGAGGAATGCCAATACAATTTTCATTTTCAATCCGGTTCCAAACCAAATAATCATTAGAGGAGCCAATGCGAAAGTAGGAATTGAACTAAGTGCTATTATATAAGGATGAGCTATTTTCGAGCATTTTGGAAAATAGACTAAAATAAAACCTATAATACATCCAATGAATAGCCCAAACAGCAATCCGACAAATGATTCATAAGCAGTTATGAATGTATGATATGGCAGGTCGCCAGATACCGTTTTCTCATATAACAATGTTATTATTCTCACAGGGGAAGAAAACATGGTTGAAAAGCCTGACTGAAATTTAGCATATGCTTCCCAAGCAATCAGTAAAACAGCCAATGGTACCCATTGTAATATTTTATTTCTCATATTTCAAATTCTCAACGATTTCAAAAAAAAGTTTTTTATATTCGCTTGTGTCTATTCTTTCGTCAGGGGAAAGTGAGCAATATTCTTTAGCGGGCTTTATTTCTAATAATTCAGTTGGACTTCTCATAATTAGAATACGGTCGCTTAAAAGCAATGCCTGATCAATATTATGGGTGATAAAGATCATTGTTTTATTACTCTTGATGAGGTATTCCCATATATAGAGTTTAATACTGTTCAGTGCATTAATATCAATGGCGTTAAAAGGTTCATCAAGCAGAAATAATGAAGCGTCGGTGAGTAGAGTTTGTAACAATCCGATCCGTTGTTTCATTCCTCCGGAGAGTTCTTTGGGGAACTTGTTTAGAGCTTCCGTTTCTATGTTGAATAAGTCTAGTATTTCTTTGGCAGCCTGCTTCTGTATGTTGTCAACAGGTATTCCCCGTAGTTCACAAGCAAGAAAAGTGTTTTCCCACGCTGTCCTATAAGGCAATAATGTGACATCCTGCATCAAATAGGCTATATTCTTATCCGATTTCTTGATTTCTCCTTTAGAAGGTAGTAAAACTCCGGCAATAAGATTCAGCAATGTCGTTTTTCCGCAACCGCTATTGCCGACAATAGATACAATATCTCCTCTATCAATATAAAGATTTAAATTAGAAAATACTGTATGTTTGTTATTGTAGGCAAACCCTACATTTTGTAGTTCAATCATCATAACGACTCGTTTTTTTCAACTTAGGGAATACCCCCAGACTAGTTAGGATACCCCATATTAAAGATAATGCACCAAATATTAAACCGACATTCGATATGTAATCATGATTATTGTTATAAAAAGTCTGGTATACCACATACCCTACAACACATACAAATAAAATAAAGCACAGGATATACCAAAAATCCTTTTTCATGAAAAACAAAATCTTATTCTTCAGTTTTCTGATCAAATGATATGGTATTTCTTTGTCAAAAGTATTGCAATCTACTCCAAAATCCTCAACAATCTTTCTTTCTGCAGTGTGTGCAGGATTTTTGAAGAACATTTTTTGATATATACCTGCAACATATGCTTCATTCTCATTGGGTCTGGTTGGCGAGTTGTGCTCCCTCATATATTCAAATATATTTATCCCATGCGAAAGGTAATAATTTACTGTTTTTTTCCAATCAGAAAATGAGATATCGGTAGTCATCGGATATAGATGATCACTGTTAATAATTGATATAATGATTTCTGTTTTTTCTTTTTGAATATTTTCGTCAGGCATCCGATAACTATCAATCTCATCACTGATTTTATAACATACTTCTGTGGCTATTTCAGGTGATGAATATATAATAAAAATGGCTTTCTGAATAGCCTCCAAGACAAGTGCCAGCATGTCCTCGTACTGCTTACATATATATCTGCTGGTTATAATAGTTGTAGCTATGCTTTCATCATTATTATTCGCCATATGGCTGTAAATACAAATTTTGTTCTCAATATATTTTCTTGCCATTAAATTTAAGTCACCCGTCAGAGCTATGGATTCGGAATCATTAATGCATTTCTCTATTTCTTCGGAAAAATCAACAGGTTTGATTTTATAATTGTTTTTATTTAATAGTTGAGAACAGCAAGAGTTGGCAGTAATGTATGAACTATTAGGTGTATAAAGACGTTTGGCTTTTAATTCCTTAATATCCATAAACCCATTATGCGAATTATTATCTAATTCCTCATTATAGGGACAAATAACCCAAAAAGGCAATTTGTTTATCAATTTGCCTATAACTTTTATATCTGTTTTGTTATCAAAACTTTTATGTTGCCGCAATATAGAAGTCGGGTCTGAAATAGCAATTGCTATTTCGTCTAATTTGCATTTACGTGCATTCCTGTTAAAATCCAACATACTGTCAATAGCGTCATCATCGCCATCACAAATGCGAAACTCTATATCGTCCTTTATTCTCTTTGCCTCAAATACAGATTTAAAAATACCTTTTTCTTTTGCCAGAAAAAGAGGAAGGTACATATATGTTTTTGCGGCTAACATAAATATGATTTTCATATTCAATAACTTTTTTGTCAACGTGCTTTTTCAGCGAAATTCATATCTAATACACTTTCTATATTATCCAATGATTTTAAATCTCCCATACGGTGACGTAATGCAACGGCTTGTTTCCAAGCTTCCGGTGAGATTACTGCGTTTTGAGGTAATGTGTTGTGAGTCTACCATGCGTTTGATGGCCTGTGCTATTATATTCTTATTCACATCAGGGTATAGTTCTGCCATATAGTAAGCGGCACTATCAGGATACTCATGTGCAAATTTTTCAGCTTTGGTAATAGCATTGATAAAATGCTGGACTATTTCAGGTTTTTCATCGATAGTCTTTTTACTTGTTGTGATACCTGTGAAGGTAAAATCCGGATATTTATCAGCAAAAGAATAAACGACCTTTGCTCCATTGGCTACCGCTATTGAAACATTAGGTTCCAATTCAAGGGCGATATCAGCATTGCCGGTATCAAGCATAGGTAATAAAGTTCCAAATGCACCTTGTCTGATATTTGTAGGCAAATTAGCTTCTTTGAACATTTCAGTTTGAACTGTATATGCTGTAGAAGGAGCAGAGAAGGTAGCTACGCTGTAAGGAGCTAACATCGCGGCATTCGTAATCTGAGGAACATTGGGATTTTTTGTCAGAGCCCAAAAGGGAACACTGTTGACAATACTTCCTATCACACATCCATCTATTCCTTGTTCCTTAGCAATAGCAACAAAAGTAGGATCTGCAATACCAAATAAAGCGGAACCACCAATTACCGCTGCATAGGTTTTATCGTCCCCTCCAGTGTTTATCAGATCAACTTTCAAACCTTCTTCTTTGAAAAATCCTTTGGTATTTGCCAAATATAGAGGTATATATATGAATACATCTCCAAACTGTGCAACTTTAATTGTTTCTAATTCTGATTTATTGGTATGACATGCTGAAAGAAATATAATCAGCACTGACAGATAATAATATACACTTTTCATAATTGATTATTTTATATTCCTAAAAGCATAAGTGGTGGATATCTAATCCCATGTCGAAAATATAAAGACATTAGTTAACTACAGACATTATAGTTGTATAAATAAAAGCACGGACTTTCACAAGCCCGAGCATTTATATTCTTAAAAACATCTCCTTGTCTTGGGGAAATAAGGGACTAGTAAATTGCTTTCTAGTACGATAAGTGAGATGCATTAAGAGCAGAAAAGGGATGCCCGTGGGAAATAAGGGAGGCATCCCTTCCAAGAGATAAACATTTGAAAATATACTTTCACAAGCATAATTTTCAGTTGATCTCTCAGTATATTTCTTTTAAAGAATTTATTGTCTCGTATAATAAAACTTGTAAAGAGAAGGCATCTCTAGTCTCAAAGAGAATTAGGATGCCTCTCAATTATAAGTTATTCAATCTAAATTATTTGTTCACTTTAACATAGATTGATGCTGTTTTCGTCATACCCCACTTGTCAAGAATATTGATGTTGACTTTACAAGTAGGAGCATTTATAATGGCTCCTGCGGTCTGATTCTTTCCAATAGTAACAGTGTTCATTTTTTGTTCTGTTCCAGACTGTGCAGCAGCTTCAGTTCCCATCTTAAACTCAGTGTTGTCAATTGTCAGATAAGTTTTAGCGTCATCATCTGCTAACTCAACCTTAACCGATACAATTCTATTATCATCAAAGCCATAGTCATTAGCACGAGCATCTTTTCTGATGAAATCACTTTCTAGTATTTCGACAGTACCTGTTCCTTCTATTTCAATCGGATTATCCTCTTTCTCACCTTTCTGTACATCTTTTCCGTCGATTTTGAACTTCTTCACAAAATCGAAACTACCTTGATAAATTTCAGATAATACTTTCAAGTTAAATTTGTCAACAATAGCATTCAAACGAGTATTTCCGAATGGTGCATAAGTAACCGTAATACTACGACTTGTATTAACACCACCGTGTAAAGGAGAAGGTTCGACTGAAATTGCCCCATTATCAGTACCTTGTTCTGTTAACCATGCTTTAGCTACTTTGTTACCACTCTTTTCCGGTATTACTTCTGTGAATTTCACAAAGCTATTAGTTGTTTCATCACCTTCAAGAATAGAATTAGCTTGATACAAGGTATAAAGGTTGAAAGAAATAAGTTTAGGACTATTACCTTCATATACTTTACCGTAAGCTACAGCATTCTCTTTGTCCTCAAAGTAAGCAGTTGCATGTTTGAATGTATACAGATTCTTCGGCTGATCTACAGTAATTTTGAATGTAGTTTCATACAAATATTCATTACCCAGCTCTGAATTGTTTTGATCATATTTTTTATTCTTGAATTTAACTGTTGCGGTATGAGGTACAGCAGCAATATATTCAGGATCGAATGTAGCTTTGATTACATATTTAGTAATGTTTGCTTCTGCATTCGTTTCTTTACCTTTTGCATCCAGACCTTGTAATACTAAAGTAATACTCTTAGAAGTCTGATTTTCGTATGTCAGATTCGGTACTTTATTAATTGTTACTGTCACATCAGTATATTCAATTTCGGAATCAATGCCATTAATAGACTTTTTAATTTCATCTACTGAAGGACCAACAATTTCAGAAGTAGCTGTTAATTTCTTGCCATCTACAACCCAAGTCATATCTTTGATTTCAGCCTGTTTAGCTACATAAGCAAAGGTCAGTTCTACGTCAGTACTAGCAACTGTTCCACTAACAGGAAGATAGTGAATCTTAATCTTCATTTTACCTTCCTTCTTTGCAATAATTGTATTCTTATCTTTATCAAATGTTGCATCCACCTTAGCAGCTTCGTCCTTAGTAACTTCATAATAGTAAGCTACCACCTTATCTAATTCACTGTTAAACAGTTCATCCAAATTATAGCTCTTCTGATAAGTCAAGGCTTCGTCAGGAGCAGTAAACTCGACTTCTGGTTGGTCTTGTTCTGTAGCAGCTTTAGCCGCAACCTTTACGTCATATCCGGAAATGATTTCATTGCCCCATGCATCTTTTGTTGTAAGAGCATAAGCAGTATTCTCTTCCAAGGCCTTCAATTCTGTATCAGTTACTCCATTTGCAAATCTGAGAGTCAAATCATAAACACCTTTGTTAGCAGTAGGTTCTTTTTCTGGGTCTGCTACACGAGTCAAAGCATCTACACTAAAATTATCTGCAATATTAGCTACAACAAAGCTAGTATTACCTTTAGAATCTGTCAGACCGATTTCGTAAGCCTGAATATCTGCAGCTTTCAGATTCACCGGATTAATCAAAGCGTGAATCTTACTACCACCTCTGGCAATAAGTAAATCACCTGCTTTCTTAAATTTATCATTTCCATTAAATTTGATGTCTGTGGTTGCTTTATGATAATACAGAGTCGCTTCAGCTTGTGTAGAGCCTAAATCAACAGTACCATCCTCTTTTACACCTAGCACACTCATACCGGTGATACGAGCAGATTTCGGCATAGAAACCTTTTCCCATTCTCCTGTTTCCTTATTGAGAATATTCAATACCCAAACCAATGGATTGCTAGCGTCAGCACTTACATAGATATCTGTAGCAGCTTTAACATTTGTTTTTTTAGGTTTTCCGTCTTCTGCATCCCAAACTATCCAATATCCATCTTCAGAAATTTCCGGTGCATATCCAGCTTTGCCCGGAGTTCCTACTCCCGCATCACCTTTTTTACCTTCAGCACAAATACCTAGGTCATTGCCATTGACAATCCAGTTCTTTGTTACCGGATCAATCTTGATTGTCGTTGGAGTAGCATCCTTACCGCTTGTGATAGAATAACTTTTATTATCATTAAAAGTTATCTTAAATCCACCGGTAATGTCTTCAACATTAGTCACCCATTTACCTTCTTTTACAAAACTCTGCAACTTGGCGATGTCGGCTTTGTTTGCGTCAATCTGTGTTTGTAGATTGTCGATGTCATCATCGTAGTCCTTACAGCCTACATAGGTGACAGTAGAAAGTGCCAACGCCCCGAAGAACATCACTTTTACAAATTTTCTTTTCATAACTACTTAAAAATTACATTAATAATATATTATTAACCACTAAGTTTCAATAATAGACAACCCGTTACTTTGTAGGTAACGGGGAAACCTTTGTTCCTGCTCTTTTGGAGTAGTCAATACAGAAAAATGATACGATAGATTATGAAAGTTCTTTACCCCTGCTTCTGACGAGCGGCAGAGGGGAGGAAAATCTTTGGCATAATTTAGAGGTTAACAAAGCCCTAAAATAAAGAATCCGCGTGTTTTATCTATCCTAGTTCTGTTTTTGAGTAGTTTATTGGAAAAAATGTTTGATTTCGTTTGGTTGTTTTAAGAAATATGCTCATATTTGCACCGGAATTTCTCCCCGTTACCTACAAAGTAACAGGATAATAATCAGGTATTTAATCCTATTACTGAGCGCTTTATAAAATCGAGAACTTGTTTATTTGCTTCATCAATTTTTTTGCTTCGGAAAGGCTTGAGGTATGTTTCCGTTACAGTGATAGACGAATGTCCCATAGCTTCGGAAATAATACCCGGATGAATTTCGCAATAATAAGCCGTCGTAGCCCAAGTGTGGCGGGCGGTGTACGAGCTTAATTTATCGCCTAGTCCTAATAACTCTCCCAGCAACATTAGTTGTTGATTAAAGCTGCGCAACGCCAACTGATATTCCCGATACGCTTCTTTTGTTCCTTCTCGGCTTTCCAAAAAAGGAAAGAGATAAGGAGAAGAAGAATCGCGGTTCATGTATTTCTTTACCAGAATCATTGCTTCCGGAGTTAACGTCACCGACAGGGGACGGCCTGTTTTACGCCGACGATACGTGATCACATTATCACGCAAATCACTCTTGCGTAGATAAGCAAGATCGACAAACGGCATACCTCGAAGTAGAAACATAAGAATGAAAAATTCTTGTGCACGACGCATATTTGAAGATGCACCCGAAGATTGTGACAGTTTGCAAAAGACCCTTTTCATATCTTCATTACCCAAAGCCCGTTTATGGTCGGCACGAGTTCCCGTATACACCGAACGGAACAGATGCGGAACGTATGGTGCCCGATGAAGATCGACGGCACGATTGTAAACGGCACGAAAGGTACGAAGATAGGTAGAAACCGTATTCCAGCTACACCCACGACTACGAAGATAAACTTCGAACCCTTTTAACCACTCTGAAGTTACCTCATTGAAGGCAAAATCATCTTTCCCACGATAAGCAATAATGGCATTGAGATTGCTGCGATAAACATGAGCAGTTCCAAAGTTTCCCTCCATTTGTAGCCCATAGGCTACTTGCTTCATAAATCCTAATACTTTTGACATCTCACAATTTATTGATTAATTCGACAATAAAGATACGAGTATTCTCATTAATATGGCTGGTTTTGTGCCAGGATTTAATAAAGGTATTGTTTCTTTAAAAGGAAGAAGTCGTTCCTCGGTGAGAAACAGGTCGTTTCTTTTAAAGGAACAGGGGCTTGGTTTTAAACCCAAAATAGATGTAAATAAGATGTTGAATATCAAGATGCTGTGTTATGGCTGATTTGGGCCGATACATATATGTTTGTTAGGGAGAATAAAAATGATTAAAACTAAGAACTTTTTGCCTGTTTTATTGTCTTGTTTCTATAACCTATTAAAATAGAAAAGATATGGATGATATGATTAACAGACACGATTCGATTGCCGAAGAGAATATCGAACCGAATGGCCGTCCGGCTAAAAATCAGTTTGAAGAATGGAGCAGTGAAGTAACTGACCGTGCAGATAATGTTTTCAAAGATGATACGAAAGACGGTCCTATCAAGAACCGCAAGAAACGTATAAAAGAAATGGATGAAGTAATCAAAAAGGACCTTGAATAAAGGTCCTTTTTTTATTTGGTGGGTATAAAATGTAGTAAAGACACTTCATATAAGTAAATCAAAAAAGAGTAACTCGTTGCCGAATAACTCTTTTGAAGAAGTGGAGCGTATGAGACTCGAACTCATCACCTCGACACTGCCAGTGTCGCGCTCTAGCCAGATGAGCTAACGCCCCTTCTTTAATCTTATATGATAACGTTTGTAAACGAATCTTTTTTGTTGGTGCAAATATAATGCAATATTCTGAAATAATTGCTATGTTTGCGGTAAATAATAGTTTAAAATAAAGAAATGCTGATTTATAATACGACTTTTCAGGTGGATGACGACGTTCACGATAATTTTCTGATTTGGATTAAAGAATCCTATATTCCCGAAGTACAGAAGCATGGTGCATTGAAGACGCCGCGTATCTGCCGGATATTGAGCCACCGGGAGGAAGGAAGTGCTTACTCCTTGCAGTGGGAGGTAGAGAGTAGTGGGTTGCTGCACCGCTGGCATCTGGAACAGGGAGTGCGCCTGAATGATGAACTTACAAAAATATTTAAGGATAAGGTGATTGGTTTCCCGACATTAATGGAGGTGATAGTGTGATACAGCCGGTAAAAGAAAAGATTATTCTGGGTATCGACCCCGGTACTACGATCATGGGATATGGGATCTTGAGAATAAAAGGAACCAAGCCCGAAATGGTTGCAATGGGGATTATCGACTTACGTAAATTTGCCAATCACTATCTGAAACTACGTCATATTCATGAGCGTGTATTGAGTATCATTGAAAGCTATCTGCCTGACGAACTGGCTATTGAAGCACCATTCTTCGGCAAAAACGTGCAGTCGATGTTGAAGTTGGGGCGTGCGCAGGGAGTAGCAATGGCAGTGGCCCTAAGCCGTGACATACCAATCACCGAGTATGCTCCTCTGAAGATAAAAATGGCGATAACGGGAAACGGACAGGCATCTAAAGAGCAGGTGGCGGATATGCTGCAGCGCATGCTTCACTTTTCGAAAGAAGATATGCCTACTTTCATGGATGCGACAGACGGTTTGGCGGCCGCATATTGCCATTTTCTGCAAATGGGACGGCCGGCATTGGAAAAAGGATATAATAGTTGGAAAGATTACATAGCAAAGAACCCGGATAAGGTGAAATAATTGAGGATATAAGTTCTATGCTATAAGTTTATAGGTGCGATAAAGCACTATATATCAAAGGAAAGGGTTAAGATGAAGATGGGAACTAATTATTTAGCAATACTGGGAGTAATCTACGATGACAACAGTGATGAGTTGTTCTTCTGCAAAAAAGGAATACGCTTCTTATGAACTCTATCCCGTTCGTTCGGGGAATCTTGTCGAAATGGAGTATGCTCCGGGGGCTACCAGGTTTACGCTTTGGGCGCCTACGGCTGATGAGGTACGGCTGATGCTTTATGATGCAGGGGAAGGTGGTCATGCTTACGAAACGGAGAAAATGGAACCTGCTGAAGACGGAACATGGACGGTGACCGTAGACAAAGATTTGCTGGGTAAATTCTACACCTTCAATGTGAAGATTGATGATAAATGGCAAGGAGATACACCGGGTATTAACGCTCGTGCTGTCGGAGTAAATGGCAAGCGTGCTGCTATTATCGACTGGAAATCGACCCAGCCGGAAGGGTGGGAGAGTGACCGGCGCCCTACCCTGAAATCTGCTGCCGATATGATTATCTACGAAATGCATCATCGTGATTTCTCGTCGGATTCTACTTCGGGGGTAAAGAACAAAGGAAAATATCTTGCCTTGACCGAACGAGGAACCATGAATGCTGATAAACGTCTGACAGGGATCGACCATTTGAGAGAACTGGGGATCACGCATGTACATCTGCTTCCTTCTTATGATTATGCTTCCGTAGACGAGACGAAGTTGGAAGAAAACCACTATAACTGGGGATATGATCCGCTGAATTATAACGTGCCGGATGGTTCTTATTCGACCGACCCTTATCAGCCTGCGGTTCGTGTGAAGGAGTTCAAACAAATGGTACAGGCATTACATCAGGCAGGTATCCGAGTGATAATGGACGTAGTGTACAACCATACGTTCAATACGATAGAGAGTAACTTTGAACGTACCGCTCCCGGTTACTTTTATCGCCGGAAAGAAGATGGTTCTCTGGCAAATGGCTCGGGATGCGGCAATGAGACTGCAAGTGAACGTCCTATGATGCGTAAATTTATGATAGAATCCGTCCTTTACTGGATTAATGAATATCATATTGACGGCTTCCGCTTTGACCTCATGGGCATTCACGACATCGAGACGATGAACGAAATCAGGAAAGCTGTCAACAAGATTGATCCTACCATTTGCATTTATGGAGAAGGCTGGGCTGCTGAAGCTCCTCAATATCCGGCGGATTCGTTGGCCATGAAAGGAAATGTTGCCCGTATGCCGGATATCGCTGTCTTTTCGGATGAACTGCGTGATGGGCTTTGCGGACCTGTATGGGAAAAAGATAAAGGTGCGTTTCTTGCCGGTGTTCCGGGAGGAGAGGCGAGTGTAAAGTTTGGTATTGTGGGTGCGATTGAACATCCGCAAGTGCGCTGTGATTCGGTGAATTATAGCCGGCAACCTTGGGCGAAGCAACCTACACAGATGATTAGTTATGTTTCCTGTCATGACGGATTATGCCTTGTTGACCGAATAAAGGCAAGTATGCCGGGAATTACTCCCGAACAGTTGGTCCGTCTGGATAAATTGGCGCAAACGGTGGTCTTTACTTCACAAGGTATTCCTTTTATTTATGCTGGCGAGGAAGTGATGCGTGATAAGAAAGGAGTGGACAACAGCTACAAGAGTCCGGATGCGGTAAACGCTATTGACTGGCGGCGCAAAACTACGAATGAGGATGTTTTCACCTATTATAAGCGTTTGATTGACTTGCGTAAATCTCATCCCGCCTTCCGTATGGGAGACGCGGAAATGGTTCGGAGACATTTGGAATTCCTGCCTGTCGAGGGGAACAATCTGATTGCGTTCCTTTTGAAGGAGCATGCGAACGGTGACCGTTGGGAAGATATTATCGTTGCTTTCAACTCCCGCACTACTCCCGCACGTCTGGAAGTACCTGCCGGCAAATATACGGTAGTATGTAAGGACGGTGTGATAGATGTTCGCGGACTTGGGACGCAAACCGGACCGGAAGTAATTGTTCCCGGCCAGTCTGCACTGATTATGTATAAATAGATAAAAATAAAAGAATATGAGCCAAAATACATTCAGCATGGCGGGGGCGTAGTACGCAACCCGCTTGTGCGTTTAGCCAAACCCGTCACGGCAACTATCGGGGCAGACGAACATATAGCCATTGTAGGACCGAACGGTAGTGGTAAAAGCCTTTTTGTAGATACGCTGATCGGTAAATATGCGCTGCGTGAAGGAGCGCTGCAATATGATTTTTCTCCTTCTGCTACTCAGACCGTTTATGATAATGTAAAATACATCGCTTTTCGTGATACCTATGGAGCTGCCGACGCCAATTACTACTATCAGCAACGTTGGAATGCCCATGACCAGGATGAGGCTCCCGATGTCCGCGAAATGCTGGGCGAGATCAAGGACGAGCAACTGAAAAACGAATTATTCGACCTTTTCCGTATCGAGCCTCTTCTGGATAAGAAGATTATCCTTCTTTCCAGTGGGGAATTACGCAAATTCCAGCTCACAAAGACCCTGCTGACTGCTCCCCGTGTTCTGATTATGGATAACCCGTTTATCGGACTGGATGCTCCTACACGCGAATTGCTTTTCTCTTTGCTCGATCGTCTGACGAAGATGTCGTCGGTACAGATAATTCTGGTGCTTTCCATGTTGGATGATATTCCTTCCTTCATTACCCATGTCATTCCCGTTGACAAAATGGAAGTCTTTCCGAAAATGGAACGTGAAGTCTATTTGGATGCTTTCCGTTCAAGAGATACGGTCGTTCCTTTTGACGATTTACAACAACGTATTATTGATTTGCCTTACAACGGCAACAATTACGATGCCGACGAGGTGGTGAAACTAAACAAAGTCAGTATCCGCTATGGTGACCGTACTATTCTGAAAGAACTCGATTGGACTGTGCATCGTGGGGAGAAATGGGCATTGAGTGGAGAAAACGGCGCAGGCAAATCAACCTTGCTGAGTCTTGTTTGTGCGGATAATCCCCAATCGTATGCCTGTGATATCAGCCTGTTCGGACGAAAAAGAGGAACCGGGGAGAGTATCTGGGAAATTAAGAAACACATCGGCTACGTCAGTCCGGAGATGCATCGTGCTTACCTTAAAAACCTGCCGGCTATTGAGATTGTAGCAAGCGGTTTACATGATAGTATCGGGTTGTACAGACGTCCGCAACCGGAGCAGAGGGATATTTGTGAATGGTGGATGGATGTATTCGGTATCGCAGCATTGAAAGATAAAGCATTCCTGCAACTTTCCAGTGGCGAGCAACGGCTGGCTCTGCTGGCACGTGCTTTCGTCAAAGATCCGGAACTGTTGATTTTGGATGAACCGCTTCACGGACTTGATACTTACAACCGTCGCCGGGTGAAGAAGGTGATTGAAGCCTTCTGCCAACGTAAAGATAAAACGATGATTATGGTGACACATTATGAATCGGAGCTTCCGGGCACGATAACAGACCGCATTTTCCTGAAAAGAAATTAGATGGTACACCGTTCAAGTTTGGTTTCTAATCTTCTTTTATGAATTGATTATTCTATTCATTTATATAAGTTATTAACTAAGGTTTTTCTCAAACCATTCTCACTATGACGAGAAAAAATTCTCATCATAGTGAGAACTTTTTCTCATTACTATGAGAATTTTTTTCTCGTCATGGTGAGAATAATCCCTGCCCTGAATGTATCGTAACGGGGGTTCTGGAAGTAAATTGTGAACCTGCTTTCCGGGTTAGCCGAGTGGATGTGTAAACCAGAAACAGGAACCCTTTCCGGGTTCCGAATCTACTCCGATCTTTCCTCCGAGTTGTGTGATGATACTCTGGCAGATAGAAAGACCGAGACCGGTGCCGGGAATAAAATTATTGAGTTTGACAAAACGGTTGAATACAGCCGTTTGCTTTTCCGGTTCGATTCCTATACCCGTATCCTCTACGGAGAATTTCGCTTCTTTTCCTTTTATTTGGTAACTGATGGTTATACTCCCTTCGGAGGTAAATTTTAACGCATTTACTACGAAGTTTGATAATACTTGGTAAAGCCTACTTTTATCGCTGGTGAGTTGCAAATCCGGCAGATCGGGAGACAGGCGGAGTTCCACCTGCGGGGAGGTTCGCATCTGCATTGCTTGGTATAATTCATTGCATAACCGTTTGGCGTTCACTTTCTCGAAGGTAAAGTCAAAAGTTCCAGCTTCGATTTTTGACAAGTCGAGAATATCGGAAATAAGTTGTAGCAGGCGTTTGTTGTTCTCTTCGATGATGGTGACATACTGCAGTTTTTCTTCCGGATTGTCCGCCTCTTGCAGCATACTCGAAAAACCGACAATCGCATTGAGTGGTGTACGTATCTCGTGGCTCATATTGGCAAGGAAGGCAGACTTTAGCCGGTCGGATTCTTCTGCTTTCTCTTTAGCTTGAATGAGCATTCGTTCCGTTTCTTTCAGTTGGGTGATATCAAAGTTGATGCACAACATTTCGATGATATTATCCTGTGGGAGATAATTCCGGACCAACACATTCACGCGTGTCCACGTATAGTTTCCGTCAGCTCTGCGAATACGCATATCACGACATAATTTGCTACTTTCCCCTTTAATGACCTTATCCAGAAAATCAAGCATTACAGCCCGGTCTTCGGGGTGGAAGTGGGAGTGTATGCCGATGATTTCCGGTAGTGGGGTACCTTCTTTCTCTCCTACATTCCTGTACCAGCTGCTCAGGGCATAACCGTCCCGGCTCAAAGCGTCGAAATGGGCATAACCAACTTTGGCATAGTCGCCTACCAGGTCGAAGAAATTTTTGAACTCCTGAATCTTATTATAAGCAATGGTATTTTCGGTCTTGTCTACGTTAATCACCAAGTAATTGATCGGCTCATGATTATGATCGTACAGCGTAGTTACTTTGGTTGTTAAATCTATGCTGCCTCCCGAATTTTGTGACTGGTAGTATCCGTTTATCTTGGAAAATTCATAGCAGAATGTAAAGTCGGCGTCTTCATTATTTCTGAGTTTCTGTTTGATCTCTTCCGGAAGCAGGGGATTCTCGAACAGATTAACTCCCAAGACATCTTCTTTGCTGGCTATATGAAACATTTCCAGTTCCTTCTTGTTAAGGTCGATCAGGAGCCCGTCTTTATTGTATAATTCGATGCCTACGGGGATATTTTTATAGATATTATGCAGAATGCGTTCACTGTTTTGCAATGCCTGGTAAGCGGACGCCATATGTGGTCCGTCTTGTGTTTCGGCTATGCCATATATCTTGGTGTTTCCTGCCTCGTCTGTTTCCTGGTAACATATCTTGCTGCGTATCCATACACCCCCTTTAGGAGTATCGAGTAGATATACTTCTTCAATCGTCTGCTGTAATTCATCGAAAGAGTGGGAAGTGGTGTGTTGCTGGTCTTCCCTCAGAATCCGCTTGTTGAAATCATTGAAACTAATAATGCCATCCTCGTCGAGACCGAGAAGTTGGGCTATGAAGCCGGAGCATTTGTAACACTCTGTTTTTACATCTGCCTCCCACCAGCCGATGTTGGCTTTATTCATTAATTTCCGTAGGAAGATGTCTTCTCTGTGTGTGTCTGTTTCAGGCATTTTACAGTTTGTTCTGAAGGTTAAAAATTTGTTTAATATGTAAAAGTAGTCATTTTTGTCGGATTCCTGCTAATAAACCACCATTTTTAGGTATTGATAACTCCTTATTCTTTCGTGAACTTTGTGAAGAAATAAAATGTTCTATATATAATGCGTAGATATAAAAAGAAAGGAGATCATTAAGAATGAAAAAAATAGTATTACTTCGTCACGGAGAGAGTGTATGGAACAAGGAAAACCGTTTCACCGGCTGGACGGATGTAGACCTTACGGAAAAAGGAGTTGCCGAAGCCGAGAAGGCAGGGGAGACGCTGAGAGAATATGGCTTCAATTTCGATAAAGTCTATACTTCCTATCTGAAACGTGCAGTGAAAACTCTGAACTGCGTGCTTGATAAGATGAATCTCGACTGGATTCCCGTGGAAAAGAACTGGCGCCTGAATGAGAAGCATTATGGAGAGTTACAAGGGCTGAATAAAGCGGAAACCGCCGGGAAGTATGGGGAGGAACAAGTGCTTGTATGGCGCCGCAGCTATGACATTGCTCCTAATCCGCTTGCAGAGAATGACCTTAGAAATCCACGTTTCGACTATCGATATCACGAGGTACCCGATGCTGAACTGCCCCGTACCGAAGTATTGAAGGATACCATTGAACGTATTATGCCTTATTGGGAATCAAATATATTTCCTGCATTGAAAACTGCCCATACTTTACTGGTGGTAGCTCACGGTAATAGTTTGAGGGGATTATCAAACATCTGAAACATATTTCGGATGAAGATATTATAAAACTGAACCTGCCTACTGCCGTGCCTTATGTGTTTGAGTTCGACGAGAATCTTAATGTAGCTAATGACTACTTTCTGGGTAATCCCGAAGAAATCAGAAAATTAATGGAGGCAGTAGCCAACCAGGGAAAGAAAAAATAGAATAAAGTTATACATTAAAAAAATGAAGTTATGAATAAAGTTATAGAATTATTAGGAGATAAATCCTGTTATTATTTGGATCACACCTGTAAAACCATCGATAAATCGCTGATTCACATTCCCTCTCCCGATACAATAGATAAAATCTGGTTGGATTCAGATCGTAATATAAAGGTATTGAATAGCCTTCAGTCTCTCTTGGGGCATGGCCGATTGGCAAATACCGGATATGTGTCCATTCTTCCTGTCGATCAGGATATCGAGCATACTGCCGGGGCTTCTTTTGCTCCGAACCCGATCTATTTCGACCCGGAGAATATCGTGAAACTGGCTATTGAAGGCGGCTGCAACGCCGTGGCTTCCACTTTCGGAATCCTGGGTTCCGTAGCGCGTAAGTATGCCCATAAGATACCTTTCGTTGTGAAGTTGAATCATAATGAACTGCTTTCTTATCCGAACAGCTTCGACCAAGTGTTGTTTGGCACCGTGAAGGAGGCATGGAACATGGGGGCAGTAGCTGTCGGAGCCACTATCTATTTCGGTTCGGAACAGAGCCGCCGTCAGTTGGTAGAGATTGCCGAGGCGTTTGAATATGCGCACGAACTGGGTATGGCAACCATTCTGTGGTGCTATCTGCGTAACAATGATTTCAAAAAAGGAGCAATAGATTATCACTCTGCTGCCGACCTGACCGGACAGGCTGACCGCCTGGGTGTGACCATTAAGGCGGATATTGTGAAGCAGAAACTTCCGACGAATAACGGCGGCTTTAAAGCTATCGGCTTCGGCAAGGTGGACGAACGTATGTACAACCGAACTGGCGACTGACCACCCGATTGACCTTTGCCGTTATCAGGTTGCTAATGGCTACATGGGGCGTGTAGGACTGATTAATTCCGGTGGGGAATCTCACGGAACTTCCGATTTGCGTGATGCCGTCATTACTGCCGTAGTGAATAAGCGTGCCGGAGGTATGGGACTGATTAGCGGACGTAAGGCTTTCCAGAAACCGATGAATAAAGGGGTAGAATTATTGAATGCTATCCAGGATGTTTATCTTGATCCGTCAATAACGATCGCTTGAAACGGTTGTGAATGGAAATAATTTCTTATCTTTGACTATTAGATAGTTAACCATTAAAAAAATAAGAGTATGAAGTTTTTTATTGACACAGCCAATTTGGAGCAGATTAAGGAGGCACATGACCTCGGTGTACTTGACGGAGTGACTACCAACCCTTCGCTCATGGCGAAAGAAGGTATTAAGGGAACACAGAACCAGCGTGACCATTATGTCAAGATATGTAATATCGTCAACGGTGATGTGAGTGCTGAGGTGATAGCGACCGATTATGAAGGGATGATTCGCGAAGGCGAGGAGCTGGCGGCGCTTAATCCGCATATCGTAGTGAAAGTGCCTTGTATTGCCGACGGTATCAAAGCCATCAAGTATTTCACGGAGAAAGGAATACGCACGAACTGTACGCTGGTCTTTTCGGTGGGACAGGCGTTGCTGGCGGCTAAAGCCGGGGCAACTTATGTATCTCCTTTCGTCGGCCGTCTGGATGATATTTGTGAAGATGGGATAGGACTTGTCGGGGATATTGTACGTATGTACCGCACGTATGATTACAAGACACAAGTGCTGGCAGCTTCTATCCGTAATACGAAGCACATTATCGAATGTGGAAGTGGGGGCGGATGTTGCTACTTGCCCGTTGAGTGCCATTAAGGGATTGTTGAATCATCCGTTGACGGATTCGGGACTGAAAAAATTCCTGGAAGACTATAAAAAAGTCAACGGTTGAGAGTAGACAAGGCTCAATATATAGAACAAACGGTGAACATCAGGCAGTTCGTTGCTGCACAGTGTTCACCGTTTTTTATTTTTTAGTTGTCGGATGGCTATTCGTTTTTCTTTTCCTGTTTCCGCTTTTCCTTATACTGTGTCGGCGTTTCGCCTGTATATTGTTTGAAAGCCGTACTGAAATAGCGGGAAGTAGTAAACCCGACTTTCTCGGCGATTTCCGTAAATGACAGTTCCGTGCCAGTCATTAATGTGATCGCTTTCTCCATTCTGAATTTGTTAATATAATCATTGGCCCCCATATCGGTAAGAGCTTTTAGCTTGTTGTAGAGCGAAGCCCGGCTCATGCCGATTTCTTTGCAGACCAGAGCGACATCCAGATTACTGTTATCCAGATTTTCCTGGATAATCTTATTCATTTTGAGTAAGAATGTTTCGTCCGCCTGACTGAACGTGCTTTCTTCCGGGGCAGGAATCAAGCCGGCATTCAGATACCTTTTCTTGGTATGTTCGCGGTTTTTCAACCGGTTGCGGATGAGTTCCATTAACATTTCTATTTCAAAAGGCTTGGTGAGATAGGCGTCTGCTCCGTTTTTGTAACCGCTCAGCTGGCTTTGTTTATCATCTCCTGCTGTCAGCAGGATGATAGGGATGTGGCTGATAGTAATATCCTCTTTGATGTTTTTACACAATTCATATCCGTTCATTCGCGGCATCATTACATCACTGACGATGATATCCGGAGTATGGCTCTTGATAAGTTGAAGGGCTTCTACACCGTCTGCGGCAATTACGATCCGCTTGAAATATTCTCCTAATGATTTTTTCAGGAAGTCCGTCAGGTCGGAATTGTCGTCCACTACCAGACTACTGTAAGGGGTCGTGTCGAAATTGTCCTCATCAGTAATCTGTTCATTGTCATTGTCGCCTATCAGTTCGTTCAGATATGCCTTAGGCTGGCAGATAATTTCTTCGGTCTTTTGCTTCAGTGGTAGTTCAAAGAAGAAAGTTGCACCTGCTTCCTGATTGTTGCGGGCACCGATAGAACCACCATGCAGCTCAACCAGAATCTTGGAATAAGATAATCCGATTCCCGTTCCGCTTTGTTCTCCTGTCCCTTGATAGAAACGGGTAAAGAGTTTCCGGGTGTCTACTTGCTGCAATCCGTTTCCCTGGTCGATTATGGAAATACGTATTCTGCTTTCTTCTGAAAGCAATTCGGAGGTAATTGTAATTTCCGTATTTTCAGGACTATGTTTGAGCGCGTTGATAAGCAAGTTGCTTAAAATAGTCTCGCACTTGTCCTTATCGAAACTGACAGTTTCAATCCGTGGGTCGAGCTCATAACGGATTCGCACATTCTTGGCTTCACCTTCACTGATAAAGTCTTGTGATACGTCCTCAATCCATTTATTGAGCGGATGAGGCTGTATCTGCATTTTACTTTCTCCGACTTCCATTTTACGCACATCAAGCACCATGTTAATCAGGTTCTTCATACGTTGTGACTGTCTGTAAATAGCTTTCAGCGGAAGGTATTGATGATCTTCGGAGGAGAGTGATTTCAATATTCTGCTAAGTGGAGCGTGTATCAGTGTCAACGGTGTACGAAGCTCGTGGCTGATATTGATAAGGAAGCGTACTTTTTCTTCATACACTTGTTGCTCGTGCTCTTTCATAGCCCATTTGAGCTTTTCCTCTTTGCGTTTCAAGGTTCTTCGGAAAGTCTCTATAATAACGGCGACAACGAAAACTGCGCAACTGAGGATGAACCACCATGTACGATACCAGGGAGGAAGAATCGTTAACTCCAGTACTTCTTGGTTAGGAATCCAACTACCGTCTTTGGCCGTACAGGAAGCCATGATTTTATAACTGCCCGGTGGCAGTGAGCGTATAGCCAGTTCAGGGTTGTAGGATTCGATTTGTTGGTCATTCAACCCTTCTATCTGGTATTTATATACTTTTTGGCGGAAAATGTCTTCCTCTTTCGACATGATTCGGATAGTAATATTGCTGTTCCAAGGAGCGGAGATACCTTTCGGATTGCCGTTTAACTTATCGTTGACGGATTCTCCGTTGATAATGACATTTGACAATTGGAGTTGTGGAAGTTCGGAGGTGGTCAGCGGGAGCTTGCTGTTGATATGAAGCAAGCCTTTTACACCGCCCATGTAGATATCTCCTGCATACTTAATAATTGAGGCTTGGAAAGATATTCGTTTAGAATAGCTCCATCCGACTCTCCGAATAGGACAAACTTCTTTTCTTTGATCAACCAGGCAAAGAGCATACTGTCGGCTCCTATCCATACTTTTCCCTTCTGGTCGCATACGAGCAGAGTAATTTCGCCGAACAGGGAAGTCGGTATCAGAGTCTTTGTCTTGGTTCCGGGATGATAATGTATCAATCCGTAATTGCTCCCCGATCCAGAAGTGCCCTTCTTCATCCCGTGAAACGGAGTTGATAACAGTATCTTTTCGGCAAGAGTACAATGCTTTCAACCGGTTTGTACGGTTATCCAGTTCGTAGATGTGTTTTGTATCATTTATATAAGTATAATCCTGATAATTGCCAATAGGTAAAAGGGTACCGATGATATCTTGCCCTTCCTGCTCGGTAGCAATATTGAAAGTCTGTTCTTTCAGATTGTATTTATAAACATGATCTCCCAGGAGTAATATGCTGTGAGGCGTGTTTTGTAGTAAATTCACGGCTTTTCCCCGGTTACAGAGACGGGTGTTCGTTTCATTATCTACAATGGTGAAGGGATGTTTTTCTCCTGTTGCCGGATTGAAAATGAATACTCCCTGCGAGAAAAGGGAAATTAATAATTTACCGGGAGTAAACGGACAGATAGAGGCTACTTTGTCTTCCCAAGTCGAAGGGTAATGGGCGAATTTCTCCGTAAACGGGTTAAAGCTGTTTATGCCTCCTCCGTCCGTACCTATCCAGATCCGGTTTTCGGATTCCTGAAAAAGGCTCAAAACGGTGGAGTTGCTTAATCCGCGGTCATTGCCGGGCAATACATCTTTATATGTTTTCATAGAAACTTCCCGGATGCTGATTAATCCGTTTCGGATGCTGCCTGCCCACATATTATTATTCCGATCGTTATAAAGACATAAGATCGAATTGGCAGGAAGTGAATAGTTATCTCTTCCGGGGATGTGTTCCAGTAAGGAAAATTGTCCCGTTTCCGGGTCAAGGATATTGATGCCTCCTCCGTCTGTTCCAATCCATATCTGCCCTTCCCGTTCGGCGAGGCTTAATACAACATTGTTGCTCAGAGAAGAATTGCGGGTGGTATAGGTGGCTAGCAGTTTTCCGTCGCGGGTCAGGCAATTCAAGCCTCCGTTGTAAGGTGCCACCCATATCCTTTTCTGTGAATCGATGAATATATTCATGATTTCTTTTCCGCAATCGAAAGGGGGAGGGTTATATTTTCCGGTTTTTAAGTCGAGTAGTAGTAAGCCCTGCCACCGGCTACAACAGAGCAGGGTATGTTCATCCCAAAGGGTCAGCAGGGTGACATTGTAATTCAACTCCCGCTCAAATGATTGCAAGAGGCGTAAGGAAGCATCCTGATAATTATAGAAAAAGATTTTATTTTTTGAACCGAACAAGACGCCGCCTTTTGTCAGGCAAACTGAATAAACGATAATGTTATTTCCCGACTCATTCGTTGGTATGAAGAAGTCATCACTCTGCCGTCGATAGCGCGCCACTCCTTTGTCCGTCAGAATCCAGATATTGTTTTGTTCGTCTTCTATCATCTGATAGATAAAATTATGTGGAATGGAATGAGGGTCATCGGCCTGATGAACATATTTTTGAGTTCATGCCCGTCGTATCGTCCCAGCCCGGAACGGGTTCCAATCCATACAAAGCCTTGTTCATCCGTCAGGATACAGCGCACGGTGGAAGGTAGTCCGTCTTTCAGGGAGATTTGTTTATAGTAATAATGTCCGGCTTGAAGGGGGAGAAGGCCGGTAAACTGTATGATAAATGCTACGCATAGTAGTACCAATATGTTTTTTCTCATGAAATCAGGTCAGTTTAACTGAAACAAAGATAATGTATTCGGATGAATATTACTTAAATCAGCTCTCTTATTTTTTAGTTTTTATCCCTATCTTTGCTCGAAAATATACGATTATGATTACCGAAGAACTACAAAAACTTTATCTGGCATATACGGGAGTTCCCGCCGAGAATATAACAGAATTACCTTCTTCCGGCTCCAATCGCCGTTATTTCCGGTTGGCGGGGGTGCAAACATTGATCGGAGTTTATGGAACCTGTATCGATGAGAATGAGGCTTTTCTTTATATGGCGGCCCATTTCCGCAGATGCGGTTTGCCTATTCCTGAGATTCACATCGTGTCGGAAGATAAAACCTATTATCTGCAAGAAGATTTAGGAGACACTTTGTTGTTTCATGCCATAGAGAAAGGACGTGCCACGAGTGTCTTTTCCGAAGATGAAAAAGAACTGCTTCGAAAGACGATTCGCCTGCTGCCCGCTATCCAGTTTGCCGGGGCGGACGGATTTGATTTCTCCCGTTGCTATCCCCAGCCGGAGTTTAACCAACGTTCTATCCTTTGGGACCTGAATTACTTTAAATACTGTTTTCTCAAGGCTACCGGCATGGAGTTTCAAGAGGATAAACTGGAAGATGATTTCCAGAAGATGAGCGATGTTCTGCTTCGTAGTTCTTCTGCCACTTTTATGTATCGTGACTTCCAAAGTCGTAATGTGATGATTAAAGACGGCGAACCATGGTTTATTGATTTTCAGGGCGGACGTAAGGGACCGTTCTATTATGACATTGCTTCTTTCCTGTGGCAGGCAAAAGCAAAATATCCTGATAGTCTCCGTCAGGAACTGCTGCAAGAATATATTGAAGCACTCCGCAAATACCAACCAATTGACGAACCTTATTTTTATAGCCAGCTTCGCCATTTTGTACTTTTCCGTACTTTGCAAGTGCTTGGAGCCTATGGCTTTCGTGGCTACTTCGAAAAGAAGCCCCATTTTATCCAGAGTGTTCCTTATGCTATCGGGAACCTGCGCGAACTGTTGAAAGAGGAATATCCGGAATATCCGTATCTCTGTAAAGTACTGCGTGAACTGACCGGGCTGAAACAATTTACGGACGATCTGAAAAAGCGCCAGCTCACAGTGAAAGTCATGAGTTTCGCCTATAAGAAAGGTATTCCCGATGATCCTACAGGCAACGGTGGAGGGTATGTCTTCGATTGCCGCGCCGTAAATAATCCCGGAAAATACGAACGTTATAAACCTTTCACCGGACTGGATGAACCGGTGATTACCTTCCTCGAAGAAGACGGAGAGATTCTTCGTTTTCTCGATCATGTTTATGCCTTGGTAGATGCTTCTGTGAAACGATATATGGAACGCGGATTCAGTAACTTATCTATATGTTTTGGCTGCACAGGAGGACAACATCGTTCTGTTTATTCCGCCCAGCATTTGGCGGAGCACCTTAATAAGAAATTCGGAGTAAAAGTAGAATTGGTGCATCGTGAACAGAATATAGAACGTACGTTTGAAGCAACTATATAGAAGACTAATGAAAGCTATGATATTTGCTGCCGGTTTGGGTAGCCGGCTGAAACCGTTGACCGACTCTATGCCGAAAGCCCTTGTTCCCATAGCCGGACGTCCGATGCTGGAGCATGTGATTTTGAAACTGAAAGCTTCCGGTTTTACCGAAATAGTGATTAATATCCATCATTTCGGTGAGCAGATTATTGATTTTCTGAAAGCTAACAATGATTTCGGACTTACCATACATATTTCCGACGAGCGTGAACAGTTGCTTGATACGGGAGGAGGAGTCAGGAAAGCCTGTACTTTCTTTGAACATTCCGATGAGCCTTTTTTAGTGCATAATGTCGATATTCTTTCGGATGTGGACCTAAAGGAATTATACGACTATCATTTACAAAACGGCAGTGTGGCTACTTTGTTGGCCAGTCGGCGTAAAACTTCACGTTATCTGCTTTTTGATACGGACAGGAGGCTTTGCGGCTGGATTAATAAAGACACGGGACAAGTGAAGCCGGAAGGCTTTCGACCGGATGAATCACGTTATCAGGAATATGCATTCAGTGGTATTCATGTTCTTTCACCTGCTATTTTCCGCTTGTTGGATGTTCCTTGTTGGGAAGGCAAATTCTCTATTATGGATTTTTATCTTGCTACCTGCCGGCAGGTGGAGTTTTCCGGTTATCTGGTAGAAGATTTGCGACTCATTGATATCGGTAAGCCTGAAACACTGGCTAAGGCCGAAGGCTTTTGTACCGGAACACTACATAGCGATGCCTAACGGGGCCAAACAGCTCTGTTTTTAGCATGAAACAAAAGATTTGCGTAAATTTACCCGGTTGAACAAACTATATTGTAAACTACGCAAATCTTGCTGTATGGAAAATAGATATCATCAGACTTTGGTAAATGAGATAACGGATAAATTGTTACATAATATTTTTTTATGATTTATCTGTAGGATTGGAATTATACGATAGAGCTGGTCTCATGATAGATATTAACCATTCTCGGTTGAAATTAATGGGAGGCAAAGAAAAAAAGATTTTATAGGACGTAATTTGTTCAATCATACGGCTTTTCTTGATGAAATAAAGCAGCAAAGTAAAAAAGGAGAAAGCCGTCCTCCTCTTTCATCTGAAAAGTAGACCAGACCACTATTTTCTTATTTCTTTTTTTGATTCAAAAAATGTTCAAAGATGTCTATTGTATTATTATTAATCGATGAAATGGGTGGTTTTAGACAAATTTGGAAAAAACATAGCTGTTTTTAAACACTTCACTTTAAACTACGTCTTTATATTTGCAATGAATTTCAACGAAAGGGAATTCAGAAAAAACTTTTTAATCTTTAATTTAATAACTTATAAAAATGACTTCTATGAAGAACCTATTGAAAGTTTTTCTAATGTGTTTCATTACGTTATTTGCTTTTTGCAGGGCAAATGCTGGGACAACAAAAGACCATTACAGGTAGGGTAGTGGATGCTCTTAATGAGGGTATGCCTGGTGTTAATGTACAAGTAAAAGGTACTACCTCAGGAACAATAACTAATATTGATGGCGATTTTTCAATTTCCGTACCTAATACAAAGTCTGTATTAGTATTTACTTTTATTGGATATGTGAAGCAGGAAGTTGCTGTGGGAAACCAAACAAAACTGAACATTCAAATGAAAGATGATACACAGAGTTTGGATGAAGTCGTGGTAGTTGCTTATGGAACAGCTCGTAAAGGTGATTTGACAGGAGCACTGACGACGATGAGACCAGATGCGAATGAAGCTGCAAAAGCCGTTTCCATAGATAATCTGTTGGAAGGAAAAGTTGCCGGTCTAGTCGTGAGCACGGCTTCTTCCAATCCGGGAGCTGCTTCGTCCATTACGATTCGTGGAGCTAGTTCGTTGCGAGGTGATAATCAGCCTCTTTATGTCATTGATAATATTCCGCAAGCTTCAACTGGAGAATTTTCTTCTTCGGGTATTAGCGGAGACTTTCAGATTGCTCAAGATCCGCTGTCATCATTGAACCCTGCCGATATAGAGGATATTACGATATTGAAAGACGCATCCTCTACAGCTATTTACGGTTCTCGTGGTGCCAATGGTGTCATATTGATAACTACTAAAAAAGGTAAGGAGGGCAAAGCTAAAGTGAATGCTTCGGCTACTTTTACTATTGCTAATGCAAGCAGGTTGTTAGAGATGATGAATTTAGAGGAATATGCTGCTTATCATAATTCAAGAATTACGGATGGCAAAGTGCCTTTCCATATTGTTGGAGATGAGGTGAGATATGTATTTAATGGAGCTTACGATAAATATGATCCTGCTGATCCTGAAACTTATAATGTAGTAAATTATCGTAACTGGCAGAAAGAAATCTATACTTCTGCTTTTTTCTCAGAACTACTCTTTATCAGTAAATGGTGGTGCAGGTAAGACAACTTATTATATTTCCGCTAATTTTAAAGATATTAATGGTACTGTGAAGCAGACCGGTTTGAAGCAAGGAGACTTGCGTGCAAATTTGAGTGCGCAGCTTTCCAAATCTGTAGATTTAAACATGGCGTTAAGCGGATCCTTGCGACAGAATAATATGATGGCAGGTGGTAATACTCTTGGCGGTGCTACTGGTGCTATTTCACGTACTGCTCTTGATTATGCTCCTTTCGAATTGCCGGAGAATGACCCGTCTTTTACAAATGAAAATAAAACGAATGTGTTCAGCTGGCTGAATGATTATGTGGACTTGACAGATGACAAAACTTTTAAAGCTAGTTTGAATCTGAATTGGAAAATAAATAAGTTTTTCACTTATAGTCTTCGTGCAGGTGGTAATATCAATACGAATGATCGCAAACGATGGTATGGAATGCAATTGTATCAAGGAATGAATAATCAGGGTTATCTGGCAACCTCTAATCTTTCAAAAAGTAATTATTCAGTAGAAAATATAGTGAACTATAATACGAAACTTGGTAGTGTAGGTACATTGGCTGCAACAGTCGGTATGACTTATGATGATTATAATTTTCTAAATAAAAATGTGATTGGAAAGAACTTTACGATGTTTGAGTTTCGTGAGAATGGAATGCATATGGCAGGTGATGTAATTACGTCGCAGCCTATACAAAAAGATTATCAGTTACTTTCTTATTTGGGACGAGTTAATGTTAGTTTGCTTGATAAATATTTGATTACAGCTTCTTTGCGTGCCGATGGTTCCAGTAAGTTTGCGAAAAATAATCGTTGGGGATATTTCCCTTCTGCATCCATAGCTTGGCGTATGGAACAAGAAGAATTTTTGAAAGATGTTTCATGGCTGAATCAATTGAAGTTGCGTTTCAGCTATGGTGCAACCGGAAATCAAAGTATTGATCCTTATACTACTTTTTCGATGTATGGACAAGGATCTGGTGAAATCTCATATGCGGATGGAACAGGAAATAAAACGACTGCAATGGTGGTGACCAACTTGTCAAACAGTAGTTTGAAATGGGAAAAAACATCTTCATGGAATGTCGGATTGGACTTTGGTTTGTTTAATTCCCGTTTGAGTGGTACCTTGGATATCTATCAGAAGAAAACAACAGATTTGCTTATTTCAAGGAATTTGCCGGGATCAGCTGGATTTAGTTCTACTTATTACAATCAAGGTTCATTGAATAATAAAGGTGTTGAATTTTCTTTGAATGCACAAATCATTGACAGTTCATCTTGGAAATGGTCTGTAAGTGGTAATATCGGTGTCAATAGGAATGAAATTTCAGATTTAGGTTTGTTGCCTGCTGATTTTGGATGCTTGGGTGAGAGAGTTGGGTATTATGGTAATAGTTTAGGGGATCATTTTGGTGTAGGGCATATTTTCTTGGCAGGTGAAGCTCCGGGATTATTTTATGGTTATGTGACTCAAGGGATTGTCCAAAAGGAAGATATAACAGAAAATGGAATTAAGTACATTAAACAAGATGGAAGTGTGGGATATTACCAAACGGTGAATAAAACGACTCCGGTAGCCGGTGACGTGAAGTATGTGGATAGAAATGGAGATGGTGTAGTGGATGACAATGATCGCGATATTATTGGTAACCCGAATCCTGATTTTACTTATGGTTTTCAGACTAAAGTATCTTGGAAATCCTTGTCGTTGTCTGCATCCTTTAATGGGGTACAGGGTAGGGATATTTTAAATGTAGGTAATCGTTACAATAACACTCCGGGAACTAAATCGAATAATGTGACGCGTAAAGCGTTCCAAAATATGTGGACGGATGAGAATCCAAGTAATTTATATCCGAAATCAACATTTGTCGTACAAAATATGGTGATGGATCGTTATGTGGAAGATGGCAGTTATTTGCGTTGTTCTGATATTACACTGAGTTATGTACTTCCTGCCAAATGGACGAATAAGATTGGTATAAAGAATACATCTGTTTATGCTTCTGTAAAAAATGCGTTTGTGATAACAGATTATAGTGGTTATGATCCTGAAGTAAATAGTTTTGCTTTTGACGGTTTACGTCCGGGCGTTGATATGAACTCATATCCGACTCCTCGTTCATTTGTTTTTGGCTTAAATTTAACATTCTAATTTCTAAAATCACGAAGACATGAAAAGAATTAAATATTATATTTTATTATTGGCGTCAGTTGGCTGTTTCTCAGCCTGTACCTCTTGGTTGGATGAAGATCCGGTCTATTCTCAGAATAATGCAGTTGTTTTTTCATCAAGGAGTAATGCCGAATTGGCTCTGCTGGGATGTTATGGATATATGACGACAACAGGGGCGTATGGACAAATGTGGCAGGAACTGCCTATCATAGCTTCCGGATTTGCTTTCGGACAGCGTACTGCTTCTACGGCAATTTCATTGGAGGCTGTACCTAGTGATGACTTGATTCCTATAGCCTGGAATGGGATGTATAAAGTGGTGACTGAAGTAAATGCTTTTTTGGAAAGTTTGGACAAAAGCAGTTTGAGCGATACAGATAAGGTACAAATGGGAGGGAGGCTAAATTCTTGAGAGGATTAGCTTATTATAATTTGGTTTCTTTGTTTGGTGATGTGCCATTAAAAACGGCTGCCTCTTCATCGGATGGTATTTCTGTACCTCGTTCCCCTCAAGCTGAGGTTCTGGCTTTGGTAGTTCAGGATATGAAAGATGCTATGGCTATTGATAGTAAGATTGTAGATGGGCGTGCGAATTCATGGGCTGCAAAAGCTTTTTTAGGTAAGGTTTATTATAAAATGGCGTGTCTGGGTATTGACGAAACTGCAAATTGGACGAATGCCAAGAATATGTTTGACGATGTTTATGAAGCTCATATTTTCGATCTTGAACCTAAATTCGGAGATTTGTTTGGTGATTATGTGACCGGATCAAAGGAGGCTATTTTTCAGTTGAATTTTACAACTTCTTCTACCGTTTGCTTTAATCGTGCAAGTAATCGTTTTGCTCCTCCGCAGGCTACTACGGGAATTTCTTGGGGAACTTATAAAGCGTCTAAAGCTGCTTATGATTTACATGAAGGTACTTATCCGGGAGATCCTCGAATTAATGAGACATTTTTGACTCGCTGGAGAAACCGTAGCGGTAACAACCAGGCTAATCCAAAGCCGACTGTGGGAGATGTACTTTCACCTAATGACTCTACTTACTTGTATCCTTATTTTGCATATGTAAATGGTGATATGGACGAGTATGTGATGAAGAATGGTGTTGCTACCAAAGAAAAAAAAGAAATATGTAGGAAAGTTGCCTTATAAAGCATTCATTGATCCCAAGAACCCTACTATTGAGACTATTGAAAATTATGCTTCAACGCATGGCGTTACATTGGAAAATGTAGCTATCACCAAATGTTTAAAAGAAGTTTTTGTAAAAACCGGATCTCAAAATGCTTGGCCATGTTTTCAGAAGTTATATGATCAGAATCAGGTAGGTACAGCGAGTCATAAAAACTTAATGGTTTACCGTTATGCTGAAATGTTATTGTTGATGGCAGATGTGTACAATGAATTGGGGGACACTCCTAAAGCCATATCATTAGCAAAAGAAGTTCTAAATCGTGCACGTAATTCGGGTATGAAAGTTTCTGCTCAGCCGGCTGACTGGCCGACATCCTTGAATCAGGAAGAAGTAAGACAGAAATTGTTTTTTGAGCGTATCATAGAACTTTGCGGTGAGCCCGGAATGTATGAAATGCCTCGTATTCGTGGGACAAAGTATTTTAAGATGGCTTTGGAGTTACATAATAATCATGAAATAACGATAGCATCTGACGCATTGTATCCTGCTAGTTCTAATGCTTGGTTAGATCGTATTTATAATGGTACAAGAGGATTGACGGATGAATTTTTGAAAAAGAATTTGTTATTGCCAATTCCTAGTAGCGAGATTGACGCCAATCCGGCCCTTACTACTTCAGACAATAATTTTGGCTATACGAATTAAGTAGAAGCTTAAACCCCTTAAATGACCTGATAAATTTCCGGATGCGGGGATATTTGTCCTGGCATCCGGAATTTAGGTTATAATCAGTCCTTTTGAACATTTATGGAAATAAAATGGCGATAAATGGAAGTCGATTATTAATCAAAAAGCTTATTTTTGCCGATGATGAATTCTTCGTTTACTTAATTTATTATATATGAAAAATCTACAATCCGGACTATTTTACTCTTTGACTGGCGTTACCGCCGTAACTTCCCTTGTTTCTTGTTCAATCAAACAAAAGCCTGCGGAGCAGAAACCACTGAATATCGTCTACATAATGACAGACGATCACACAGCACAAATGATGAGCTGTTACGACACACGCTACATGGAAACACCGAATCTTGACCGCATTGCTGCCGACGGTGTACGTTTTACCCAAAGCTTTGTTGCCAATTCTTTAAGTGGTCCCAGTCGCGCCTGTATGATAACAGGAAAGCATAGTTGCGCCAATAAATTCTATGATAATACCACTTGCGTATTTGACAGTTCGCAACAGACTTTCCCGAAGCTGTTGCAGAGAATCGGCTATCAGACAGCATTGGTGGGTAAATGGCATCTTGAAAGCCTGCCCTCCGGCTTTGATTACTGGCAGATAGTCCCCGGACAAGGTGACTACTACAATCCGGATTTCATTACGCAAAATAATGACACTATTCAAAAACATGGGTATCTTACGAACCTTATTACTGATGATGCTATCGACTGGATAGAGAATAAACGCAACCCGGAGAAACCTTTCTGTCTTTTGATACATCACAAGGCAATTCACCGTAACTGGCTGGCAGATACTTGTAATTTGGCTTTGTATGAAGATAAAACCTTCCCGTTACCGGATAACTTCTTTGATGATTATGAAGGTCGTCCCGCTGCCGCTGCACAAGAAATGAGCATTGTAAAGGATATGGACATGATTTATGACCTCAAAATGCTCCGTCCTGATAAAAAATCCCGTTTGAAATCCTTGTATGAGAAATATATCGGTCGTATGGATGAAGCGCAACGTGCCGCATGGGACAGATTTTACACTCCGATTATAGATGATTTCTATAAACAGAATCTTCAGGGTAAGGAACTTGCCAATTGGAAATTCCAGCGTTATATGCGTGATTACATGAAGACTGTAAAATCACTGGATGACAATGTTGGTCGCGTACTCGATTACTTGAAAGAGAAAGGTTTACTGGATAACACACTTGTAGTCTACACTTCTGATCAGGGATTCTACATGGGCGAACACGGCTGGTTCGACAAGCGTTTCATGTATGAAGAATCTATGCGCACACCACTTATCATGCGTCTGCCGAAAGGTTTCGACCGCAGGGGAGATATCACCGAAATGGTACAGAACATCGACTATGCACCTACTTTCCTTGAACTGGCGGGAGCAGAGATACCTTCCGATATTCAAGGTGTATCTCTTGTGCCTTTGTTGAAAGGTGAACATCCGAAAGACTGGCGGAAAGCTCTTTACTATCATTTCTATGAATATCCTGCTGAACACATGGTGAAACGTCATTACGGTGTACGCACAGACCGCTATAAACTGATTCATTTCTATAATGATATCAACTGGTGGGAACTATATGACCTGCAAGCTGATCCGTCGGAAATGCACAATCTCTACGGACAACCAGAATACGAACCGGTGGTGAAGGAGTTGAAAGAAGAAATGCTGAAACTTCAGGAGCAATACAATGATCCTGTCCGTTTCTCACCGGAACGTGACAAGGAATAAATCCAATGTACATACACCATGAAAAAATACATCTTAATCATTCTCATACTGCTTTCGCCACTGACAGCGTTTTTGCAGGCTGATAACTTAACATCCCCTTTAATTTCAATAGTACCACGCCCGGCACAAATTACGCCGGGTAGTGGTAGCTTTATCTTTTCTGCAAAAACTACATTTGCAGTAGAAAATCAGGAACAGGCCACAATTGCTCACAACTTTATCGATTTGTTTGTCCATGCTGCCGGGATAACCCCCATGTTAAATGTCGGGAGCAAGGAGGGGCAAGTCCTTTTCGTGACGGATTCTTCTTTAAAAACTGAAGCGTATCTGTTAAAGGTTACACCGGAACAGATACTTATTAAAGCTTCGGATACAAAGGGCTTTTTTTATGCATTACAATCTATCCGCCAACTTCTGCCTGCTGCCATAGAATCGGAACAACCGGTACAGAATGTCGCTTGGAGAGTTCCCGCAATGACAATTCAGGATGAACCCCGTTTTGGTTTCCGCGGATTACTGTTGGATCCGGTACGTTGCTTTATTCCTAAAGAGAATGTACTGCGAATCATCGACTGTATGGCGATGCTGAAAATAAACAAACTTCATTTTCATCTGACGGACGATAACGGTTGGCGGATTGAAATCAAGAAATATCCTCGTTTGACGGAAGTCGGTGCATGGAGGGTAGACCGTACGGATGTGCCTTTCCACTCACGCCGTAACCCGAAACGGGGAGAACCAACGCCGATAGGCGGTTTCTACACACAGGAAGATATCAGGGAAATAGTGGCTTATGCCGCTGACAGGCAGATTGAAGTTATTCCCGAGATAGATGTACCGGCACATAGTAATGCGGCGCTTGCTGCATATCCTCAACTTGCCTGTCCGGTCGTGAAAGACTTTATCGGTGTACTTCCCGGATTGGGAGGACGGAACTCAGAGATTATTTATTGTGCGGGAAACGATAGTGTATTTACCTTTCTGCAAGATATTTTCGATGAAATTCTGACACTTTTCCCTTCCCGCTATATTCATGTTGGGGGAGATGAGGCACGAAAGACGAACTGGGAAAAATGCCCGCTTTGTCAGAAGCGGATGAAAAAGCAGCATTTGACTAATGAAGAAGATTTACAGGGCTACTTTATGAAGCGTATCAGTGATTATCTGCGTAAAAAAGGACGTGAAGTGATTGGTTGGGACGAGTTGACAAACAGTTCTTTTCTTCCCGAAGAGTCTATTATACTTGGTTGGCAGGGAATGGGAACGGCTGCCCTGAAAGCTGCCGAAAAGGGACATCGATTTATTATGACTCCGGCACGCATCATGTATCTGATCCGTTATCAGGGACCTCAATGGTTTGAACCGGTAACATATTTCGGAAACAATACACTGAAAGATGTTTTTGACTACGAGCCTGTGCAGAAGGATTGGAAACCGGAATATGAATCTTTATTAATGGGCATACAAGCTTGTATGTGGACAGAATTTTGTAATAAGCCGGAAGACGTGGATTATCTCTTGTTTCCTCGTCTGGCTGCTCTGGCAGAAGTAGCATGGACGCCCACGGGCACAAAAGATTGGTCCGGTTTCTTGAAACGGATGGATGTATATAATGCACATTTGGCGGAAAAAGGGATTGTTTATGCCCGTTCGATGTATAATATCCAGCAAACGGTGACACCGGTGAACGGACATCTGGAGGTGAATCTGGAATGTCTCCGTCCGGATGTGGAAATTCGCTATACGCTGAATGGCAGTAACCCGGCGATGTCCTCACATCGTTATGACGGACCTATCCGTGTGACAAAAACGCAAATGGTGAAAGCCGCCACCTTTATGGACGGCAAGCAAATGGGAGAAATCCTGGACTTGCAGCTTACATGGAACAAAGCCACGGCAAAACCATTGCTTGGTAATAAGAAAAATGAAATGTTATTAGTCAACGGATTGCGGGGAGGCCTGAAATATACTGATTTCGAATGGTGTAACTGGAGCCGGAATGATTCAATTTCTTTCACCATAGATTTGCTTGGTAAGGAAAAATTGAATAAATTTGCCATTGGTTGCATTACGAATTATGGAATGGGAGTGCATAAACCGAAAATGATCCGTGTGGAAGTTTCCGATGATAACCGGACATACTGTGCCATAGGGGAGTTGAACTTTTCTTTGGAAGAAATTTATAAGGAAGGAACTTTTAGAAATGATTACTCGCTGGATATGGGTGGCGTATCTGCCCGTTATGTACGTGTGACGGCGAAAGGAGCAGGGATATGCCCTAAAGATCATGTCCGTCCCGATCAGGAAGCAAGAATCTATTTTGATGAAGTAATGATAGAATAAGAGTCTAGTCGTTAAAAATAATAATTATGAACATTAGCTTAAAGAAACGAACCTTTTTAATCTTATTGGCAGGACTGACTGCTACCTTCGCTTCGGCGCAGGAACAACCGTTGCCCGAATGGCAGAGCCAGTATGCGGTAGGACTGAATAAACTCGCTCCTCATACCTATGTATGGCCTTACGCCAATGCTTCCGATATTGAAAAACCGGGCGGATACGAACAGTCTCCTTTTTATATGACCCTGAACGGAAAATGGAAATTCCATTGGGTGAAGAATCCCGATAACCGTCCGAAGGACTTTTATCAGCCTTCTTATTATACCGGAGGTTGGGCGGACATCAATGTTCCCGGCAATTGGGAACGTCAAGGGTATGGTACAGCTATCTACGTCAACGAAACGTATGAGTTTGACGACAAAATGTTCAACTTTAAGAAGAATCCGCCGTTGGTCCCTTATGCAGAAAATGAAGTCGGCTCATACCGCCGCACATTTAAAGTGCCTGCCGACTGGAAAGGACGTCGGGTAGTACTTTGCTGTGAAGGTGTTATCTCTTTCTATTACGTATGGGTGAACGGGAAACTGCTCGGATATAACCAAGGCTCGAAAACGAATGCCGAATGGGATATCACGGATGTCTTGAACGATGGAGAGAATGTAGTGGCTTTGGAGGTATACCGTTGGAGTGCGGGTGCTTATCTCCAATGCCAGGATATGTGGCGTTTGAGTGGTATCGAACGTGATGTTTACTTGTACAGTACTCCCAAACAGTACATTGCCGACTATAAATTGAATGCTTCTTTGGATAAAGATAGATACAAAGACGGTATCTTCGGACTGGAAGTAACTGTGGAAGGACCTTCTTCTACTACCGGTTCTATTGCGTATACATTGAAAGATGATTCGGGTAAAGCTGTCTTGCAGGACGCTATTCAAATTAAATCCCGCGGATTAAGTAATTTCATAGCATTTGATGAAAAGAAGATTCCGAATGTGAAAGCCTGGGATGCGGAACATCCCCACCTTTATACACTCGTGCTCGAACTGAAAGACGACCAAGGTAAAGTCACTGAACTGACCGGATGTGAAGTTGGTTTCCGTACCTCGGAAATCAAGGATGGACGTTTCTGTATCAACGGCGTTCCGGTATTGGTAAAGGGAACCAACCGCCACGAACATTCGCAACTCGGACGTACGGTAAGTAAGGAACTAATGGAACTGGATATCAAACTGATGAAACAACATAACATCAACCTTGTTCGGAACTCACATTATCCTACCCATCCTTACTGGTATCAGCTTTGTGACCGTTACGGATTGTATATGATTGATGAAGCCAATATTGAATCTCACGGTATGGGCTACGGTCCCGCCTCCCTTGCCAAAGACAGTACTTGGCTGACAGCCCACATGGACCGTACACACCGGATGTACGAACGTTCCAAGAATCATCCGGCCATAGTTATCTGGTCGTTAGGAAATGAAGCTGGCAACGGTATTAACTTCGAACGTACTTATGATTGGCTGAAATCTGTAGAAAAGACCCGCCCCGTGCAGTATGAACGTGCCGAACTGAATTATAATACGGATATTTACTGCCGTATGTACCGTAGCGTAGACGAAATAAAAGCGTATGTAGCGAAGAAAGACATTTACCGTCCTTTCATCCTTTGTGAATACCTGCATGCAATGGGTAACAGTTGCGGCGGCCTGAAGGAATATTGGGATGTCTTCGAAAGCGAGCCTATGGCACAAGGCGGTAACGTATGGGACTGGGTAGACCAATCTTTCCGCGAAATAGACAAGAGCGGGAAATGGTACTGGACTTACGGTGGTGATTATGGTCCGCAAGGAATTCCCAGTTTCGGTAATTTCTGTTGTAACGGCTTGGTCGGTGCCGACCGTGAACCACATCCGCATCTGCTCGAAGTGAAGAAAGTGTATCAGAATATAAAGACCACTTTACTTGACCGGAAGAACATGAAACTTCGTATCAAGAACTGGTACGATTTCTCTAATCTGAATGAATATATATTCCATTGGAATGTAACAACCGATAGTGGAGAGAAACTGGCAGAAGGGACTAAAGTGCTGGATTGCGAACCGCACGCTACCATAGATATACAGTTGGGTAATGTGATTCTTTCGAAAAAGGACCGTGAGGCTTATCTGAACGTTAGCTGGACCCGCAAAGAGGATTCCCCGATGATAGATAAAGACTGGGAAGTGGCTTATGACCAGTTTGTACTTTCCGGCAATAAGAATTCTACGGCTCATCGTCCGCAAAAAGCAGGTGAAACAACATTTACCGTTGATAAAAAAACAGGAGCTCTGACTTCGTTGAGTCTGAACGGCAAAGAGCTGTTATCTACTCCATTGACATTAAGTCTTTTTCGTCCGGCTACGGATAATGATAACCGTGATAGAAACGGAGCACGTCTGTGGCGTAAAGCAGGACTGGATAATATTACCCAGAAAGTCCTATCACTGAAAGAAGGCAAATCCTCAACAACTGCCCGTGTTGAAATACTCAACGCGAAAGGACAGAAAGTTGGTACGGCTGACTTCATCTATGCACTGGATAAGAATGGCGCATTGAAAGTGAGCACTACTTTCGAACCGGATACAGCACTTGTGAAATCAATAGCTCGCTTGGGGGTAACGTTCCGCGTGGCTGATATGTATGACCAAGTTTCCTATTTGGGACGTGGTGACAATGAAACGTATGCCGACCGTAACCAATCCGGTAGAATCGGACTGTATCAGACAACCCCCGAACGTATGTTCCACTATTATGTCACTCCGCAATCCACGGGTAATCGTACTGATGTACGATGGGCGAAGTTTACGGATCACTCCGGTGCAGGTATCTTTGTCGAGTCAAACCGTACTTTCCAGTTTAGTATCATTCCTTTCTCGGATGTGTTATTAGAGAAAGCCCGTCATATCAATGACCTGAAACGTGATGGAATGTTGACCGTGCACTTGGATGCAGAGCAGGCTGGTGTAGGAACAGCTACTTGTGGTCCCGGTGTATTGCCGCAATATTTGGTTCCGTTGAAGAAACAGCACTTTGAATTTACCCTTTATCCGGTAAAATAAGTGTTGAACCAATAGGTTATTAGATTATATATAATAGGTGTGGATTTTACTGGCTTTTCTGAATATTGTCAGAAATGTTCTATGAAAGTAGTGAAATTCACACCTTTACGTTATCTTTGCACTATCAGTATTAATTAAATTTTATATCATGAACAAACTACTGACCGCAGTATTATTATCCTCTGTCATAACATTGAGTGTTCAGGCACAAAAGGCAGAAGAATATTATGTGAAGCACGTTGAATTTCCCCCGAACGCGACTCTTGAACAGAAAGTAGATATGGCGGCGCGCCTGATACCTACTCCCCAACAGTTATCCTGGCAACAAATGGAACTGACCGCTTTTCTCCATTTCGGTATCAACACTTTTACCGGACGCGAATGGGGAGACGGAAAAGAAGATCCTGCACTTTTCAACCCTTCGGAACTGGATGCCGAACAATGGGTGCGCAGCCTTAAAGATGCCGGATTTAAAATGGTGCTTCTGACGGCGAAACACCACGATGGATTCTGCCTTTGGCCTACGACCACCACCAAACATTCCGTAGCCTCTTCTCCTTGGAAGAACGGACAAGGAGACGTTGTGAAAGAACTCCGGAAAGCCTGCGATAAGTATGGAATGAAGTTCGGAGTCTATCTCTCTCCGTGGGACAGAAACGCGGAATGTTATGGAGATTCTCCCCGATATAATGAGTTTTTATCCGCCAGTTGACGGAACTGCTGACCAATTACGGTGAAGTGCACGAAGTCTGGTTCGACGGTGCGAATGGAGAAGGACCGAACGGAAAGAAACAAGTATATGACTGGGACGCTTTCTATAAAACGATTCAACGCCTGCAACCCAAAGCTGTTATGGCAATTATGGGCGATGATGTGCGTTGGGTAGGAAATGAGAAAGGACTGGGACGTGAAACAGAATGGAATGCCACTGTGCTCACTCCGGGAATTTATGCCCGTTCGGCGGAAAACAACAAGCGCCTGGGTGTCTTTAGTAAAGCGGCGGACTTAGGAAGCCGTAAGATGTTGGAGAAGGCCACGGAACTGTTCTGGTATCCGTCGGAAGTGGATGTGTCTATCCGTCCGGGGTGGTTCTATCATGAGGCGGAAGATAGCAAAGTAAAGTCTTTGAAACATCTGTCGGATATCTATTTCCGGTCGGTAGGCTATAATTCCGTGCTCTTGTTGAATATTCCTCCCGATCGTAAAGGCTTGATAAGTGAGGCGGATGTGAATCGTCTGAAAGAATTTGCAGCTTACCGCCAACAGATATTTGCTGACAACCGGGTGAAAAAAGGAAGAAACTACTGGAATGCCACTTCGGGTAGTGAAGCTGTTTATTCCTTGAAGCCGAAGTCGGAAATCAATGTTGTAATGCTTCAGGAAGATATAACGAAAGGGCAGAGGGTAGAGGCTTTTTACCGTTGAGGCTCTGACGGATAACGGTTGGAAAGAAGTTGGTAAAGGCACGACAATCGGATATAAGCGTATGCTGCGTTTTTCGGCGGTAAAAGCCGGCAGGCTGCGGGTGAAGATTGATGAATGTCGTCTGACTGCTCACATTAATCAAGTGGCTGCTTATTATGCGCCTCCTTTGCAGGCAACCGTTCAGGGTGAAGATTGGAACAACCTGCCCCGTACCGGTTGGAAACAGGTCGCTGCTTCGCCGTTGACGATTGACTTGGGCAAGTCGGTGACATTGACCAGTTTTACCTATGCTCCATTGAAAGCGGAAGCGAAACCTACAATGGCTTTCCGTTATAAATTCTTTGTGAGTGCGGACGGCAAGAACTGGAAGGAAGTTCCTACCAACGGTGAGTTCAGTAATATTATGCATAACCCGTTGCCGCAGACCGTTGCTTTCGGTCAGAAAGTGCAGGCACGCTATATTAAGTTGGAGGCTACTACGCCTACCGCAACAACCGCAAAAGTGGAAATGAATGAAATAGGAGTGAAGATAACCCCCTGACGGAGTTGTCATCATTGAAAGATATGCTTAGAGAGTAGCAGTGAGGACTGGCGGTCTTGATTTCTCGTGAATCAGACGCCAGTCTTTTTTTTATTAAACCAAATGAACCTTTTACTGTTATTAATTAAAAAAGACAGAAGTTATGCTAGTAGTAGATTTAGGAAAGTGGATGAACAAAATCCTGATAGATTGGGGAATAGACCCGAAGGTAGCTGATCGTTTTGATGAAACTATTATTGCTTTGCTGATGATAGCGATTGCTATCGGTCTGAATTATCTGTGTCAGGCGATTCTTATAGGAGGAATGAAGCAATACACCCGTCGGAAACCACATCTTTGGAACACGTTGTTGATGAAGCGTAAGGTGTTTCATAATCTGATTCATACGATCCCGGCTTTTCTGGTTTATGCTTTGCTGCCAATGGCTTTTGTTCGTGGCAAGGATTTATTGCTTATTTCCCAGAAAGCTTGTGCCGTTTACATCATCTTTTCTTTGTTGTTGGCAGTTAATGGGATTTTGCTGATGATAATGGACATTTACGATGGAAAGGAGTCGATGAAGAACCGCCCGATGAAGGGATTCATTCAGGTGTTGCAGGTACTTTTGTTCTTTGTCGGAGGAATTGTAATTATTGCTATTATCGTGAATAAGTCTCCGGCCAGCCTGTTTGCCGGATTAGGTGCTTCGGCAGCTATTCTGATGTTGGTGTTCAAGGATTCCATATTGGGTTTTGTAGCAGGCATTCAGCTGTCTGCCAATGATATGGTTCGTCCCGGAGACTGGATTACGCTTCCTTCCGGCGCAGCTAATGGTACGGTGCAGGAGATTACGTTGAATACAGTCAAAATTCAGAACTTCGATAATACGATCTCTACCGTTCCGCCTTATACTCTGGTCAGCAGCCCCTTTCAGAACTGGCGGGGAATGGTGCAATCGGGAGGACGAAGGGTGATGAAGAATATAACCCTGGACTTGACTACCCTCCAATTCTACGCCGGAAATGCTCGACCGTTATCGGAAGGAAATCCCTTTGATGGCGGATTATCAGCCTGAAGAAGGTGTAGTACCTACCAATTCCCAGGTTTACCGTGTGTATATTGAGCGGTATTTGTGTAGTTTGCCTGTGGTGAATCAAGATTTGGACTTAATTATCAGTCAGAAGGAAGCCACGATGTATGGTGTGCCTATTCAGGTATATTTCTTTTCCCGCAATAAGGTCTGGAAAGAATATGAACGTATCCAGTCAGATATCTTCGACCATTTACTGGCAATGGTTCCTAAGTTCGATTTGAAGGTTTATCAGTATTCGGATTGAATGATTATATTCTCAAAGTATTCTCACCATGATGAGATTTTTTTCTCATCATGGTGAGAATTTTTTCTCATTACGATGAGAATTTTTTCTCGCTATGGTGAGAATAATCCCTTGTCTGAGGTATGCTGGGATGAGGTTTATGGTCTTAATTAATAAAGAATCAGATTAAAATCGACATAGATTGGCAGATGATCGCTAATACCCCCCTGATATTTCATTCCTTTATAGGTGCGGAAAGGTTCCTTATCGCCATATTTCTTATCTTCGGTCAATAGAAAAGGGAGGTTGGAAACGGTTGCTTTGTTTTCGCTTGTGGAAAAACTGTTTGCTGGGTTAAGTAGAGAACCGGATACAATTAGGTGATCGAGTAATCCCCATTCTCCCCGATATTTGTATGAACCGAAATTTTTGGATTGGGCTTTTCGGGCAAGTAAATGGTAAAGCTTTAAAGGAGAAGGAGCAGTTGGCGGAGGAGATTCTGCTTCCAGTATTTTCTGAATAGATTTATTGGTCGGATAGTCATTGAAATCTCCCATAATGATAATTTGTGGATGAAGCCGTATGTTGAGAATACTGTCAGCCTCTGTGTACAGTATTCGGGCTGCATGAAGGCGGTACGGTTCGGATTCTTTTGCTCCGCCGGAACGACTTGGCAAGTGGCAGACAAATACGTCCAGTGTGTCTCCGGTCAGTAGCAAACCACTGACGTGCAACAAATCTCTCGTGGGGCGAAACTGTTTCAGGGGCGGAATAGAGACAGAACGGAAAGACAAGAGCTTGAATAAATCCCGTTGATAGAGCAATGCTACGTCAATGCCTCTTAAATCGGGAGAGTCGGTCATGACATAGCGGTAATTCAATTCCTTTAAAGGAGAACGGCGGGTGAGGTCGCGAAGTACCGTATCATTTTCTACCTCACATAACCCGACTAATGCCGGAGGTTCCCATTCGCCGACGGCAGTAATGACACGCGCCATATCAGTCAGCTTTTTCTTGTATCTGGTGTAATTCCAATGACGGAGGGCATCGGGCAGAAACTCACGGTCGTTTTTCAACGAATCATGATGTATGTCGAATAGGTTTTCTACATTCCAACTTACAACTCTGAAACGGATTTGTTGTGCAAAGGAGAGGGTGCAGAAGCCCATAACAAAAAAGATTATGGCCATAGCTGCTCTTTTTCTGCTACGACCACAATCTCCTTTTTTATAGTGGCTTATCTGTCCGTTACTTTTTGGCAGGTACATGTGCCAGAATATCCAACAGATGTTTCCAGAATTTCTCTACGGTAGGGATAAGCATCCGTTCGTCAGGAGAGTGAACTCCTGTCAAGGTCGGGCCGAAAGAAATCATATCGAGCGTCGGATACTTGTCGAGGAACAGACCGCATTCCAGTCCGGCATGAATCGCCTTTATTTTGGCATCTACGCCGAATAGACGTTTGTATGATTCGGCAGCCACTTCTAGGATAGCTGAATGTGGGTTCGGTTTCCAGCCCGGATAACCTTCACCGAAGGTAACATTGGCTCCTGCCAGTTGGAAAGCGGAGCGGACAGTATTTGCCATGTCGTCGCGTGCGGACAGGATAGAACTGCGTTGGCTGGTTTCGATACGGATGACATTGTTCGGTTTCATCTTGACAGAAGCCAGATTAGTAGACGTTTCTACCAGTCCGGGGATGTCCTGGCTCATGGCATAAACACCGTGAGGGGCTGCATACAGAGCTTTCAGCAGACGGGCGGTGGTATCCTGATCGATAGCTGTTTTACGGGGAGTTTCCGATTCAAGGACTAGTCGCAAGTCCGGTTCGGTAACGGATAACTCGTTTTCTACTTCACTGGTGAAGATATTCAGTTCCGTGCGGACGTCATGTTTGGCATCTTCGGGAACTGCACAGATAGCGTATGCTTCGCGGGGGATGGCATTGCGCAGGTTACCACCGTTGATTTCGCAGAGGTACAGGTCATGTCTGGTAGCCATGCGGGTGAGGAAGCGGTTCAGTATTTTGTTGGCATTGCCTCGTCCGAGGTGGATGTCACCACCGGAATGTCCTCCTTTCAATCCTTTCACTTCTACTTTGAAGAAGAAATATCCGGCGGGAACTTCAACCTCTTTATAAGTAAACTCTGCAACGGAGTCGATACCTCCGGCACATCCGATAAAGATTTCTCCTTCATCTTCGGAGTCGAGGTTCAGCAGAATGTCACCGCTCATGAAACCTTCTTTCAGGGCGAAAGCTCCAGTGAGTCCGGTTTCCTCGTCTACGGTAAACAGGCATTCCAGCGGACCGTGTTCAATGCTGTCATCGGCCAGAATAGCCAGTTCGGTGGCTACGCCGATACCGTTGTCGGCTCCAAGGGTGGTACCTTTCGCTTTCAACCATTCACCGTCAATTTCTGTTTCAATGGGGTCGGTGAGGAAGTCGTGTTGAACGTCGTTGTTCTTTTCACACACCATGTCGATATGCGATTGCAGTACGACAGTTTGCAGGTTTTCTTTTCCCGGAGTAGCGGGTTTCTTGATAAGTACGTTACCGGCTTCGTCCACTTTGGTTTCCAGGTTATGTTTTGCTCCGAATGCCTTCAGGTAGGCAATCATTTTTTCTTCCTTCTTCGAAGGGCGGGGCACCTGGCAGATTTCTTCGAAATACTTGAATACGCCGGCCGGCTTCAAATCTTTTTTTCCATGCTGTTTCTATTTTATAATAGGAATAGAAGAGTGGTTTTGGCTTCTTCTATTGCTAAATATGGTTAATTTGATTGGCTTATCTGAACTCATATCTCATTAAAGCCTATCTTTGCACTCACAAAATTAATAGAAATGGTTGAGACTATACTGATAACTTTGTTAATAGTTGCTATTTCCCTGGTATTATTAGGGGTGAAAGTATTCTTTACGAAGGGAGGGAAGTTCCCGAACGGTCATGTGAGTGGGAATAAAGCGCTGCGTAAGAAAGGGATTGGGTGTGCACAGTCTCAAGATCGCGAAGCACAGAAGAAGCCACGTTTTTCTATTGATGAGTTGGAAAAAGCCTTGAACGATAGTATGAATTAAATTATTAAAAACAATACACTTATTAAATTATGAATAGAATGAACTACCTCATGAACGGTTTGGCTGCTCTTGCGTTTATTGTTTTATTTTCACAATGTGCCGGCAAAACTGACAATCAAACTTCAACAACTCCGGCTCAGGTGAATGCCGAACTGTCAGGAATGAAAATCGCCTATGTTGAAATAGATTCGCTATTAGCTAAATATAACTTCTGTATTGACTTGAATGAGGCAATGGTGAAGAAGAGCGAAAATGTTCGTATGACACTGAATCAGAAAGCTACTGCTTTGAATAAGGAAAAACAAGACTTCCAGAAGAAGTATGAAAACGGTGCTTTCCTGTCACAGGATAGAGCTCAACAAGAATACAATCGTTTGGCTAAGATGGAACAAGACTTGCAAGAGTTGAGTAACAAACTTCAAAACGGTTTAATGGAAGAAAACAATAAGAACAGTTTGCTGTTCCGTGATTCTATCAATGCTTTCTTGAAAGAATATAATAAGACACATGGATATAGCTTGATTTTCAGTAATACAGGTTTTGATAATCTGCTTTATGCTGATAGCGCGTTCAATATCACAAAAGAAATCGTAGACGGGTTGAATGCAAGATATTCACCTGCTGCTAATAAGTAACTTTTTTTAGCTTTTCTCTTATAAAAGAGATTTCATTGTTTATATTAGAAATATGTAAATTATAATGTTCCTGTTCTAGGCTGTGAAGTTTTGGACAGGTTTTTTTATGCCCTTTCCTTTTCTTCTTCCTGTGGAATACGGAAGGCGGTGTAGAGTTCGAGTATGGCAGCAATAGTGAGGCAGGCAATCCATTCATTGCCTCGTGTGGTAAACATGAAAGCACCAGTCAGTATAAGAGCGAGTGCTCCGAATATCTGCTGAACACGGAGACGTTTCAGTGTCTTGCTTTTCCCTTTTACCGGGGTGTTTACTTGTGCCAGTGCACTGAATCCGGCTCCAACAGTATATATGTAGGGTGCATAAATCCAGCCTGTAATGAATACGGCTGCTCCTGTGAGGGCCATTACGGCGCCTACGCCAAAGAGGGCGGGTACTAGTTGCTTCATTCTTTAATCTTCAAAAACGTAAATATCTTCATTGGGTTTCTTCATCAGATACTTTTCGCGGGCGATCTGTTCGATAGCATCCGGATTGGTACTTATTTCATTAAGGCGCTTGGTATTCTCTTCGTAATCCGCCCGGTACTTTTCTATTTCTTCTTTCAACTGGCTGATCTCCCGTTCGTATCCAAGACGGCGAAGCAGGCTGTTTTCATCCAAAAAAACGATAATGACAGCAAATGCGACGATAGTGATAAGATACTTGCGTCGGCATATAAATTCCCAGATACTGATTAGTTTACCCATAATTAATCCTTTTAATCTCCGCAAAGATAAAACTAATAACTTAAAAACTTATCGCTTCTGCTTCAAAACTTCTCTCTCTATCCCTTATTACTTATCACTTTTTGTGTACATTTGCAAGCAAAGCAAAAATAGAGAAAATCCCGGATATGGAAAACTATATTGTATCGGCCCGTAAATACCGTCCCTCCACGTTCGAATCGGTGGTAGGACAGCGGGCGCTGACCACTACGCTAAAAAATGCAATTGCTACTCAGAAACTTGCTCATGCGTATTTATTTTGCGGACCGCGTGGGGTAGGAAAGACTACTTGTGCACGTATCTTCGCCAAAACAATCAACTGCATGACACCTACTGCCGACGGTGAAGCTTGCAACGAATGTGAATCTTGTGTTGCCTTCAACGAGCAGCGGTCGTATAATATCCATGAGCTTGATGCCGCTTCCAACAACTCGGTGGACGATATTCGTCAGCTGGTGGAGCAGGTGCGTATTCCGCCACAGATTGGCAAGTATAAGGTTTATATCATCGACGAGGTACACATGCTTTCGGCTTCTGCATTCAATGCGTTTCTGAAAACGCTGGAAGAACCTCCCCGTCATGCTATTTTCATCTTGGCCACGACGGAGAAGCATAAAATTCTTCCGACCATTCTTTCCCGTTGTCAGATTTATGATTTCAATCGTATCAGTGTGGAAGATACGGTGAATCATCTTTCGTATGTTGCTTCGAAAGAAGGAATCTCAGCAGAGCCGGAAGCACTGAACGTGATTGCCATGAAAGCAGATGGAGGTATGCGCGACGCATTGTCTATCTTCGACCAAGTGGTGAGTTTTACCGGAGGAAATATCACGTATAAAAGCGTGATTGACAACCTGAATGTACTTGATTACGAATATTATTTCCGTTTGACGGATTGCTTTCTTGCCAATAAAGTGAGTGATGCGTTGTTGCTTTTCAACGATGTGTTGAATAAGGGATTCGATGGAAGTCACTTTATAACCGGATTGTCTTCTCACTTTCGCGATTTGTTGGTAGGCAAAGATCCGGTAACACTTCCTTTGCTTGAGGTGGGAGCGAGTATCCGCCAACGTTATCAGGAACAGGCGCAGAAATGCCCGTTGCCTTTCTTGTATAAGGCGATGAAGCTCTGTAACGAATGTGATTTGAATTACCGCATCAGCAAGAACAAGCGTTTGCTGGTGGAACTGACCTTGATACAGGTTGCGCAGCTTACCACCGAGGGGGATGATGTGAGTGGTGGGCGTAGCCCTAAACAGACTATAAAACCCGTGTTCTCGCAACCTGCCGCCGCTCAGCCGTCGCAGGTAGCTTCCGATTCATCTGTACAGCAGGCTCCTGTTCATTCGTCACCGGCTTCGGTTACTGCTAATGTCACTCCCAACAGGCAGCCGCAGATGGCTACGACGGCAAGGCCTGTATCGCCTTCTGCTACGAATACGACTTCATCCGCTCCTTTGCCGGGCGCAGGAATTCCTTCGGTTGCCAAAGAGGAACGAAAGGTTCCGGTGATGAAGATGTCCAGCCTGGGCGTATCTATCAAGAATCCGCAGCGTGATCAGGCCGCGCAGAATGCAACTGTAGCTCATGTTCCCAGAGTGCAGCAACCGGAACAAGACTCTAACTTCAATGAACGGGATTTGAATTATTATTGGCAGGAGTATGCAGGTCAGTTGCCGAAAGAGCAGGTGGCTATCGCAAAACGCATGCAGGTGCTTCGTCCGGTGTTGCTCAATAACTCTACCACTTTTGAAATTGTAGTGGATAATGAGATTGCTGCAAAGGACTTTACGGCATTGATTCCTGAGTTGCAGGATTATCTCCGTGGCCGGTTGAAGAATAGTAAAGTGGTGATGACGGTACGGGTAAGTGCACCGACAGAAACGGTTCGTGCAGTAGGTCGTGTGGAGAAGTTCCAGATGATGTCTCAAAAGAATCAGGCATTGATGCAGTTGAAAGAAGAATTCGGATTGGAACTGTATTAGTTTCGGGTAAGAAATTCCCGCTTCCTTTTTCTGCAAGACAAGAATAGAAATGACAAACGCCGGCAGACTTGCAGTGTTCTCACTCAAGTCTGCCGACGTTTATTTTTAGTGTAATCGGTTGTTCATACGGTCCTCATATCCATCTCCCGGTCTTCTTTCCGGCATTACGATCCATAGGATGATATATATGATGATTCCGGCAAAAGCGGTGAAGATTGTTGCTAATACATAGACGATTCTTAATAGGGTGGGATCCCAGCCGAAATAATCGGCGATTCCGGCACATACCCCTGCAACCATTCGGTTACCGGCGGAAGCTCTGGTTAATTTTTTGTTATTTTCCATAATATACTGTTTTTGTATAAGAAAAAAGCTCCGAATATTACTACTCGAAGCTTTCATCAATTACTCTTATTGTTGGGGTGGAAGACCGGACTCGAACCGGCGACATTCAGAACCACAATCTGACGCTCTAACCAACTGAACTACATCCACCATGTCTGCGTTTCTCTAACGCGGTGCAAAGATAGATATTATCTTTAAATCTCCAAAGAATTCTACTACTTTTTTTTATAAAAAGGATATTCTTTTATTCCCCGATTGTGCTTGCTGAAGAGGGATCGCGCATCATTCGTGAAGATTTTCAACGAGTTACGTGCTTGTAAAGGAACTAACTCTATCGGTAAGTTTACCGGAAGTAATTGGTGATTTTTTTTCTCAGATTGAACCGGTCGTGCTGTCCATACTAAGCTATACTCGCAGTTGTTGAGGCGGACGGTACTATCCTTTACCAGTTCCATTCTTACCATGAGTCCTCCGTCGGTGCGGCGGGCGGACATATTGGAAATATAATTTCCCAAAGAATATACTACGAGATGTTTGTCATTTGTCAGGCTATCCGTACGGACTTCAATTGGTTGGACAACGTGCGGATGTGAACCAATGACATGGTCTACTCCTTTTTGAAGAAGCCAGCCGGCAAGGAACTTTTTGCTCTTTATCAGGAAGGGATTGATATTCGATTCCCCAATGCATACAGGCGATAATGGCATCCGGATGCAGTGTCTTGCTCACTTCGATGTCTTTGGCGATGATGGCTGTATCGATATAGTTCACGATATTAGGAGGAGTAACGGGGATGCCGTTTGTTCCATACGTGTAGTTGAGCAGGGCGATGCGGAATCCGTTCTTTTCTAATAAAAGAGGATATTTCTTTTCGCGTTCTTCGGCATTGGTGTACGTACCGGCATGAGGGATATTCAGCGAGTCGATCAGAAGAATAGTACGTTCCAATCCTGATCTTCCACGGTCGAGACTGTGGTTGTTGGCTGTCACCAGTACGTTGAAACCGGTGTCGTGAATGGCGGTGAGGAATTCGTCGGGTGCGCTGAAAGCAGGATAACCTTTATAGGGCTTTCCACCTAAAGTAACTTCCAGATTGGCTATGGCAAGATCTACACTCCCAATTTCTTCTTTCACGTATTCAAAGCAAGCGGAGTAATCATAAGTCCCTGTTGCGGTACGCGCAGCATTGATCTGTCCTTGATGTTGCATGAGATCGCCTACGAAAAGAAGCCGCAAGGTGTCGGCAGACATGATGCTGTCGGGTGTCGACAGAGTATCAGATAAGGTATTAATAGAATCTCTCCTTGCCTGCGACCGGGAGGTGCAGGACAAAGAGAGAAGTAAAATCATCAGAAACAAGCTATGTTTCATTGATAAATGGCTTTCTTGCCAGCTAAGAGTGTATTTTTCATTAACGATACAATCGTCATCGGACCAACGCCACCCGGTACGGGGGTGATGTAAGAGCATTTTGGCGCAACTTCGTCAAACTTCACGTCACCGGTCAGTTTGAATCCGGATTTCTTTGTGGCATCCGGCACACGGGTAGTACCTACGTCAATAACCACCGCACCTTCTTTCACCATCTCAGCCTTCACAAAATTCGGCTGACCCAGTGCAGCAATGATAATGTCAGCTTCCTGACATTCTTTTACCAAATCCTTGCTGCGGCTGTGACAAACAGTTACAGTGGCATCACCCGGATAAGCTTTCTGCATCATCAGGGTAGCCATCGGTTTGCCGACAATATTGCTGCGGCCGAGTACGACACATTTCTTGCCCGAAGTCTCTATTTTGTAACGTTTCAGCAGTTCGAGGATACCGTTCGGGGTGGCGGATACATAGCAGGGAAGTCCGATAGACATACGTCCCACGTTGATAGGGTGGAATCCGTCTACATCTTTACGATAGTCGATCGTTTCGATAACTTTCTGTTCGGAGATATGTTTGGGTAACGGGAGCTGTACGATAAAGCCATCTACATCGTCGTCATTGTTTAGTTCGCGTACTTTGGCGAGTAGTTCTTCTTCGGTCACGTCACTTTCGTAACGGATGAGGGAGGATTTGAATCCACATACTTCGCAGGCTTTTACTTTGGCGGCTACATACGTTTCGCTGCCACCGTCGTGTCCCACAAGGATAGCTGCCAGGTGGGGACGTTTACCGCCCTGAGCCACAATTTCGGCTACTTCGGCTGCAATCTCTTGTTTCACTTGTTCGGAAATGGCTTTTCCGTCTATCAGAGTCATATTTTCAGAGTATTTATTGGTGATGGGCAAAAGTAAAATAAATAACTGAACTCTCCAAAAGGATTGTTGTTTTTGTCGGGATACAAAAAAAACAGAGGCTCTATTTAGGTGAAACAGAGCCTCTGTTTACCCCAAATAGAGCCTCCGTTTGATGCAAATAGAGCCTCTGTTCGGAAACAGGCTAAAAGGACTTTTTCCTGATTAGATTTCCATATTCTTATTCGTTAATAGCTGTCCTTTGTACTCTCCGGTCAGTGTGCGGAGGAAGGCTACAATCTTATCTACTTCCTGTTGTGGCAAATCGATGCCCAACTGGTATTTAGCCATTGCACGGACTGCGTCATCCATAGTAGCCATGCTGCCGTCGTGGAAATATGGAGCGGTCAGTTCGATATTCCTCAGACCGGGCACTTTGAAGCGGTGGCGGTCACGTTCTATTTGAGTCTGTTTGAAGCGGCCGTTGTCTTCTTCAGTCATTTCTGCCTGTCGATCGGCAAAGTAATCGTGCTGTACACCTATCAGTTCATAAGATTTCCCTCCCAGGATTTCTCCTACATGGCAGGTTGCGCAATCATACTTCTTGAAAAGTTCGTATCCGGCGATTTCGTTTTCGGTGATTGCATCTTTTTGTCCTTTCAGATAGCGGTCGAAGCGTGAGTTGGGAGTCAACAAAGTCTTTTCAAACTCCTGAATGGCGTCTGTGATATTCTTCTCACTCAATCCGTCGGCATACACTTCGTTGAATGCGGATACGAAATCTTTGTCTTCAGCCAATTTATCGATAATCTGGTCGAATGATTCGCAAGCCATTTCCACCGGATTCAACGGAGGACCGGCAGCTTGTTCGGCAAGAGTTCCGGCACGGCCATCCCAGAATTGGACGAAATTGTAAGCGGCGTTATACACTGTCGGAGCATTTACGCCTCCGAACTGTCCGCCTACACCTTCCGAATATTGCTTATTGTCCACGCCGCCTGTATCCAACCCGTGGCAACTGGCACATGATACGGTATTGTCAGCAGATAAACGTGTGTCATGATACAACAAATTACCCAGAACGACTTTGCGTACATCCACTGCGATAGAATCGGCAATGGGACGAATGGGTTCGTTGGCAAATTCCGGTGCTACTGTAATGTCCGTATACATTCCCATACGGTGACTTTTTACCCAGCTCAGTGCGACCTCTTTCTTTGCATCATTGAAAGAAGCCCCCAATGTACAAGGTAATACTTTGCCTGCGGCATCTTTCCGTCGAGGATTACTTTTTTCTATTTTGGCCAGGTCTGCCGGATTGAGGGGCTGTCCTGCTTCCAGATCTGCCTCCATTTGGGTCATGTCGAAGGCACGGTATGCCTTGCTCACGTCTTCCATTACAATTTTTCCGGCTACAGGCATATTTGCATAGAACGGCAGTTCCGGTGTCGAGGTATGGCATCTCAGGCATCCTGCATCCGTAATAATCTGTTGCATCTGCACGTTTGCTTCCAAATCGGCAGAAGGCACCCGATGCATCAGTCGGTAAGTGACTGCCAATGCCGCCACGACTACCAAAAATGCTACGATTAGTTTTGTACTTTTCTTCATTTCACATTTGTTTTTTTAGATTAGTTATTACGATTATATAAGTGTACGCTTTGTTGAGCCGCCGGTAAATAATTTACTCCGTACCAGCACATCTGCAAAGCCAGGAAGGACATGATGAGCAACACATAAAGCGTTTTCCGTCCCGTTTTCCGAAAAAGACGGAGGTGTACGTAAAGTAAATACCCTGCCCAAGTGATGACTGCCCAAGTCTCTTTCGGATCCCAGCTCCAATAGTTTCCCCCATGCTTCTTTTGCCCAAAGGGAACCTAGCAGCATACCAATGGAGAGGAATGCTATTCCCGCATAAACCAAATTGTCGGCTGTATGCAGGTATTCATCCTTATGACGGAACAACCCGGTCAGGGCGATGATGAAAGCACATCCCAATACAGAGTAAGAGAACATATATACGGTTACATGGGGAATGAACCATATGCTTTGCAGAGCCGGCATTAGTGACTGGTCGTGTATCTCGGGTTTCATCAGATTGATAATGACAAAGACTGTGGCGAGCAGTGCCGAGAAAGAAAGAATCCAACGATACTGCCATCTGATATAAGTCAGTAGTCCGGCTATGCCCATGAAGAAAGAGTACCACAAACGGGTTTCCCCCATAGTGCGTAACGGAGGACGTTGCAGGAAGAGCCATAATCCGGTAATGAATACGGCCAGAACGATAATTCCGCCTGACGTAAAACCGATTGCTGTCTTACTTCTCGTTGACGAGCGAAGGGCAAATACTGCTCCTATCAGCCATAAGCAGATAGATACTGCTGCAAATACATAGAAATTATCCCAGTTTATCATCTGTTTTAGGTCCGTTAATGAATAGAAGAATAGCTCCCGCAAGCATCATCAGGATACCTGCTACTATTATATATTTCCAGGGTTGCTTTACTACCTGCAAGATGCAGTACTCACTCTCGTTGCCTTTCGTTACGTCATAGCCGGTGAGGTAAATATCTTCTCCCAACCGATAGGCGTATGGGTGATTGACTTCAAGCAATGCTTTTCATTTACCAGACGTACATTGGCGGCAAAGCGGGAAGGACGCCCGTTCGGGTAGTATTCTACGGCAAAAGAGTTGAGTTCGATTTCATAATCCAAATAATGCGATGCACCGTTCATGTCGAATGCTTCGCGTGATGGCTCACCTTTATATATAGGTATACGTAAAGTCTGTGTGTCACTGCTTCCTAGAAAACCGGCAAATAGAGCCAGCCATAGCCCCACGTGATTCAGGATGAATCTCCAACGTGCCTGTTTGCGGTAATGATAGGCGTGAATGGTAATCATTGCCAGGTTACTTAATAAGAACAGAAGTATGGCGATGAATATCCAGGAAGTCATAAAGTTATAGCAACCTAAAAAGGCTGGAAGCCCTTCACGCATTTTTGCTTCCGCATCGGATAGTTGAGGGAAAAGACCTATTATCAGGCAACCGCAGATGAGTAATCCGATAGATAGGATACTTGCTTGGGAAGAATAGAGGAATCGGGTAAATTTTGCAATTTTATATTCCTTATACAACATCCATAACAAGAAAAGCCATAGCGCTGCAAAAACAAGATTGAGCGGAAAGGCGAAAAAGGAAACCGGAAAATTTCCCGTAAGTAGTTGCATCGCAACTGCCAGTGAAATATATACCATTATGTAGACGTAGTGCATATTCGTGCTTTTGTTCTGTTATTTTTTGCAAAGTAAACAAATAAAAATGAATATACATATAAAATCTATGTAAAATTGTAATCATTACAATTGAATGACAGAGCTGATGTGATTATAAGGAGAAAATCACATAAAGTAGATGTAGGAAAGGAGAGGAGGGGTTTAAAAAATAAAGAAAGGAAGCCGGAAGCTTCCTTTTTTTATTAGAATTTGAAACGAAATCTTTTATTTCTTCATCTTAGGCATCATCTTACCCATTTTGCTGCTGGTTACCATTTTCATCATTTTACGAGTCTGGTCGAATTGTTTCAACAGGCGGTTTACTTCCTGAATCGTTGTTCCGCTACCTTTCGCGATACGTGTGCGGCGTGAACCGTTCAGGATTTCCGGGTTGGAACGTTCTGCCGGAGTCATGGAGTAGATGATAGCTTCGATGCTCTTGAAAGCATTGTCGTCAATATCGATATCTTTGATAGCCTTGCCTACGCCCGGAATCATGGATGCAAGTTCTTTCAGATTACCCATTTTCTTGATCTGGGCAATCTGGCTAAGGAAGTCATTGAAGTCGAATTGGTTCTTGGCAATTTTCTTCTGCAGACGTTTGGCCTCTTCTTCATCATACTGTTCCTGTGCACGTTCTACCAATGAAACGATGTCACCCATACCGAGGATACGGTCGGCCATACGGGCAGGGTGGAATTGGTCGATTGCATCCAGCTTTTCACCTGTACCAACAAATTTGATCGGTTTGTTCACTACCGAACGGATAGAAAGAGCCGCACCACCGCGGGTATCACCATCAAATTTGGTCAGTACCACACCGTTGAAGTCCAGACGTTCGTTGAATTCTTTGGCCGTATTTACAGCGTCCTGTCCGGTCATGGAGTCTACCACGAACAGAATCTCGTTCGGATTGATTGCTTCTTTGATAGCGGCGATCTCGTTCATCATCTGTTCGTCTACTGCCAGACGTCCGGCTGTATCGACGATAACGAGGTCATATCCTTTGGCTTTAGCTTCCTGAATAGCGTGTTGTGCGATTTCTACCGGATTCTTGCTTTCCAGTTCGCAGTACATCGGTACTTCGATTTGCTCTGCCAATACGCGCAACTGTTCGATAGCTGCCGGACGGTAAACGTCACAAGCCACCAGTAATGGCTTACGGTTTTTCTTGGTTTTCAGCATCCGTGCCAACTTACCGGAGAAGGTGGTCTTACCCGAACCTTGCAAACCTGACATCAGGATTACTGCCGGGCGGGCATCAATATCAACTTCGACAGTCTCGCCACCCATTAACTGGGTAAGTTCGTCATGTACGATTTTCACCATCAACTGGCTTGGCTTCACAGCCGTAAGCACGTTCTGGCCAAGAGCTTTTTCTTTCACTGTATCCGTGAAATTCTTTGCCACCTTGTAGTTTACGTCGGCATCAAGAAGTGCCTTGCGTACATCTTTCAGCGTTTCCGCCACGTTAATTTCGGTGATTTTACCTTCACCTTTCAGAATCTTGAATGACCGTTCTAGTCTTTCACTTAAATTATCGAAATTATCGAACATAGTTATTTAATTACGAATTAATATTTTGAGCCTGCAAATGTACAAAAATCTCTTGTATTTATATCTTTTTATTCTGCCATTTTGCTTTTTTGAGATAAATATAACTCGTTATCAATAACAAGGTATAGTACACAATCTCAATGGTAAAGCAGATTTCAATCGGTGCTTTGAGCCACATCCCGATGAAAATGATATACGAGCCGTAAATGATAATTGTAATTGTTTCGAGCAGTAAGGCGGCTTGTGTGTTTCCTGTGCCCGAGATACCGTTGAACACAACATTGGCTACCGATGCGATGAGCATGGCGATACAAATCACATAGACTGAAGGGACGGATTCTGCAATCAGTGCTGCCTCACTGGTATAGACGGACAGCAGTAGTTGCGGGAATAGTGCTGTTATGACTGCTACCAGCCCCAGCATAATAAAGAACGAGAATCTCGCAATTTTATTAATAAGCGGCATTACGTGCTTGATACCTCCCGCACCGATGGCATTGCTGACAAGGCTGTTGGTCGTTGTTGCCAGTGCATTGACTGGAATCAGCAGTACGACATAAATACTACGGACTATATTGGCAATGGCCAGTTCCCGTTGTCCCAGCCGTTCTACGGCTACGAAGAAAACGAACCAGGTAGCCATCGACAGGAAATATTGCAGCATGGTGAAGCAGGAAATGCTGAGAATCCGCATCAACAGTGCAGGGTCGAACGAACGCAGACGGTTCAGTCCGTATTTCTTCAAGTCGATAGTGACATATGTGTAGATGAGGAAGAATAGGATAGAGGAGGCTTCTGCCAATACGGAAGCAATAGCAGCCCCTTTGATACCCATTTCGGGCAAACCGAACTTTCCGAAGATTAATGCATAGTCCAGTACGACATTGGTTAATGCCATGACGATTGCGTTAATGGTTAGCACTTTAGTGCGTGTAATGCCGATGTACAATGCCCGGAACATGACATTGATAAAAGAGAAAAAGAATCCGTAAATACGCCAGTCCAGAAACTCCATTGTTCCTTCGTAGATGGATTCTGAAGAAACTAGCAAACGCATGATGTTTCCACCGAATGCTTTGGTGAAACCGAAGAGTAGTAATGCCATTACAAATAGGAACATAACTCCCTGAATCATCACCGGACCTACATCTGTGTAGCGTCCCTCGCCGTTACGTCTCGCAATGACGATTTGCGAACCGGTACTGAATCCGAATGCGATGGTGAATATACATATATAAAATAGCCCACCCATAGCCGAAGCTCCCAGGGCCACTTCACTAACGTGCCCTAAGAATGCGGTATCGGTGACATTGATGACATTTTGCGCCAGCAAGCTGAGTAGTATCGGGTAACTGACACTCCAAATCTGTTTGTTGGTATACATATTAAGCGTTTAAGTTTACATTTTGCAAAGATAGCGCTTTATTCCGAATCGGAAGCGATCGGGTAGGTGAAAACAATTTCCGGACCCTCCGGGGTTTGGGTATTGATTTGATAGGTTCCTCCGAAATGTGTCAGCAATAATTGATTGATTTCGTGCCGGATGACAGTTTCCTGTGAGACAAAGGTAGTATCCGCCAACGGTGAATTAATGATTTGGAAATGAAGCATTTCATCTTTCCGGCTGAGTATGAAACGGATGACGCGTTCCTGTTTTTGGTCTTGCTGGTATTCATACGGGTAAACCAGTGTGCTAAGTATCATCTGTGTCAGGCGGGCGGTATCTGTGCGGACGGGCTGTGATTTCGTTTCTGTGTAGAATCGGACTTGGATGCCTGTCGTTTCATTCTTCATACGTGCCATATAACATGCTTCGTTGCATAGTTCGACAGCATCGTAAACTTGTATCTGGAATTTCATCATTTGAGCTTCCAGGCGTGATAAGTCGAGCACATCGTTGACAAGTCTCATTAACTTTTCAGAGCTTTGGTGGATTATGTTTGAATATTCCTTCCTTGTTCCTTCGTCAATATTCGGTTCGCACGCTATGAGTTGCGAGAATCCTACTACGTTATTGAGCGGAGTGCGGATGTTATAACTCATGTTCGAAAGAAAGCGGTTCTTTATTTCATTCGTTTCCCGAACGGTTGCGGCGGCTTTGCGGATTTCGTTTTCCGAACGTTTCAATGCCTTTCGTACCATAGCCAGACGGAACATGAAAATGAATAATACAAATAAAACAACGATAATCACAGCCAGAAAGATGAGGCGAATCCGGTTGTTGTGCCGTTGTTGTTCCATATTGATTTTATCCAGTTGATAACTGCTCTTTTTATTTGTTCCATTTGATTGTTTGCAAGCGACATGGAGGCGGAATCTTTAATGGCAAGTGCCTTCTGATATAGTGGAACGGCCTTTTCGCTATCGCCGGCCTTTACCCATATTTTAGCTTTCACCAATAACTGTTCGGCATAGTCGCTGGCATAGTTGTCTTTCAGCATGACTAATGTGGTGTCGATATAATCTGAGGCTTTTTGATATTCACCGATATATTTGTAATATCTGGCGTAGGTGTCGAAATAAAGTACCTGATACATGAAATAGTTGTTTTCGTTCTGATATTCCTTAGCTTTCACCAGATGTTCATAGGCTCTTTGCGGCTGTTGGGTATTCAGGTAATAATAAGCATAGAACAATTCGTTGAACAGAAATACGTCAGAGAAACCGTCTTTAAGAGAAGGATTTTCCTTGATATGTTTATAGAGTGTGTTTTTCGAGTTCTTGCAGGTATTTAAACAGCTTGCTGTTATTCTTCATTTCTTTGGTGACAGATACCAATTGCGACAGTACCGAGATGCGAACTACCGGATTAGCGTCCGGAGCAAGTAGCCTGTAGGCTTCTTCCAGTGCTTTGATGCCTTCCTCCCAACGTTGACTGCCGATGTAGGCATTGCTCAGACACTGATGAGCGGCTACCAGTCCCCGATGATTGTTTTTTCGAAAGCTTGTTGCTTCATCGTGTTTGCCTCGCTAATGGCACGCTCGTATTCTTCGTTGTAAGTGTACAAGTCGATCTGGAAACGTTTGGCGTCGAAGAAATAATCCCATAAACCGGATTTGTGGACGTGTGGTTCCATTTGTGTAATCCATTTCGCTACGCTGTCTGTTTTGTTGTGGTTATAATAGTACAATAGGTGATAATAGGCTGCCAGTCCTGCGTATTTATCATCCTTCTGAAACAATGCTTCTTTCATTAAAGTGTCCGAGAACAGGATGCATTTAGGATTATTCTGTTCTATTCTTATAATGTTGTTTAAAGCTACAAGACGGGTTGAGTCATGAGGCAGGTTTTGAAACACCTGTATCAAACTGTCCGTGTTCATTTCATAATCGGCTTTTCCGACAAGAAAGCAGCAACAGACTATGTGCAGTAGTATTAATCGTTTCATCTTGTTTCCTCCTTTCCTTGGTCGCTTTTGTCAATAGGATGTGTAAACAAGAAACGTGAACCTTCTTCTTCGTAATCGGGGTCGATCCAGATACTACCTCCCAGTTGTTCGATGATGAGTTGGCAAATCGATAGTCCGAGCCCCGTACCTTGGGCATTTTCATTGAGCTTCTCGAAACGGTTGAATATCTTTTTCTGTTTTTCTTTAGGGATTCCTGTGCCGGTATCGGTGACAGAGAAAAAGTGCCGTATCTTCCGTTTGTTGCTCAAGTTGCAGAGTGATAGAGCCTTGTGAGGTGAATTTAGTTGCATTGATAAGCAGGTTGATCAGTACTTGTTGCAGGCGGGCACTATCTGTCAGTAGTTCCAAGGAATCGAGAGAGGTGGAAAAAGCGGACGTCTGCATGGGTCTGCTTTATTTTCTCTACCATGTCGATGACATTTCTGCATAGTCCTACTGCATCGCATATTTTGAACTTGAATGTCATCTTTCCAATTTCAAGGCTGGATAAGTCAATTACATCATTAATCAGTTTGAGCAGCAGTTCTGAGTTCTGCTGGATGATATCGTTGCACTGTTGTTTCGTTTCGTTGTCGATGGATTCTTCTGTCAGAATAGCTGAAAAACCGGATAAAGCATTGAGCGGAGTACGAATCTCATGGCTCATATTGGAGAGAAAAAGGCTTTTAGTGCGAATCGAATTTTTCTGCCTGTTTTTTACTTTTTCTTGTTCTTGTTGCGATTGGATCAGACGTTTGTTGTTCCTTTTGATGCGGAAGATGAAGAATATAATTAAGGAGAGGACAGACAGGATAATAAACCAGCTCCAGTATAAGATTTTCTTTTGCCTGTTTATGTTGTTTAATTCATTCTTGTCAATCTGATAGAGAGTATGCAATTCATTGATCTGGCGCAGATAATTATTGGCGTCAAGTGAGTCTTTGCGTGCGTTAATCATTTCATATTCCTCACATGCTTCTTCGTTACGTCCCATTAATGAAAGAACTTTTGCCCGTTCTTGTGATATCTGTATGTCTTTGTACGAACCGGATTCTTTGACGTATGGCAGTAATTCATCATACGATTGCAATGCTTGGGTATATTCTTTTGCGGCGATATGGTAGGAAGCATATAAGTATTTGATTAACAGAAGAAAATATGGATACGGATGTTTGGCATAGATTCGCTCGGTTTTTGCAGATGTTCCAATGCCGAAGGATGTTTGTCTGACTGTATCTCATAAAACGCCGGCAATAAAGGGAAGATAAAAATAGCAAGGTGAATCGGGCCTTTTGATAACAAAGAGCTTCCAAGATAGTTGATATCTTTCTCAATTCCTGCCATTTGCCGGTTATTGAGCTTTAAGGATATCATTTGAGATAATGCGTTTTTTAAATAGATGTCGGCTTCGGGTATCTGTTGCATAATCTCTATTGCTTCTTCATAAGAACCTATGGCAACTTGTGGTGTTGATGAGCTTAAATATGTATTTCCGATTGCACGTAGTGCAAGTGCTGTTCCTAAAGGAGTCCTATCTCTTTAGCTTTCTTATACATTGAATTGGCGTTGTCAATAGCCAGGCTGATATTTCCTTCTGTTATTGATGACTGAACCGCCATTGATTTGAGCTGGAATAAGATGTCGTATCGTTGCTGCTTTTCAAGTTCAGGTTTAAAAGTTTTTCCCATAAGGCAAATACTGTCTGTGGTGACGCCGGTGTTAAAAGGAAGGTCATACTGAATAAGCGGCTGTAATAAAGACAGACGTTCTGCATTAGTATGTGCAGCGTACAATGTTACCGATATGAATACCGTTATAATTGTAGTAATTATGTGGTGTAAGTTTCTATTCACCGGATGTTTGTTTGCAAGGTTTTATGCAAAAGAAACAAAAGAGCGAAGACTGACAAGAATCTTCGCTCTTTTTTTATAATTTATTTTCTTTTGAGTATCTCTCGTACCCCAGGGCCTTCGTGGTTAGGGTAGCCGGGAGTATGGTTTCTGCATCGTGGATCAGCATCTACTTTCAAGCTTCGGTAGTCATCTTTTGTGCGGGTGATGTAATCATCAAGCATGGCACGGTGTTCTGCGAGAACTTTACTGTATTTCGGATCTTTGGCGAGATTCTTACGTTCTCCCGGATCTTTTTTCATATCATATAGTTCTTCTCCGTTGCCTTCCAGATAGTGCGTGTATTTGTATCTCGGTCCGCGTACCATACGTCCGGGGGTAACGACATATTCATATTCGCTGTGCCATTCGGAAACGACATAAGGGTGAGTTCTTTTTCTGTTTCTCTCCTTTTAATATAGGTGCGAGACTGATTCCCGGTTTTTCGACTGGAACGGAAATTCCTGCCAAGATCACAAAGGGTAGGCAAAGATCCAGCGTAGGCTGTGTCAATAGTTGCTTTACCGGCTTTTTCTGCTGTTTGATGCCGGGACCGGCAAAGATAAACGGAACGTTGGTCATTTCATCGTAGAAGCTGATATGCTTGGTCACCATGCGGTGGGATGCCATCCCATCGCCGTGGTCAGCCATAATTATGACAATCGTGTTTTTCCGGCAGGAGTGGAGTAAATGCTTTCAATACGCTGTCTACTTGCTTGGAAACCATCTTGGTGTAATGTTGGAAGGCAGCGATGTAGTGACGATAGTTCTCTTCGTTCCAATGAGCAGCCTGTGTCATGCGGCGATGACTGCAGCAGATGTATTGTACAGGTTTAGGGATATTGCTCCAGTCTTCTACATTGAAATTGGCTGGTAGTTCCGGAAGGGTTCCGCTGACATGGGGCGGTCGGTGTGTCCTCCTGCGTTTTCGCCGATGAATCCGCAGATATTATGCGGGTTCTGAAAATCTGCGATACAGATAAAAGGTTCTTTCGGACGGATTACTTAGATAAGCAACAGCGTCTTCGCAGGTTCCTACATCCAGGAAGCTGTCGTTATTGACCGGGAACTCGGGATCAGTGAATGGTTTGGCTACCGGTTCTTTGTGTTTGAATCCTCTTAAGGGAGCCCATGTCGTGTGTTTTTCCGAAGTGTACGGCTTCGTAACCGTTTTCGGAGAAGAGACTACCCAGTGTAGGTACATTTTCGGGCAGGCGGGTGTTGACGGGTTCGCTGGAATTCGAACGTACATTCGTCTGGTGAGGCATCATGCCGCTCCATAATGCTGCGCGTGAAGGTTGGCTGAGGGGCAGCCTACATAAGCATTGGAGAAGATAACTCCTCGTGAAGCGACTTCGTCAATAGGGAGGGTGCAGCCTTGTGTTTGCCCGTAAGCTCCCACAACGCGTTGTGTCAAATGGTCGCACTGGATAATCAGGAAATTGGGCTTTTCTTGGGCTTGCGCTGTCACGCTGCACAGGGCTAATCCCATGAATGGATAAATAGTTTTCATTACTGGTTAGAATTAAGTAATATTTGATTTGGAAGCAAAAGTAGGAAAAAAGGAAACGTAAAAAAGGGCGAGGTAGTAGTTTTGGACGCAAATGAAAGTATTTTGTACAAAAATGAAAGGTGTGATGGAATAGGGGAACTATTCGGTGACGTTGGATTGAATGATAAGGATGAACGGCAAGTGATTATCATAAATTATAAACGGTGAATAAACTGCACTTGTTATGGCGCAGTTTGTTCACCGTTCATCATTTATCGTTTACCGCTAATTAGCTGTTCATGCTCATCAGGAATTCGTCGTTATCTCTGGTCTTTTCCAAACGGTCTTTAACGAAGTCCATTGCTTCGATCGGATTCATGTCTGCAAGATATTTACGTAATATCCACATGCGGTCAAGAGTTGTCTTATCAAGCAACAGGTCGTCGCGACGAGTGCTGGATGCAGTAATGTTGACTGCCGGGAAGATACGTTTGTTGGACAGGTTGCGGTCGAGCTGCAACTCCATGTTGCCGGTACCCTTAAATTCTTCGAAGATAACTTCGTCCATTTTAGAACCGGTATCGATCAATGCGGTAGCAATAATAGTCAACGAGCCGCCGTTTTCAATATTACGGGCAGCACCGAAGAAAGCGTTTAGGTTTGTGAAGTGCATTTGCATCCACACCACCGGAAAGAACTTTACCGGATGCAGGAGATACTGTATTGTATGCACGAGCCAGACGGGTGATAGAATCAAGGAAGATCACTACGTCGTGACCACATTCTACCAGACGTTTTGCCTTTTCCAATACAATACCTGCAATTTTTACGTGACGTTCTGCCGGTTCGTCAAAAGTAGAAGCAATTACTTCTGCGTTGACGCTGCGCGCCATATCTGTTACTTCCTCCGGGCGTTCGTCGATCAGCAGCATAATCATATATACTTCCGGATGGTTGGCTGCAATGGCGTTGGCGATATCTTTCATCAAGATAGTCTTACCAGTCTTCGGCTGTGCTACGATCAGGGCACGTTGTCCCTTACCGATAGGAGCGAAAAGATCGACGACCCGGGCAGACATAGAGTCTGAATAACCGCCTTTGCAAAGTTTAAACTTTTCGTCCGGGAAGAGAGGAGTCAGATGTTCGAAAGGAACACGGTCGCGAACGAAAGCTGCATCACGTCCGTTAATTTTCGAAACTTTTACCAACGGGAAATATTTTTCTCCTTCTTTGGGTGGACGGATAACACCTTCCACTACATCACCGGTTTTCAGACCAAAGAGTTTGATTTGAGATTGTGATACGTAAATGTCATCCGGAGAAGAAAGGTAGTTGTAGTCGGAAGAACGGAGGAATCCGTATCCATCCTGCATGATTTCCAGAACACCTACTCCGTTGAGAATATCGTCGAATTCATAAGGCTTTTCGCGCTCAATAACCTTGCGCTCCTGCTGTTGTTGCTGTTGTACCGGAAGATTCTCACCCGCATGGTTCTGCTGAGTGGCACGTGGCATCGGTAAGCGTTGTTGGTTCTGATTCTGAACCTGATTTTGATTATTGTTATTACGCTGGAAATTATTATTGTTGTTATTAGCGTTATTGCTATTATTGTTCACATTGTTGTTACCGTTGTTATTGTCGCGTGGACGGACAATACGCGGACGTTGCTGCTGTGCTTGCTGCTGTTGAGATTGTTGTTGCTGTTGAGGATGAGATGGCTGTTCAGGTGCTGTCTGCACAGATTCTGTTTTAGTAGCCTCGAATTTTCCAAATAATTCGGTAGGAAGCTCTATTTTTTCAGAAGGCAGATCTTCGATTGGAATAAAATCATCATCGTCAACGCTGGATAAGATATTACTTTCCTCGTCGATAACGAGTGCAGCTTTCTTTTTGTGGTTTATCTATAACTTTTTTCTCTGCAACAGGCTTCTTTGGCTCTGCGGCTGGTTTATTTGTTTCTGCAGCCGGCTTATTTGCTTCTTTGGTTTTTTTTTGCTTTCTTTTCAGCAGTCGGCTGTTGTGCTGGAGCTAGCTTTTTCTTTTGTTTCAGTAGTTTTTCTCTGCAACAACAGGCTTAGTTTCCACACTTTGGGAGCAGCCGGTGTTACATTTTCTACTTCTTTTTTCTCTTCTGCGTCAGAGCTCTTGCGTGGACGTCCCACTTTACGCTTGGGAGCAGTAGCAGTGTTTTCTGCTTTAGCTTCTACAACAGGAGCTTCTTTTTCTTTGTTTGTACTTTCTTCTTTCTTGGAAGGTTGTGGTGCAGCTTTTACAGGAGCGGCCTCTTTTGTTTTATTAGCCTCTCCACTCTTTGTTGCGGAAACCACCTTGTCTTCTTTTTTGGTAGGAGCTACCCGTGAACGCTTTTTCTTTTGTTCTTCATTTTTGCGTTCTTCTTTAGCTTATCTGCGGCAACTTTCTTTGTAGCTCCTACAATAGCCTGTTCATCGAGTATCTTATAAACAAGGTCTTCTTTTTTGTATGAGTCTGCTTTTTTTATGCCTAACTCTTTGGCAATAACTTGAAGTTCCGACAGATTTTTGTCGTTTAATTGGATAATGTTATACATATAGTATGGTAAGTTATTAATATTTCTTTTTTTGCTGAATTACGGACAGCATTACTACAGCTCATGGCTACAGATATGCAAGCATACGTTTTGTTTTTTATTCTGAATTAGGGATGTATATGTTGAATCGTAGAATGTTTCAACGGGGCAAAGATAATAATTTTTTTGGTTTCATGAACAATCAAACATTTTTTTCCACGTAAAAGTGTATCTTTGCTACATAAACGAAAATAGTATGACAGTAAATGAAGCTCATTTAATTTATTTTTCGCCTACACACACATCTAAACAAGTTGCGGAAGCGATTGTTCACGGTACGGGCATAAAAAATATCCTTCCTATCAATGTGACGCAGCAGATTGCAGATGAAATCGTGATTCCTGCATCTGCTTTGGCCATTATTGTAGTGCCTGTGTATGGAGGACATGTCGCTCCTCTGGCAATGGAGCGTTTGCAGTATATCCGTGGAGTGGATACTCCTACCGTTTTGGTAGTGGTGTATGGAAACCGCGCTTATGAAAAAGCTTTAATGGAATTGGATGCTTTTGCTATTCCTCATGGATTGAAAGTGATTGCCGGGGCAACTTTTATTGGAGAGCATTCATATAGTACTGATAAACACCCGATTGCGATGGGACGTCCCGATGAGTCGGATTTAGCCTTTGCTACGGAATTTGGGAAAGAAAATCATGGAAAAAATACAGACAGCCGATAGCATGGATACCCTTTATCCGGTAGACGTACGTACTATCAAACGTCCGAGCCAACCATTCTTTCCTTTGTTTCGCTTTTTGAGGAAAGTTATCAAGTTGCGTAAAAGTGGTACACCGCTTCCCCGCACTCCTTGGGTGGAGGATGAGGATTTGTGTACCCATTGTGGGTTATGTGTGGTCCGTTGTCCGGCAGGGGCTATAACGAAAGGGGATGAGCTACATACAGATGAAGCTAAATGTATCAAGTGTTGCGCTTGTGTAAAAGCCTGCGTTAAGAAAGCACGGGTGTATGATACTCCTTTTGCAGCTTTGTTATCAGATTGCTTCAAGAAACAGAAGTTGCCTCAGACTATTTTGTAGATTACGACGCGCTTAGTCGTTTCATCAATACGAAAGCGGTTGTCTGTTCGTTCGCCTATCAGCCACGCGATGTGTTCTCCACAGCAGAGTACCCACTGGCGTTCTTTTTGGCTGATAGAAAATTTGCGGTCGGTCAGATAATCGCTTATTTTTTTCTTTCCTTTCATTCCGAAAGGAATAAAAGTGTCTCCCGGCTGCCATTTCCGGTAATGAATATCTCCATTCAGTTTGTCGGCATCAAAACAGGCTATTCCTTTTCGCGTGGAATGAGGAAATCAGGGGTGTATTCTTTTTCTTCTTTGATAATTTGAAAAGGAGGAAGAGTCTCATTTTCCGATTCAGCTGCTTCTATTAATAGGAATTCTCTGTCTTTTATCACTCTCCATTCTTTGCTACAGAATTGCTTGCCCGGTTGGCTATGAAGCGAATGGGCGATATCTTTGATTTGTGCGGAATTGAAGCCTAGTGGATGCAGGACTTCGAATAAGAATAGCTTCGGGTGCCGGTTCCTTTACTAAACTCACTGATTCGGATACCTTCTATCGTTACAATATTATTTTTGGTTTCCTCTATGCATTTATTATATATGGTAGCTACATCATTCAGATGATTGCTTGTTTCTATCAGATTCTTTTTGACCGACGGATTAATTTCCTGCATGAGGGGAAGGAGATTGAGGCCGGATTTTATTGCGGGTATATTCGTCTTCCAGATTGGTACTGTCTGTCACATAATCTTGTCCGATGTTCTCCAGGTAACGAATTATCTCTTCTCGGTTGATGCAGAGCAGCGGACGCACGATTGCCCCGTTTCGGGGGCGGATTCCTAATAAGCCGGTGATGCCTGTACCTCGAATGAGATTGAGTAGTATGGTTTCTACGCTATCATCCTGGTGATGGGCCACAGCGATCAACATCTGCCTGACATTCTTTTCTCGTTTTCTCGAACCAGTGGTAGCGGAATTCCCGTGCGGCCATTTCAATCGAAATATGTTTTTCCGTTGCATATTGGGTCGTGTTGAAATCAATGGTATGTAAATGGATTTCCATTCTTTCGCAAAGTTGCCGGACAAATTACTCGTCACGGTTTGACTCTTTGCCTCGCAGGTGGAAATTACAATGTGCGGCTTCGCAATGATAGCCTGCTGTATGCAGAATATATAGTAATGCCACCGAGTCGGCACCACCACTCAATGCGACCAGGATTTTATCATCCGGTGAGAATAAATGTTCGATTTCTTTTCTATATATTTTGTAACGCGTTGTTGTATCATACCTGCAAAGATACGAGTTTATCAATAAGTTTTTTTATTTTTTCTGAATCTTTTAGAGGAAAAAATGGCTGCTATTTAAAAACATTCTAAATAATTTGCATGCTCGAAGTTATGAATTATCTTTGCCAAAAATTTTGAGAGTTATGCGTTTGTCCGAATTAAAAACAGGAGAAAAAGGTGTTATTGTAAAGGTATTGGGGCACGGTGGTTTTCGTAAACGTATTGTGGAGATGGGCTTCATTAAAGGTAAAACGGTTGAAGTGCTGTTGAACGCTCCCGCTAAAAGATCCCATAAAATATAAAGTTTTAGGTTATGAAATTTCTCTTCGTCGTCAGGAAGCGGAAATGATTGAGGTTGTCAGCGAGGAAGAAGCAAAGAAACTGGCCGAGAAGACCGTTTATCATGAAGGATTACCTGAAGACCTTTCAGTAAAAGAAGAAGATATGAAACGGTTGGCGTTAGGTAAACGTCGCACCATTAATGTTGCTTTGGTCGGAAACCCGAACAGTGGCAAGACTTCTTTATTTAATCTTGCATCCGGCGCTCATGAGCATGTTGGAAACTACAGCGGCGTAACTGTAGATGCCAAAGAAGGATATTTTGATTTCGAAGGCTATCATTTCCGTATTGTCGATCTGCCGGGAACTTATTCTTTGTCTGCTTATACGCCGGAAGAAATCTATGTGCGTCGTCATATTATCGATGAAACTCCTGACGTGATCATTAATGTCGTCGATTCTTCAAATCTGGAACGAAATCTATATCTGACTACCCAACTGATTGACATGAATGTCCGCATGGTAGTGGCTCTGAATATCTATGATGAGTTGGAAGCCAGTGGAAATACATTGGATTACCATCTGTTGAGCAAGTTGTTCGGGGTGCCGATGTTGCCTACTGCCAGTAAGAAAAATCGTGGATTGGATACCTTGTTTCATGTTGTTATCAATCTGTATGAAGGAGTAGACTTCTTCGATAAACAGGGAAATATGAATCCGGAAGTTCTTAAGGACTTGACTGAATGGCATGACTCTCTGGAAGATCGTAAGAACCACGAGGAAGAGCATTTGGAAGATTATGTACGTGAACATAAAAAGACGGGGCGCGTCTTCCGGCATATTCATATAAACCACGGTCCTGATATAGAAAAAGCGATTGAGGCTGTAAAAAGTGAAGTGTCCAAGAACGAGTTTATCCGGCATAAATATTCTACCCGTTTCCTCTCCATTAAATTGTTGGAGAATGATCCTGACATTGAGCGTATTGTACGCACATTGCCGAATGCGGATGAGATATTTCATGTCCGTGATAAGATGTCGAAGCGTGTTCAGGACACAATGAATGAGGATTGTGAATCGGCTATTACTGATGCTAAATATGGATTTATCAGTGGTGCACTGAAGGAGACATTCACAGATAATCACTTGGAGCAGGCGCAGACAACAAAAGTGCTGGATTCGATCGTAACTCACCGTGTCTGGGGATTTCCTATTTTCTTCTTTTTATGTATCTGATGTTTGAGGGTACGTTTGTCATTGGAGAATATCCGATGATGGGGATTGAATGGCTTGTCGAGCAGCTTGGTGACTTGTTACGCAATAATATGGCGGAAGGTCCATTTAAAGATCTGCTGATTGATGGAATTATTGGTGGGGTAGGAGCGGTTATTGTCTTTTCTTACCGAATATCCTTGATTTTGTATTTCTGCATTTCGCTGATGGAGGACTCCGGTTATATGGCCCGTGCAGCGTTTATAATGGATAAGATTATGCATAAGATGGGCTTGCATGGAAAATCATTCATTCCGTTGATTATGGGATTCGGTTGCAATGTACCTGCTATCATGGCTTCCCGTACTATTGAGAACCGGAAAAGCCGTCTTATTACAATGTTGATAAACCCTTTGATGTCTTGCAGTGCGCGTCTGCCAATTTATTTATTGTTGGTGGGTGCTTTCTTCCCGAACAATGCAAGTCTGGTGTTGTTAAGTATTTATGTGATTGGTATTGTGCTGGCCGTGGTAATGGCCCGCTTGTTTAGCAAGTTTCTGATAAAGGGTGATGATACTCCATTTGTGATGGAGCTTCCACCTTACCGGATGCCGACAGCGAAGTCTATCTTCCGGCACACGTGGGAGAAGGGAGCACAGTATCTGAAAAAAATGGGAGGGATTATTATGATTGCTTCTATTATAATCTGGTTCTTGGGGTATTATCCGAATCATGATGCTTATGAAACAGTTGCCGAGCAGCAGGAGAATTCTTATATCGGTCAGTTGGGGCGTGGAATAGAGCCAGTAATAAAGCCATTGGGATTTGATTGGAAATTAGGTGTTGGCTTGCTTTCCGGTGTAGGGGCGAAAGAATTGGTGGTAAGTACGTTAGGCGTCTTATATGCAGATGATCCGGATGCTGACTCAGTAAGTTTGGCAGAACGAATTCCGATTACTCCATTGGTTGCTTTCTGTTATATGTTGTTTGTGCTGATTTACTTCCCTTGTATTGCGGCGATAGCGGCTATCAAACAGGAATCGGGTAGTTGGAAATGGGCGCTTTTTGCTGCCTGTTACACAACGGCATTAGCTTGGCTTGTATCATTTGCTGTTTATCAGATTGGAGGATTGTTTGTATGAATAATTGGCAGGAATGGGTAGTCGGAGTACTGATTGTACTCTGCATTGCCCGCGTCATATATGGAATATTTCGTTTTTTTCGTCGTACGCGAGAAAGTGAGAATCCTTGTGATAGCTGCGTAAGTGGCTGTGATTTAAAGGATATGATGGATAAGAAACGTCAAGAGTGCGGTGTAAAGAAAAAAAGTACAAAGAAAAATTGCTGCGGATAGTTGGTAGTTTCAAAATTTGTACTACCTTTGCAACCGCAAACGAGAAAAAATGGTTCCTTGGATGAGTGGCTTAGTCAGCGGTCTGCAAAACCGTGTACGGCGGTTCGAATCCGCCAGGAACCTCAAGTAACACTTTGAATTCCTTGAAAGTCAAGTACTTTCAAGGGCTTATTTTTACGGAGACCGTTTTGGGGACCATTGAAAATTTGAGGGACCTGAATACCTGCTTTATTCTTTATTTGGAAATACCGTTCCCTGCATTATGGTATGGCAATAGGTACTGTGTTTAATTTTTATTTTAGGCTTTTCCCTACTGACAATTATGGAATTCACTTAGTTTTAATTCTGATTTTCCTGCGTTACTTTTGTTATAAACCAAAAGAAAAACGCCATGAAAAAGATTTTATTTATCCTATTTGCTACCCAATTTATTTTGGCTCCTTATATAATAAAGAGCTATGGTGCAAATCTTGTTGAAGATAATTATGAGTATTCTGGAGTTGACCAAGAGAGAGAGACTGTCGAAAAGGATATCTTTGGTAATATCATTATCCGTGATGATAATGGTAATAGAAAGACTATTGAAAAAGATATTTTTGGGAATATCACTATTCGTGATGATAAAGGCAATAGAAAGACCATTGAAGAGGATATTTTTGGAAATATTACCATTCGTGATGATAAGGGCAATAGAAAGACTATTGAAAAAGATATTTTTGGGAATATCACCATTCGCGATGATAGAGGCAATAGAACGACTATCGAAGAGGATATTTTAGGAAATTTCATTGTTCGTGATGATAAAGGTAATAGAAAGACTATTGAAGAAGATATTCTAGGAAATACTATCATTCGCGATGACAAAGGTAATAGAAAGACGATTACAAAAGATATCTTTGGGAATACTATTATCGAGGATGACAAGGGGAATAGAACAACTATTAAAAAGATATTTTTGGAAACGAAATAATTGAAAGTGGTAATGGTCATAGGAAAATTATCTAAAAAGGATATTTTTGGAAATACAGTTATTGAGGATTATTAAAAGGTTATATTTATAAGGAGGAAATGTATCAGACTTATCTTCTTGTACTGATTTAGGGGTTAGATCGATTAACTGATAATGTGAAATTAATGGTGATATTAAAGAAATATTTATGATCTTTGTACCCATGAATATCGGAAATTAGTTGAATAGATTGATGAATCGTATAAAAGGTATACTTTATGCAGCGGTGTCTTCCTCTACTTTTGGACTGGCTCCGTTCTTTTCCCTCACTTTATTGTTGGCAGGTTTTTCAGCTTTCGAAGTGCTTTCCTATCGTTGGGGAGTGGCGACAATTGCGTTGACTCTGTTCGGATGGTGTTCGGGATGTAGTTTTCGATTGGAAAAGAAGGATTTTTTAGTTGTTCTTTTATTAAGTTTGTTGAGGGCAGTTACTTCATTCAGTTTGCTTATAGCATATCAGAATATAGCTACCGGGGTGGCGTCAACCATTCATTTTATGTATCCGTTGGCGGTATTCTAGTCATGATGTACTTCTTTCAGGAAAAGAAATCCCTTTGGGTGATGTTTGCGGTCTTCATGTCCTTATTAGGAGCGGCCTTGCTTTCATCAGGGGAACTAGAGGCGAAAAATGGTGATACGATAGTCGGACTGGTAGCAGCTTGTGTTTCTGTGTTTTCCTATGCGGGGTATATTGTTGGTGTACGAATGACACGCGCTGTTCGAATCAATTCCACTGTACTGACTTGTTATGTTATGGGGTTAGGAACCGTTCTTTATTTTATAGGTGCTCTGACTACTTCCGGGCTTCGGCTGGTAGCTGACGGTTATACCTGGTTGATTATTTTGGGACTTGCATTACCGGCTACGGCTATTTCCAATATAACTTTGGTACGGGCAATTAAGTATGCGGGACCTACACTGACTTCTATTTTAGGTGCGATGGAACCATTGACAGCTGTGGTGATCGGAGTTTTTGTGTTTAAAGAATTATTTACCCTGAATAGTGCTATTGGGATTATTTTAATTCTGTTGGCTGTGAGTGTGGTAGTATTTCGTAAGCAAAAAAATGAAAGAGTATAAAAAAAATGCTGTTTTACCTGATCGGATAAACAACATTTTTATAGGAGAGCCTCTTGTCGGTTCGAACCAACGACCCCGAGATTACAAATCACGTGCTCTGGCCAACTGAGCTAAAGAGGCGTTTTTTCTTTTGCGGGTGCAAAGGTATGAATTTCTTTTAAAAATGCAAATACATCGCATACTTT
>VOFH01000893.1_pt1 | contig 114912 bp, 141 predicted proteins | sample 5384091 | NCBI WGS metagenome assembly VOFH01 (sample SAMN12384727, study PRJNA508395) | human gut metagenome | isolation source: healthy gut G | host: Homo sapiens
CAACCTGGCCTGGCGGGTGGACTGCGAATTCGGCGCTACTCAGGGCAAGTTCGACCTGGCCGCCTGCGCCAAGAAGAACGGTCTGGACGCCATTCACGACACCGTGCATGAGATGGCCCGGGACGAAGCCCGGCACGGCAAGGCGCTGAAAGGGGCCTCCTGGAGCGGTATTTTGCATAAAATCTGTCGGCAGGGCGGGAAGGCCTTTCTAACTAATCACAGGTGCGGGAAAAGTAGCATGCGGGAGAAATTTCAGTCCCGCCGAAACGAAACCTCTAACCGGGTCATGAAATTCTTTTCATGACCCGGTTCGTGCGTACAGCCGGTACTTCCCATGCATAAACCGCTCTCAGGAAAAAGACCAGCAAGGTAGCCAAGCCGCCACGTCTTACAACGCCGAAGCCCCGGAGCTCCGGCGCTCTGTCCAGGCGTCGCTACATTGGATATCCTGCTTGTCTTTTTTAATCTCCATGCTACAGTACCATAGATCGTGATCATCTTCTAATTTCCCCGTAAAACAACACCGCCGACCACGGCGGCAGGACGTGGGACCGTTTATAAAGGAGTAGGCGCTATGAAACAACGGCAAAGCTCCCCGCTGGATTGGATGGCTTATTGCGGCTGCAGGGCCGGTATGATGGCATTCGGCATATGGCGGGGCGAGATGTCGGTGGTCTTTGCCAAAGCTGTAAAAAATTTGTCTGGAGTGTATTGGAATTGGTTAAAAAGCGAGAAAAATTCCGGTCGCGTCATGTTATGCAAAGCCGCTTGGGCCCTGCTGACCAACGGTTCTGGCCGGATTTTTACATGGGAAAATATACCAGGGGCCGTGGAAGAAGCTCTGTGTCCCAGGGTTAAACTGCTACTCCTGCCCCGGCGCCCTGGGGTCTTGTCCCATCGGCGCTCTGCAGGCCGTGCTGAGCAGCCGGAATTTTCAATTGCGTACTATGGTGGGTTTTCTCCTGTTGATCGGCGCCCTCCTCGGGCGGTTTGTGTGCGGCTTCCTCTGCCCATTCGGATGGATTCAAGACCTGCTTCATAAAATCCCATTTCCCCGGAAGTGCAAAACCTTTCAGGGGAGACAAAGCTCTTACGGAAGGTAAAATACGGAATTCTTTTGATTTTCGTTATTCTCCTGCCACTATTTCTCGTGGATATCCTGGGACAAGGGACACCTTGGTTTTGTAAGCTGATTTGTCCCGCCGGCATGCTGGAAGGCGGGATTCCTCTGGTCCTTCTGAACCAAGGGTTGCGCAGCGCCATCGGTTGGCTGTACGCCTGGAAGGGCGTGATCTTGGGATGTACCGTTCTCCTTTCTATCTGGATCTACCGGCCCTTCTGCAAGTATCTGTGCCCGTTGGGCGCCATTTACTCGCTTTTCAATCCCATTTCAATTTTTTCGGCTCCGTGTAGACCGCGAAAAGTGCACCCAATGCGGCGCCTGTGCGAAAGCTTGCGGCATGCATCTCAACCCGGTACAAACGCCCAATCATCCGGAGTGCATTCGCTGCGGCGCATGTCAAAATACCTGTCCCTCCGGAGCGATTCACTGCGGCATCATGCACTCTTATGAAAAGAAGACATGAAGCAAGTCAAACACAGTCAAGCACTCCAATTTTATCCCGTGCAAATTTTGTCGAATCTTGCTATGAAAAGCACGAAGTACCATTCTCAGCCAAGATTTTTTCTCCCTTTTAGCTTTATCTCTTGACACCACCGCTGTCTCATGGTATATTTTTAATGTAACGTTTCTACCTAAAAAAGGAGGTTTGTCACGATGAGACTGACAAAAAGCGAATTAGAAATCATGGAAGTGCTGTGGGCCGCAGACGAGCCTTTGTGCCGCGCGGACATCATCGCCCGTTCCCAGGACAAAACCTGGAAAGACAGCTCTGTCCACATCCTGCTGAACAGCATGCTGAAGAAGGAGGCCATTCAGGAAGCCGGCTTCGTGCGCCGGGGCAAGGGATACGGTCGCGTGTTCACCCCTGCCATTTCTGAGGAAGCCTACTTTGCCGGCAACCTGTTCAACCGGAAAGACAGCGCCCAATTGTCTCGGCTGTTCGCCGGTTTGGTCAACAGCGAAGGCGTTACCCCCGCATTGTTGGATGAGTTGGAGGAAATGCTGCAAGCGCGGAGGAAAGAACTCGATAAATGAGTTTCAGCGTATATTCATTTCTCAACGCGGTCTTCTGGTTTAACATCGGCTTGATTCCGATTGCTCTAATCCAGACCCACGGGAGAATTGTCAAGCGGTACAGCCCCGTCCTTCTGGGCGCCTTAACAGTTTTGGCAGGAATTCGGGTGTTTCTCCCGTTGGATGCCACCTGGTTCCTCGTAATCGATTCGCGCCACGTCCTGCGGTTTTTGCAGCGGATCCTGAATTTTCAGCTTTTTGGGATCGTGCCCGTCTGGGGCCTGGTGGTCTTGATTTGGCTAGGGGGAGGGGCCGCTGTACTGATTCGAGAGGCGACCTATTTAATTCGGGACAAACGGATCCGAAGCAGTTGGATCCATGTACAGAATGATCAGGTTTCACGCGCTGCTTCTGCCCTCAACATCTCACCCAAACAAATTATCGTTTCACCGCAGGTGGGAACACCTGCCGTCATTGGACTTTTTAGGCCTAAAATCTATCTGCCCGACATCAGTTTACCACACGAAGAATGGATTTGGATCCTCAAACACGAACGCCAGCACATCCGTCACGGCGACATCTGGATTAAGTTCCTGTATTTAATGCTGGAGGCTGTTTGCTTCTGGAATCCTTTACATGCATCGGGTCGCGAATAAGCTGAACGAGCTCTTGGAATTTCGCTGCGACTATCTCGTGACCAAGCATCATCCGGAAGCACAAACGCAAGTGTACTTAAATTCCATTCTTCACGTTCTGTATTACCTCGATCGTCGCAAAGGAAAGCTGTCTGGCAAACAGCGGTCTCGCATGTATTCGTACATGGTGTACACCCAGGCGGATCTTCTCCTGCGCAATCGCTTTGAAGCAATCCAAAATCGCCGCCCCAAGCGGCCTTTTGGCGCATACAGCAATTGCTGTGGGAGGTATTGCTCTGTTCCTGGCTTCTTACCTTGTACTATTTCAGCCTGCTGGAGAACCCGCTGTCGAAGACATTGACGGTTACTTGGAAATTACTCCAGAGAATGCGTACCTAATAAAGACCGATAAGGGCACTTATGAAATATGGGTAAACGACGCTTTCTTCGGAGTCATTCCAGAAGATGCTGTTCACGATGACCCAATTGATGAACTGCCAATTTACATGGAGGGGAATAAGTAAACATGAAAAAACTTTTTGCATCTCTTTTGGTTTCTTTGACTTTGGTTTTTTGTATTACACCTGTTGCTACCGCCGCCCCTATCTCCACTACTACTGTTGAGACTAGGACCGAGATCTCCCCGCGCGCCGAAGAAACTAGATGGTACTTTCGTACTTATAATGGAAAAAACCAAATGCGTCTCTGGTCTATCACAGAGTCCCGTTGGCTTACCGATTGGATTACAATAAATTAACACATTTTTTAATGGGGTGTGGCAGTCGCTACTGTCACACCCCATTTTTCTTACAAGGTTTACTTCAAATAATTCTCAATTGTCTTTTTTATGTTTTTTATTGCTCTTCTGAGAAAATAACACCGCCCCCAGTATCGTTGTCACCGGCACCGACAAAATGACGCCGATGGCACTGGCCACGCCGCTTACGACTTCCAAGGCCAAATAGCTGGAGTTCATCAGCTCGTGCCAGGGCAGGTCCAGGCTATAGAGGTAAATGATCAGGGTAAAACCGCTTCCCAGAAAAGCCAGGATCAGCGTGTTGGTCATGGTACCCACCATATCCCGTCCAATGTTCCTGCCGGATTTCCACAAATCCCGCCGGGTTAGCTCCGGATTCACAGCCTTCAGCTCACTCAGGGCAGACGATATGGACATCGCCACATCCATCACCGCGCCCAAAGCCGAGATGATGATTCCGGCAACCAAGAGTCCCCGCAAGCCGATGGGCGTTCCCGACTGGCGCAGCTGCAGCAAGGGCTCCACATCGGAAATGCGCAGGCCGTCGACGTGAGCCAACGCCTGTGCGCCCAGCCCGAACAGCATGGCCAGCGCCATACCGGCTACCGTCCCCAGGCAGGCACAGAGAATCTTCCGATTGACGCCGCCTAAAATCACAAAGCAGACCACCGCCACGTAGGAGCACAGCAGGAATGTCGTCAAAACCGTGGGCCATCCCTTCAGCAGAAGCGGAATCAAAAGCGTCAGTAACGCCGCCACTGTGAGAATCAACCCCAAAATGGATTTTGCGCCGGTTTTTCCACCCACCAGAACCGTCACCAGAAGAAAAGCCGCCAGAACCAAATAGATCGCCGTACTGCGGTCATACTCATAAATTGTGGCGTTGTGACTCCCGTCGGCAAAGGTCGAGATAATCAGCGTCACCCGGTCTCCCAACGCCGCTGGTTCGCCATAGAGCGGGCCAACGGCGTTGGTGGTGAGAAGGGTCTGCCCTCGGTATTGGCCCGATGTGACCTCCACCAGCAGGCTCTGGTCGCCTCGGTAAGCTCCGTCTGCATTGGGATCAGGTTCACAGCTATCCGACAGAATTTCTAAAACCCTGCCGGTCTCATACTCGGCGTCGTCTCCCTTTCCCCCGCTTCCCCTGTCCCACTGTGGGCATAGCCGTACAGGGCGGCAAATATAGCCGCCGCCAAAAGCAGAATCCAAAGGGCCAACCGGTTTTTCCGGAGCCAAGCAGCCGGGGCGCCCGTTTTTCTCTGTCTCATTTCCGTGATCCTCCTCATCTCTTCATGAAAGCCACATCGTATCCTATGTAGCATATCAATTTCCAGCGCTCCTGTCAAGAAGAGGAGGTCACTTTCATTTTGACCAGAGGTGGGCAGGCGTGATCATCCGTTTCTGGATTTGTTTCAGGTACTCATACAGCATGCAAAGGAAATCCCCGGTTGTCGGCGCTTGCGTCAGCTTACGCCTGGCAATTTTAGAAAGCCCTCGGGGTTTGCCTCCCATCCCTTTGGCAATGGAGCTTCGAATGTTTCGCTCCACACTCGGTCTGCCGCAGTCACAACGGGCTGCCGTGAGAGGGTACAATACTTTCGTCAGGCGTTTCAACCGTTTGGGATCCTCCACTACCAGCTCCATGGCAGCCAGAATACAATCGTAACCCTCCTGGCACTGATAGATCCCCAGTTCAAACATCAATTTTTCCAGCTTATCCACAGCCATGCATCTCCTTTATTTGTAGAGTTTTGCAAAACTATAATACCGTATATTGCAAAACTTTTCACAAATATGAGGAAAATCGACAAACAGTTCGGAAAAAGCAAAAATTACTCGGAACAAGGCTTAAGTACATCTTATTTATAAATTTAGCAAAATATGATGCTCAGGATGCAAGCATGCCTTTTATTATTTTATTCCTGTTCACTAAGTCCGTTTGCGCTGATCTAGGGCGTCAAAGCACAGGCAGGTCCCTGCACGGAATATTGCAAGGGACCTGCCTGATTTTTTGTGGTACCGGCATCAATGGGCTTCTCCAAGCGCCTGGGCCCCGGTCTGACCACGCGTTTCCTCCTCCGCAGGCTGCGTTTCAACGGGCAAAGACGGCGTTTCCTCCAAAAACAGCTTTGCCATCACTTCCAACAGCCGTCGCATGCCCTTACGGTTGATGGTGTAGTAGCAGACTCTGCCGTTTCCCTTCTCCATGGAGACCAAACCGCTGTGATACAGCGCATTCAGGTGACGGGATACCGTGCCGTGATGCAAGCCCAGCCGCTCTCCAATCTCCTGGCCGTACATGCGTTCCGCCCGCAGTAGCTTTAATATGGCAAATTTGCTGTTGTCGCCAATCACACGGAGCATGGAGCAGATCACCTGATCGCTGACCTGGCTGCCGTCTGCGGCATCGTCCAGCTCCACAATGATGCCGATGTATGCCACGACCTCTCCCGGCACAGTCCAGTTTTCTCCCAGATACATCCGGTTACACGCCGTACGCCAGAAGCGCACCGTGAGCTTCTCACAGTCCACCTGGGCCTCCCCCTGGCCGGGGCCAATGTGCTGCAGCAGCTCTTTCAGGGTATGCCGTTCCAGGCTGGCGCGCCAATATGCATACACCGGTTCCAACAGAGGTTCCAGCTTCTCCAGCTCCTGGGATAGCATATCACAAACCGGCTTCATCAGCGCCAACAGCTCCTCCAGGTGGCTGTCATAGGCGCAGAGTCCCGTCATAATTTTCCATTTGAACTCCGGAGAGCAATCCAGCCGGTTGATCTGCTCATGCAAAGCCGGCGGCTGCCCCTCGCTGCACCGGCAAAAGGACAGTCCGCTATATGAAATATCTGAAATTTCAAATCCCTGCCCAATCAGAAGCCGCTTGCGAAATTTCATGGCGCGGACTGCGCGGTCTAAATCATCTTCCTTTACATCGTGAAAGCTGGTGATCAAAACCGTCGCCAGACAGCAGTAGCTGGATCCGCTGGTTGCATGGCGCTCAAAAAAGTAACGCAAGCGGGGATTTTGAAAATCCAAAAGGGTCTCTGCCCGCTCCTGCAGCTGCTCCAGGAAGTCCAGCCGGGCAGAAAAGAGCTGCTCCTGCTCGGCATCATACTTCGCACCGTAGGTCAGCAAAATCCTGTGCTTCAGATCATCATAGCTCTCATGATGCATTGCAAGGCAAATTAGTTCGACCGCCTCCACCAAAACCTGCGGTTTCGTGATAAACGTGATGTCAAGCGATCACTCCCATCGACCGGTTCCCGGACCGGCGTATTCATATCACTGCAAAATTCCAACATTTTTCTTTATTATACTCCATTGCCAGCGAAAATTCCAGAAAAATTTTTATTTTGCCCTAAAAATTGGGTTACCGCAAAATGGAAATCATTTTGCGGTAACCCGTACAAACAAGCTTTGTCCCGTTACGGCATGATCATTTCACAGAACCGCATCAGAAGTGTAGCCGTCTGAGCGCGCGTGCAGTCCTTCCGGGGATAGAGTCTATTGTTCTCCAAACCCTTCAGTAAGCCCGTGCCTACAGCCCAGCTGACTGCCGTCTGTGCGTAAGGATTCACAGTTTCGTAATCCGCAAAGCCGGACAAATCACCGGTTTCCGAGACGTCGTATCCCATGAAATCAGCAAGGCGGTACAGGAACGTAGCCACCTGCTGGCGGCTGGCCGTGCTGTCGACCCCAAATCTGGTCTCCGTCACGCCCATGGTGATTCCGTTCTGATAGCACCAAACGACGGCGTCGGAATAATACCGATCTTCCTTGACATCCGTAAAGGGCGTCGTGCCCGTCACCTCCGGCGAACCCGCCATACGGTACAACACAGTTGCAACCATGGCACGACTCATGGAGTTATTGGGATAGAACCGGTTGTTCTCCATGCCGTTCATGAGTCCCCAACGGGTCACATAGGCAACCTCGTCATAGAACCAGTGGGTCTCCGCCACATCCGCATAAGCAAACGGTACGCCTTCTGCAGCAATGGTCAGATCTCCCGTCACACCCTGCAGCGTGAGAATTCCGGTGTCTGCATCATAGGCGGCATCCTGGAAGGCCTCTGCCGGAGACAGCGTGACGCTGACCGGCAGCAGGTATCCGGAGGCAGCGGTCAACTGAACGGTCAGATCGCTTCCCACCTGCACCTGCTTGGGCGCATCGGACGTCACACCCTTCAAATCCTGGGCGATGACGGCATAGGAGATTTTCGTCAGCGCCTCAAACGCCTCCCGCAGATTTTTAACTGCCTCATCCACCTGCTCCTGGGTTTCGGGGGCTTCCAGGACCTCCGCTGCTGCCGTATAGGCCGCGCGGAAGTTGTCGTACGCCTCGCCTGCTTCGTAGTCCTCGGGATGCTCGTAAGCCTCCTTGGTGCTCTCCAGCAGAGCCTCCAGAACCGTCGTGTCAATGGGTTCCGGTTCCGCAGTTTCCGAAACGCCCTCTGCCGTAATGGTCAGGTTTCCGGTGGCGTGCAAGATCGTCAGCAGGCCGGTGTCCGGGTTGTAGGTGTAACGAATGATTTCCTGGTCCCCCGTCACGGATACCGTTTCAGGCAGGACATAGCCCTCCTCCGGGGTGAATTGAATTTCCAAATCACTGCCGGAAACATACTCTGCCGCACCGTCATGGGTCAGGTGTGTCACCACATACGTAATGCTTCTGCCGCCGGCAAGCTGGGCCATTCCGGAAATGACCACATCGCCCGTCACATTCGGCACTGCAACCGCACCGGAGTCACGGTCATAGGTATAATCCTGAACCGCCTGGCCGTTCATAGTAATCGAAATGGTCTCCGGCAGCTCATAGCCCTCATCCGGAATCAGCTTTCCGGAAGCGGTTTTTCCGGCAGAGACGTAATCCGGTCCCTCATAGGTCATGTGAACCAGCTCCGACGTGACGGAGAAGGTCTGCACGCCTTCCACGGCAACCGCCGTCAGGACCACGTCACCGGTCACATTTTCCAGGGTAAACCGACCGGTTTCGTTGTCATAGTCATACTGCGTGGAGAGCAGCATCTGGCCGCCCATGGTAACCTGGATCGCCTCAGGCAGGCCGTAGCCCTTCTCCGGCGTCAGCGTCAGGGACAGATCCGCACCCTCCTGCACAGAGGACGGAGCATCGGAGGTCAGGTTCGTCAGGTTCATGGTGATGCTGTATTCTTCCACATATCCATGCTCCCGAACCGTCACGCCGTCCCGGGTCACCGTTATATCATAGCTCTTATTTGCGTATGTGCCGCCGGATACCAAAGCGTAGTACGTTCCTTCCGGCAGGTACAGGTAGTGGTTCTCATCATCGGTATGATCGCCGGAGAACCGCATCAGACCGTCCAGCAACAGGTAGTCGCAACCGGCCGAGGGGATGGGTACCTCATAAACCTGCAGCGATTCGTTGTTCCAGACATGCACGGTGCTCTGGCTGCCGGCCGCGTTGCCCACAGCATCGCCGGTTCCGGTGGAAACCGCTTTCACAGAGCCGCCGGCAATGGTCACAATGCCCGCCGCAGCCGCTGTGGAAGCTGTGGTTCCGCCGCCTCCGCCAATGGCCGCACCCTCAGCTGTCGTCACTGCTGTCACAGTTCCGCCATCGATGGTAATGCTTGCATTCTCAAAGCGATCGGACATGCCGTTGCCGATGGCTGCAGATTCTGTGTTGGTCTCCGCATAGACCCAGCCGCCATGTATGGCAACCGGTACATACGTGCCGGCCCGATAGCCGGATCCAATGGCTGCGCCGGGAGATTTGGCAGAGGCATCCTCATGATATTTGGTATAGGCCCGAACCGTGCCGCCGTTGATGGTAACCGTGGTGGGATTGGTGGGCTGGCCGGAAGAGCCATAGGCATGGGAGCTGCTGTGTCCATACATGCCGGAGCCGATGGCCGCGCCGCCATACCAGGCGGTGGCCGTAATATCGCCGCCATTGATGACAACTTCTACGCCGTTATAGCCGCTGGTGCCGGTACCGATGCAGGCGCCAACCTCCGTTGCGGCATGGCTGGTCTCCAGGTCAAAGGTGCCGTTGTTGATCGTCACCTTGGAGGTATAGAGGGTCGTGTCATATTGGCTTCCGCTGCTGCTGCCGGAGCCAATGCCCGCGCCGAAGCCGTTGTCGCGGATGATCCAGGTGCCGCCATAGAAGGTCATGTCGCCGGTGCGCTCGCCCTGCCGTCCGCCGATGGCAGCTGCATAGCAGGTGGCCAGACCCGTGGGATTTTCCGTATCAATGGTCATGGTTCCCGTTCCGTTAAACACCACGCTGGAATTGATCTCCGTTTTCTTGGCCCGGACGCAGATGGCCGAAACATTCCCCGCGTTCATGGCATTGCGCGTAATGGAATTCTCTCCGTTTACAATGAGAATGTTGTCCATAGCTTGGAAATTGATGGCGCCGTAATAATTCCAGTCCGTACCATGCTCATAGCTCTCCAGCTCCAGGGCAATGTGCACATCCTGCAGGGTCAGCTGCACCGTTCCCGGGCAGTGGACCTTCAGATCCTGATAAGTAACGTCCGGATTACCCTTCAGCGTAACCTCCGTTGCCGCCGGATCAATGGTGATATGCATATACTGAGCGGACTGCGCATCGGGCAATTGATACAGGCCGCTTTCCGTAATGGTGTACTCCGTTTGATCCGGAATCTGGATGTACTCCGCCTCCTCCGGCTGATAGAAATGCAGCCAGGTGCTTCCCGTGACGCCGTTGGACGCCGTCGCCGTCAAGGTCACGTCGCCTTCCTTCAGGCCTGTAACCATACCGTCTGCCGTCACAGAAGCGATGCTCTCGTCGCTGACGGACCAAGTTACCTGCTTCTGCTCCTCAGTCAAATATTCCGCCGGTTCTACGGTGGCGGTAAACTGCCAGGTCGTGCCCACAGAGGTCACCATCTGGCTGGGGCTAATGGTAATGCTCTCCGGCTGGAAGCCGCCGACGGACAGACTCACCACGTCGCTGAAAACCTCATTGAACGCGTAGTCCAGCATATACACCCGGGCCGTCGTATAGCCCATCTGCAGAGCCGTCGTAAGGTCAAACCGCAACTTCGCCGTCTCGCCGGGTTGATCGCCGGCCAAATAGGTGGCCTCAGACAGAGCCTGCTCTCCGTTTTCATCGGTAAGCTGCACACCCATGAGATAATAATTATCCGAAAGCTCCACATCCAGATAACGGACGCCGTTTTCCTCCACTGCTTCGTAGCTCAGCAATTCCGGGCCTTCGCTGTCCACCGTCAGGGGAATGGAGACCGACTGTACGTCCTCCTCAGAGGCGCCTTCGCCCAGGGCCTCGATGGTATACGTATAAGCGCCGTCCGGTACGTTGCTGATGAGGCCGCCCTCATACTCACAGGTCATATCCCACATCCGGTAATCGGAATTGTAGTAGAACAGACCGTAGTCTGCCCACCAGGTAGACTTGATTGCATTCTCCAGCACATTGGAATAATACACCTCGCCGGTGTCGTCCTTGGTAACGGTAAAGCGCAAGGTTTTTGCATTACGCAACTGATACACCAGAGCGGATACACCGTAATCAAGGCAGAATTGGCGGCTGGATACCATATTGTATTTTTCTTCAAATTCCCCGGTCACCATATTCTGTCCAAGCAGGAAGCCCGAGCCATCCTGATAGCTGAACAGTCCGAGCTGAGTGGCTCCGTAAGCGGGGTCTCGTCCTCATACACGGTCGGCTCCAGGATGGGCGCCTGGTACCAGTTGCCGTAGAAGCCCAAAAACGGCGCACCCAAATTGACGCTGCCCGCATCCAGAGCCTCCAGATTGACAAAGCCTTCCACGTAAATACCGTTGGAGAAAACCTGCAGATTGGAAATTCCTGTCTGCGTCAGGTCAACCTGCACCGTCACGCTGGCCCGGCTGCCGGGTTCTACGGTGAGCTTTCCATCCGCATCCACATCTCCGGAGTAGGTCAACTTGTACTCCTGCTCCGTCAGAAGGCGGTCCTGGTCGCTCATGAATGCCACGCCATCCTCGTAATAGAAGCCGGGCACCAATATGGAAGTATTGAGCTGATAGTGAAGCGTTTCACTGCCGAAGTTGTGGACATAGAAGGAATAGGTAAAGCGACCCGTTTCGGAGCTGCCCAGTTCACCCTTGGCAATATCGCCGTCATCATTGGTCAGATACGCCCGGGTCTGAATCGCGCCATTCATATTCACCAGACCGGCGCCCTGACTTCTGGGGCTATACAAAACGCCGTCGGGATCCTCCAAAGGCACGGCTGTACTCATCAGCAGCGCATCGGCCAGTTGTCCTTTTCGGTACTCGCTCAAATCCGCAAAGTCTTCCGAGCTGTCTAAATACTGCCGTAAGCCGGCGGCAATACCTGCCATTTGGGGGGAAGCCATTGACGTGCCGCTCATATCCCCATATACGCCGCCAGGCAAAGAGGAATAAATGTGGCCGCCCGGCGCCGTGATCTCCGGCTTCAGGGTCAGGCTGGTCCCAGGTCCCCAGGAAGAGAAGGAAGAGATCTGCCCGGCCTCTTCGTTTTCCATGAAATCAGACATGGAAGGGGAGATGGAGAGACTTCTCCTGAGCCGCTTTCATCGCGTCGCCGTTTTCCAAGGTGATGAAGCAGGACGGAATCAGGCCTTCCACCTGCATCCGTGACAGAGCGCCCGGCGCGTTATCATAGACGACCAAACCGGCAGCGCCTGCTTTTTGCTGCGGCAGCTTCCTTCTCCGTAAAGGAGAGCGTGCCGCGCATGACCAGCGCGATCTTACCCGTCACATCCAGACCGGTATAGTCGCTGTCCGCACCATACCCGGAATTACCACATATTCATAGGTTCCATCCAGGCTGGTAAAGGCCATATCCCCTTTGTTGGAATCCGAATACTCAAATTTCTGATCCCCCACCTGGAAATAGGACACATACTTCTGGACGTTTTCCACCGACGCCACAGAAAGAGCCGCATCTAAAGTAGAGGGCGTGCCCACCATGGCGTTATCCGGGTTGGAAACCAAAGACTTCTGGCCATAGGGATGATTTTCCGTAGAGGTCCAGTCGTTACCGGCAGCGACCATCAGAGAAATCCCAGCGTCCTCAATCCGGTTGTACACCCGGTCCATAATTTCTCCCTCAGAGGAAAAACCGCAGGCAGAGCCCAGACTCATATTGATTACGTCTACACCCAGCTTCACTGCATCCTCCAGAGCCGGGAGAATCCATTCGTCTCCGGTCCCGCTTTCCACATCGGAAAACACCTTGAAAATAGCCAACTGCGCGTCGGGCGCTATGCCGGTCAGCGTCTCACAGTCGGCGGCGGCAATACCGGCTACGTGGGTTCCATGGCCCTGGCTGTCATTGACATCCGTGTCATGATCGGCATAGTCATACTGGAACGGAATCTTTTCACTGATGTAAAGATCATCCACGCTACCTTGCGCATTGAAACCCAAATTCTCTAGCGCCAGCTCCACCTGCCGCTTTGTCACCGCTACCGTCTCCGGACTGGCGGCAAAAGCCTCGTGGTCAATATCCAGGCCTGTGTCCAGAATGCCGATCAGGGTACCGGCGCCTGTATACTCGGAAGAAGCGTTTACAATATCTCCCACAGAGCTGAAATCAGACTCTACCGTATTCTCTTGCGTCTCAGGCGCTTCATACGTCTGCGCAATCTCTACCGCCCGGACGCCCGGCAACGCTGCAAGGGTATCCCGCATCTCATAAGGCGCGGAAACTGCAAAGCCATTCAGCAGCAAGCTGTATGTATCCAGAATTTCCAGGCCATCCAAGGCTTGCATTTCCCGGCGCGCCTGTCCCTGGGCATCATTCACTGCCTGCTTTGCAGTCAGGTTGGAGGATGCCAGCGCCGTCGCGACATCGGTGTCCTCTTGCAGGTAGGCAATTAGAGGCTCCGCCTCCAATTCTACCAGGAATGTGACCACCTCATCCGGGGCAATCTGCACATCGGCGTCCCCGTCTAGCGGGTTCGTCAACTTCTGGGAATTTTCGTCAGCGGCATCTACCAACACTGTCTCACCGGACGGTGCAGCATGGTCTTCAGCCGCCATCGCTCCCATCGGCAGCAGCTGGACCACCAGCAGCATAACCAAAAGGAAAGCTAGACTTTTTTTTTCCACATGCGTTTCATCTTGTTTTCTCCTTTCTTTATATGGAATTTCACGTGGCACCGGCCATTCGTGCATATATACGCACGATATTAGCCATAAAATTGAGCCACTATATTTATACACACTTTGGGAGTAAAAGTCAACCAAATTATTTGTCCAGCCAAATGGGCCTCTGTCTAAAAAGTATAAAACTACAGCGCAATTCCCCATTAGGAAACGTCAAATTTCACGATTTTTTTTAAATTTTTCCTGCAAATTCCAATTTTTTCCAAATTCAAATTTGGGAAAAAATTGAAAAAATTCCTTATTTTTAAACATTCTCGAACAATTGAGTCAGAAAAAAGCATAGGGTTTTCCGATATTTTCCATATTTTGCACAATATGGTGCGCACAAAAAAAAGAAAAACCAGTTGCCATGCGATGGCAACTGGTCCCAAATATGTTCTATCGTTTGTAAATCTCAATTCGATTTTCCAGCCGGTCTACAAGCGAGTACCCATTTTGCTCCAAAAAGGCGTACCAGATTCCGGTATCCATTCTGCCCATCGGTGGCATACGGCGTATAGCTTCCCTCATTGCCAACCCCCAGTACCACATATTGCGTACTGAGCAGATGCTCCTGGGAGGCATATTTCACATCGTACAGAACGGCTCTCTGTGACAGCGGGACCGTATAAAAGGTCGTAGCAGCGACAGATGCGTCATCCGGAATTTGTTCTAGGAATTGCTCCACTTGCAAATAGTAGCGCCGATCGCTGAGATATTTCTCCGGATACCAAATAGCCTTTGGCACAACGGTCACGGCAAAGCAGGCACATGAAACCAACAGCGCCGCGCACACCGGAGCAAAGCGTACTGCGGCTTTTTTTCTCTCCCATACATCCAAAAATCCTTCAGATTCACAAGCGTCAGATAAAATAGACATGCTGTGGATCCATACGTATATTGAAAGAAAATATCATGCTGATACTGGTAATCCGACATCAAATTCACAAGGACGTACGGAATGAGCAGCACAAACCGCTCATATCTGCGGGTCAAAAGGGCATCCCCGCCAGGGGCAAAATGGTATAGGCCAGAAAAGAAAGCTTTTCCGCATCTACGCACTCATAGATCATTTTCATGGGAGACAGCAAAACGGCCGCAACAACAGACAGCAAAGAACCGGAGTCCGAGAACATAAAATTCCGGTACCGGTAAGTCATCACTCCGTCGCCCCGGTTCTCCAGATATGCCGTCACCAAAAAGAACCAGACCAAAGAGGACAGCAACAAAATACTGCCGGTAATCAGTCCCCAACGGTTTCTCTTGCCGCCATAGAGCAGAGAACGCAGCAGCAGCCAAAGGGAAACCACCGCAACGTACACAGCCGCGTCCTCTTTCACCATAAGCGTCAACGCGCCGGATAAAAACACAACCCACCTTTTTTCACAATCAATTCCATAAAAGAGCCAGAGCAGCAAGGGAGTTAAAAAGGCATTCTCATGAATATCATAACTGGCGCCGCCGGAGTAGGCCGGGTAAAGAAGGAGCAAAAGAGAAAGCAGCACAGAGACAGCCGGAGAAAGCCCGTGCCGGCGGCAAAGCTTCCAAAGCGGGATCACTGCGGATACCAAAACTGCAGCCTGGAGAACCTGAAGGGTCACCGGCTTGGGATACAGGCTGTAAAAGGGAAGAAGCAAATAAAAAATTGGCGAAACATGTACGGAAAAATGCGACAAAAGTCCGTCTCGCTCCACCGTTGTAGTAGGCAGCCCTGACGTCTTCATCTGATGAAACATCTGAGAAAAAATTCCAAAGTCAAACGTAGGGCAGCTGTAGGATAATACCCGGCAGACGGTCCACACAGAGACAAAACAAAGAACAGGAGGGCAAACCTGTCAGAATTATATAGGGACGGAAATTCTGCAGAGGGCGTATAGGTTCTTCACCGTTTTCTTTCCTTCCGTTCCACCCAAAACCGGCATAAACACCCAACATGGCTAAAATCAGCAGGCAACCGACGAAATAAGGAACTGTAAAAGAAGAACATAGCGCTGCCAAAGACAGCAGGGCAAAAAAAAAAGATCCCCCACCGCTCAATCCGCTGTGTTAAAAACTTTTTCGCGAGCAGGGAAAACAAAATAAAGGCGGTAAGGGTCATGAAACACAGCAAAAAAAAGACTGCGCCGCTAAACCATCCAGCTCAGTCAAGGAACGTAAGGGCCGGGGCAGAGAAAGATACTGTACGGCCACCGCTATGAGCCAGCTTAGAATCAGACGCCGCGCACACGCTGCGGCTGTAAAAACCGAAATGCAGAGGCGCTTCCACGTCGGAAGGCAAAACGAAATTCTTTCATCTTCATACTCCGTTAGAAAATGTCGGCAAACATACGAAAAAGTGCAAAAAGAAAGAGAAGTCACAGGAAGTGACTTCTCAAAGATGTTGGCATTACCTATTTTCCCGGCCAGTCACCCGGCAAGTATCGTCGGCGCATGTGAGCTTAACTTCTGTGTTCGGAATGGGAACAGGTGGACCCTCACCGCAATCAACACCAACTTTTCCCGGAAGGGTTCCTCCCCCTTCCTTCTATGTCAAAGCATCCCTGCTTTAACCGCTCGCTTATTATAGCACTCTCTCTCTCCTCTGTCAAGTGCTATCTCTTTCTCCCCTGGTGACCCGTACCGGGTTCGAACCGATGTTAACGGCGTGAGAGGCCGCTGTCTTAACCACTTGACCAACGGGCCATTTGGTGCACCTTCACGGACTCGAACCGGGGACCCACTGATTAAGAGTCAGTTGCTCTACCAACTGAGCTAAAGGTGCGTTTCCCTTCTCCTCGATACACCCTGAAAACTGAACACTGTTGATTCCTCCACTCCTTATCTCCAGCTTCCCTGAGCCTGCCTTCTTGGTCAAGCTTTCGGCTTATTAGTATCAGTCAGCTCAATGCATTACTGCACTTACACCCCTGACCTATCTACGACATCGTCTTTATCGTGCCTCAGTGGAGATCTTATCTTAGGGGAGTTTCACGCTTAGATGCCTTCAGCGTTTATCTCGTCCCGACGTAGCTACCCAGCTATGCCCTTGGCAGGACAACTGGTGCACCAGAGGTCTGTCCATCCCGGTCCTCTCGTACTAAGGACAGCTCCCTTCAAATCTCTTACGCCCGCAACAGATAGGGACCGAACTGTCTCACGACGTTCTGAACCCAGCTCGCGTGCCGCTTTAATTGGCGAACAGCCAAACCCTTGGGACCGAATACAGCCCCAGGATGCGACGAGCCGACATCGAGGTGCCAAACCTCCCCGTCGCTGTGGACGCTTGGGGGAGATCAGCCTGTTATCCCCAGGGTAGCTTTTATCCGTTGAGCGATGGCATTTCCACTCACATACCACCGGATCACTAACTCCGACTTTCGTCCCTGCTCGACCCGTCGGTCTCGCAGTCAACTTGGCTTATACGTTTACACTCATTGCATGATTTCCATCCATGCTGAGCCAAGCTTTGAGCGCCTCCGCTACTTTTTAGGAGGCGACCGCCCCAGTCAAACTGCCCGCCTAACAGTGTCCCCGACCGGTTCACGGCCGCAGGTTAGAAACCCAGCAAACCAAGGGTGGTATCCCAAGGTTGACTCCACACGACCTGACGGCCATGCTTCCAAGTCTCCCACCTATCCTGTACATGAATTACCGAATCTCAGTATTAAGCTGCAGTAAAGCTCCATGGGGTCTTTCCGTCTAGTTGCGGGTAACCGGCATCTTCACCGGTACTACAATTTCGCCGGGTAGGCTGTTGAGACAGCGCCCAAATCGTTACGCCATTCGTGCGGGTCAGAACTTACCTGACAAGGAATTTCGCTACCTTAGGACCGTTATAGTTACGGCCGCCGTTTACTGGGGCTTCAATTCAGACCTTCGCCTTGTTGCCACTAAGCCCTCCTCTTAACCTTCCGGCACCGGGCAGGCGTCAGCCCCTATACGTCATCTTTCGATTTAGCAGAGACCTGTGTTTTTTGGTAAACAGTTGCTTGGGCCTTTTCTCTGCGACCGTCCTCTCGGACGGCGTCCCTTCTTCCGAAGTTACGGGACCAATTTGCCTAGTTCTTAACAACCCTTCTCCCGTTGGCCTTAGGATTCTCTCCTCATCTACCTGTGTCGGTTTGCGGTACGGGCGCCTCGTCAATCCACATCGCTTTTCTCGCCACAGAGCATCGCCGGATCCACCTCACTTCGGCGTCCTTTCGCCTGGCGCGACCAACGGCCAGGACCAGCTATCTCCATGTGTCACGATGCTTAACAACTTCGGCGGCTACGGAATTTCTACCGTATGTGCATCGACTACGCCTTTCGGCCTCGCCTTAGCTCCCGGCTTACCTTGGGCGGACGAACCTTCCCAAGAAACCTTAGATTTTCGGCCATTATGATTCCCACATAATTCTCGCTACTCATTCCGGCATTCTCACTCGTATACTGTCCACCATTCCTTCCGGTATGACTTCGCCCTATACACGACGCTCCCCTACCACTCCGCTTTCGCGAAATCCTAAGCTTCGGTTATACGCTTAGCCCCGTTAAATTTTCCGCGCAAGATCACTCGACCAGTGAGCTATTACGCACTCTTTAAACGAGTGGCTGCCTCTAAGCCAACATCCTGGTTGTTTCTGCAATCTCACATCGTTTTCCACTTAGCGTATATTTGGGACCTTAGCTGTAGGTCTGGGCTGTTTCCCTTTTGACCACGGATTTTTTATTACTCGTAGTCTGACTGCCAGCAAGCATTTATACGGCATTCTGAGTTTGATAGGGTTCAGTAAGTTTATCGCCCCTAGCCCATTCAGTGCTTTACCTCCGTTAAACTCATTACTGACGCTAGCCCTAAAGCTATTTCGGGGAGAACCAGCTATCTCCAGGTTCGTTTGGAATTTCACCGCTAGCCACACCTCATCCCCGGTCATTGCAACGAACGTGGGTTCGGACCTCCATGGAGCTTTACCTCCACTTCATCCTGGACATGGCTAGGTCACCTGGTTTCGGGTCTATGGCAACCGACTATCGCGCTCTTAACACTCGCTTTCGCTCTGCCTCCGGTACTTCATACCTTAAGCTGCCGGTTACTATAACTCGCCGGACCGTTCTACAAAAAGTACGCCACCACCCTTTAACGGGCTATGACTGCTTGTAAGCACAAGGTTTCAGGTACTTTTCACTCCCCCTCCGGGGTGCTTTTCACCTTTCCCTCACGGTACTGCTCCTCTATCGGTCATCAGGTAGTATTTAGGCTTGGAGGGTGGTCCCCCGGCTTCCCACCGGGTTCCTCGTGTCCGGCGGTACTCTGGATCCAGTCCCAGTCTCCTTCGTTTTCGGCTACGTGGCTCTCACACTCTTTGGCCGGCCTTCCCATGCCGTTCCCCTAACTAAGTCAACCTTTCCGACTGTCCGCAACCCCAGAAATATTGCTACTTCTGGTTTTGGCCTCTACCGCGTTCGCTCGCCACTACTTACGGTATCTCTGTTGATTTCTCTTCCTCGCCCTACTTAGATGTTTCAGTTCAGGCGGTTCCCCGCTGTACACTATTTTGTTCATGCACAGCTGACAGAGTATGGCTCTGTCGGGTTTCCCCATTCGATATCTCGGATCAACGCTTATTTGCAGCTCCCCGAAGCTTTTTCGCAGCTTATCACGTCCTTCATCGGCTCCTGATGCCAAGGCATTCCCCTTGCGCTCTTCTTCTGCTTGACCATTCGGGACTTTCGTCCCTCGTCTTCGCTAGAATAGTCCATTCGGTTCTCTTCTTCGAATTATGCAGGCTCTCTTTAAAGAAGTCTTAAGCTAAAATTGTATTTTTTACCCTAATTTTTCCTTACTGTTGCCTTCTCATAATTTGCATCAAAATTCAACAATGTTCAGTTTTCAAGGTGCATCTCTTGAATCTCTTCTTCCTAGAGACTCAATGAAACCTCATATCCCTATGAGATTTCAGTCAATCTTATCCTCTTCCTCTTTCTTGGTGGAGATTAGCGGGTTCGAACCGCTGACCTCCTGCTTGCAAGGCAGGCGCTCTCCCAGCTGAGCTAAACCCCCATCTCTTCCGCTTCCTTACTATTAGAATGGTGGGCCAAATGGACTCGAACCATCGACCTCACGATTATCAGTCGTGTGCTCTAGCCAGCTGAGCTATTGGCCCATTCCGCTCCATCTTTCCTCAAAACCCTCCAAATTGAATAACGTGATTCCTTACTTCACCCTTCTGACCTTAGGAACTCCAGCAAACTCTTCATCCGCTGCGTTCTCCTTAGAAAGGAGGTGATCCAGCCGCACCTTCCGATACGGCTACCTTGTTACGACTTCACCCCAATTATCAGACCCACCTTCGGCCGCGCCCTCCCTTGCGGGTTAGACTACGGACTTCGGGTGTTCCCGACTCTCATGGTGTGACGGGCGGTGTGTACAAGGCCCGGGAACGTATTCACCGTGGCATGCTGATCCGATTACTAGCAATTCCAGCTTCATGCAGGCGGGTTTCAGCCTGCAATCCGAACTGAGACGCCTTTTGGGGATTTGCTCCACCTCGCGGCTTTGCTTCCCTTTGTTAAACGCCATTGTATTACGTGTGTAGCCCAGGACATAAGGGGCATGATGATTTGACGTCGTCCCCGCCTTCCTCCGTTTTGTCAACGGCAGTCTCGCTAGAGTGCTCTTTCGTAGCAACTAACAATAGGGGTTGCGCTCGTTGCGGACTTAACCCAACATCTCACGACACGAGCTGACGACAACCATGCACCACCTGTCTCCACTTCCCCGAAGGGTACCTAATGTATCTCTACTTCGTTAGTGGGATGTCAAATCCTGGTAAGGTTCTTCGCGTTGCGTCGAATTAAACCACATAATCCACTGCTTGTGCGGGCCCCGTCAATTCCTTTGAGTTTCAACCTTGCGGTCGTACTCCCCAGGTGGAATACTTATTGTGTTAACTGCGGCACGGAGGGGTCAGTCCCCCACACCTAGTATTCATCGTTTACAGCGTGGACTACCAGGGTATCTAATCCTGTTTGCTCCCCACGCTTTCGCGCCTCAGCGTCAGTTGTCGTCCAGCAAGCCGCCTTCGCCACTGGTGTTCCTCCTAATATCTACGCATTTCACCGCTACACTAGGAATTCCGCTTGCCTCTCCGATACTCAAGGGCTACAGTTTCAAATGCAGTTTCCGGGTTAAGCCCGGAGATTTCACATCTGACTTGCAGCTCCGCCTACACGCCCTTTACACCCAGTAATTCCGGACAACGCTTGCCACCTACGTATTACCGCGGCTGCTGGCACGTAGTTAGCCGTGGCTTTTTCTCCAGGTACCGTCACGTCCTTCGTCCCTGGTAAAAGAAGTTTACAACCCGAAGGCCTTCTTCCTTCACGCGGCGTTGCTGGGTCAGGGTTTCCCCATTGCCCAATATTCCCCACTGCTGCCTCCCGTAGGAGTCTGGGCCGTATCTCAGTCCCAATGTGGCCGTTCAACCTCTCAGTCCGGCTACTGATCGTCGCCTTGGTGGGCCCTTACCCCGCCAACTAGCTAATCAGACGCGAGCCCATCTTTCAGCAATAAATCTTTGGCTCCCCAGAGATGCCTCCGGTTAGCTTTATGCGGTATTAGCAGTCGTTTCCAACTGTTGTCCCCACTGAAAGGCAGGTTGCTCACGCGTTACTCACCCGTCCGCCACTAACTCGGTCCCCGAAGGGGCCTCGTCCGTTCGACTTGCATGTGTTAGGCACGCCGCCAGCGTTCGTCCTGAGCCAGGATCAAACTCTCAAATAATTCGTATCTTAATCAAAGTCTGTCTCCAAACTTCGCTTAAAATCTTCCTTACTTAAGTCATTCGCTTCTAGCTTCTAACTCAAGAATTTTTCGTTGGCTGTCCTTCGCTCTTCGCTACTAAACAACTTTCCTCGTTTTTTCAGGTGTTTCTTGGTTCACGTTATTCAATTCGCAAGGTACACGCGCTCCTTCGATCGCTTTCGCCTCGAGCGGAGCTTTTCTAGATTATCACATGCGGACCGTTTTGTCAAGTACTTTTTTTAGATTCTTTTCTCTTTTTTCCTTCACTCGTTCCGCGTCCCGCCGCTCTTCACGGCGCCCGGTTATACTACCAGATCCACCCTCCCTTGTCAATACCTTTTTTTCCCCTTTTTTCGAAAAAATTTTTGGTCTTGCTTCTTTCCAGATCGGTGTTTACAAAGGCCGCTGTATATGATAAAATACAGGAAAAATATGCACTCTCATGGGAGGCATTATAATATGTAAAGGAGCGGTTATCATGAGTTTTTCCCCTGCGTCCCTTCACGCCACCGGATTTTACCCAGGAGAAATTCCCGAACGCCCCCAACGCAACCCTCGTTCCCTGTCCCAAGGACGGCGTAGCGCCGGAGGCGTATCACGCCATGAGCATTTTCCCGAGTATTTCAAAGTTGACGGCCAGTGGATCATGGCAAAAGAAAGCCGGATGGACTGTGTGCCTGTATATGAAAAACGGCGTCATCTTCGTTCGGGAATTTCGCCTTCTGAAGGCCGGCGACCTGGTCTTCACCGGCCGGACGGAAAACTGCGAAAACGGTATTTATGTGTATCCCGACGGCTTCCGGGAATCCACCGTACAGCAGGACGTATTTGCATTTTTTCGTAAAAACCGCTCCCGGGAGACGGCTTTCTCCAAAGATTACGACGAGATCTATGATCTTTGCGGCATGACCGGGAGCACGGGAAAATCGTCTGGGTTATGGGCCCCGCCTTCGCCTTCGACTATGACGCCCGCAACGCCTTTGCCAAATTGGTCAACGGCGGCTATGTTCATGCGGTCTTGGCCGGAAATGCTCTGGCCACCCATGACCTGGAAGGCGCTTATTTGAATACCGCTTTGGGTCAGAATATTTATACCACGCAAAATCAACCGAACGGACACTATAATCATCTGGATCTTTTAAACCGGGTCCGGTATCACGGCTCCGTCTCCAAATTTATCGAGGAAGAGCAGATCGACAACGGCATCATCTACAATCTGGAGAAAAATCACATCCCCTACGTACTGGGCGGCTCCATCCGGGACGACGGTCCCCTGCCTCCTGTTTTTGCCAATGTCTACGAGGCGCAGGACGCCATGCGCAACCAGGTTCGGGACGCCACCACGGTCATCTGCATGGCCACTACGCTGCACACCATCGCGACGGGCAATATGACGCCGTCCTTCCGGGTGATGCCGGATGGTACCGTCCGGCAAATTTACTTCTATTGTGTGGATATTGCCGAGTTTGTGGTCAACAAGCTGGCGGACCGGGGCAGTTTATCCGCCCGGGGCATCGTCACCAATGTGCAGGACTTTGTTGTAAACCTCAGCAAGGGACTGGGCCTGTAACATCAAACACCAGCCGCACGGGACATGCCCTGCGGCTGGTGTTCCTTCCTCTCTGTTTGGGTTGTAGTTACAATTTCCGGCATCGTAACAAAATGGCAACCGCCCGCAACTAAGGCTCTATAGGGAACCCGCCTCCTTTCGTGTTATACTTCTCGTATCACAGGAAAGGAGTTTTTTATGCGTCTTGAAATCGGACAAAAAATCAAGCAGCTTCGCTTGCATCGGGGCATCACCCAGGAGCAGCTGGGACAGTCCCTGGGGCTGACCGGTCAGGCAATCTCCAAGTGGGAGAGCAACACCACAATGCCGGACATCCAGCTCCTGCCGGAGCTTTCGGCTTTGCTGGGAGTCTCCATCGACACGCTGTTTTCTATCACCGACCGGACCCATATGGACCGGATTGCCAACATGCTGGAAAACGTAAGATTTCTGCCGGCCCACGAATTTGAAGATTCCGAACGATACCTGAAGGACAAGCAATTGACACCCGACACGCAGGCAGAGGCCACGCTGCTTCTGGCCCGCCTTTATAACAAACGGGCCAAAGAATACCGGGACCTAGCCGCTCCCTTAGCCCGGCAGGCGCTTCTGCTCAATCCGGAAGCGGCAGAAGCTCACAAAGCCAATCTGGAAGCCGCGTCCTGCCGGATGCCCGATTGGAACGTGGGAAACCACGGGCAACTCATTGCTTTTTACCAGGATTTCCTCCATACGCACCCAGATGCCCGGCCCAACTACCTGTGGCTGATGGATTTACTCCTGGCCGACGGTCGTACAACAGAAGCCCGGCAGACTTTGGAAGCCATGGGCCGCCTGGGGCGCACCTATCACTATGATCTATACGACGGCCTGATTGCAAAGGAGGAGGGAGACCTGCCCCCGGGCTTTGGCCTGTTGGAAGCATATGACGGACCAGGAACCGGAGCTCTGGCTTTCCTGGTTTGGCCGTGCCGACTCTCTTGCGAAAATCGGCCGTTACGAGGAGGCCGTATCCTGTTACCAATCCGCCATCGCCCTGCAACCCAAGCCCCGATACACCGATATGCCGGAGGCCATTGCGCAAATCGCGGAAATTCAGGGAGATATTCCAAGGGCCATCTCTATGCGGGAGCAATGCATCCAAATCTGTCGCGAGGATTGGAACATGACGGAGGGAGAACCCCCTAGCGCTGCACCGTCGGGAAATTCAGCGGCTGCAGGAATGTTTAAACCAGCCCAAATGCTAAAGATCGTGTCCTGGAATCGGAAAAATCTGTCGCTTCATCCCTGTTTCTGAATTCTTTTGAACTGACGCAGCAATGCCTGCGCTGCCAGGCCGGTAAACAGGCCGGTGATGAGTCCGGAAATCAGAAGCACCGGCAAATAAGACAGGAGCGCAGGCGTCTGCGTTACGGCAATGGCCACACCAATTTGCCCTAAGTTGTGCGCCACCGCGCCCAGGCAACCGGCAACCCAAATCTGCTGCCCTGTTAAAATTCGCCTCAAGCCCCATGTCGCCAGCCAAGCCAAGGCTCCTCCTGCCAGAGCATACCACAGTCCCATCATTTGACCGAACAACAAGGAACCCAACAGGATCCGCACCAATAAAATACCGGCTGCTTCCCAGGGACCCAGAGCGAACACGGCAAGAATCGTGACAACATTGGCCAGGCCAAGCTTAACCCCGGTATGGGGATCGGAACGGGAATCTGGGCCTCCACCCAAAAAAATCGCCAGCGCAATTGCCGATAAAAGCGCCATCCGTGTAATCCTCTTCACGACCATACCCAGCCTCACAGATACTGCTTAAAGCAGAGGTTCAGGTCCACATTTCCGGTAATTCCCGGAACGGACCCCGTACAGCTATACTGCCACATATCCACATCATAGGAAAAGGTCATAGCATCCTCATACTGTGCCAGCCAAAAATCGTAGGCCTGCAGCTCCCGCAAGCGAAAGGTATTCTGTGCCAAATCCTGATTGAAATAGACGGCCGGCGTATAACCGGCCTCTTCCACCATCCGGCAGAATTCCAGGGTGCAGTCTGTGACCATGCGGCTGGAAACCTCCGCCGTCCTGGCGTCGGCGCTCACCCATTCCCAGTCGAATACTACGGGATATGTGATTTCCCAACCATCAAGGAATTCCAAAACCACTTCCGCTTCCTCCCGCGCCTCTTCGACCGAGATCGCCTGGGAGTAAAAGTACACCCCCCACCGGAAGTCCGGCATCCAGAGCGCCCTGCAGGTTCGCTTCTGCATAGGAATCAATATGCACGCCTCCTGGTCATAGCCACGATAGCCCACGCGAATCATGGCATAGTCCACCCCGGATTGCGCCACCGTCGCCCAGTCGATCACCTCTTGGTGAGAGGAGACATCAATTCCGGTCTTTGCATCCACTGCCGAGCAATAGACAAAGCCGTCCTGCACATAAAAGTCAGATTCCGTATAAGGATTTTCCGGCGGCGGCGGCAGAGTTTCCTCTACCATGGGCTCTGAAGAAAAGCCCAACCGGCTGAGGCATAATAAGATGACAACGCCGGCTCCAGCCAGTCCCATAAAGCCCAGAAGCAGCGCTTTAAAATTCTTTTGGTTTTTTTGACTTTGCCATAGCTGTCTCCTTAAAATACCAAAAAACCGGTAATTTTTCTGATTATATCACATTTCTTACATTCTGCCAAGGGAGATTTCCGTCTTTGGCATCTCCATGGGGAATGCCGATTTTCACCGGACATCTCATAATGAAAAAACGGGTCTGTCGTTCCCAACAGACCCGTTCCATCATTTAATCCTGATACATGGGGTACTTCTTGCACAGGGCATCCACCGTATCCAGAACTTCCCGGCGGGTACCTTCAAAATCCCGAGCGGTCAACGCAATGCAGTGCGCCACGGTTTTTACATCCTCTTCCCCCAGGCCCCGGGTTGTAACGGCAGGCGTTCCCACGCGGATGCCGCTGGTGACAGAGGGCTTGGCCGGATCCATCGGAATGGCATTTTTGTTTAAAGTCATATGGTTCTCATCACAACGCTCCTGCAGTTCCTTGCCGGAGATCTGAAGCGGCCGCAGGTCTGCCAAAACCATATGGTTGTCCGTACCGCCGGTGACCAGGTCGAAGCCTTCTTCTAGGGAGAGATTCTGCCATAACCTGGGCGTTGCGCACAACCTGAGCGGCATATTCCCGGAACTCCGGGGCCAAAGCCTCCTTCAGACATATTGCTTTGGCTGCAATCACGTGCATGAGAGAGGGCCGCCCTGCGTACCGGGAACACGGCGGAGTTGAGCTTTTTCGCAAAGGCTTCTTTTCCCATAATCAAACCGCCCCGGGGACCGCGCAGGGGTCTTATGGGTTGTGGTTGTGACGATATCCGCATAGGGAACGGGATTCTGATGCGCACCACCGGCCACCAGTCCGGCAATGTGCGCCATATCCACCATCAGCACACTGCCCGCCTCATGGGCAATCTCAGAAAACAGCTTAAAATCAATGGCTCTGGGATAGGCCGAAGCACCGGCAATGATCAGCTTGGGCCGGTATTTTAAGGCCAAGTCCCGCACCTGATCGTAATCAATCCGTCCGGTCTCCGGATTCAGGCCATAGGAAATCACGTGAAAATATTTTCCGGAGATATTGGCCGGACTCCCATGCGTCAGATGCCCGCCATTTGCCAAATCCATGCCTAAGAATGTATCTCCAGGCTGCAGCAATGCAGTCAAAACAGCGGTATTGGCCTGGGCCCCCGAATGGGGCTGAACATTGACAAACTCTGCACCAAACAGTTCCTTTGCCCGCTGAATGCACAGTTCCTCTACCTGATCCACAAATTCACAACCGCCATAATAGCGCTTCCCCGGAAGACCCTCTGCATATTTGTTCGTCAAAATTGATCCCATCGCAGCCATAACGGCAGGAGATGTAAAGTTCTCTGAAGCAATCAGCTCCAGTCCATCCTGCTGCCGGTGAAGCTCCTTTGCATCATGTTTGCCAGCTCCGGATCGTATCGCTCCACGAAGCCGATAGAATCCATCGGTTTAGTTAACATAATACTCCTTCTTTCTTTATTCCGTTTGTGGCAGGTTTTGAAACATACAAGAACCAAACACTGCCCAGTTTAGCAAAGATATTATATGGTATCTCCCTACTGCCGTCAAGTTATACGGATAAATTTAACAATTATTTCGCATTTTTCCTCAAATTCCCCCTTGAATCCAACTTTTATCCTTTTCAGGAAAACTTTTGTGCGTATGTTGCCTCCATTGAAATTTCCATCTGCCGGGCTCCCCTTTTGTTGACAGGATTCCGCAGATTCCGTATAATGATCTCATAACTTTACCTGGGAGGTCTGCCATGTCTATTCGGCCAGCCAAGGTGGAAGATTTACCGCAAATGTTGGAGATCTACCGTCCATTTGTCGAACACACCGCTGTGAGCTTTGAATACCAGGTTCCCTCTCCGGAGAACTTTCTTCAGCGTTTTCGGAACCATGTTGCCCAATTTCCCTGGCTGGTGTGGGAAGAAAAAGGCCGTGTTTTCGGGTATGCCTATGCCGGAGCTCCTTGGGAGCGGGAGGCCTATCGCTGGTGTGCAGAGAGCTCCATCTATCTGGCCCCTGAAGCGCAGGGCAGGGGCATCGGAAAAACACTGTATCAGGCTTTGGAAGAGATTCTCCGCCGGCAGGGCTATGCCGTGCTCTATGCGTTGGTCACGACAGAAAACGAATCTTCCCTTGCTTTTCACCAAGCCATGGGGTTTCACCGCCGGGCTGTCTTTCCCGACTGCGGTTATAAATTCGGCCGTTGGCATGGGGTCATTTGGCTGGAAAAGCGTCTTTCCGATTTGGAGCACCCTTCCGCCTTTCCCTGCGCCTGGGACGAAAAGGAGACAATATGAAAAATATCTGTGTTTATGGCGCCGCCAGTGCGCTTATTCATCCCGACTACCTGTCAGAAGCGAAGAAGCTGGGCAGCTGTCTGGCAAAATCCGGCTTCGGTTTGGTCTTTGGCGGTGGAAATACCGGTGTCATGGGCGCCTGCGCCCGGGGCGCGGCCCAGGACGGCGGGCAAATCATCGGCGTCGCTCCTGATTTTTAAAAAGGACGGGATCCTATTTCAACAGTGCACGCACTTTTATTTTACTGAAACCATGCGTCAGCGGAAGGAAATCATGGAAAATCTCTCCCAAGCCTTTGTCATGGCGCCCGGCGGGATCGGCACCCTGGAGGAATTTTTTGAGATTCTCACCCTGAAGCAGCTGGGGCGCCACGCAAAGCCCATTGCCGTTCTCAATACTCGAGGCTACTACGATTCGTTAAACGCGCTTCTGGAACATGCTGTGGAACAAAACTTCCTGGAACGGGACGTTTTACCGATGTACCGCCTGTTTTCGGAGCCGGAGGAGTTGGTACAATCTTTGGAACAGGATTTGGTGACGTTTTCTTGAAAATTTTAATCAGCGCTTGCCTGTTGGGCGTTTCGTGCAAATACAACGGGGGCGATAACCTCTGTCCCGACCTCTTGAAACTGGCCCGGGAACATATTGTCCTGCCTGTCTGCCCGGAGCAATTGGGGGGCCTTCCCACGCCGCGCCCTCCGGCTGAGTGTCTAGGGGCCGTGTCCTGACCCAGGACGGCCGGGATGTGACGGAATTTTTATCAAAGGGGCCCTGGAGACCGTGCGCCTTGCCCGGCTTCTGGGGGCTGAAGCCGCCGTTTTCAAAGCCCGCAGTCCCTCCTGCGGTTGCGGCGCTCGGTACGACGGCAGCTTTACCCACACGGTTATTCCAGAAAACGGTATGACGGCGGAGGCGCTTCTGTCGCTGGGCCTTCCGGTCTATACGGAGTCCACCTATTTCAATCTGTTCCAAGAGGGTAAAAAATCCGATGATGGATGAGCTGTACAACACAATCGGTAAGACGACCGGTCGGCATGTTTTTTGCAAGACGTTGCATGCAGGCAAGTTTCTTCCCGGTAACCGTCCATTTTTTGCCCACGATTGGAAACAATTTTAGAAAAAAGTGTTGACCTGCGCCCAAAAAACGGCTATAATGTATTGAGCATGGCCTGAATTACGTTAGGCTTGTTTTCTTTTGACTCGCTACGGCCGATTCCGGCTGTTGAGCATCAATCTTGACAGGAGGTGTTATCCCAATGCTGCGTACCTATCAGCCCAAAAAGCGCCACAGAGCCAAGGTGCATGGTTTCCGTCAGAGAATGGCCACCAGAAACGGCCGGAAGGTTCTCTCTCGCCGCCGTGCAAAAGGCCGCAAAGTCTTGTCCGCCTGATTTTGTGCGCCCAAGAATGCGGAATAACGCCGTCCAAGCTGTTGATGCGGGGTGAATGGAAGAGTCTTCTATTCGCCCCTTCCGTTTCATCCGGCCTTTCTCATGATGTTTGAAAACCCGGCCTTTCTCTTGGTAAAGTCCGGGATTTTTCGGTAGTTTGAAATCTTCATTCCCATTGCCACCCGCCACACCGGAAGGACTGTACCATGGAATTTTCCAAGCCTTTAAAGCTAAACCATATCTTCCGCCGATTGTACCACAACGGAAACCAGGCTGCAAACCGCTATCTGGTTCTCTATTGCAAGGCAAACCACCTGCATGAAAACCGGGTTGGCATTACCGTAGGGAAAAAATTGGGAAAAGCTGTGACCCGAAATCGGGTCCGCCGCCGTTTGCGGGAGATTTACCGCCTCCATGAAATGCAATTTCGGCCGGGTTACGATTTGGTCGTCGTAGCCCGCAGCCAGGCGGTCAACGCATCTTTTCGCAGCTGACCAAAGCTTATTTGTCCCTTGCGGACAAGCTGAACCTGCGCAACGAGGCTGGACAATGAAACAAATTCTTCTGGCGCTGATCCGCTTCTATCAAAAACGCATATCCCCCGCATTTCCCCCACGATGCCGTTTCATTCCGACCTGTTCCCAATATGCCGTCGAGGCCATATCCAAATATGGCGCACTGCGCGGCGGTCTGTTGGCTCTGCGCCGCTTGATTCGGTGTAACCCCTTTTACAAAGGGGATATTTATGACCCTGTTCCCTGATTTTGGAGGAAAGATATGATTCTTGCGTTTAACATCGCCGACATCATTCGGGTACCGTTTGGATACCTGTTGGATTTGCTCTATCAATTCACAACCAGCTATGGCTTGGCATTGATCCTATTTGCTCTGATTGTCAAGCTGATTTTGCTGCCTGCCAGTGCAAAAAGCAAAAAAAGCATGATGAAAATGAGCCGCGTGGCCCCATTGACCCAAGCCATCCAAAAAAAGTACGAAAACGATCCTCAAAAAGCCCAACTGGAAATCAGCAAGCTGTACAAAGAAGAAGGCATCGGCATGATGAGCGGTTGCCTTTGGAGCTTTGTGCCTCTGCTTTTGCTGTTCCCTCTGTATACCGTAATTCGGCAGCCCTTGATCTATATGCTTCATTTGACGGCGGATCAGGCGACTAAGATCGTATCCATCATCAAAGAAGCCCTTCCGGCCGTCTTTTCTTCCAACAGCTATTACGACCAGCTGGCCGCCGCTCCCCATCTCAACGAATTTGTCTCGCAAATCCGGGAGGCTTTGCCGGAACTGGCCAACGTGTCGCTACCCAGCCTGAACTTTCAATTTTTAGGTGTGGATCTGGGCAAAATTCCCGATTGGCAATTTTGGAACTGGGGAACCGTCAACTGGGCTACCATCGGCCTATTTCTCCTGCCGGTTCTCTCCGCCGGGTCCAACATTCTCTCCATGTGGGTGAGCCAAAAGCTCAATGCCTCTGTAACCACGGACCAAAACGGGAACCGGGATGAACAAGCTGCAAAGGCCTCCAACGCCACCAACAAATCCATGATGATCGTGATGCCCCTCATGTCATTGTTCATCGGCTTTTCTTATCCGGCCGCGCTTTCTCTGTACTGGCTGGCCCAGGGCCTGTTCGGCATTGTACAGGACGCCGTCCTCACAGTCCGGTACCGGAAAATTTATGACGCGGAAGATGAAGTAAAGAGAAGAATTGCCGCACAAAAGGCCGCGGAAGAGGCGGAACGGGAGCGACTGCGCGCTCAGCGCCGGGCAGAAAATCCAGATGGTATTTCCGAAAACACCAGCAAGAAAAAGCTCCAAAAGCAGCAGCAATTCCAAAAGGAACAGCAACAAGCCGCTATGAAGCGGGTTCAATCGAATGCCTCCGGAGAGGATTTGCCTCTTTCCGGCGATCCGGAACGACCCTTTGCCAAAGGCCGGGCTTATCAGCCCGATCGTTATCGCAGCGTTTCAAACGATACTGAGGAGTAAGCTATGGAAAAAAAATTCATTGCAACCGGGAAAGATTTCGACTCTGCAGTCCAGGCCGCTTTGCGAGAGTTGGGTCTGGAATTGGAGAATGTCTCCGTGCAACTGCTGGAACGTGCCAAAAGCGGCGTATTCGGCATTGGAGCACGGCCCTGTAAAGTGGAAGTCACCTATGAAGTTCCCGATCCGGCTCCCACACCGGCTTTGTCGGCAACTTCCCGTACCAAGTCCAAAGCACCCAAGCCGGATGCCGTTCCGCCGCATCCCCCGACGCCTCCTGTAGAGAAGGCCGGCGCACCCACCGACCGGCCAAGACCGGCAGAACCCCCCCGGCCTCTTCGTCAGGAGCCTGCACACCGCCCTCCGCGCTTGAGAGAAGAGCCTAAGCTTCCCCGAGAACCTCGAGAAGAGAAAACCTTCGCTCCTGCCGCACCCGGCAGTGTGGAAGAGCAAATCGAAACGTTCTTAAAAGGCCTGTTACAACACATGGGCTCTACGGCCGTGCCCCACGCCTGGAAAAACGAATCTGAGACGTATCAGGTGGAACTCGTGGGAAAAGATCTGGGGATGCTCATCGGACGGCGTGGAGAAACCCTGGATGCCATCCAGCATCTGACCAATTACGCCGTCAATCGAAACTGCGAAGGACGGGTTCGCATCAGTGTGGATGCGGAGAACTATCGGGTGAAACGAGAAGATTCCCTTCGCCGTTACGCGCGGAAAAAAGCGCAGCAGGTTCTAAAACAGCGGCGGCGTACCATCCTGGAGCCCATGAACGCTTATGAACGCCATGTGGTTCACGCCGCCTTGCAGGATGTGGATAACATCACCACTTATTCTACCGGAACGGAGCCCAATCGCCGGGTTATCATTGAGTACGTACGGTAACCGCAATTCCTCTTCAGCAAGAACCTGCTGAAGAGGAATTTTTTCAATTTCAACGGCCTGGAAAATATCCCGTCTTCTTTGCCTTGCAAGTTTTTCAGTAAGTGCTATAATAATCTCAAAGACATACAACAAAAAGGGAGCATGGATATGGAAACGCTACTGTCAATTTCCTTTGCCCTGCTGGCAGGACTTATGATGACCCGAATCATCAAACGCTGGCAGTTACCCGCTGTGACGGCTTATTTGGTTGCCGGCGTCCTGATTGGACCGAATTGCCTGGGACTTTTGCACATACCGGGCATCGGATTTTCTTCTTTTGAAGAGGTATCCGATTTAAGCCTAATCTGCGACGTGGCTCTTGGTTTTATCGCATTTGCCATTGGAAACGAATTTCGCCTGACCTCCTTAAAACAAACCGGCAAACAGGCTACCGTCATTGCCGTGGTGCAAGCCATTGCCGCTACCATCTTTGTGGATGTGACCTTACTGCTGCTTCACCTGGCCTTGGGGGACAAATTGCCGGTATCCACCTGCATCGTCTTGGGAGCGGTGGCCACGGCAACCGCTCCGGCAGCCACCATCATGGTTGTAAACCAGTATAAGGCAAAAGGACCCTTGACCAAACTGCTTCTGCCCATTGTCGCCTTAGACGATGCAGTTGGACTGATTGTCTTTGCTGTCTCCTTCGGCGTAGCCAAAACCATGATCAGCGGTTCTTTCAGTCTGATGACCGTAGTTCTCAATCCCCTGCTGGAAATCGTCTGCTCCTTGGCCCTTGGCGCCGCCCTGGGCGCATTGTTCTCCTTCGTGGAAAAGCTGTTTCAATCTAACTCCAAACGCCTCAGCGTTGCCGTCACCTTTGTGATTCTTGCTGCAGCGCTGTCGAAAATACAGATTCCCTTAGGGGGAACGTGGTCATAGAATTCTCCTCCCTGCTGGTCTGTATGATGGTCGGCACCGTGTTTTGCAATGTATGTGACTTCTCCGAGGAAATTATGTTTAAAACCGATCGGTGGACGGCGCCTCTATACGTTTTGTTTTTGTCCTCAGCGGTGCGGAATTGGATCTTCGGGTATTTGCTGAATTGGCAGTGGTCGGCATCGGCGCGGCCTACATCATCTCACGCTCCGCCGGGAAAATTGCCGGCGCCTCAGTCTCATCAAGCTGATGAAATGTGACCAAAAGGTTTGTCAATATCTGGGTCTTACGCTGCTCCCCAAGCCGGGGTCGCTTTGGGCATGTCCGTTACCGTGGCGGCGCAAATGGGCGCAGAGGGCGCCATCATTCGGGATATCATTTTGTTTTCGGTTTTAATCTACGAATTAATCGGCCCCATTCTCACCAAATATGCCCTTTCCAAAGCCGGTGAAATTCAGCCCAAGCCTGCCCAACGGGATATGACCAGAGTCCATGCCAGATAACAAAATATGGACCGGATAAACCCGACTGAACGTAAAAGCAATGGATCGTCTTGCCAATCTTGGGAGACGATCCATTGCTTTTCTCATTTGATTCGGTCGCTTTCTTCCACTTTTCTCAAAACCCGGCACGGATTGCCAACGGCGATCACACCGGCCGGTATATTTTTTGTCACCACACTGCCGGCTCCAATCACCGAGTCGTGTCCTATGGTGACGCCGGGAAGGATGACGACATTGCCGCCGATCCAAACCCGGTCTTCCACAAGAATCGGCTTACAAGCTTCCAACGTATAGGGATGACCATCCGGTGCAAAACGGACATTTCGTTCCTCCGCCCGCAACGGATGTATGGGTGTGAGGAAGGACACATTGGGACCGACAAATACATCGCTTCCAAGCCGGATTTCCCCACAGTCCAGAAATGTGGCATTGAAGTTTATATAACACCGGTCTCCCAAATATGTGTTGCAGCCGTAGTCAAACTTCACATATGGATAAATTTCGCTATATTGCCCCATCGAACCAAGAGAGCCTTCAAAATTTTCTGTCGCTTCTCCTTCTCCGATTCCGTCGTTCGGTTGAATTCCTCCGCCCGATCCCTTGCATGATCCCGCTGACGGCACAATTCCGGATCGGAAGGGTCGTACCACAGACCGGCAAGCATTTTCTCCCGCTCGGTCATTTTTCCTCCTCCTGGCCGTCCACCTTTTCCACGCCGATGACCTGATTGCCATCCTCTACACGCATCAAAATAACGCCCTGTGTGTCTCTCTTGTAAATATTGATATCGGAAGCTGGCATCCGGATGATCACACCGCCCGATTCAATGAGCATCACGTCGTCCTCCTCATCAACCACACGGCAGGCCGTTACAAGACCGGTTTTGGGCGTAATGCTGTAATTTTTCAGACCTTTCCCCCGCGGCTTTGCGGCTGCCGCTTTCCGTCCTCAGAAAGACGGAGATACTCTCCCAGATCTGTACGCTTTCCAAATCCATTGGCCGTAACGGTGAGCAGACATTTTCCCTCCTCCGCTTTTTCCGCACCAACGACATAGTCCCCAGGCGCTAACGTGATGCCCTTCACGCCTGCGGCATCCCGGCCCATGGGCCTTACATCCGTTTCACTAAAGCAAATGGCCATGCCCTGAGCAGTCGCCAGGATAATTCGGTCTTCTCCGCTCGTCTTCATCACAGAAATCAGATGATCGCCTTCCTCCAGTGTCAAAGCGCGAATTCCGGTTTTTCTATTGGTATGAATGGCCTGCAATGCCAGACGCTTCACGGTACCGTTTTTCGTCGCCATGACCAAATACGCATCCTCACGGAATTCTCGCGTCAAAAGCATAGCCGTCACTTTTTCATCCGGCTCCAAAGGCAACACGTTGACAATTGCGGTGCCTCTGGCTGTGCGGGAGCCCTCGGGAATCAGGTATCCTTTCTTCTTATGCACGCGCCCGGTGTTGGTAAAAAACAACACGTAGTCATGTGTGGAAGCCACAAAAATATTTTTTACATAGTCTTCCTCTTTTAAATTTTGTCCATTGATTCCACGACCGCCTCTGCGTTGACTCCGGTACGTATCCACAGGCATCCGCTTGATGTATCCCTGGCTGGATAAGGTATAGCAGCAATCCTCTTCTTCAATCAGATCCTCCACGTCAATCTCGTCTTCCACATCCTGAATTTCTGTCTTTCTCTCATCTCCAAACTTATCCCGGATGGCTGTGAGTTCCTCTTTCAAAATGTCCTTTACCAGATTGATGTCTCCCAGAATTCTCTGATATTCCGCAATTTTCGCCTCCAGCTCCTGATATTCCGACATCAGCTTATCTCGCTCCAGACCTTGCAGCCGTTTCAGCTGCATATCCAAAATAGCCTGAGCCTGCACGTCGGAGAGGCCAAATCTGCTCATCAAATTTTCTTTTTGCATCATCATAGGAACTGCGTATAATTTTAATTACTTCATCAATATTTTCTTGTGCAATGAGCAAGCCCTCTAACAGATGCGCCCGCTCCTGCGCTTTCTAAATCATACCGCGTTCGCCGGATGATGATCTCTTCCTGGAAGGCCAGGTATTCATCAAAATCTCCCGCAAAGAGAGAATCTTAGGCTGGGATTGATCCTTGACCAAGGCCAGCATATTAATGGCAAAGGTGGTCTGCAGCTGCGTCTGGGCAAAAAGCCGGTTTAAAACAACCTGTGCATTGGCGTCTCGTTTCAGCTCTATCACAATTCGCATACCGGTCCGGTCGGATTCATCTCGGATGTCGGAAATTCCATCCAATCTCTTCTCATTGACCTGATCCGCCATATTTTTAATCAGCATCCGCTTATTGACTTGATAAGGAATTTCCGTCACAATAATGCGGGTCCGGTTCTGTCCAAACTCCTCAAAGTGTGTACGAGCTCGAAGCGTTAAGCGGCCCTTTCCCGTAGCATAAGCCGCCCGAATGCCGGCTCTCCCTAAAATAATTGCTTTTGTTGGGAAATCCGGCCCGGTGATGTGCTCCATGATGTCTGATAATGTACACTCCGGATCACATAGAATGCAAATACATGCATTGATGACTTCCTTCAGATTATGCGGGGGATGTTGGTTGCCATACCGACGGCAATGCCGGAGGAACCATTCACCAACAAATTGGGAAAGCGGCTGGGAAGGACGCGGGGTTCTTTCCTGGTTTCGTCGAAATTGGGATCCCAATTGACCGTGTCTTTCTCAATATCCCGCAGCATTTCATTGGAAATCCTGGAAAGGCGGGCTTCAGTATACCGATACGCTGCCGGGGATCTCCGTCCACGGAACCAAAATTACCGTGTCCGTCTACCAACATATACCGCATGGAGAAGTCCTGGGCCAGGCGCACCAGCGCATCGTAAACCGACTGATCTCCATGGGGATGGTAGCGGCCCAACACGTCGCCGACGCATGTAGCGGATTTCCGGAAGGGACGGTCTGAGGTCAAGTTGTCCTCATACATGGCGTATAAAATCCGTCTGTGCACCGGCTTCAGGCCGTCTCGCACGTCGGGCAGCGCCCGTCCTACAATGACGGACATCGCATACTCCATGTAGCTCTGCTTCATCTCTCCTACCAGTTCGGAGGTAATGATAGACTGATTGGGAAACATAATATCTTCAGGTTTATAGTCCTTTTTATGCTGTGCCAAGCTGCAACCTCCTTAGTAATCCAGATTTGCCACGTTCGGCGCGTTTTTGCTCGATGTATTCCTTGCGCGGTTCGACCTTTTCGCCCATGAGGAGGGTGAAGATCTCATCGGCCTTGACGGCGTCCTGCAATTCAATTCGTTTCAGCGTCCGTTTTTCCGGATTCATAGTCGTCTCCCAAAGCTCATGGGGATCCATCTCACCCAGACCTTTATTCCGGCTGATGTCCACCTTAGCATTTGGGTTGTCCTTCCGAATTTCCGCCGAGATCCGGTCTCTCTCCTCGTCCGAAAAAGCGTACCGAGTGGTTTTTCCTCTGACCAGCTTATACAAGGGGGGCATAGCGGCATAGACATAACCGTGTTCAATCAAGGGGCGCATGAAGCGGAAAAAGAACGTAAGCAAAAGCGTTCGAATGTGTGACCCGTCTACATCGGCATCTGCCATGATTACAACTTTATGATATCGAAGCTTAGACAGATCGAATTCTGCGCCGATACCGGCGCCTAAGGCTGTGATGACGGGCTGGAGCTTATCATTCCCAATGACCTTGTCTTCGCGAGCTTTTTCCACATTCAGCATTTTTCCCCAGAGCGGTAGAATCGCCTGAAAACGGGAATCTCGCCCTGTGTGGCGGAGCCTCCTGCAGAATCACCCTCGACGATATAGATTTCCGTCAAAGCCGGGTCCGATTCATTGCAATCCCGCAGCTTGTCCGGCATCGCCGCGCCGCCCAGGGCTGTCTTTCTCCGGATGGAATCTCTTGCTTTTGCGCAGCGGCTCTGGCCCGGTTGGCTGTCAAAGCCTTATCCAGAATGGCTCTGGCCGTTTGTGGATGCTCTTCCAAATAAGTGGACAGCTGCTCTGTGACAACGGCGTCTACCAAGGTCCGGATATAGGCGTTTCCAAGCTTTGCTTTCGTCTGGCCTTCAAACTGAGCGTCGGTCAGCTTCACAGAGATGATGGCGGTAATGCCCTCCCGGCAATCCTCGCCCTGGACCCGGTCATCTCCTTTCATCGCTCCGATTTTGATTCCGTAAGCATTCAATGCCCGGGTCAAAGCTGCTTTAAATCCGGTTTCGTGCATTCCGCCTTCCGGCGTGTGTACATCATTGGCAAAGGATAAAATGAATTCAGAGAAGCCGTCGTTGTACTGAATTGCCACCTCCGCCGAAGCTTCCCTTTACGCCCCGCATGTAAATGACGTCATTGTGCAGCGCCGTCTTATTTCGATTGCACCAGACGGCAAACTCCCGGATTCCGCCTTCATAGCACATGGTATCCTGCCGGACTTCTTTCTCTCTGGCGTCCTGAATGGTAATGGACAGGCCGGCATTTAAAAATGCCTCCTCTCGCATCCGGGTATGCAGCGTATCGTAATCAAAATCACCGTATCAAAAATTTCCGGATCCGGCTGGAAGGTCACCTCGGTTCCCGTTTTGTCTGTCCGGCCGACAATCCGCATCTCCTGGGTAATATCTCCCCGGGAGAATTTCATTTCATAAATTTGTCCATCCTTATGAACCCGCACGGTCAGCCAGACGGACAGTGCGTTGACCACGGATGCCCCGACGCCGTGCAGGCCGCCGGACACCTTGTATCCGCCGCCTCCGAATTTTCCGCCGGCGTGCAGCACCGTATAAACCACTTCCAAGGCCGGCCTTCCCGTCTGCGGTTGAATATCCACAGGAATTCCCCGTCCGTCGTCTGTTACGGTAATCGACTCCCCGGATGAATGGTAACAGAGATATGCTTTGCAGTATCCCGCCAGAGCTTCGTCAATGGCGTTGTCTACGATCTCATAAACTAAGTGATGCAAACCGGAGGCGGAGGTAGAGCCGATATACATACCCGGCCGCTTCCGAACCGCTTCCAGTCCTTCCAGAACCTGTATTTGCGCGGCGTCGTATTTCGTCTCTACTCTTGTATTGTTCAGCTCGTCGGACATGAGCGAACCTCCTTCTATTTTAAATGAACTCATCGAATCACTGCTCCCGCCTGAATTTGCAAAATCTTTCCCATCTTCGTTATCCGGTCCTTTTCGCAACAAGTAATAAAAACCTGTCCGGTTTGGATTTGATTTAAAACAAAATCCTGCCTTCCGGATCCATTCGGACAAGACGTCGTCTAACAGCAAAACCGGCTCCTCTCCCGTGTCCCGCCTGGTCAGTTTCTCTGCGCCAGCTTTAAGCTGATGGCGGCGGTGCGCGTCTGTCCCTGAGAACCATAGCTTTTCAGACTCATTCCATCCAGGGAAGCATCAAAAATCATCCTTGTGCGGACCTGTGAGGCATTGTGCGGACTCCAACTCCGCCGCATGGTGGGACTCCGCATGCTGAAGCAGGTCCTTTTCCAACTCCTGCAACGACGCAAACGGATCCTTCACAGTGGAAACCGTGCGGTAGGGAATTTCTAAAATCTCCTTGCCGCCGGAGAACTCCCGGTGGTACCGGGTCGCCTCCTCTCCCAAGCTCTTCAGGAACCTGGCCCGGTAGGAGATGATGACAGCACCCACTTGGCATAACCGGCTGGAATATTCCGGCAGCACCTGCAACAGGGACGGGTTTTCAAACCGGTCCCTCAAAATCTTGCTTTTTGCTCCACAACCCGGCTGTACTCCGCCAGGGCCGCCTCATATCTTGGTCGAAGCTGGCACAAGGCATGATCTAAAAACGGCGTCTGGCGGCCGCTCCGGCCTTCAGAACCAATAAATCCTCCGGACAGAACAAAACCGTCGTGAGAACGCCGCGCATTTCCGCGGCGGTTTTCTTTTTACACCGTTTAAAAACTGCTGCCGCGGCTTGCGTCCGGCGAACAAAACAGTTCGAATGGTCTGCTTTCGTTCCTCTCCGCTGACGGCTCCGGATAAATCCGCATATTCCGCGCCAAAGCGAATTAATTCTATTTCCCGCCTGGTGCGAAACGACCGTCCTGTGGATAAATAATAAACCGCTTCCAAAAGGTTGGTCTTCCCTGGGCATTGTCCCCTACAATCAGATTCACACCGGGAGAGAAGCTGCTTTGTAGGCTTTGATAATTTCGGAAATTCCGAAGATCCAGCTGTTCAAGATTCATGGGCGGTTACGAGATATGTGGTACCCAAACAAGCGGCGCGATCTCCGGGCCGCAGCTTTTTCCCCGCATGGTGCAAACTTCCCCATTTACAAGGACTTGCCCATCCTGAATCAAATTTTTGCCATGCCGCCGGAAGGTACGGCATCAGCCAGTTTCAACAGGGCCTCTAACCGAATCCATTCTGTAGAAATCGCAATCTCTCGGGATTGCGGTTCCTTTTTTCTTACCATGACTTGCACAATGTTTCCTCCTCAATTGGACCGCAACCGAACCGGCAGCACCATATAGGCAAAATCGTCTTGTTCCCGCACCGGCGTCAAAACGATGGGGCTGAGGCCGTTTTTCAGTTCCAGACAGACCTCCTCGCTGGGAATTGCCCGCAGAGCGTCCGCCAAATACCGGCAGTTGAATCCGATTTCCAATTCTTCTCCATTGCCGGCAATGGGGCATTGGTCTTCCGCCGCACCGATGGTGGTGGACGTGCGGAAGGTAGCAACCTGATCTCCAAACAGGCAGCGGACCGGACTCTTTAATTTTTCCGTTACGATGAGTCCCACCCGGTCGATGGTAGCAGCCATATCGTTGACATTGGCTGTGAGTTTAATGGGACAGTCTGTGGGGACAACCCGACGCCAGTCTAAAAATCTCCCTCCAGCAGACGGCAAATCAAAGTCGCATTTCCCATTTCAAAGAGAATGTGCTTCGGTCCCAGGGTAAAGGTCACCTGGTCCTCTTCACCTAATATCTTTTCCACCTCTTTTAACGCGCTGGCAGGTACAACAAAGTGCATGGTTCTGCCGGTGTTGTCCTGGAGGTGATAGGTGCGGCGGGCCAGCCGGTAGCCGTCTACTGCCACAACGGAGATGCTTTCATTTTCCACTTCAAAAGACATCCTGTGTGAATGGGGCGGCTTTGATTTTCAGAAACAGCGAAAATAGTACCGGAAATCATATCCCGGAGGGCTCCTTGAGGAATGCAGACGCCGTTTCGATTTTCTACGTCGGGAAGTTCCGGATAGTCTTCTGCATTGGAAGCGGAAATGTGGAAATTGGAGAAACCGGCGCGGATCTCCACTTTAAAGTTATTGTCCACAGATATGTTGACCGGCCCCTCCGGCAGGCGGCGGATGATATCAAAGAGAAGGCGAGCCGGAAGGATGCAGGCGCCTTGCTCCTGAATGTCTGCCTCCATGGAAACTGTAATAGCCGTTTCTAAATTATACCCCGTCAGCTGTAAATTCAGACTGGCGCGGCAATAGATGCCTTCAATGGCCGGCAATGTACTTTTCTGCGCTACTGCGCGGCTGGCTACGGAGATGGCGGAGACAAAGGTACTTTTTTCACAGGTGAACTTCATATGTCGTGCTCCTTCCTGAGAAGAACTTTCTTATTTTATAAACAGAGAGGTTAAAATGTAGTAGTAGCAATAGTAGGGGAAATTTATGTGGAAAACTCTCTGAACGGCCCGTCTTGCAGGGTTTGTAAGTCCACAGGGGCTTGTGGATAATTTCACCGTTGTCCACATGAGAAAATTTGAAAATGTGCACACGTCGTTGTCCACAGGGGCATTTTTGGTTTTCCACGTAGAAATGTGGAAAAAATAGGCGACGAAAAAAATACCCTACGAGGGCGTTTATAGAGAGGAGTTGATGTTGGCGGTGATGTCCCGGACGGCGGACTGTAAGGGAGGAAGCGGGGTCCTTCAGGCTCATTTCTACCTTACGAATGGAGTGGATGACCGTGGAGTGATCTCTTCCGAATTCCCGGCCGATTTCCGGGAGCGAGAGATTGGTCAGCTGACGGATTAAGTACATGGCAATTTGGCGGGCTTCTGCGGTTCCTTTGTTCTTGAGAGTCCCTCGGAGAATGGACTCGTCGATGGAATAGAACCGGCTGACTTGATTGATGATAAGAGCCGGGGTGGGAACGGCATTTCCTTCCACTTTAAACATGTCGTTGATGGCGCGGGAGACGTTGGGTAGGTCCAAAGGCATGTCGTTGAGGTCTCGGTAAGCCAGAATTTTTTTACGGTTCCTTCGATTTGACGGACGTTATTGGTGATATTGTTGGCAATATAGTTGCAGACGTCGTCTCCCAGGTCCAGTCCCAGGGAAATGGCTTTGTTTTTCAAAATTGCCATTCGAGTTTCATAGTCGGGCGGTTGAATATCAGCCAGGAGACCCCATTCAAAACGGGTTTTGAGCCGGTCCTCCAATGTCAGCATATCGCTGGGCTTTCGGTCGGATGTCATGACAATTTGCTTGCGCTCCTCGTAGAGCTTATTGAAGGTATGAAAGAATTCCTCCTGCGTGCTGTCCTTTCCGGCAATAAACTGAATATCGTCAATTAAAAACAGATCTGCTTCCCGGTACTTATTGCGAAATTCTACGTTTTTACCGCTTTGCAACGCAGCAATTAGCTCATTGGTAAATTGATCGCCTTTGATATATACGATTTTGAAATCCGGGTGCTGGCGCCGGAGCTCGTTGGCGATGGCGTAGAGCAGATGTGTTTTCCGATCCCGGCGGGTCCGTAGATAAACAAAGGGTTATATACTTGACCGGGATTGTTGGCCACGGCAATGGCGGCGCTGCGGGCAAACCGGTTTGAGGGCCGACAACAAAATTTTCGAAGGTGAACTGGGGGTTAAAATCCATAACCGTGTTGGCTTTTCCTTTGGATTTGTACTCTGCCAATTCTTCTGGACCAAAGACAACTAAGTCGATTTCTGTGTTGAAAATTTCCTTCATGGCGTCTTTGATATATTCCGTACAACGCCGTTGAATAATCTCTTTGCGAAAAGGCGAGGCAGTGTATAAAATCAGCTGCTCGTCGTTGAGTTCCACTACTTCCGCATCGTCGAACCAGGTGGAAACCACGGCCGGCGTCAACCGGTTTTCCATGTGATTCAAGACCTTTGCCCAGACATAGGCAGATGAGTACATTCTCACAGCTCCTCTCTCTAGAAAGATGGCGCCCAAAGGGGGAAAAGCAGCCATTTTATCAGGTTTTGCACAACTTCTCACCTTAAATTTTACCACAGAACAGCGGGAAAAACAAGGAGTTTTATCCGGAATACATTAAAATAAAGGAATTTCCGCCCTTTGTATGCCTCCGGAAAAATTCGTAGGCGCACAGAGGCGGAGGAGATGGTTTTGCATTTTACTACGTGGGAAAATCCAGCGAGCGGCATGTGTCAAAGAATACGACGGGGATTTTTGGGGCTGTGGTTCTGATTTTTTCTGTTCCTTTCTCTTGTGTATGCCTGGGGAAAATATTGTAAAATAGACCTTATCCCTGGGGGATTCAAACTCATGGTTTGGAGGTACTGCCGTGTCTGATTCAAAGGAACAGGATTATTTGAATGAAATATACGAGATGTTGAACCGGCCGACTTCTCCCGGTTTGCAAAAGCCGCCTCCGAAAATCCTCCTAAGCGGAAAAAACGCCGCAGAAGATCGTTTCCTTGGTTGGGGATTTTTTGCCGTAGTTTTGACAGGCGCATTGCTGTTTGCAATTGGTCGGTACCGGCGGGATTTAAACAATCCTCCCGTTGCGGCGGAATCGGTTCCGGCTTCTATAACCGCTCAGGATGGAGATACTTTGACAATTGCAGCGGCGGGAGATATCAATATCACAGAGGAAATTCTACGCAGCGCACAGCAGAGCGACGGAGCTTATGATTTTCTGAGATGCTGCTGGGAATGGTGCCTTCCTTATCTGGAGCGGATTTGACTGTGGCAGATTTAGAAGTCAATTGCTTAGGCGCGCCTTACGATCCGGCTCAATATAATGCGCCGGAGGGTTTGCTTTCCGCCCTTGCAGAATCCGGCGTGGATTTGGTTCAAACTGCCAATACGGTCAGCATTTATAACGGCATGTCAGGTCTGCACTCTACATTGACGGCGGTACGCAATGCCGGATTGATTCCGGTCGGTACGTTTGCCACAGAGCAGGAGGCCAAGGAGGCCAAGGGCTTTACCCTGGTGGAGGTCAAGGGATTTCGCGTGGCGTTTGTAGCGTTTACCAAGGGAGTCGGAAATTTACGGCTTCCGGACGGCGCGGAGTACAGCATGAATCTGCTTTACCATGACTATAATACGACGTATCAGGATGTGAATACCGACGGGATTCGGGAGGTTCTCTCACAGGTACAATCAGAAAAACCGGATATTACAATTGCTTTGCTTCATTGGGGCAGTGAATACAACAGCACAGTCAGTGAAAGTCAAGAGGAAATCCGGGACCTGATGCTGGAAGGCGGCGTGGATGTGATTTTGGGTACGCATTCTCACCTGGTTGGACCACTGGAAATGACGGACTCCCCGGATGGACGGATGCTGACGGCGTACAGCTTGGGAAATCTGTTATCCACCAGCGAAGAATCAGGCGCCAACCAAGGAATTGTGTTGCAAACTGCAGTTTACCAAGACTGCAGATGGCGTAACCTTGACGGACTATTCCTATGATCCCCTGTACCTTGCCGGAGAAGGCGAGACGGCTTCGGGAAAAATAGAGATATGGAATACGGCGGATCAGATTGCTCTGTATGAGTCCTCCTACGTGGGAAGAGTGTCGGATGAAATATATGAGTCTTTAAAGGGGTCTCTGGAAGAAGTGGAAGCTTCGGTGCAGGCCGGGACGACGCAGAATGAAAAAAAAGAAGCCTGCTGCATGATGCCTCTCGGCTCCTGCAGCAGGCTTCCTTTTTCATTTTCAATAAGTGCACTGAATATATTTTTGATCCCATTGATCGTCAAAAGTCTGGCGTTCCGAGACATGGGGCAACCCTGAAATAAGTCGTTGGCCAATTCCTCGATTAGGTTTCGCAGTTCCAACGGCTCTAGGTAAAAATCCGGAATGCCTTCCGTACCGACTTGCGCTCCCAGGAGGGCTCCGTTACAGCGCCCAGCGCCGAGCTCAAGCCGGAGTGATTGACCGCCGCCACAATGCCCCGGTCGTAATCTCCCGGGAATTTTAAGCAGAGATAGCATGCGCCTGCCAGAATGGATGCAGCATCTGTAGGCCGCTGCCGGGACAACGCTTCTGCAGGGGGATGTGGGGGCTTCGGCTGTGTGCTCCGCCCAATTCAGGAGCGTTTCTATAGCCCGAATTTGGGAGAAGCGGCTGCTGAACTGACGAATCATATTTTCCCGGGTTTTGTGCAGAATGGAGCGGAAGCTGTCCGGTTCTCCATAGAGAATTCGGCTTAAAAGATTTGTCAGATATGCGGCCGGGGAGAAAACCCAACGGATCTCCATAGGTAAGCGCGGCGGATTCCGCGCCTGGAGGCTGATTTCCGGAAGAGGCGTTTCAGATGGATGGAAAAACAGACCGATCGGCACACAGCGGGCCAAGCCGTTTGGTCCCCGGGAATGGTTGATGGGCTCCTCCATCGTTCCGGCTTGCGGCCGTTCTAAGGCGTACAAGACAGCCGGTTCGGGACAGCGGCGGCTGCGCATTGCGTCCACGGAGGATAGCCAACTGAAAGACTTTTCCCGTCCTTTGGGAACGCCGTAATGTTGCGTTTTGCACCAGTCACGGTAAGCGGCTTCTAAGTATTTCACATAAGGAGCCATAACGCCCCGGATTGCGCCCCGGGTTGCGCCGAACAGCAGACCGTTGGCGGTAAACATACATAATTGGGTATGACTGGAAATGGTGGCGAAGCCGTTGATGGTGTCGTACACCTGAATCCCGTTTGGACCGTATTTTTCCCGGATATCGTCCAGGGTGAGCTCCTCCACACAAAAACCCAGGGCGTCGCCTGCAGCGGCGCCCAACAGGCAGCCGTGAATTTGGTCTTGCTTGCGTACCATAAGCACTCCTTTATGTGACATTCACTGCATTTTTTGATGCTGTTCCAGGTAGATCAACAGGACGGCGATGTCCGCTGGACTGACGCCGGAAATCCGTCCGGCCTGTCCAATGGAAATGGGACGGATTTCCGACAATTTTTGCCGGGCTTCCAGGCGCAGGCCGTTGATGGACTGATAGTCTAAATCAGAAGGAAGGCTCCGGGATTCTTCCCGTCTAAATTCCTCCACCTGACGTTCCTGTCTGGCCAAATATCCGGCATATTTTAATTGAATTTCCACCTGCTCCCCGAATGGCAGGAGCCAGAGACGGGCGGTTTGGATCCAATGGAGCCAGGTCGTCGTAGTGAATCTGCGGTCTGCGGATTAAATCGCACAGTCGAGCGGAGCCCTTGACGGCGGTGGTGCCGGCGCGTTCCAAAAAATCATGCAGCGCGGGCGATTCCGCAACACCGGTGGATTCCAAACGGCGAATTTCCTGCCGGACCTGCCGGTATTTTTCTTCCACGTCCAAAAGCCGCTGCTTCGGTATGAGGCCTACCTGGAAGCCGACAGACGTCAAACGGTCATCTGCATTGTCCTGCCGGTGTAAAAGCCGGTATTCCGAACGGCTGGTCATAATGCGATACGGCTCATTGGTGCCTTTGGTTACCAAATCGTCAATCAACGTGCCGATGTAGCATTGGTCCCGTGTCAGAATCATGGGGGTTTTCCCTGGATTTTTAAAGCGGCGTTGACGCCCGCCACCAGACCCTGTACAGCCGCTTCCTCATAGCCTGAGGTGCCGTTAAACTGTCCTGCGCCGTATAGACCGGATATGGCTTTGCATTCCAAGGTGGGCAGGAGGGCGGTGGGATCGAGACAGTCGTATTCGATGGCATAGGCCGGCCGCATCATTTGCGCATGCTCTAAGCCCGGGATGGTATGCAGCATCTGCACCTGCACCTCTTCCGGAAGACTGGAAGACAGGCCTTGCAGATACAGCTCCTCTGTGTGTAAGCCGCATGGCTCTACAAAAAATTTGGTGCCGCGTTTTGTCCGGAAAGCGGACAATTTTTGTTTCAATGCTGGGACAGTATCTGGGTCCGACTGCTTGTATGGTTCCGTCGTAAAGGGGCTTCGATCCAGGTTTGCACGAATGACGGCATGGGTTGCTTCGTTGGTATAAGTCAAATAGCATACGGCCTGATTATTCAAAACATGCGTTGTGGAAAAGGAAAAAGGCTCTGGCTTGGAGTCTCCCGGCTGTAATTCCATTTTTGAAAAGTCTACGCTTCTTCGATTGATGCGAGGCGGCGTACCGGTTTTAAACCGCCGCATGGGAAGGCCCAGCTCTTTCAAGCAGTCTGATAAACCGACGGAAGCATGCATCCCATCCGGGCCGGAAGATACGACACAAGAGCCGGTAATGGTGGTGCTGTCCAGATAAGTACCGGTTGCTATGATGATGCTTTTTCACTTGATATTCCGCGCCTGTTTGTGTTTGCAGGCCGGAAACGGCGCCGTTTTCACATAGAATCTTGGTCACCATGGCTTGTTTGATCTCGAGGCCGTCCTGCAGCTCCAAGGCGTGTTTCATATATTGTTGATACAGCCTGCGGTCTGCTTGGGCGCGAAGAGAGGGACGGCGGGACCCCTTTCCCCGGTTCAGCATCCGGTATTGAATGCAGCAAGCGTCGGCAGCCCGGCCCATTTCTCCGCCTAATGCGTCCAATTCCCGCACCAAGTGTCCTTTCCCCGTTCCTCCGATGGCAGGGGTTGCAGGGCATATTTCCGATGGAATCCAGGTTGATGGCGAAGAGAACGGTTTTCATGCCCAGCCGGGCAGCCGCCAGGGCTGCTTCAATTCCGGCATGGCCTGCTCCAATGACAGCACACGTCATAAAGTCCGGCACAGTAGCTCACGTTGGTTCCTCCCTCCTGTGTCGGGTTTGGTCCTGTTTGGACTTTGCATACTGAAATTCATTATACCAAATTGAAAAGATAAAACAAGGGTGCGGGTCATATAGGAAAAAATGCCCGGACCGGTAACCAGGACGAGAGCAAAAAAAACCTACCGCGAAGACGGAGCAGTCAATCTTCACGGGACGTTACCCCACGGTGGTTTCCTATGCGGTAACAGTGAAGCATGAATTTGACTGAACAGCCTTTGCGGCAGGTTTGATTTTACGGCTCTAAGTCCAGTGCGCTTTCCGGCGGCACGATGGCCACATAGGTTTTTCCTGTAGCCAGCTGAACGGAAGAGCCGTCGGAAAGGGTATAGGTGAAGGGATCGTTTTCTCCTTCCCGATTCCAGGTCATGGGAACGCACGCCCCATCTCGAATCAGATAGCCCTCCCCTTTGCCGGTCAGGGTCACGGCCAGGCGGCCATAGTCATCGATCGTCTTCGTCTCGGCAAATAGAACCAGAATATTGCGGAAGGTAAGCGGGGTACCGTCGTTGCCGTCGGTCCAATCGCTGCCGTATTGTGCGCCGGAGTAGAGCTTGGCGGCGGCGTCGTAAGTGAAGGAGGTGGTTTTGCCGCCGGTGCGGAAGTGTACGGTGACCGATTCCGCCGGAGTCCCGCCGGTCAAAGGCTGGTCGGTAAAGGAGAGATAATTTTGATCATCTGTGTGCTGAAATTGGCAGCCCATTTCTTCTGCGTAGGATACGGCGTCATCCATGTTGATAAACAGACTGTGCTCATAACCGGCGCTGTTGATCCGCTCCGGGACCCGGTAGTAATAGCTGCCGGAATTGGAGCCCTGTACTCCGTCGATGTGATCCCAGCCGGAGGTGGATAGGTCGGAATAAGCGCCCTCGCTGCCGCCGGCGTGCACCATAATGGCGTCATAGGAGCGGGCAATGCTGAGGTAATAGGGGCGCAGAGAGCGAATGGAGCCGATTGGCGTATCGCCTTCCAATTGAGAAAATATGGCCATCATACGGGTAATTCCGCCTTCTGCCAGAACCTCATATATGATATCGGCCTTACTGGTTCCACATTGCGGCATGGCCACCTGAATGTTGTTGATCATGACGGCGTAGGGCCGGCTCCCATCGTAAGGCTCGGCCATGGGTTCTCCGGTCAGAGGATTTTGTTTGGAAAAATCCGGTTCTGTGGCAGGTTCCGTGGCCGGTTGTGTCGCCGGCCCGGTGGTTGATTCCGTTGTAGCCGATGGGGTTTCGGAGGGAGCGGACGTTTCGACCTCTCCGGGAGTTTTTGTACAGCCTGCCAGGAGAAGCAGGCAGGCCAGACCTGCTGCAATCCGTTTTTTCATAGGTAGCACTCCTCAGCTTTGAAAAATTTGGTTTCTTGGGAATTCTATGCACTCACTATACTCTCCCGGAGGAAAAATGTCAATGTTCCCCTTGGGTTTCGACGGAACATCCTAAAAAAACCCTTCCGTGACACAGGAAAGAAGGGGAACGGCTGATCAAAGCCGTCCCCCGGTGTCGGTTGCTTTTACAAAAGGCGTTATTTGTCATCTGCTGCAAGGTGCGTAGAGGACCGGTGTTTTGAGCTCCGCCACCGGCCAAACCGGTCAAACTGCCGGTTGAGCTGAACCTCAGTGGGAATGATGGATAAAAACACAAGAAAGACCTGCACGATCAGAAAAATGAGGGCGGTTTGGCACATCGGCTCTACGTCCTGAGAACGAATGCAAATACAGACAACGGACGAAGCGATGGTTAGTACCAGGCCGAGACAAAACCAAATTTGTCCGGCCATGTTTTGCGCGAACTGCCAGGACGCTTCACTGGCCCGCGCCCGGCGGGACCGGTAACCCAAAAGCCATGTGGGCCCTTTGGGCGGATAGCGCCAGCAAATCAGGCCCAAGACGAAAGTGACAACCGGAGTGAGCAAAATGAGAAAGCTGAGTATTTTCCAGAGGGTCATGGGACATTCCCCTTACTTTTCTTCCAAGAATTTATTCAGTTCATCCATGAAGCTGTGGACATCCTTGAATTGGCGGTATACGGAGGCAAACCGTACGTAAGACACTTCGTCCAGCCGCCTCAGGCGTTCCATCACTAATTCCCCGATGGTTTCCGATTTCACTTCCCGCTCCAGAGAATTTTGCAGGATTTGCTCGATTTCCGAGACGGATTGTTCCAGGAGGCCAGGGGAACCGGCCGCTTCTCACAAGCCCGGACCATGCCGTTTAAGACTTTATTCCGGTCGAAGGATTGGCGGCTGCCGTCTTTTTGACGACAATAATGGGAAGACTCTCCACGGTTTCATATGTAGTAAAACGTTTTTTGACAGGACAGGCATTCCCGCCGGCGGCGGATGCTGAGACCATCGTCGGAATGGCGGGAATCCACCACTTTACTCTCTTGGTCGCCACAGTACGGACATTTCATGGGAGTTGCTCCTCTCCGTAAGCTTTTGTACATTATACCAAAGAATATTCCACGTGTCCAGCATTTTCCGCATATTAGGCGCAGAGCATGTCAAAAACCATATGCTCCATCGCCTTTGGATGGATCAAACCGTCGGCCAGACAGTTTAAAATAGAGGTAATTTTGGGACCGAATGGAGTCAGGCCGCGAATGGCCTTTTGGTCCAACAGTGTGTCTCCTTGAAAAAGCAAGGCCTTGGCGCCGTAAATTTCCAAGGAATTGCAGCCGAAGCTCACCTCATCGATGAGAAGGTAGTACTGGAGCAAATACCGCTGGCCTTTCTCATCGTGATACGGCCGTTCATACATTAAAATACTTCTGGTCACGATCCTCCCCCCCTGCCTTTATTGAACCACATTTGGTTCCAAAAGAACAGGGAAAAAAATCGGGGAAATGACAAGGTTCAGAAAATTGCGCACAATTTTTATGAAAAAACCCGATTTCAGACTGAGTTTTCGGAGAATGAGGCGTCCTGTGCCGTTTTGGGTCGAACGAATTTTAAACGGATTGAAACAGAGGAAGGTCAAAAGGGCGGCAGAGCCGATCAATAGAACGCCGCCCCAAAGTCCGGCCAGCATGATGGCAATGCCCACCTGCCGTTCCCGCCACGGTTTCTTTTGAAGGTGATATAAAAGGAAAAAGCCCAGGCCCACAATGAGGCAGTACAGACCCATGTCCAAGATGGAAGAGACAATCCCAAAGACGCAGCGGGCTGTGTACCAGATTCCCATCAAAACAGGCGGCATCGTCAGTAAGCTGCTGCAAGCCGCGCCCCAAAAGCGGGGGGAGCGACGGTACCCGAGGAGACAGTAGGCCGCAGACAGCCAAAAACGGCCAGTATAGAAGTTTCAAATGTTCCCATACGCTCTCATTCACGGGAGAAAACAGCCCCAATAAATGTATGGGCCGCCAAGTATATAAAGCGTGTAGTCCGATCCCCAGGAGAACTGTGCCGATCCAGCCCATCCAGCAAAGCCGTTTCATAAAATCCCTCCTCAGGATCAGCCTATTCACCGGGTCCCGGAATCATACCGGGACCCGGGACAGGATATACTTGGGTATGGGTGTCCGGAATTATGTGCCGCTTCCTTCCGCGCAAACAATCGTACCGGGCTGGCCGGTAAACGAAGATAACACTTCAATGGCCAAGCCAAACCGCTGCGCCAGCTCCACAGACCGGTCGTGAAGTACCTGCGCGCCGCCGGCAATGAGCCTGCGCATTTTTTCATAGGAAATCCAGTCGAATTTTATGGCGTCGGGATACAGTCTCGGATCCTTGTCATACACACCGTCCACATCGGTGAATATTTGGCACAAATCTGCATGGAGAAAAACAGCCAGGGCTACTGCTGTGGTGTCGGACCCACCCCGGCCCAAGGTTGTAATGTCGCCGGCTTGATTGATGCCCTGAAAACCGGCAACCAAGACGATTTTACCTTGGTCCAGCTCTTGGAGAATCCGGTCGTGTTCCAATCCTAAGATCCGGGCGTTGCCGTGGGTATTGTCTGTGTGAATACCGGCCTGCCAACCGGTGAGAGAAATCACCGGATATCCCATAGCCTGGATGGCCATGGCCAAAAGTCCGGCGGAAATTTGTTCGCCGGTGGATAAATAAGCGTCCATTTCCCGAGCGGTGACCCGGGGATGAATGGAAATTGCCTGGGCAATCATATCATCGGTGGTTTTGCCCTGGGCGGACACCACAGCCACCACCCGGCTGCCCCGTTTTGCCGCTTGGGTGATGATGCGGGCTGCGGCGAAAATACGCTCGCGTCCCTCCAGGGAAGTTCCCCGAATTTTTGTACGATCAGCATAGTATCACCTCCACGAGACAGCCACTGCCGCCTCATGGTATCTTATGCGGCGTCCGATTTCCGTGACCGTTTTCCAGTCAAAAAATCGACAGAATTTCCCATACAAAAATCCGCCTCCGGCCCAAGACCGGAGGCGGTGTGAAGGAGAAGAAATGAAACGGTTCCCGGAACCCGTCAACCGGCTAAAATATCCGCGCGGACGACGCCCTGCATGGAATTCAAGTAGCGCAAAAGCTCCTCGAGGGAAATTTGAAGGTGATTGGTTTCCGCCGAAATCGTCACGGCGGCACAGCCGTTGGTGGGGATGGTTTGGTTGATGGTGAGTATATTTGCGCCCCATTGGGCAAAAATGGTTAACAGGGAAGACAGGATGCCGGTTTCATCATGGAGGGCCAGCTGGAAGGTTATGATCCGGCCCGACATCAGGTTCTGGAAGGGGAGAATGGAATCCCGATATTTATAGAAGGCGCTACGGCTGATTCCGGCCCGGCGGGTTGCGTCGTTGACGGTGGAAACTTCCCCTGTGTCCAACAGGCGCTTCGCTTCCGCCACCTTTAAAAAGACCTCTGGCAGAGCAGAGGATTCAATAATATAATACTTTGGATTATTTGCCATGAGGCACCCTCCTGTTGTCGTTTTCACTAGTTTTTTGGTTTTTATACCAGAGCTATTGTAGCACATTTTGTAGAAAATGCAAGGAAATTCCGTATGGCGTCCGCGTGGAGCATAGTAAGGGCCGAAGAGATGATATGAGGTCGACTGTAATAGAGAATGCGCAAGAAATGTGAGATAACCAAAATATGGATACAGGAGGAGCTATGAAAGCAGCAAATCGATATCGGCTTTTGATTTTAGGTGGAATTTTGATCATAGCCCTACTGGCTTTGCGGTATTTGCTGCCGTTGGCGCTGCCGTTTTTGGTTGGGCTGATGGTGGCATGGATGGCCGAACCGGTGGCGCGTTTTTTGGCCGGGCGGGGAAAGTTTCCCCGTGGGCTTGCAGCCGGAACGGCGATTGGCGGCGTTTATCTGATTTTATTGGCGCTGGTCTATCTGTTGGGACGACTGGCCCTGCAGGAAATGGACCACCTGGCCACCGGCCTGCCTCAGGTTATGGAAGGGTTGGATGAAACAGCGAGCCGGGTGCAAAATTGGCTGTATGGTCTGGCTCAACGCGCACCGGAACGGCTGCGTCCCGGTTTGGAAGAGAGCATTGCCCAGCTGTTTTCCAACGGTTCGGCTTTGGCTGAGGGAGCGGTAACCCGTGTTTTGGGCGCGGCTTCCCGGGTGATCCTGACGCTGCCCGATACCTTTGTTTTTTTGGGAACCGCCGTTTTGTCCAGCTTCATGATTTCAGCCCAGTTGCCCCGCCTCCGACCTTTTTTGCAGGGAAGACTGCCGCCTGCCTGGTCCCGGAAGATCTTGCCGGTGCTGCATAATCTAAAGGTAAATGTGGGCGGCTGGTTTCGCGCGCAATGTAAATTGATGGTTTTAACCTTCTTTCTGTTGACAATCGGCTTTTTTCATTTTGCGGGTGGAATTCCCCTGCTTTTGGGGGCGCTGATTGCTTTGTTGACGCGCTGCCCATGCTGGGCACGGGTACGGTCTTGGTACCCTGGGGACTTTTGGTTATGCTGCAGGGACAGACGGCTTTGGGACTGGGACTCATTGCATTATATGGCGTCACCTCTTTGACCCGCTCCATTTTGGAGCCCAGAATGGTAGGGCGCCAGCTGGGGCTGAATCCTCTGCTGACCTTGGTGGCCTTATACATGGGTTACCGGCTTTGGGGATTTTAGGCATGATTTTGGCGCCGGTTCTCACCATAACGGCTTTGGAAATCTGGTCCCTGGCCCAGCCGGAGCGGACAACCGATTGAATTTTTGGCGATGAGCCGGTATAATAAAAAAACGTCTGGGAGAATGAAATGGAATTAAATCATATAGCCCGCCGGGCAGGCCGGTTGTCCGGCTTTTTGAAGGGCGAACTGCGCTTATCGAACGGCCTCATGAACCGGCTGAAATGGAGCAATGCCATTTTAGTCAATGGAAAACCGGCCAGAACCAACGCGCAGGTAGAGCCGGGAGACCGGATTACCGTGATTTTGGATGATCCGGAGCCGGAATATCCGGCAGAAGATATGCCGCTGTCTATTTGTTATGAGGACAGCCACCTTTTGGTTGTGGATAAACCGGCCGGGATGCTGATTCATCCCTCCCGTTGCAGGTTGACGGGGACGTTGGCCAATGGCGTTTTGGGATATTACCGCAGAACCGGCCAGGCCTGCGCGTTTCACCCGGCCACCCGTCTGGACCGGGACACCTTTGGCCTGGTGCTCCTGGCGAAGAATGCCTATGTACATCGTTTCCTCAATGATTTGCACGAAAAAGGGGCGCTGGGTAAGATATATCACGGCCTGGTGTATCACGCGCCTCCGGAAGCGGAGGGGGTAGTCGATAGGCCCATCGGCCGCTGTCCGAAGCCCAGTCTTTTGCGGCAAATCGACATGGAGGGAAAACGGCCCGAACCCGGTACCGGGTTCTGAAACGCTGGCCGGACCGAAGCCTTTAGAATTGCAGCCTCTGACAGGCCGCACGCATCAGCTGCGGGTCCATTGCGCCTTTCTGGGTTGTCCCATGCTGGGAGATCCCCAATACGGGACGCCGGAAAGCCGGGCCCTTTCAGCCAAGCTGGGCCTGACCCATCAGCAGCTTTGTGCGCGAGAGCTGCATTTTCCCCATCCGATTACCGGCGTGGAATGAACCTGCAATCCGGCATGGAAGTCCGGATGGAAATGGACGGTACATAAGATGAGAGGGCTGTAGAAAATGGCCCTGAAAAAAGAAGAACTGAAGCTGCGAAAGCAGTAGTTCCAGTTTTTTTGGTGTCATGATAGGGCAAAAATAAAACCATTCCCGGAAAAGCATGTGAGACATCGCGCCGGACCGTGCGAATGGGGAAAAGGCGCCTGTCACAAGGAAATTGATGATCAACATAATAGCCTATAGTATTTCCCAGCCGCAGGATTCACACCGGATTTTTCCGCTTTTGGGGAGCATTTTTCCGCATTTGGGACAGCGCCAAAACTTGTATCGGAATACCGTTATCATAATCGCCAAAGCCAAAGCCACGCCCAGGATTCCCATCCGGATAGGTTCCCTTTCCTGAGTGAGAGAGAGCAGAATTAAAATAAAGCACGCGGCGTAAAGCACTCTGGTGATCAAACGGCAGGTTTTTAAATCCATAACGGGCTCCTCACTTCATAAATTTTTCGATGGCCTGACACAAATCCTCAATGGCGGCCAAATCTCCTGCCGCCACGGCGTCTACCATACAATGACGCATATGGTCCTGTAAAATTACCTTGCCGGCATTGTCCAGAGCGGAACGAACGGCGGCCAGCTGCACCAGAACCTCCGCGCAATCATATCCCTCTTCTACCATGCGCTTGACCTTTTCCAAGTGGCCGATGGCTCTGGCCAGGCGGTTCACCACAGCTTTCTGATTGGCATGCACGTGGTTATGACTGTGGGCGATGCCGTGGGCGTGCAGGTAAGCGTGGTCGTGGGTCGTTTCTTCTTTTGACGAGTGGACCGGTTCGTTTGCCATAGGGAGCTCCTTTTTCTGAATGAAACATGTTATTTTTGTTATTATAGCAGCCGCATTTTCAGAGCGCAAGGGTGGTGGGGGGATATTTTTTTCCCCGATGCGGAATCCTTTGACATAGGAGGCAAGGTGCAGTATAATGGACGTAAAATGAAACTCTGGCGGTCTTAATGCCAGGGAGAGGAGATTGTTTATGCATTTACATTCCGATTCCGTTTCTTCCGGGCACAATCATGACGAGTCCCATGGGCACACCCATGAGCATGGTAACCACCCCTCATACCCACGGTGGCCAGGAACCGTGTACAGGAACAGCCTGCGATACTTGTAACGGTTGCTCCCATACGCCTCGGGAAGAACTGATGGCGCTCATGAAATACATGGTGGGCCATAACGCCGCCCATGCCCGGGAATTGGCCGGCTTGGCAAAGCAGCTGGATGAGGCCGGGGAGCACGAAGCTTACGAACAGGTGCTGCAGGCGGTGTCTGATTTTGAAAAGGGCAATTTGCGCCTTTCCACCGTGATGACGGCCATGGAGCATGAAAGGAATGCGTAATTATGTGTTTGTCTACCGTATATAAGAACAAGAAGTCACCTGAGGATGTGATCATGCAAAACGTCATGAAGGTGGAGTGCAGAGACGGTTGCGTCATTTTGACCGACTTGATGACCGGCAGGTGGCCGTTGAAGGGCAGTTGCAGGAGGCCAATTTGGTGGACGGTTTCGTCATTGTCCGGGAGAATGTGCCTGTATAAGGAACTGCTGTGGTGTGGCCCGGCTTTGCCGGGTCACATTGTTTTTGTGGAGTAGAAGCGGAAATTGATATGACAAAAAGGGATTATTTTGGATTTCTTTCCTGATTATAGCGCTGCTGCTGCCGGGTTGCAGCCGGCAACCGGCAGAATTTCAGATTTACGCGATGGATACGGTGATGACGGTGAAGCTTTGGGAAGCGGCGGAGAAGAGGCGGGCAGGATCTGGCACGGCTGTTTCAGGAACAGGAGGAGCAGCTGTCTGTCACCCGGCCGGATTCTCTCACCAGCCGCCTGAATGAGGGGCAGACGGTGGCGTTGACCGGGCCGATGCAAATCCTGCTGCAGGAGACGCTGCACTTGAGTCGGCGAACAGGGGGCGCCTTGGATCCCTGTCTGTACCCGGTGACAAAGCTGTGGGGATTTACCACAGGACACTATCGGGTCCCGGAGCAAGAGGAGCTGGAGCAGGCGCTGCAGCATACGGGCGCCGAACAGCTGATGCTCCATGGATCCGGCGCTTGTTTGGCCCACGGCGCGCAGATCGATTTGGGGGCTGTGGGAAAAGGCTGGGCCGCGCGTCTGGCTGTGGAATCTCTCGCGGAGCGGGAGGATATCACAGGCGGTATTTTGTCCATTGGTGGAAATGTACAGACCTACGGTGAAAAACCCGACGGAACGCCCTGGCAGATTGGCATCCAGGACCCGGAGGGCGCCGGAACGGCCGGTATGCTGTCGGTCACCGGCAATTGGGCCGTGGTGACCTCCGGGGGCTATCAGCGGTATTTTGTGGAGGACGGCGTGCGGTATTGCCATATCATCGACCCGGATACGGGAATGCCGGCCCAGACGGGACTGGCCTCCGTCACGGTTGTGGCGGAGGACGGACTGCTGGCCGACGGATTGTCCACCGCGCTGTATGTCATGGGACTGGAGCGGGCCGCTGCATTTTGGCGGGACAGCGGAGATTTTGAAGCTGTGTTTTTGACGGAGGACGGGACGGTTTACGCCACAGAGGGGATTGCCGGGCAGCTGTCCGGCTGCACGTTTGAGGTGATTGGGTCATGATCAAAACCCGGACCTGGATTCTCCTGCTGGGAGGCCTGCTTTTGGCAGGACTGCTGTTTCTGCTCCGTCCACCGGCTGAGGCCCGCTTTGCGGAAATCTGGTCCGACGGCGAATTGGTATGCCGCGTGTCCCTGGCTGAAGATCAGAGCATCCTGGTGGAAAGCCGGTACGGGACCAATACCGTGACGGTGTCACAGGGCAAAATTGCCGTGACGCAGGCGGATTGTCCCAATGGCGAATGCATGCAAGCCGGTTGGCAAAATGGGGGGCGACCGATCATTTGCTTGCCGCACCGGTTGGTGGTGCAGTTTTCCCAGTCGGGCGAAATGGATGCCATATCCGGTTGAGGTGGAGTGCAAAGGGAGAAACTGTGCAGTTTTCTTTGACTTTTGGAAGGAAGAGTGGTAAGATATCGTTAATTCTGCCGGTCTGGTGGAGAATAAATTAATCTTACGACAGAAAGGGCGGCTTTGTATGAGCTATATTCCCTTGGGGCTGTTTGCCCTGCTCATTGCAGTGGCAGATCAGATCAGCAAGTACTTTGTGGTCAAACATATTCCATACGGCGGTTTTGTTCCCCTTTGGGATGGGGTCCTGCATTTGACTTATGTACAAAATTACGGCGCGGCCTTTTCCGTTTTTGAGGGGCAGCGATGGCTGTTTATTGTTGTATTTGTCGTATTTGTGGCATTGCTGATTTGGGGCATGCATAAAAAGGTCCTGCCTTTTTCCCGGTTTGAGCTGTGGTGCCTGGCGGCGGCGCTGGGGGGCGGCTTGGGCAATATCATCGACCGCGTGTTCCGGGGCTATGTGGTAGATCTGTTCGCAACGGATTTCATTCAGTTTCCGGTGTTTAACGTGGCCGATTGCTTCATTACCTGCGGCGCCATCGGCTTGCTGGTGCATTTGGCATTTTGGAACCGGAGCTTCTGGCGGGACGATAAGAAGATGGAGAAACGTCATGACTCTGATGTGTGAGGCGGAGGGACTGAGAATCGACCAGTTCCTGTCCCAGATGGTGCCCGGTTTGAGCCGGAGCGGAGCGCAAAATCTTCTTGCAACCGGGTGTGTCACCTGCAACGGGAAACCGGTGAAGAAGAATTACCGGACCCGGGTGGGGGATGTGATCCAGGTGGACTGCCCGGAGCCGGAGCCGTTGCAGATTTCTCCGACTCCGATGGATTTGGAGATCGCCTACGAGGATGAGGATATTTTGGTCATCAACAAGCCCAAGGGCTTGGTGGTACATCCTGCTGCGGGGCATTGGAGCGATACCCTGGTCAATGGACTGTTGTATGCCCGGGGCGCGTCTTTGTCCGGCATCAACGGCGTTCTGCGGCCGGGCATTGTCCATCGTATTGATAAGGACACCTCGGGTCTTATTGTGGTGGCGAAAAACGACTTGGCCCATACGGTTTTGGCCAGCCAATTGAAGGACCATACCTTGGCCAGAACCTATGAGGCTATCGTTTGCGGAAATCTGAAGGAGGACCGGGGAACCGTGGATGCGCCCATTGGCCGCCATCCTTCGGACCGGAAGCGAATGGCAGTGACGGACCAGGGCCGGTCTGCGGTAACCCACTGGGAGGTGGTTGCCCGGTACCGGGGATACACGCATGTCCGCTGCCGTCTGGAGACAGGCAGGACCCATCAAATTCGCGTGCACATGGCGTATATCGGACATCCAATCCTGGGAGACGGTGTGTACGGCCGGAAGAAACCGGAGCTGGGGCAGGAATCTCAATGCCTGCACGCCACCACGCTCTGCTTTTGCCACCCCAGAACCGGGCTGCCGGTGATCGTGACGGCGCCCTTGCCGCCGTATTTCCAAAAGGTGTTGGATCGACTGAAGGGAACAGTCGGCTAAATTTCACGTCTACCTCGCCTCTGCCCGGCATACACTGGAAACAAACCAGACAGGAGGCGTGGCAGATGGCACAAGGGGAGGACAAGGGCTGCAGCAGCCCCATAAGCTGAGTTTAGAGGAACGGAAGAAGCTGGCAGTTTCCGGTGTTGTGGAGGTTGTGAGTTTCGAGGAAAACGCCGTGGTGCTCCGTACTGCCCGGGGAACTTTATTGGTACGGGGTCAGGATCTGCACCTGAAGACGCTGTCCCTGGACGGCGGGCAGGTGGCGGTGGACGGCACAATTACAGCTCTGATTTATGAGGAGCCCCGGCGGGAAGGGGGATTTTTCTCCCGCCTGTTTGGCTGATGGCCCCGGCGGTTGCGGAGCAGGCGCTGTGGTTTGTGTGGGCCTTGGGCCTGGGCGCCGGCTTGGCTTTGCTTTATGACTTTCTGCGGGAGCTGCGACGGCTGTGTCCCCGGGCTACCGTTCCCGCAGATTTACTTTTTTTGGCTTTCGCGGTATGGACGCTGGCGTATTTGGGCCTGGCTCTGTGTCATGGCCGTTTGCAGCTGTTTCAGCTTTTGGGCCTGGGCGCTGGGGCAGGCGTGTACGGTGTGACGGTATCGAGTCCTTTGCGGCGGGCATTTCGCTGGTTTTGGCGTCTAATTGGAAGGATATGGAAGATAATCTGGTGGCCGCTTGGTGCTCTGTTGAAAAAAATCAAAAAATTCTTAAAATTTCTCTTTTCAATTGGGCGCAAATGGGTTAAAATAATCGGTAATAGACGCCGCGAACGTCGCCGTGGCGCCCACTCTGGAGGGAAACAATATGAAATTACCCGTGAAATTCCGCAGATCTTCCCTGCTGACCAAGGTGGTCGTTCTGTTGGTGGTGGTATCCGCTACTGTTATCCTGGTATCTCAGCGGAATCAAATCCGGACCAATCAGGAGCAGTACCAGGAGTTGGTCAATCAGGCATCCGCGCTGCAGCAGGAAAATCAGAGCCTTCAGGCCGACATCGAGGGACTGGATTCCGACGAAAGCGTAAAGAAAATCGCCCGGGATAAGCTGGGTCTGGTGGGAAATGGGGAAATTATTTTTTCTGATGTGGGAGAATAAATTGCGGGCCTGGAAGCCAGCGTCTGTATTTTTGAGGAGGACTAATTTCACAGTATGGATTTGACAGTTGGAGCCATCATCGAAGGTAAGGTAAAAAGCATCACCAACTTCGGCGCGTTTATCGCCTTGCCGGAGAATAAGACAGGCATGGTACATATCTCGGAAGTGGCCAATGCCTATGTCAGCGATATCCGTCAGTATCTGACGGAGGGGCAGGAAGTTAAGGTTATGATCATTGCCTTAGACCCGGCGGGGAAAATCAACCTATCCATGAAGCGGTTGGAGCCCAAACAGGCGGTTTCCAGCCGGCAGCGAGGTGGGAATGACCGCCCCGGGCGGCCCGGCAGGGAAATGCCCGCACCGGTACGCCTACGCCCACACAGGCTACGGTAGCCAAATCCTCGGATCAGATTTTTGAAGAGCGGCTGAAGCAGTTCATGTCTGAGTCCGACAGTAAAATTTCCTCCCTGCGGCAGTATACGGATCACCGCACCAAAACCGGCGCCGGTGATGAGGAACAACCGCACAGGGGACCCACGTGGTCCCCTGTTTTTTCAAATTGCGTCTGGAAAGAGGCGTAGCCTGACAAAAGGAGTAGACGCCTATGGCATCTGTTTTGATCACCGGCGGCTCCCGGGGAATCGGCGCGGCTGCGGTTCGCGCATTTGCTGCCCGGGGGGACCGGGTTACCTTTCTTTATGAGAAAAATCACGAGTCGGCCCGACGGATTGCAGAGGAGACGGGAGCGACTGCCGTTTGCGTGGACGTTTCCCAGGCTGCCGCTGTGGCCCAAGCGTTTGCCGGACTGAAAGAGCTGGATGTGCTGATCAACAATGCGGGCATTTGCCACTATGGTCTCTTGTCCCAAACGCTGCCGGAGGTTTGGGACCGGATTTTTGACGTGAATGTCAAAGGAGCATACCTATGCGCCAATGCGGCAACCCATCTTTTTTTGCAAAAGCATCGGGGCTGTATCATCAATGTGTCCAGTATGTGGGGACAGGTAGGGGCCTCCTGTGAGGTGGCGTACTCGGCTTCCAAGGGAGCGCTTTTGGCGCTGACCAAGGCTTTGGCCAAGGAGCTGGGCCCCTCCGGGATTCGGGTGAACGCAATTGCTCCCGGCGTCATTTTAACGGATATGACTGCCCAGGTGGCGCCGGAGATTTTGGAATCTTTACGGGAGGAGACGCCCCTGGGGAGAAATGGGAAACCGGAGGATGTAGTGGGCGCCATGATTTATTTGGCGGATGCGGACTTTATCACAGGACAAATTCTGGCGGTCAACGGCGGATTTGTTATCACGTAATACAAATACAGGAGGATTTGAAGATGAAAATTTCCCTGGCGTGTGATCACGGTGGCCTCACCCTAAAACGGGCGGTGAGAGAGCATTTGGAGGCATTGGGACATCAGGTGGAGGACTTCGGTACAGATTCCCAGGAGAGCTGCGACTATCCCGATTTTGCAGCGCCTGCGGCGCAAGCGGTGGCCCGGGGCGCTTGCGATCGGGGCATTGTCATCTGCACGACGGGAATTGGCGTATGCATTGCGGCCAATAAGGTTCGGGGCATTCGTTGCGCGCTGTTGTCCGATCTGATGAGCGCCCGCCTCACCCGGCAGCACAATGACACCAATATGATGGCGTTAGGCGCCGGTGTGGTGGGGGAAAAGCTGGCGCTGGAGCTGGTGGATGTCTGGCTTACGACGGAGTTTGAAGGCGGCCGCCACGCCCGCCGTGTCCAAAAATTGATGGATTTGGAATAGTGCAAATCCCATATGATCCCGATAAAATCCTGGTACCCCTGTGTGCTCGCACACAGGGGTACATTTTAGTTTAGTTGGGTGTCTGTCGGCGGGCTCAAAGAAAGCCCGCCGGAGCAAAAGACGGCTTTGAAGGTGCCGCGGAGGCGGTTGACAACCAAGGTAGCGAGCGCTTCGCCTTCGACGTCTTCAGCGATGATGAGCAGTTCTTTGCCGGACTGAACGACTTTTTCGAGAACCGGGAGCATTTCCTGGATCGAAGCGATCTTGCGGTCCGTAATGAGGATGTACGGTTCGCTCATGACAGCTTCCATCTTATCCGGATCGGATACCATGTACGGGGAGATGTAGCCGCGGTCGAACTGCATGCCTTCGACGACGGAGAGCTGCGTGCCCATGGTCTTCGATTCTTCAACGGTGATGACGCCGTCTTTGCCGACTTTTTCCATAGCGTCTGCAATGAGGCCGCCGACTTCTTCGTCACCGGCAGAAATGGAAGCTACCTGTGCGATGGAAGCTTTGTCGGAAACGGGGATCGAACGTTTCTTGATTTCTTCGACGAGTTTCGCCGTAGCTTTTTCAATGCCTCGTTTGAGGATCATCGGATTGGCACCGGCAGCGACGTTGCGCATGCCTTCTTCGATCATAGCCTGAGCCAGGATCGTAGCCGTCGTCGTGCCGTCACCGGCTACGTCGTTGGTCTTGGAGTGTGCTTCATAATTGATTACCTCAAAAGTATTGAATTGCGGCAGGGCGGAACCCCCGCCGCGGCGGTATACAGAATTTGTCGGGTTAGCACTCTTTTCTCTTGAGTGCTAACGCCCATATCATAGCGCAACCGTAAGCAAAATGCAAGAGGAAATTCCATGTTTTTCCGTTAAAATTTTATGAACAATGGCACGGTCTTCCTAGTATCCCCGCTCCGGGTGTGGACAATACGTGCACAGCCGGAAAATCCTCCCATGACAAAACCGGCGGAGGCCTCCGCCGGTTAGAGTCCTGCTTCTCCGGATGGGACGGCCGCACAGCCGTCCGGCAGGAGATTCCAGGTGAGGGCTTTGGGGTAGAAAAAGCGGATACGCTCTTTGGCCACTTGAATTCGAATCTGCTGCGCTATGCGAAGCTCACCGTCCAAATTGACTGCAGACGGTGTGGGACATTGTATCTCCAGGGATTTGGTGCGGATATGGCGAATGAGCTCCGGGTAGTCGGCATACCGGCCCCGCTTGTATTTCCCGATGATGGCGGCCACCTGGAGACGGGAGACCGGCTGCACCAGCAGCACGTCCAGCAGGCCGTCGCAGGGGTCGGCCTCCGGAACCGGGTGGAAGCCGCCTCCGTACCAGCGTCCGTTTCCCGCAAAAATCATGGTGAGCTCCCCGTCCAAGCTTTCCCCGTCCCAGGTGACGCGGTAGGGCCGGTGGATACCCCGTACGACGTTGACCAGGGCGGAGAGCGCGTACGCGCCGGTTCCCGTGACCAGGGGGAGCCGCTTGTACCGGGCGATTTCCGTGCCGATGCGGGCGTCCAGGCCCAGGGAACAGACGTTGATGGCATAGTCGGCATTGCAGGATATCAGATCAAATTCTGTCTCCTTAGGGTCCAGCAGAGCGTGCAGATTTGAAAATAAGGCGGGATCGTTGAAAATTTTAATGAAGTCGTTTCCAGAGCCGCCGGGAAAATGGGTCACTGCGGCATTGGAAAACCCGGCGATGCCGTTGACCACCTCGTTGAGCGTCCCGTCCCCGCCGCAGGCATAGAGGCGAAGCTCCTCTCCGGAGGCTGCAGCCCGCCTGGACCAGGCGGTGAGATCGCCGGGCTTTTGAGAGACCAGCACTTCATATTCCAGGTTGCTGCAGGCGGCTGCAATCCGGGCCTGGTATTCCGGGTCCGGTCCTTTTTCCGGCGGCAGGATTTATGAGAAACAGGTGCCTCATCTCCGCCTGCCTCCCAGGTACATGTAATACTCGCAACGGATCATCCCGTTGTATAGCTTCCGGCGCTTGTCCGCCCGCCGGCCGAAGTAGCGCTCAAATTCCGGTTCGGAGGAGATGATGCAGGTTTTCCAGCCGTCGGCGAATTTCAGATGACGGCCCAATTGCTGCATCAATGCCTGCGCCTGGCGCTGCTCCAGCATCCGCTGGCCATAGGGCGGGTTGCACACCAGAAGGCCCTCCTGGGCCGGGAGGGGGGCCTTGGTCGCATCGGCCTGCTGAAATGCGATCAGCTTGCCGACGCCGGCCTTTTTGGCGTTGGCCATGGAGAGGCTGACGCACTTGGAATCCAGGTCGGAACCGAGAATCCGGTAGTCTCCCCGGTATTCCCGGTCGGGGGCCTCCCGGCGAAGCCGGGGAAAGAGGGAGGGGTCGATCCAGGCAAACTGCTCGGCTGCAAATGGGCGGCTAAGCCCGGGCGCCCGGTTTTTGGCAATGAGGGCGGCCTCAATGGGAATGGTGCCGGAACCGCAGAAGGGGTCCCAGAAGAAATCCCGCCCCCGGTATTTGGTCAACTGGATCATACCGGCGGCCAGCGTCTCCCGCAGGGGCGCGTCGTTGCCCACGGCCCGGTAGCCCCGCTTGTGGAGTCCGGGACCGGTGGTATCCAAAAACAGCTCGAACCGGTCGTGCATCAGGGAAAACTGGAGCTGATACAAAGCGCCTGTCTCAGGAAGCCAGGTCAAGCCGTATTGCTCACCCAGCCGCTGAGCGGCTGCCCGTTTCACAATTGCCTGGCAATCCGGTACGGAATGCAGTTGGCTGTTCAGGCAATGTCCCTTTACCGGGAATTTGCCGTCTTTTGGAATCACCTGTTCCAGAGGAGACGAGGCGACGGTCTGAAACAGCTCCTCAAAGGTCCGGGCGGGACCGCTGGCCAGGCGCAGCAGCACCCGCTCGCCGGTCCGCAGCCAGAGATTGGCCATGGCCATGGCCTCGGCTCCCCCCTGAAACAAAACTCTACCGTTTTCCGCCAGGACTTGCTCCAGTCCCAGCCGCCGCAGCTCCTCCGCTGCCAGCCCCTCCAGGCCGAACAGGCATGGTACCACAAAGGTCATTGCTTCCATCTCTTTCGCTCCCGTCTGCCGTCTGAAACGGCGTCGAATTGGTTCTTATTGTACAAAATGCTCCGGCAAAAGGCAACGGTTTATTGCGGTTCGGGCCTCTTTTTACGGGATTCTCTCTTCCACTTCCGGTTGACGGTCCACGCGCTGACCAAGAGAAGGGCCCAGCCCAGCACAGGCAGGAACAAAACGGAACAAGAGGGCAGCGGAGCCGATACAAGGATCAGCAAATACAGGGCAGCCTCGTATACCAGCCGGTTGCTGCTCCACAGCAGCAGCCAGACCGTGAGGAAAAGCAGGGACAGACACAGTACGCCCAACGCGTAGTTCCGCAGCCGGATCATGCCGTGCCGGTCTCTTTCCCTCCAGACCCACCATAGGCGCAACGCCAAGATGACAAAAAACAGACCGGTCATGAGATTACCGCCGATTTTTCCTAAAAAGGTCAGGTCCCGGACGATGCAGATGCCGTCTGCCACACAGATGCCGTAAACCAGCCATTGCAAAATGGAAAGGACCAAACGCGGTGTTTTCAATTGCATCAACTCCTTTTTTCACAGGATATACCACCGGAGACAGAAATACAAGAGGCGGAGAAAAAATTTCCGGCATCCGTTCCCTTTCTGCCGATGGTGTGCTATAATAGCTCTGTTTCTTGTATGTGAGAAAGATTGTGCTTGCCGAATGGCGAGAAAAGGATGGATGATAACATGAAGGATCAAAAAATTGGCCCGCTTCCCATCCCTGTGTTCGTGTTGGTGGGAGGCCTGGCGGGCTTCTTTTTGCGTTTGCAAATGCTGGCAGTGGGATACGATAGCCAGGGCGTACAGATTACAGGCAGCTGGCCCTATGTCTCTTTGTGGGTTTTGTCCGGCCTGGTGCTGATAGGACTGGCCGTTCTGTGCCTGGGCATGGGAAAGCGCTCCGGCTTGGAGGAAAATTTTAAGGCCGCCAAGATTCCGGCCGTGTGTGCGGTCCTGTCGGCGGCAGGGCTGTTTGTCTACTCCATTGTGAATTTGCTGAATCACACGGATCTGTTTTCCATTGTGGTCTATGTTTTGGGTGTGGGCGCCGCTTTTGCCTTGGCGTTCCAGGGATATCTGCGTGTTTCCGGCCGGGCGTCGGCGCCGGCGGGGATGCTGGTATGTCTGTACCTGGCGGCATTGCTCATCTGCCGCTTCCGGGACTGGAGCAAGGACCCGCTCCTGGGCGATTACTGCTTTGAGCTTTTGGCCTGTGTCTTCGCGATGCTGGCGGCATACCAGCTGGCAGGATTTCCCCTGGGCAGGGGCGCCGCCGGGCGTCTATTTTTTGCTCCATGGCGGCTGTGTATTTCAGCTGCGTTTCCTTGGCAGACGCAGGATGGACGGATCGGCTGTTCTTTGCCGCCATGGCTCTGTGGCAGTTCACCGGGGTATGCTCCTTAGAGAAGCCTGTACACCGCCGCCGGAAGCTGGGGGGCGGCTTTGAAACGGACCCGCCGGCCTCCGAGGAGGAATCCACTTGAAAATGGTCACGGTCTATACCGATGGAGCTTGCTCCGGGAACCCGGGCCCCGGCGGCTGGGGGGCGATTTTGGAATATCAGGGGCATGAGCGGGAACTCTCCGGCGGCGCTCCGGAGACGACCAACAACCGAATGGAGCTCACTGCGGTGATACAAGCGTTGCGGCAGCTGAAGGAGCCCTGTGCAGTCGAGCTGTATTCCGATTCCAAGTATGTGGTTGACGCGCTGGAAAAGGGATGGGTCTGGGGCTGGAAAAACGCGGCTGGATCAAGTCCGATAAGAAACCGGCGCTCAATGTGGACCTATGGGAGGAGCTTCTGCCGCTGCTCAATGCCACCAGGTCCGTTGTCACTGGGTCAAGGGCCACAGCACCAACCCCAAGAACAACCGATGTGACCAGATGGCCGTGGCAGAGTCCCAGAAATATAAAGCTTAACCGGTTTTTCTTTGGAGGCGTTTATGAAGTATCAGGCAATTTTCTTTGATTTAGACGGTACGCTGCTGCCTATGGATAACGACCGGTTTACCCAGGGGTATTTCCACCTTCTGGCTCAGACGGCGGCGCCCTATGGGTATGAGGAAAGGCCTTGGTTTCCGCGCTGTGGCAAGGGGTAGGGGCCATGGTAAAAATCAAGGCGTCCGCTCCAACCGGGATGTGTTTTGGGAGCGCTTCGCTCAGGCGTTTGGGATGCAGGTCTATGATCATATTCCGGTTTTTGACGCGTTTTACGCCGGGGAGTTCCGCCGGGCCCAGATTTACACGGAGCCCAATCCCCAGGCGCCTCGGGCAGTTGCCCTGGCCCGGGCCAAGGCCGGTACCGTAGTTCTGGCGACCAATCCCCTGTTTCCCCCGGCAGGGGTACGGACCCGATTAAACTGGGTGGGGCTGTCGCCGGAGGATTTTGACCTGGTGACGGACTATGAAAATTCCAGCACCTGTAAGCCCAATCCCGGATATTACCGGGAGATTTTAAACCGTCTGCATCTGGATGCAGAACGCTGCCTCATGATCGGCAATGATGTGCAGGAAGACGTGGAAGCGGCGTCTGCCGCCGGACTGGACACGTTCCTAGTGACGGACTGCCTCATCAGCCGGGGAACGCCGCCCCATTGTCCCAGGGGCAGCTTTGCAGAGCTGCTGCGCTTTTGGAGGCCCTTCCGTGAGGGTCAATGAGCTTCCCACCTGTATTGTCCACTGACACCGGGCCAGGTGCAGCAGGTCTGCCGGTATTAGCTGGGCGCGTCTTCTGTCTCCGCCCAGCTCCGCCGGAAGCGGTATCGACTGATACTGGACCTGGGTGTCTGGCTCATAAAATTTGCGGCAGCGGTTCTGTGAACCGGCTGCCGCGTTTTTGCTATTATGATGGGGAAAAGAGGCGCTGATCCAGCTTTCGCGCCGTGAGGGCATAATACAAAATTGTACCCAGGACCAGAAGGACGATCGCTTCTCCCAAGAAGACATACAATGCATTTAGCCCGAACACCGGCCAGGTGAAGCCGCCCTCTCCCAGGTAGGCAGCCAATTCCCAGCCCACCAGGGGCGCGTTCCAGACAGCGGGCATCAAAAGGCCCAGGAAGGGGCATTTTTGATCCGTACCTTCCGGAGCGCCCACATACAGGCGGTGGCCAGCAGTGTGGCCAGGCTTCCTACCAGGTCCAGAGGCAGCGCCTGGGCCCAGCTGACGTTGTATAACAGACATCCCAGTGTGAGGCCCGGAATGGCGGCCGGGGTAAAGAAGGCAAAAATGCACAGGGCCTCCGACAGCCGCATCTGAATGGCCATGGTGGTGGAGCCGGGCCAGAGCAGGTTTTGTGCATAGGTGAGCGCGACGTACAGCGCCGCCAGAACGCCGCCGTAAACCAGATTTTTTGTGTGTTTGGACATCATAAACTTCCTCCCAAAAATGAGATGGGCAGAACAGACCCATCCCAAAGGAAAATGGGCGCCATGGCGCCCATCTGAGTTTCCGGCATACCGGAGACATTCCATAGTTTTGTTTATCGATAGGATGGTCACGAACTGTCCTTTATGTAATTCGGCTTCCATCATACAGGAAAAACGCGGAAGGTCAAGAGGCAGTTTCCGGCAGTTGCGCAAGCAGCTATTCCGCTCCGCCGGACAGCATAGACAGCAATTCCGGAGCGGATGGCCTCCGTCATATAGAACCTGCCCATTTGGCGCAGGCTCTGGGGCAAGCCTTTGACAATCGTGTTGATTTTTTTCTCCTCAATGGTCACCGTTGCGTATATGCCCATTTCATGTAAGACGACCTCGCTCAGCTCAGATGCATAGCCGTAGGGGTAGGCCAAGACGCCGGGCGTTTTGCCCAGTAAATCCGTCATGGCTTGGCAATCCTCCTGCAAAAAAGCTGCGTAGTCCCATTCGGATTCGTCCTCCCGAGGTAGGATGCCCACACGGATGGGCTCCGGATCTCTGCCCTGGACCTCGTGCATGTCGTAGCCGTGGCTTTCTATGGCGACGAGCCCGGATGCCTCCATTTCCGCGGCTTGCTCCTGTGTGAAATGGGGGATCATGGCCTGCCCGGTGTCCTTATAGGTGTCTTTTTTCCCATAGAGACGCCGATGACAAAAATGGTTGCCTTCATTTGGTATTGCTGCAGCAGGGGATATGCCAGGGTGTAATTGCTTTCATAGCCGTCGTCGAAGGTGAGCAAAACCGGCTTTTCCGGCAGCTCTGTGCCCTGTTCCACGTAGGCCAGCAGATCCTGGAAGGTTATGGTTGTGTACCCGGCGTCCTGCAGGGCGGCCAGGTGTTCTTCTAAGCGCTGGACGGAGATGGTGTCGTTCCCGGAGCCCTCCTGGGCCAGGTTATGGTACATCAAAATTGGAACCTGGGCGCTGTAGGCTTCGGCGGCGGCAGGGGGAAGCCTCCTGCGCGCCGGCGGGAGCCTGGCTGACGTACTCGCCGAAGTCTTCCGGCACATAAACGCTGCTGTCCCCAAACATTCGGGCCAGAGCCATCTCACCCAGGCAGTTGCGAAAATGGGTATCGTCGTAGAAATACCGGGGCTCATAGCTGGCAGAGCTTAGAGTAAAATCCCAATATGGGGTCACCTCGGCCAACGCATCCCGGAAGGCGGCCTGGTCTTCCGGGGAGTAGTATTCCAGGTAGGCATAGTACATAGGCGGACATACTACGGTTAAATTTACGCCTTGCTCCCGGCACAGGTCCCGAATTCTGGCGATGCTCTGCATACAGTCTTCCAGGTAGGGAAGATCGGCGCTGCCCTCTGGGTAGTTGGAAAAGACGGCGTAGCTGCTTTTGGCCAGGTAACTCTCAGGTCGCCGATGGGCTCCACATCCCGGCGGCTCTTGTCATAGGCGCCGGTCTGCTGATCGAAGACCCGGTAAGACTGCTGCAGGTAAGGATCCGTTTGCAGCCGCTGCAGCTTGGTCCAGCCGTTGCGGGGATTGGAGAGCAGGTATTTGGCGTAGAAGAGAAGCGGGGAGCTGCCGTCGACTTTCCAATGGAGATTATACGTCAAAGGGTCCTGCTCCACGTGATAGACCTGAGCATTGTGGATGTACACGCTGACAACCAGGTTTTTGACGGTGTAATGGTCCACCAGATATTGACAGGTCTGCTCCACGTCCAGCATGTCCGCGCCGTACATCACCAGGTTGTAGAAGCTGGCGTCGAAATATGTGTTGAGCTGCTCGGTGGGAAAAGAGCTGGAGGAGGAAGCGCCGATGATATAAGAGTCATACTGGTCGTGATGTTGATCCAAATACGAAATCTTCGCCACCCTGGGATTCATCGTCTCGTCATAGCTCCACCACTGAAAAAATGGTCGCCAAATGCGCCGAAGGGATCCGTCCAAAAATTGAAGCCCCATGACCAGAACGGCCAGCAAAAGGACGGTACCGAAAAAGGCTGCCAGCCATTTTTTAGATGACACGGGGCGTTTGGATGACATGGAATTCCCTCCGTTCAAAATTGCTTATAAATGAATTCCGAGGCGATGTACCCACCCCGCAAAATTCCAAAGAAGCAGGATGACCAGCGGAAGGAGAATACAGAGCCACTGGATCCCAAAACCACGCCGCTCCAGGGCTTTCCGGACTTGCCCGCCCCGTTCCTGGTAGCATTCGACTGCCAGTACCGACACAGTCCCGGCTAGAATGATCACCAGATCGCTCACCTGGAGCCCAAGGCGCAAAATGGTGCCGTCGGCGACCTGGTACAGGCAGGGCTTGGTTAAGGTGGGCCACAGCATGGACAGTGCCGTCAAAAGCCGGGGCGCTCGGGTTAGATAGCGTCCGATGAATACCAGCGCCATGGTCCGCAGGACCCGGAACACCTGCAAGCCACGGCTGGAGTCGGAGATGTGCAGCGCATTGCGTAGCGCGATCCATGAATTGGCCAGCAGCAAGGACCCGGTAATGAGGACACCGTTCCAAAGGCCAAAGGCGATGTAACGAAAATTGGCGCCGTGCCAGATTCCGATGACAAAGTAAACGATAAAGGTTGCCAGGGAAGTGGGGAGGATCTTTCCCAGCTTGCCGCCGATTTTTTTCCGGGTGAATTTTCCCAGCCGTCCAAAGGGCTTGACAGGGAGAGGGGATAAAACAGATAATCCTTCATCCAACTGCCCAGAGTCATGTGCCAGCGCCGCCAATACTCGCTCAGGCTGGCGGCAAAAATGGGACGGCGGAAATTTTCCTCCAGGTGAATGCCCAGCATCTGCGCGACGCCCCGGGTGATGTCGATGCCGCCGGAAAAGTCGCAGTAGAGCTGAATGCAATAGAAGCCCACGGCCAAGGCGGTCATGGCGCCGCCGTAACCGGACGGGTTGTCGAAAACGGTATTGACTGCCACGGCCGCCCGGTCTGCAATGACCAGCTTTTTTCAAATATCCCCACATGGCCAGTTGAATCCCGTATTTCAGATTGTCCGCGTCAAAGGGGTGCTGGGCGGTCAATTGGTTGCCCAGCTGACCGTAGCGGCTGATGGGTCCCTGGATCATCTGAGGGAAAAGGAGGTGAACAGCGCAAACTTTGCCACATTTCGCTGGGGAGGGTATTTTCCCCGATAGCAATCGATCACATAGCCGATGCTCTGAAACATATAAAAGGACAGACCCAGCGGCATCAGCAAGTCCAATCTGGGAAGCTGGAGCCGGCTCCCGGAAAAGCTGGCCACGGCGTCTGCTGTAAAGTCCCAGTATTTGACCACATAAAGCAGTCCGAAGTTGATCACGGTGACCAGCGCGACAATCAGCTGCTTACGCCGTTTCAGGGCGTTGGCAGCAGGACGCGCCTCCGGCGGCAAGGCCTGCCGCCGGAGGTTGAGCTTCCCCAACCAGAGACCGGCTCCATAGGTGGTTAACGTGGTAAACAGCAAATATCCCAGTGCGCCCACGCCGCCGCAAAGATAAAAGCCATAACTGGCGACCAGCAGGACGATCCACTGAAAGCGCCGGGGCAGGAGGTAGTATGCTGCCAGGGTCAGCAGGAGAAAGCCGATAAATTCTGCAGACGTAAAAGACATGGGATTATTTTCGGCTCTGGATCAAACGGAGCATGGCCGGCACCGAATTGAAATTTTCCGGAAGCAGATCGTCTACGTTCAATTCAATGTCAAACGTGGCCATGATTTCCGACACAATGGTTACCAGGTCCAGCGACTCCAGAAAACCGTCGTCCACCAGAGCCGTCTCCTTGGTAAAATCCACGCCGGGACAGGTTTCCGTTAAAATCTGCAGCAGTTTTGTTTCATCATGCATAGAGAACGTCCTTTCTGTTTCAGTCCAGGCAGTAGACCCTGGAGGTCCAGCTGTCCGGACGATATCCGTTTTTATGGTAAAGCGCGAGGGCAGCCTCATTGTCCTGCCGGACCCACACCCGGCTGATTCGATGGCCTTCCTGACGGAGGTAAGCGGTGATTAGACTTTGGGCGGCGCCTTGCCGCCGGAGCAGGGGTGAAACGGCCAGATGCCGCAGCTCGGTCCCCCCGGCCGCAGGCGCCTGATGCAGGACGGCTTGGCCGCTGCCCCCCAGGAGCACGCGGCCTGCCGGCAGGTCTTCTTTCAACTCCCAAGCCGTGGGCAGACAACCGGTTCGCACATCAAAGCACGCCAGAAGAAGCGCCTGTACCTGAGGCAGATCCTCCGGCCCGGCGGTCCGCACGGGAAAAGCGGGACTTCCGGACACAGCGGTCCCACCGGGCGGCCGGGTCATCCGCAGGCGGGAAAACAAAAGCGGAAAGCCATAGCGCTGCCAAGCCTGTTGGGCGGCTGCCAAAGCGGCGTCCTGGGGCCGGGACGCAATCTCCAAGACAGTGGGCAGCTCTGGACGCCAGTCCGGCAGGCTGCCGCCGGGTTGCAGAAAAAAGCGCAACCGCTGAAATCCATTTCGTTGCTGCAGGAGCAGCAAGCCCCCGGACCAGACATGGGCGTACAAGCGGCCTGCCTGAATTTCGTGGAGATAGGCATCCGGCCTCCAGGGGGCGTTGGTTGCAACCCCCGGCTTCAGCTGGTTCCAGAGGAGGGCGGACAGGGCTTCTTCATTCTGAATTTGTTCCATCGTATTCCCTTTTCAGTTGTGCCCGGTCGATTTTACCGTTCCTGTTATACGGCATCTGCCGGATTTGGTGGTAAAGGTTCGGCAACATATATTTAGGTAGCATTTCCAGCAGAGTCCGGGCAATCTCTTCGCCGGAGCATGCACCTTGGTAGATGCAGATGATTTTATCCCGCTCCCGGTCATACAGGCATACTGCGGCGTCCAATTTCGGCAGGCCGTTTAAAGCGGCTTCGATTTCCCCCAGTTCAATCCGGTATCCACCGTGTTTGATCTGATGGTCTTTCCGGCCGATGAAACAGAAATTGCCGGCGGCATCCTCAACTGCCAGATCGCCCGTTCGGTAGATCCGGTCAAGGTACCACGGATTTTTCGGATTTTGGAGGAACGCGCCGGCAGTTCGCTCCCAATCGCCGTAATATCCGAGGGCCAAACCGCTGCCCCGGACGCACAGTTCGCCGGGGGTACCTTGCGGCACGGGATTTTTGTCGGTATCCAACAAAAAAACGTCCATATTCCCGCACGCTTTTCCGATTGGGATCGTCTCCGTGTCGTCGAACTCCCGGTCGATGAAATAATAGGTGCAATCGACGGTCACCTCAGTGGGGCCGTATAAATTCACATATTGCACCTGAGGCAGCGCCCGACGCCAGCGGTTTAGCTGCTTGGCTTGCAGCACCTCGCCGCCCAGTATGACCATACGTAAGCGCTCCGGTACTTCTTTTTCCAGGACGCCGGAATTCGCCACCAAGTGAAACGCGGACGTCGCCCAAGAGAGGGTGGTTACGTGATGCTGATTTAAAAACCGGATCAGGAGCAGGGGAAAGGAAAAGCACGTTTTGGGGATGATCCAAGTGGTGGCCCCTGGTTTTTAAGGTGGTGTACAGGTCCTTTACAGACAAATCAAAACAAAATGGGGCCTGATTGCCCAGCACGTCATGCCCGGTAATCCCCATGGTGGGCGTGTACCATTCCATAAAATCAATGATGCTGTGATGGGAAATCACGATCCCCTTCGGCAGCCCGGTGGAGCCGGAGGTAAAAATCATATAAGCAGGATCCAAATCCAAAACCCGCTGCCGCCGCAGGGCCAGTAGCGCAGAATCCGGCGCGGTATGGACTGCTTCCTCCAGCAAAAACAGGGGACACAATGGGGAAAATTCTGCCGCCAGCTCCTCTGCCGCCTGAGAAAAAATCAACGCTTCCGGCTGGAGCTGCTCCAACAGCTGCTTCATACGCTGGCGGGGCATTTGCCTGTCCAGCGGGACATAAAAGTTGCCGCTGTACAGCACGCCCAGCATAGCCGCCACGGTCATTGCCGATCGCTCAACCAGTACGACTATGGGACGGTTATGGCAGGCGGTCCGGCGGGCTAGGGCCGTACCGATGCTACGGCCGGCCTGATACAGCTCAGAGAACGTCAGCGTGTGGGCCTCATCTGCAAATGCAAGCCGGTCGGGGACTTGCTCCACAGTTTGTTCCAAATATTCCAGTACATTTTTCAGCATGGCTTTGCCCCCGCATCCGGCGAATCATTTTAGACAATTATACCGGCCTGCCCTATGTTTGTCAAGCAAGGGCACCCGGCTGTTGCGTGGCTGTACCATCCCAAAGGGCCGGTGGGCGGCGGTTTTCTCCCGGCCAATCATTGGGGCCGGGAGAGTGCGGGAGAGTCGTGGAAAATGGGCTGGGAGTCGGCTCAGATCGGAGGAAACAGGGACGCCAAAAACCGGGCGGCTACAGCCACCCGGTTTTCCCATGTGTCGGTGTATGCATTACTTGTTCTGTGCCAGTTCCTTCAGAGCGTCTTTCCGGCTGAAATTGGCCCGGCCTTTTTCGTCAAAGCCCATGAACTTCACCCAGGTCATATCGCCCAGCTTCAGGACGTCTTCCACCTTATCCACCCGATAGTTTTCCAGCTTGGAGATATGCACCATGCCGTCGTGACCCGGTGCGATTTCCACAAAGGCGCCGATGGGCAGAATGCGTACCACCTTGCCGTAGTACAGCTTGCCCACCTCGGGGACAAAGCAGATATCATCCACCATCTTTTGGCGGCATATGCAGCGGCGGAATCCACGGCGGAAATGAAGACGGAGCCGTCGTCATCAATGTCAATTTTAGCGCCGGTATCGGTGCAGATTTTCTGAATGGTCTTTCCGCCGGAGCCGATCACTTCCCGAATCTTGTCCACAGGGATCTTCAGGAAATCATCTTGGGGCGTATTCGGACACCTCGGCCCGAGGCTCGGAAATACAGGGGAGCATGACCTCGCTGAGAACTTCCAGCCGGGCCTTCCGGGTCCGCTCCAGGGCATCGGCGATGATTTCCATCGTCAGGCCCTTGTTCTTCAGGTCCATTTGAATGGCCGTGATTCCCTCGGTGGTGCCGGCTACCTTAAAGTCCATTTCACCATGGAAGTCCTCCACGCCCTGAATGTCCGTGAACGTGCGCCACTGCCCGGTCTCCTGATCGGAGATGAGGCCGCAGGAAATGCCGGCGACCGGGCGCTTGATGGGAACACCGGCGTCCATCAGTGCCAGCGTAGAGCCGCAGATGGAGGCCTGCGACGTCGAGCCGTTGGAGGACAGGACCTCGGAGACGACACGGATGGCATAGGGAAATTCTTCCACAGAGGGAATGACGGGCAGAAGCGCCTTTTCCGCCAGCGCACCGTGACCGATTTCCCGGCGAGGTGGAGCGGGCGGCCTTGGCCTCGCCGGTGGAGAAAGCGGGGAAATTGTAGTGATGGATATACCGCTTGGTTTCCTCCGGATAAATCGTATCCAGCTTTTGCGCAGCGGACAGAGTATTCAGGGTACAAATGGACAGCACCTGCGTTTGGCCGCGGGTGAAAAGTCGGAGCCGTGTACCCGGGGCAGAACGCCGACTTCAGCGGCGAGGGGCGAATTTCATCCATGCCGCGTGCGTCCACCCGTTTCCTGCCAGGAGCCACTTTTTGACCACTTTTTCTGCATTTTGTACAGGCAGACCTCAATGTGGACGTCAAAATCCTCGTATTTATCGGCAAACTTTTCTGTAAAGTCCCGGCGGGCGGCGGTGAGCCGCTCTTCCCGGATGTTTTGTCGTCCGTATCCAGGGCGTATTCAATCTGGTCCATGCCGTAGGCGCACAGCTCGTCCAGCAAGGCGTGATTGACTGCGGCCTTTTCAAAGGTAAATTTGGGCTTCCCGATTTCCGCCACGATCCCGTTGATAAACTTGACGATTTCCATGTTGGTCTCGTGGGCGACGCGAATGCACTCCAGAACGATGGCCTCAGGCGCCTCGTTGGCTTCTGTTTCAATCATGACCACCTTTTCAAAGGTGGAGGCAATGGTGACGAAGCAGCTGGCGGCTGCCCGCTCGTCTGCCGTGGGGTTGACCAGGTATTCCCCGTTTAGATAGGCCACGTTGGTGGTAGCCACCGGACCGTTCCAGGGGACGTCGGAGGAGGCAATGGCAATGGAGGCGCCCAGAGAGGCCACGATTTCCACGGGGTTGTCGTAGTCATTGGCCAGAACCGTACAGGTTACCACCACATCGTTGCGCAATTCCTCATCGAACAGCGGACGCATCGGCCGGTCAATGAGCCGAGAGTTCAGAATGCCCCGCTCAGAGGGCTTTCCCTCCCGGCGGTTAAAGGAGCCGGGAATCCGGCCGACAGAGTACAGCCGTTCCTCAAATTCAATGGTAAGGGGGAAATAGTCGATGCCGGGCTTGGGATCGCGGGGAGCAGGTGACGGTCGTGAGCACGACGGTGTCGCCGTAGCGGCAGATGCACTCGGCGTCGGCCAGCTCTGCGACCTTGCCGGTTTCCACCGTCAAGGTGCGATTGCCGATTTGCGTTTCAAATACTCGGTGATTGGGAAATGTTTTGTGTGTAATCAAGGAAAGCGACCTCCTACATGTGATAATTTGGACTCTGGTTGGGAGGTTTAGCACTTGAAACCACCGCCGAACGCTTCAGCGGCGCTTTCAACTGCTAAATGTCTCCCGCACAGAAAAGGAAATCTAAAAAAGGGCGACAAAAGCCGCCCTTTCTTTTTACGTTATTTCCGGATGCCCAGCTTGGCGATTACGGCGCGGTACCGGTTGATATCTTTCTTTGCCAGGTAATCCAGCAAATTACGGCGCTTACCGACCATCATCAGAAGGCCCCGGCGGCTGTGGTTGTCGTGCTTATGAACCCGAAGATGCTCTGTGAGCTCGTTGATCCGGGCGGTGAGAATGGCGATCTGCACCTCGGGAGAACCGGTGTCCCCCTCATGGGTTGCGTATTCGGCAATGACTTGGGTTTTCTTTTCTTTCTGAATCATGTTTGGTTCCACCTTTCACGTAATTTGCCCGGCAGCTAAGAATGGGCCAGTGGAGTGCCGTCGGCGGTATCCCGAAACTGAGCGGCGGGCGAAATATGGGAATCTGGCTACAGCCAGCTTTTCCATTATATCATAAGCTATTTCAATTGTAAAGGAAAATTTTGAGATTTTCACAATTCTCCTCAACGATGTAGAACGGCTTCGGCTGGGGACAGGCCGGCAAAGCAGTAGAAGTGATCTTTCTGAAAGCAAAACGGCTCTGCTCTATTTTCCCCCGCCATATTCCAATTATTCCCCAGACAGATTCAAAGTGATTTCCTGGGTTTTGGGGTTTAATTGCCGGTAAACGACGCCGGCGGATTGCAGCATGCGCTTGGAGGCTTGGGTGGCCGGTGATTCGGCGTATTTGTCGGACAGATATAAAACTTCGCGAATTCCGGATTGAATGATGGCTTTGGCGCATTCATTACAGGGAAATAGGGCGACATACAGGCGGCTGCCTCTTAAGTCCCGGCCGTTGGCGTTTAAAATGGCATTCAGTTCGGCGTGGACCACATAGGGGTATTTGGTTTCTTTTCCATCCCGGCCCCAGGGATATTCGTCGTCCGAACAGCCGTTGGGCAGACCGTTGTAGCCGGTGGAGATGATGATATTCTCAGGTGACACGATGCAAGCGCCGACCTGCGTATTGGGATCCTTGCTCCGCCGGGCAGCCAGCATAGCGACACCCATAAAATATTCGTCCCAGGTGATGTAATCCTGTCGTTTCATGTCAATCGTCCTTTTCTTTTGTCATAAGAGCGCCACGGTTTTGGCCTCCGGGTACGGACGGATGCCGCAACCGGAGGCAGCCCGGCGTCTATGTGCTGTGAAAATTGCCTGAGCAGGCTGCGGAAAACGGTCCGATCAAGCAGTGATTTGGGGAGCTTTCCGCGCTGCAGACTACCGGCTCATCCGAGAATGGCAAAGAGCACGACAGCCAGAACGGTGAGCAGAACCGGCGTCAACACAAGCGTGAAGCAGCCGAGACAACCGTGGCGGTGGTAACCGTGCGGCCCCCACCGGCGGGGCGGCCTGGGGGGAGGTCCCCCAAACCCTGGCCGACCAAAGCCTGGGCCTCTAAAACCGCCGCGGGGACCTCCGTGAGGGCCACCGGGGCCGCCATGAGGGCCACCAGGGCCACCGGGACCTCCGCGAGGGCCTCCGGGACCGCCCATTCGACCTCTACCGGGACCTGGCATAAAAGACACCTCCTTGAGCATGGTATGGCGATGTTGGTTGTGATTTTTTCGTGTTTATGATATGATAAAGACAAATCCGAGTTGGGGGTAGATTCTTCTGCGAATTGGAAATTTGGAAATTCCCGGCCGTTTGGCCTTGGCGCCGATGGCGGGGGTGACGGATTGGGCCTTCCGCACCGTTTGTGCACGGCTGGGGGCCGGCCTCACGGTGACGGAAATGGTATCTTCCCGGGCGCTGGTATACCGGGACAGGAAAAGTGCGGCGCTGCTGCGGAGAAATGAAGGCTCTGTCATGGGCGCGCAGATTTTCGGCAGTGATCCCGCCATCATGGCGGAGGCGGCGGCGCTGGCGGTGGAGATCTCAGGGTGCGATTTCTTGGATATCAATATGGGATGCCCCATGACCAAGGTGGTGCGCAACGGAGACGGCGCGGCGCTGATGCAAAACGTGCCGTTGGCTGCGCGGATTGTCGAGGCGGTGGCAAAGGCCGTTTCCGTGCCGGTTACGGTGAAGTGCCGTCTGGGCTGGGACCGGGGCAACCTCTGTGTTGTGGAGTTGGCTCAGGCCGTGGCCGGCGCGGGCGCACAGGCGATTGCGGTTCATGGCCGGACCCGGGCCATGCTGTATTCCGGCGTGGCGGACTGGGATACCATCCGTCAGGTCAAGCAGGCGGTTGCCATTCCGGTAATTGCCAATGGAGACATTTTTTCCGGGGAGGCCGCAGTGCAGTGCCAAAAGCGGTCTGCAGCGGATTTTCTCATGCTGGGGCGAGGCGTGTTTGGCGATCCCTGGCTCTTCCAGGAGGTGAACGCCGCTTTGGAGGGGCGGCCGATTCCCCCCAGGCCACCCTTGGCAGCCAGGATGGATACGGCTTTGGAGCAGCTTCACTTGGCCCGGCAAGATAAGGGGGAACATATTGCCTGCCTGGAGGCGCGGAAGCACTTTGCCTGGTATCTTCGGGGCGTGGCGTACAGCGGCTATTACAAAGAGCGGATTTCGCACATTGCGACCATGGCCGAGGCAGAGGCCATCGCGGCCGGAATCAAACGGGACCTCAAATAGCTTACTTTCCCAGGAACAGCAGCTCCGCAATTTGCACGGCGTTGGTGGCGGCGCCCTTGCGAATCTGATCGCCGCAGCACCACAGGCAAAGCCCGGCAGGGTCGGTGAGATCCGGGCGAATCCGGCCCACATAGACCAAATCCTGGGAGGATGTGTCCAAAGGCATGGGGTAGATCCCCTCATCCACCTGGTCCATGAGACGGCAGCCCGGCGCGGTTTCCATGGCGGCGCGCGCCTCTTCCACAGACAGGGGACGTGCAAACCGAAGGGTTGCGGAAATGGAGTGGCTGCGTATCACCGGGACCCGGACGCAGGTGCAGGATACTAAGAGTTCCGGCAAATGGAGAATTCTGCGGCCTTCATTCTGCATCTTCATCTCTTCTGAGGTGTAGCCCCGGTATTGCGTACCGCCGATTTGGGGGATGAGATTGTAGGCGATTTGATGGGGAAAGGCCTGCGCCGCAACGGGGCGTCCGGCCTCCAGGGCAGACACCTGGGCGTGCAGCTCCTCGATGCCGGCGACCCCGGCGCCGGAGACGGCTTGATAGGTGCTGACGACCATACTACGAATGGGACAGATCCGGTTCAGAGCGGCGACGGCCGTGACGGTGATGATGGTGGTACAATTGGGGTTGGCGATGATGCCGCTGTGGTGGGCTGCGTCTTCGGGGTTGACCTCCGGAACCACCAGAGGGACGTCGGGGTCCAGGCGAAACGCGCTGGAGTTGTCGACAAATACGGCGCCGGCGGCGCGAATGGCCGGGGCAAAGCGCTGGGCGATCTCATTTTCTGCTGCGCCGAGGACCAGGTCCACGCCCCGGAATGCGCTTTCCTTGGCCTCCTCAACGGCAAGGGACTCCCCGCAGTAGGTCTCCATTTTTCCGGCGCTTCTGGTGCTGGCCAGCAGCTTGAGCTTTCCCACAGGAAAATTTCTCTCCTCCAGGACGCGTTTCATCTCCTGGCCCACGGCGCCGGTGGCGCCTAAAATGGCTACGGTATATTGCTTCATGGCGATCATTTCCTTTCTCCCCTTCGGGCTGAACGGTGTGACCAAATTAATTAAAATGTAGGCATACCGCTCACCACAGGCGGCAGCCTGCTTCCAATAAGCGGGAGAGTGCCTCGTTGGCCTCTTCATCGCGAAACAGACTGCCCCACTGCGGCTGCAGAACGAGCGCCTCCAGACTCAGGTTCCAGTGACCCAGCTGTATGAGGCGCTGAAAGCCGTCGCTGCAGCGGCGGCCGGACAGAATGCGGTGCGCGGCGGCAACGGCGCCGAAGCGGTCGGCCTCCCGGCGCATCCGGACGGTTGGAATTTTAAGCGCATCCATTTCCGCCCAACAGTTCGCCCAGGCTTGGGCAAATTGCGCTTCCTTTGTCATGGCGTTGCTCCTATGCTGTTTTGGAATTCCGTTTCATTATACTACGGGAGCTGGTGATTTTCCACTCTATTTTGTTGTTTTTCCGATTGCATACAGCTTTTTTTCGCCGGCCTGTTTACGCAGGCCTTATTTTGTAGTACAATAGCAACGATTGGAGGCGTAGGTATGCACTGCTTAAGATGCGGGATGGAGATTGAATCCCCCCATGTTTTTTGTGACCGGTGCTTGGCAGAGATGGAGGCCTATCCTGTTTCACGTGAAACACCGGTGATCCTTCCCAAACGTCCGCCTGCAGATCTGGAGCGGCGTGGGAAGAAATTGCCAAAGCCGCAAAAGGCGGAGGAAATGCTGTTGATTTTGCGCAAGCGGCAACGGGTCCTGGTGCGGATTTGTCTGGCGCTGACTTGCATCACGCTCCTTTTGGCGGCCCTGCTGATTTTTCTTCCTCAGCATCTGACGCCCAAGCCCACCATTGGCCAGAACTATGTGACCAATTTGACGCAGCCCAATGAATAAACTGTTTCACGTGAAACAAAAACGTTGCAAATCCGGGCCGCTGTGGTATAATAACCCAAGTGCCTTTGGAAAAACAAGGCGGCGCCGGGGAGGAGGCATGGGATGGGCCGGATCATTTCCATTGTAAACCAAAAAGGCGGCGTGGGCAAGACGACTACGGCTGTAAATTTAACCGCCGCCCTGACGGAATGGGGGAGGCGGGTTTTACTCTGCGATTTTGACCCCCAGGCCAACGCCACCTCCGGGCTGGGGGCGGACAAACGCCGGATTGGAAAAACGGTATACGACGCGCTGATCAACGGAACGGATGCAGAGCAGGTCTTGGTGCAGACGCAGTTCGGCTGGCTGCTGCCCTCCGGCAGCGCGTTGGCCGGCGCCGGTGTGGAGCTCATCGGCGCCCAGGACCGGGAACATCAGCTGCGCCGGGTTTTAGAGCCGCTCAAGGAGAAATTTGACTACATATTCGTAGACTGCCCCCCTTCCCTGGAGCTGTTGACATTAAACGGATTGTGTGCGGCCGATGGCATTTTGGTTCCGGTGCAGTGCGAATATTATGCCCTGGAGGGCCTTAGCGATTTGATGGCGACGTTGCGGGCGGTGAAGCGGCGCGTCAATCCCAACTTGGAGATTTACGGCGTTGTCTTAACCATGTACGACGGCCGGACCAATTTCTCGGCCCAAGTGGCCCAAGAGGTTCGGCGGCATTTTCCGGGCAAGGTATTCCGCACCGCCATTCCCCGGAATGTCCGCCTGGCAGAAGCGCCCAGTCATGGGCTGCCGGTTGGAGCTTATGACCGAACCAGCCGCGGCGCAGTGGCGTATCACGCTTTGGCGGAAGAAATGATGCAGAAAGGATGAGACCATGGCCCAGCAAAAAGGACTGGGCAGAGGCCTAGGGGCTCTGCTCGGCGACTACAACCAGGGCCCGGAGGCGGACGGCTCGCTTCGGCAGCTGCCCCTACAAAAGGTAGAGCCCAATCCGGACCAACCCCGTCGGGATTTCAATGAAGAAGAGCTTCAGGCTTTGGCGGACTCCATTGGGGAACATGGCATTCTGCAGCCCCTGACGGTGCGGGAGATGCCCCATTCCGGCTATTACCAAATCATCGCCGGAGAGCGGCGCTGGCGGGCGGCCCGAATGGCAGGACTGACGGAGGTTCCGGCTTTGGTAATAGAGGCCGATGACCGGCAGGCCATGGAGCTGGCGCTCATTGAAAATCTCCAACGCCAGGATCTCAACCCAGTGGAGGAGGCGCAGGGCTATCACAGCCTGTTGGAGGACTACGGCCTGACCCAGGAGGAGGCCGCCAGGCGGGTGGGAAAGTCTCGCCCTGCGGTGGCCAATGCCCTGCGGCTGCTGAACCTGGAGGCGGATATATTGGAGCAGATTCGCTCCGGAGCGCTGAGTCCCGGACACGCCAGGGCCATTTTAAGCCTGAAGGACGGAAAAAACGGCAGGAGGCAGCCCAAAAAAATTGTATCTCTGGATCTTTCCGTGCGGCAGGCCGAGGCGCTGTGCAGAAGTTTGGGCCGGGAACCCAAGCCGGAACCGCCTACCGGGACGTTACAGGTGAACTATGTGGCCGAATGTGAAAAGACCCTGTCTCGCCGGTTGGGCCGCGGCGTGAAGATTGTTACCGGCAAACGAAAGGGCCGTTTTGAACTGGAGTTTTACGGCCCGGAGGATCTGCAACGGCTGTATGAAGCCTTACAAACCTTGCCAAAGGAGGCGCAGAGAGAGCCATGAGAAAGCGGCAAGACAGAAAAAACCGCAAGACCAGTCACGAGCTCTTGGAAAAAGTGGGACAATTGATTGAGGAACAGCCGGCCGGAGGGGAAGAGGCGCCCCACAAGGAGGAGCCGCCGGCGCCCAATCGAAACAAGGCGCTGATGACCTATATTGCCATTTTATTTGGCGTGGCCTTTGTGTTGGTCCTGTTTTCCTTTTGATGCAGCAAAAGACTCCCGCCAGACCATATCAGAGCTCAACCAAAATGCAAACAACGCCTTGTCCCGGGCCGAGCAGCTGCAGGATGATAACCGGGAGCTGGCGGAGGAGTGCCAGACCCTCCAGGCCCAGCTGGAGCAGAGCCGGACGGATTTCAAAACGGCGGAGGACAAAATCCAGGAGCTGGAGCAGAAGTATGCCGCTTTGCAGGAAAGCTATCAGAGCCTGGAGGAACAGAACGGGGCAAAGGACCGGCAGGTGGAGGCTTATGAGCTGTTGCTGAAAGCCCAGAGAGCCTTGGATCAGGAGGACACAGCAGGCTTCCAGGCAGCGATGAAGGACCTGGAGCCCCTTTCCTCGCAGTTGGATGCCCAGGGACAGACCCTGTACCATGAGCTGCTGCCGTTTGTCTCAGAGGTCCAGGAAGAAACCGAATCAAACAACCCATGAGGTGAGGAACATGCTGGATATTAAAAAGAATTAAGGAAAATCCCCAGGCGGTGAAGGACGGGCTGCGGGCGAAGGAAGTGGACTGTGATGCGGCTGTCGACCGGATACTGGAGCTGGACGCCCAGCGCCGGGCGTTGATTATGGAGACGGAGACGAAAAAAGCGGAGCAAAACCGCATCTCGAAGGAAATCCCCAAGCGAAAAAAAGCCGGGCAAGACGTGACGCCGATTTTTCAGGAAATGGCGGAGCTAAAAGCCATGATTGCCGGTGCGGCGGAGAAGCTGGATGCGGTGGAGGCGGAATACCGTACGCTCATGCTCAGCCTGCCCAACCTGCCGGATCCGGATCTGGCGCCGGGCGGCAAGGAGCAGAACCAGCCCCTGCGCTACTATGGCGAACCGCACAAATTCGATTTTACGCCGAAGCATCATGTGGATCTCTGTTTGGAGCTGGGCCTCATCGATTACGACCGGGGGACCAAGCTGGCCGGCTCCGGCTTCTGGATTTACAAGGGCCTGGGCGCCCGGCTGGAGTGGGCTCTGCTGAACTATTTTATGGATGCCCATGTGGCCGACGGTACGAGTTTGTTTGCCGCCGCTGATGTTGGAGTACCAGTGCGGCGAGACCGCGGGACAGTTCCCCAAGTTTGCCGACGAGGTCTACAAAATTGCCAACCCCACCGATGACCGCGTCCATTATATGCTGCCCACAGCCGAAGCGGCCTTGGCCAGCGTATACCGGGGGAGATTCTCTCCGAGGCAGAGCTGCCGAAAAATTCTTTTCCTATACGCCGTGCTTCCGCCGGGAGGCAGGCAGCCACCGGGCCGATGAGCGGGGAATGGTGCGGGGTCACCAATTTAACAAGGTGGAGATGTTCCAGTATACCCGGCCGGAGGATTCCGACGCGGCCTTTGATGAGCTGGTTGCCAAGGCAGAGAATCTGGTCAAGGGATTGGGCTTCCACTTCCGCACGGTAAAGCTGGCGGCCGGCGACTGTTCCTCTTCTATGGCGCGGACGTATGACATTGAAATTCAGATCCCGTCCATGAACGGCTATAAGGAGGTCTCCTCCGTTTCGAACGCGCGCGACTATCAGGCGCGCCGCGGCAACATCCGCTTCCGCCGCGAGGCCACGGGGCAAGACGGAATTCGTCCACACCCTCAACGGCTCCGGCCTGGCGACCTCCCGGATCTTCCCGGCCATGGTAGAGCAAAATCAAAGGGCCGACGGCTCTGTGGTGGTACCGGAGGTCTTGAGAAAGTACCTGGGCGGCTTGGAAGTAATAGAAAAGTGATCATGTATCGGGGAACAGGCTGTCTCAAAATAGAATTCCCCCTAATAGCCTAATTATTTATGGCACAGAAAACGAGTGTTCTTCGTTTTCTGTGCCATTTTCACAACTTCTACTAAAAGAACATTTGCAAACGTTGGGTTTTGAGGCAGCTCCTTTTTTACCCCTCGGAATCTTTCCGGCCGCCTGCAGCATATCTCAACGGGCAGGCTTTTTCTTCTGCCGGGTTCGTGCCGGGATCCGCTATGGCGCGAAATTTATATATTGAGAGGATTGAAAAAGTGAAAAAATTATTTTATAATGTAGAAAATGGAGAATGGGGAGCGGATGCAAGATGAAGCGGCGGCTTTTCGGATGTCTGGTCTTAACCGGCGTCATTTGGTGCCTGATTTCCGGGATGGCCGGAATCAAAGGGGTTTCTCCGGTCGTGTCGGACAATGTGGGAGCCCAAAATTATGACGGAGGCACAGCCCGGCCGGTGCGGTCTTATCTCATCGCAGGACGCGGGGGTTTATGACACGGGTGGAGTATGTGGAGGATCGCATTACCGTGGAGGAGTACAATAGGGCGGGACAAATTTTTGACGCAAAAGGATCTGCCGGTGGAGCTTGATTTATTTGGCGGATTTTATGCCGGAGATACGGATTATTTTTCGTCTTTGGCCAGGAGAATCCCCAGGAGGACGACAGCCGGGAGGTCATCCGGGTGGTGCGGTATACCAAGGATTGGCAGCGAGTGGATGATGCGCGCCTGCTGGGGCCAATACGGTGCGGCCTTTTTATGAGGGGAGCTTGCGCATGGTGCAAAGCGGAGACATGCTTTACATTCGCACGGCCCATCAAATGTATCAGTCCCGGCAGGATGGGCTGTCCCACCAGGCGAATCTCACCTTCAGCATCCAAATACCTTCCATGGAGATTACAGACCAGCATTCTGCTGTTACAAATTACGGCTTCGGCTATGTCAGCCGCTCAACCAATCAGTTCTTGGCGTTGCATGGAAAAACCCTGGTGGCGGCGGATCAGGGGGACGCTTACCCCCGGGCCGTCGTCTTGTTTCAATGTGCCAGACCGGCTGGGGAGAGCTCCTTTTCCGGCTACGCCACGGCTGTGGAAGTGCTTCCCCATTTCGGGAGCACCGGGGATCCCGTGACCGGCGTGAGCATCGGCGGGTTGGAAGCAACCACGGCGGCCTGCTTGGTGGCGGGCTGTGCTGTGGAACCGGAGGGGAAGGAGCGCGTACCGGAGGCCGGGCCATCTTTGTGACCAGTACGCCATGGGATGCGTTTACCCAGGAAGCTACGGAAATCCACTGGATGACAGACGGGACGTCGGAGACGCCGGTTTCCAACCCCAGCTGGTTCGGCTGGCCGATGACCGGCTGCTGCTGATAGTGGACGGCGCAGGAACAGCTGCAATATTGTTTCTTGGATGCGACGGGCAAAATGCAGGGCCGGATGTATCGTGCCGATGCACAGTTGTCCGACTGTAAGCCGGTGGTGCTGGATGACTGCGTTTGGTGGTACTGTACGGCCGACAGCGCGCCGATCTTTTATAATTGGACCCCGCCTCACCCGATCAGTAGAACGCCTCAATGGAAATTTGACGGTTACATTAGATCCGCAAGGCGGCAGCGTCAGTCCCGAAGCAATCGCGGCAACCTACGGGGAGCCGTACGGCTTCCTTCCCACGCCGGTCCGGCTGGATTATGCTTTTCAAGGATGGTATCTGGATCAGGGCGCAGTTCAGACGTTGGTGACGGCGGAGACCCGGGTGACGGTGGGGCAGGATCATACCCTGTATGCCAAATGGACTTCCGCGCCGCACTCACATACATACGAAAAAACCGTGACGCCGCCGACCTGTGTGGAAAAGGGGTACACCACATACGTCTGCACCCTGTGCGGCAGCTCCTATACAGAAGAATTTACCGAAGCGCTGGGCCACTGCTATGATGCCGTCGTCTGGATACAAGAGCCTACCTGTACAGAGCCCGGGTTGTGCCGCTTGACCTGCGCCCGCTGCGGGCAGAGTCAAACGCAAGAGGTTGCGGCGGTGGGGCATGCGTATGACGAAGGAACGGTCGTCCAAGAGCCCAGCTGTACCGCTTCCGGACTCAGGACATACACTTGCGCCCGCTGCGGCGACCGGTGGACGGAGACCCTGGCTCCCCTGCCCCATTCCTATGGGGCCGTGGCCGTTCCGCCCACGTGTACCGAGGCAGGATATACCATGTACACCTGCGCAGTCTGTGGGGATACGTACCGGGACGGCAATCGAGAGCCGCTGGGACACAGTTGGGATCACGGCCGGGTGACGGTCCCGCCTACGGAGACCCATCCGGGAATCCGGACCTACCTCTGCACCCGCTGTGGAAAACCGGACGGAAGAAATTGCACCCTGGAGCCATCCGTTTGTGGACCTTCAGTCGGACCGGTTCTACTATACGTCCGTCCTGTGGGCCTATTCCGCGGGTATTACCGACGGGGTTGACCCCACGCATTTTGCTCCGGACCGGGCCTGTACCCGGGGCCAAGTGGTGACGTTTCTATGGCGGGCATATGGGTGTCCCGAACCTTCCTCTGACCGCTGCCCGTTTCAGGATGTATCGGACCGGCGGTATTACCATCAGGCGGTACTCTGGGCGGCGGAGGCCGGGATTGCTCTGGGAACGGACGCGACCCATTTTTCTCCGGACGCCACAGTCACCCGGGGACAGTTTGTCACCTTCCTGTGGCGGGCCGAGGGGAGTCCCACGGCGTCGGGAGGGAATCCCTTTGTTGACGTGGAGAAAGGACGGTTTTACTATGATGCGGTTTTGTGGGCGGCATCAGAGGACATCACCGCAGGGGTGGACGCGGTGCATTTTGCGCCGGGCCGGAGTTGTACCCGGGGACAGGTTGCCACCTTTTTGTACCGGAGCTTCAACCAATAACCATTGCCGGAACCAAAACAGATGCCGTCTCAAAACGTAATTTTTGCAAATGTCAATTAAAAATGGCGCAGAAAAACGGGAAATACTCGTTTTCTGCGCCATCAATATTAGGCGATTCTTTAGAAAATTCCTTTTTGAGACAAGCCCCTCTTTTAGGACAGCAGGCCCAAAATGAGCATATGCAAGGGATAGAACCAATAAAAGCCGTGTTTTCCTAAGGGGCGGCGACGCCACCGCCGGCCCCGATAGGCGGATAACAGGGGAAATGCCAATACGCCAAAGGCTTCCAGGGGAAGAAATGTGCCTGGAAGAGGGACAAATTCCAATCCGAAGCACAGAAGCAGAAAAATCCCCCCGCAGAGCCAAAACCGGCCTCGCTGGCCGATGGTGCAATAAAACAACAGGCACAGCAGTACGCCGAAGGCTCCGTAGTCGGTGTGCAGAAGCTCTGCCGTAAGACAGCAACCGGCCGCGCCGAAAAGCCAGAGCAGCGATTGCCATCCCGTCTCGTGGCGCCCGGCCGACGCAGGTCATGGCGCACAGACCGAGGGCCAGGGTCCACAGAACGTTTTGCCTAGACCAGTCGGTCCACGTGTCCCCATTCATCCGGTCGAAAAGGCAGCTCGGACAGAAGAGCGAAGAGGAGCAACCGTAGCAAATACCGTCTCCGGCTGGCGGTATGGCCGAAGCCCTCCGCCAAAAAGAAAGCAAAGATGGGGAAAGCCAACCGGCCGGCGCACCGGAGCCATAGAGCATGGGGAAAGAACGCAACGCCCGTGTGATCCAAAAGCATAATGCAGGCGGCGAAAAGACGCAGGCCCTCCCGAGAAGGACCGGTTTGTATTTGTTGCTTCATGGCGTTAGTCCAAGGGAGCGGCAGGCATCCCCCGGCCTCAGGAGGCAGCGGCACGTTGGGACTGACGCCGAATCTCTTTTTGTAGGCTCTGGAAAAGGAGGAATAATCCCCAAAACCGCATCCCTCGCTGACCTGCCTCAAAGGCTCCCCTGCGGCAATTTTTTCCCTAGCCAGGAAAAGCCGCTTTTCCGTCAGATAGCCGTGAATGGTGTATCCGGTTTCCGCCTTAAACCGGCGCATCATATGGTACTTGCTGATGTAAAACTGCCGGGAAAGGCGATCCACAGACTGGGGCTCGGTCAGATGCAGGTTTAAGTATTTTAAAATGGCGACAATCTTCTCGTCACAGGAGGCGGAAGCTGCGTGCAACCGAGGATATGCTTCCAGCTCCCGGGTGACGGAAATGAGAAATTGAAGCAGAAGAGCGTTGCCCAGCAGGTCCTGCCCATACCCTGAGGTGAATTGGGCGCCGTACAGCGCCTCCAGCAAGCGAACTGCGTGAAGCTCCCGACCTGGCCGGAGCACGTAGCTGTAACGCCGGCAGGCCAATTGAAAGCAGGTTTCCAGGTCGGTGCCTGGAGAAGAGGACCGGCGGAGAAATTCCGGTGCGACGTACAGGATATACCGCTCATAGGCCAGCCCGGGGAAAACCTCCGGCCGATGGATGGAGCCGCGGGGCACAAAAACCACATCGCCCGGCTCCAGGGCATAGTTTTGTCCCTCAATGGTATAGGAGGCGTGGCCGGAAAGCAACACCAGAACCTTGTGAAAGCTGTGGTAATGCCAGTCCACCTGCTCCATGGCGGCGTCTTTCAAATGGAACAACCGGAAATCCTCGCGGAGATAGCCCCGGCGCAGGGCGGTTTCCTGTGCCATGCGCATGCCTCCTTTTGCCTTTGTGCATACAGTATACCATGCCGGGCATATTAAGTGCAAGCAGCTCTTGAATTCCTACCAAACCTATCGTATTATAGGGAGGGAGGTGCGCACCATGATGGTATCCACAAAAGGCCGTTACGCCCTGCAGGTCTGCCTGGATCTGGCGCAGCAGGACCCGGAGGTGTATATTTCCCTGCGGGAGGTGGCGCAGCGGCAAAACATATCCATGAAATATTTGGAGAGCATTGTAGCGATGCTGAACCGGGCGGGGCTGGTCCGGAGCCTCCGGGGCAAAGGCGGCGGCTATCGCCTGACCCGGCGGCCGGAGGACTGCTCCGTAGGCGAAATCCTCCAGCTTACGGAAGGCAGCATGGCGCCGGTATACTGTCTGGAACCGGGCGGCGCCTGCGATAAGGCGGGCAGCTGTATGACCTACCCCATGTGGAGACAGCTGGATCAGCTGATCGACGGCTATTTGCGCCGTGTGACACTGGCGGATTTGTTACAGGGGCGGCTGCCGCAGGAGCTCCCCTGCCCCCAGCCGGAGATCAGCGGGCAGATGTCGTCTGTTTGGAAATGCGGCGGGTGACGGCGCGTAATTCCTATTGACTTAGTAGGAATTATGTGCTAGAATGCACCCAGTGGGAATGTAAGTGATTGACAGAGGAGGAGACAGTATGGCAATTTATCAGTCCGCAGAAGAGCTGGTGGGCCGGACGCCGTTGGTACGGTTGGGGCGGTTTGCCGCCGACCGCGGTCTGCGGGCGCAGATTTTGGGCAAGCTGGAGGGCTGGAATCCGGCGGGCAGCGTCAAGGATCGGGTGGCGTTGGAAATGCTGCGGCAGGCGGAGGAGCAGGGGGTGATTTCCCCCGGCGGCGTGATTCTGGAGCCGACCTCCGGAAACACCGGCATTGGGCTTGCGGCGTTTGGTACGGCCAGAGGCTATCGGGTGATCATTGTGATGCCGGAGACGATGAGCGCGGAACGGCAAAAGCTGATTCGGGCCTATGGCGCGGAATTGGTGCTCACGCCGGGGTCTGCAGGCATGGCGGGCGCGGTGGAAAAAGCCAGGCAGCTGCAAAAAGAAATCCCCGGCTCCTGGATTGCGGGACAGTTTGAAAATCCGAGCAACCCCATGGCCCATTTCCGAACGACGGGACCGGAGCTGTGGGCGGATACCGGCGGGCGTTTGGACATTTTGGTGGCAGGTGTCGGCACCGGCGGCACAATCACCGGCGCGGGCCGGTATTTGAAGCAGCAAAATTATAAGATCCGGCTGGTGGCGGTGGAGCCTGCCGCATCTGCCCTGCTGGAGGGAGGAGCGCCCGGGCCCCACGGCTTGCAGGGACTGGGGGCCAACTTCATCCCCCGGGTGTTGGATACCCGGCTGTATGACGAGGTGGTACCCATTACGGAAGAGGAGGCCTATGAAGCGGTCCGGGACCTGGCCCGGCTGGAAGGATTCTGGTGGGGATTTCCTCCGGCGCGGCGTTGGCCGCCGCAGCCAAGGTGGCAAGCCGGGAGGAGAACCGGGGCAAGGTGCTGGCTGTGATTCTCCCGGATGGCGGGGAGCGGTATCTGTCCACCGAGTTGTTCCATGGTTAAAACAGAGACTTTTTGATACAAAGGGTGATAATATGAAGCGTATTTATGTAGACAATGCCGCGACCACGCCGGTTTCCGAAACAGCCCGGCGGGTGATGCTGGAGACCATGGACCGGGCCTGGGGGAATCCCTCCTCCTTGCATACCACCGGCCAGGTGGCGGCAGAAATTTTGCTGAAGGCCCGTCAGGATGTGGCAAAATGCCTGAATGCGGCCCGGGAGCGGGAAATCACCTTCACTTCCGGCGGCAGCGAGGCGGATAACCAGGCCCTTTTGTCCGGCGCGATGCTGGGGAAGAAAAAGGGGAAAATGCATCTGATTTCTACCGCATTTGAGCATCACGCCGTTCTCCACAGCCTGAAGCGGCTGGAGAAGGAAGGGTTTGAGGTGACGCTCCTGGACGTGGGGCGGAAGGGCCTTGTGACGGCGGAGCAGGTGGAGGCGGCGATCCGGCCGGATACCTGCCTGGTCTCTGTGATGTTTGCCAACAACGAGGTGGGGACCATTCAGCCCATTGCGGAAATCGGCGCAGTCTGCAAAAAGCACGGCGTCCTGTTTCACACCGACGCGGTGCAGGCTGTGGGACATGTGCCCATTGATGTGCAGGCCATGCACATTGACCTGCTCTCCCTGTCCGGCCACAAATTTGGCGGCCCGAAAGGTGTGGGAGCCCTGTACGCCAGAACCGGCGTGTGGCTCACCAACCTGCTGGAGGGCGGCGCGCAGGAGCGGGGAAAGCGGGCCGGAACCGAAAATGTACCCGGCATTGCCGCCATGGCTGCCGCGCTTACGGAGGCCTGCCGGAACATGCCGGAGACTGCCTCCCGGGTGACAGAGCTTCGGGATCAGCTGATTGCCGGTCTGAGCCGGATTCCCCTGACCATCGTCAACGGCGACACGGAGCGCCGCCTGCCCGGGAATGTAAACGTCTGCTTCCAGGGAATTGAAGGAGAGTCTCTGCTCCTGCTCTTGGATGCCAAGGGCATTGAGGCGTCCTCCGGCTCTGCCTGCACCTCCGGGTCATTGGACCCCAGCCATGTGCTGCTGGCTCTGGGACTGCCTCATGAGGTGGCCCACGGCTCCCTGCGGCTGACGCTCAGCCACGCCAATACCCAGGAGGATGTGGAATATATGCTCCGGGAGATTCCCCAGGTGGTTTCCTATTTGCGCTCGATTTCCCCGGTGTGGGAGGCAATTGAAAAAGGAGAGATTCATTATGCTGTATAGTGAAAAGGTCATGGACCATTTTACCCATCCCAGAAATTTAGGGAAGATGGACGACGCCGACGGCGTGGGAGAAGTGGGCAATGCCAAGTGCGGCGATATCATGAAGATCTATATTAAGGTGGAAAACGACATCATTACAGATGTCAAGTTCAACACCTTCGGCTGCGGCTCGGCCATTGCTTCTTCCTCGATGGCAACCGAGATGATCAAGGGCAAGCCCATTTCAGAAGCCCTGGAATTGTCAAACAAGGCTGTGGTAGAAGCGTTGGACGGATTGCCTGCCCATAAGCTCCACTGTTCTGTCCTGGCCGAGGAAGCCGTTCGGGCGGCGGTGAAGGACTATTACGATCGCAACGGGATTCCTTATGACCAGGAGAAATTCGCGGAGCATTGCTCCGCCTGTCACGAGGACAGTGCCACTGCGGCTAATTTCTGCTGAAACAGCCCGCCGTACAGAACCATGCGCCTTGCCGGGGTTGGCAAAGCGCATGGTTTTACTTGCGGTATCGGCTTTTTGTAAAATCATGGTTCCTAGGAAAGGTCGGGAGCAAGAAGAGGCGGCGTTGTGCGGCGGGGAAATGGGCAGACCGGCTGCGCTGCTCTGACGCTGGTATCCGGGGCCGGAGCCGGACAACCTCCCGGATCCAGGCAGTGTGACCGGCTTCTGCTTTTCCCGGTGGGGATCAACCCGGAGTGTCCGGCCAGTCCTCCGTGTCCAGATCCCGGTATGCGTAGACCCGCTGCCAGGTACCGTCTTCGGCTTGGAGCACACTGCTGCGGTGGCGATTGAGCAGCCGGACAATGTGGTACACGTCGATCCAGATCTCGCTGTTGCATTCCTTTGGCTTTCGTCAAAAAATCAGCTCCAGGCCGAAGTGCAGGTGCACGGTTTCGATGTTGTTCACATTTTCCTGGGTCGAGTAGCCGGTGCGACCCATAAAGCCGATGACCTGCCCCGCTTGAACCAGGTCTCCCTCCTGCAGGCCCGGCGCAAAGGGGGTGTCCTTTTTCAGGTGCGCATAGTAATAATACCGCCGGCTGTCCAGGGAGCGAATGCCCACCCGCCAGCCGCCGTATTGATTCCAGCCCATGGCCTCCACGGTGCCGGCCTCTACGGCCACAATGGGAGTGCCTAAGGCGCCCATCAGATCGTTGCCCAGGTGCCGCCGGGCAAAGCCGTAGCTCCGGCTGACGCCGAAATCGTCGCAGTGGCTGTAGCCGTAGCCGGCCGCAATGGGAGAAAATGCTTTCAGCCCATAGGAGGCCTTCCAGACCTTTTCTCCCGCCTCATTCTCGACCAAAATGGCGTAGTTGCCCACCAGACCCCCTAAGGCCGCATCATAGGCCTCATGGTAATAGGCGTAATATTGGAATAAATCTCCCAAGAGCTCTTGCGGGCTTTTTCCTGTCAGAAAATCCGCATGGGCCTGCTCGACGGACTTTGCCGTGACGTTTCCGCCGGTCCGGCAGGCGGCCAGCGCCAACAGGTCAATCCAACTCACCGGAATATCCTGTTCCTGAGACCGGATATCCAGCGCCAGGGCCTTGTCCATGGCCTCATAGGGAGACGTTAAAATCCACCCACTTGATGTAATCCTCCGCACCGGAAGCCGGGACGGCCAGAAGCGCCAGGATTAAAAGAAAAGCAAGCAACCGCCATTTCACGCAAACCACCTCTGTGGTATTGTGCGAAACGGCGGTTTTGCTATTCCTGGAAAAATTTACATCACGCGGCACGGCGGCAAAGGGGTGCCGGCCGCTTTTAAAAAGTGAAATTTTTGATGCATTTTTTACAGAATAGACAGGAGCCGCCGGAATAATTTGTCTAGATTCAGAACACTTTCCATTTGACGGCAGGGGCGGGATATGATACACTGAGTACATCCATAGACGGCGCCTTGTGACTGACGGAAGAAGTGGAGCACCACGGGGAGCAGGGCGCTTGGACGTTTTGCCGGCCGTCTGGGCGCACTTACTGCAGGCGGTAAGTGTGCCCTTTTTCATTTGCAAGGAGGTTCTTTCATGAAAAAGTTGGCGTTCTAATGGGCAGCGACAGCGATTTGCCCGTCGTTCGCAAAGCGCTGGACACTTTGCGCGATTTTGGCGTACCCTATGAGGTACACGTATATTCTGCACACCGGACCCCGGCCCAGGCACAGGAATTTTGCTCCACTGCCCGGGAACAGGGGTTCGGTGTACTCATTTGCGCGGCAGGCATGGCGGCCCATTTGGCGGGGGCTGCCGCTGCGCAGACGACTTTGCCGGTGATCGGCATTCCCATGGCCTCCGGTGGACTGGGAGGGATGGATGCCTTACTGTCGACAGTCCAGATGCCTTCGGGGATTCCCGTGGCTACGGTGGCGGTCAACGGTGCGGCCAACGCCGCAATTCTGGCCGTTCAGATCCTGGCCCTGGAGGAGCCCGCTCTGGCAGACAGCTGGCGGCCCGCAGGGAAGCGGACCGGGAGAAGGTCCTGAAAAAGAACCAGGCTGTGGAAACAGAATTTAACGTATAAAAAGGAGAAGGATCATGATGGAAAAGAAAGAGCAACTTTATGAGGGAAAAGCCAAAAAGGTATACGCGACCGAGGATCCGGAACAGCTCATTGTCTCGTATAAGGACGACGCCACCGCCTTCAACGGCCAAAAGAAGGGCACCATCGCCGGCAAAGGCGCCATCAATAACCGCATGAGCAATTTTCTCATGGCCATGCTGGAAAAGCACGGCGTACCGACCCACCTGGTGCAGGAGCTGAACGAGCGGGAAACCGTGGTGAAGAAGGTCTCCATTGTCCCCTGGAGGTGATCATTCGCAACATATCCGCCGGCTCTTTCTCTAAGCGCTACGGTGTGGCCGAGGGGATTGTCTTTGAGGAGCCGACCCTGGAATTCTCCTATAAAAATGACGATTTGGGAGATCCGCTGATCAACCGTTACCACGCCCTGGCCCTGAAGCTGGCCAGCCGGGAGGAGCTGGAGACCATCCAGACTCTGGCCTTTCGGGTGAATGAAGTGCTCAAGGCCTACTTCCTGGGGCTGGGCATGACGTTGGTGGACTTTAAGCTGGAGTTCGGCCGCCTGTCCGATGGCTCCATTGTCCTGGCCGACGAGATCTCCCCGATACCTGCCGCCTTTGGGACAGCAAAACCAATGAGAAGCTGGACAAGGACCGCTTCCGCCGGGATTTGGGCGGCGTGGAAGAGGCCTATCAGGAGGTTATGCGCCGCCTGATGGGGGAATAAAGGAGGAGCAGTTTGGGAGGATTTTTTGGAGCAGTCTCCAGGCGGGACTGCGTTCTCGATATTTTCTTTGGCGCGGATTACCACTCCCATCTGGGCACGCGCCGGGGCGGCATGGTGCTGTATGACAAGGAAAAGGGATTTCAGCGTCAGATACACAATATAGAAAACACCCCTTTTCGCACCAAGTTTGAAAAGGATGTAGCGTCCTTCCGGGGGTGCAGCGGCATGGGCTGCATCAGCGATACCGATCCGCAGCCGCTGCTGATCCGGTCCTGCCTGGGGATGTACGCCATTGCGTTTGTGGGCATGATCAACAATGCCGAGCAGCTGGTGGACACCTGCTTTTCCGGGCATGGCCACCAATTTATGGCGATGAGCAACGGAAAGGTCAACCAGGCGGAGCTGGTGGCGGCGTTGATCAGTCAGAAGGACTCTCTGGTGGAGGGAATCCGCCATGCTCAGCAGCTCATTGACGGCTCGGCGACCATCCTCCTGCTGCTGCCGGACGGAATTCTGGCTGCCCGGGACCGGGTCGGCCGCCTGCCGGTTCTGGTGGGAAAAAACGACGACGGCTGCTGCGTGTCTTTTGAGTCCTTTGCCTACCACAAGCTGGGCTATGCCGATCACTATGAGCTGGGCCCCGGAGATTGTCCGTCTTACGCCGGAGGGCGTGGAGCAGTTGTCCCCTCCTGGGCAGGAGATGAAGATTTGCGCCTTCCTCTGGACGTATTACGGCTATCCCAATTCCAATTACGAGGGGAAAAACGTAGAGGTCATGCGGTACCGCAACGGCCAGATCATGGCCCGGGAGGAGATGAAGCGGGGAACTCTGCCGGAGGTGGACTATGTGGCCGGCGTGCCGGACTCCGGCGTTCCTCACGCCATCGGCTTTTCCAATCAGAGTCAGAAGCCCTTCGCCCGGCCCTTTGTCAAATACACCCCCACCTGGCCCCGGTCTTTTATGCCCTCCAACCAGGCGGTCCGGAACCAGGTGGCCAAAATGAAGCAGATTCCCGTTCCGGAGCTGATCCAGGACAAAAAGCTGCTGTTCGTGGATGACTCGATTGTTCGCGGCACTCAGCTGCGGGAAACGGTGGAGTTTCTGTACAGCAGCGGCGCCAAGGAGGTTCACATGCGCTCGGCTTGCCCGCCCATCATGTACGGCTGCAAATACCTGAACTTTTCCTCCAGCAACTCGGATCTGGAGCTTTTGGCCCGCCGCATGGTTCAAAAGCTGGAGGGAGATGAGGGCCAGGAGCACCTGACCGAATATGCCGATGGCCGGACGCAGCGGGGGGCAATGCCTGTTGAAGGCGATATGTGAGGAAATGAGGTTTGATTCATTGGGCTATCAGTCCCTGGAGGGACTGTTGGAGGCCATTGGGATGGACCCGGAAAAGGTTTGCACCTATTGCTGGACCGGCCGGGAATGAGTCCCGGAAGGAGGATTCCTGATTGATGCAAAAGCTGAGAGAGGAGTGCGGCGTTTTCGGCGTTTACGCGAGGGAAAGCCGGGAGGTCGCCGCCACGACGTACTACGGCCTGTTTGCCCTGCAGCACCGGGGCCAGGAGAGCTGCGGCATTGCGGTATGCAACGACGGCGTCATAGCCGCCCACAAGGACCTCGGGTTGGTAGAGGACGTATTCACACCGGAGGCGCTGACCAGGCTGGGACCGGGGCATATGGCTGTGGGCCATGTGCGCTACGGCACCACCGGCGCCACGGACCGGAATAACGCCCAGCCCATTGTGGTCAATCACTGCAAAGGCTCTTTGGCCCTGGCGCATAACGGCAATCTGGTCAATTCCTTTGGACTACGAGAGGAGCTGGAGCTCGCCGGCTCTATTTTCCACACCACCTCCGATACGGAAGTCATCTCCTATGTCATCACCAGAGAACGCCTGTCCGCGCCTTCCATTGAAGAGGCGGTGGACCGGGCGATGGACAAGCTGCAGGGGGGCGTACTCCTGGTGATCATGTCGGCCACAAAGCTCATGGCGGTCCGGGACCCCCGGGGCTTCCGGCCCCTGTGCTATGGGCAGACGTCCGACGGGGCCTATGTGGTGGCCTCAGAGAGTTGCGCCCTGGACGCCGTGGGCGCGTCTCTGATTCGGGATGTGGAGCCCGGCGAGATCCTCGTCTTTGACGGCGAGGGAGTCCGTTCCATCCGGACCCACTGCCAAAGGGCCGAGCGGACCATGTGCGTGTTTGAGTATATTTACTTTGCCCGGCCGGACTCGGTGATAGACGGCAGCTCTGTCCACAATGCCCGCCGCCGGGCGGGGATGTTCCTGGCCCTGGAGCATCCTGTGGAGGCCGATGTGGTGGTGGGAGTGCCGGATTCCGGGATCGACGCGGCCATCGGGTTTGCCCAGGCCTCTGGGATTCCCTACGGCGTGGGCATGATTAAGAATAAATACATCGGCAGGACCTTCATCTCGCCGGGCCAGAGGAGCCGGGAGGACAAGGTGCGGATCAAATTAAATCCCATTGCCGCCACGGTGAAGGGCAAGCGGGTCGTCCTCATTGACGATTCCATTGTGCGGGGTACCACATCGGCCCGGATTGTCCGCCTGCTGCGGGAGGCCGGGGCCTCGGAGGTACATATGCGGATTTCCGCCCCGCCGTTTCTCAATCCCTGCTATTACGGCACGGACATTGACTCCCGGGACATGCTCATCGCAGCCCATCACCCCGTGGAAGAGGTCTGCCGGATCATTGGAGCGGATTCCCTGGGATACCTCAGCGTAGAAAATGTGCAAAAGCTGGCGGAGCACGGCGACGGCTTCTGTACCGCCTGCTTCAGCGGCAGTTATCCGACCCAGATCCCGGCGCATACCAAAAAATACCGCTTTGAGCGGAAACTCTCAGAAAAGGAGCCTGAGATATGAACGAGAAAAGCTATTCCGAGAGCTATAAGGCGGCCGGTGTGGACATTACCGCCGGATACCGGGCGGTGGAGCTGATGAAGTCTCACATTGCCCGCACCAAAAACGAGGGCTGCTTGGATGACATCGGCGGCTTCGGCGGGCTGTTTGGATTGAATTTGAAGGGCTACGAGGAGCCGGTGCTGGTTTCCGGCACCGACGGTGTGGGGACGAAGCTGCGCCTGGCCTTCTTGATGGACCGGCATCACACGGTAGGCATCGACTGCGTGGCCATGTGTGTCAACGATGTGATCTGCTGTGGAGCGAAGCCCCTGTTTTTCCTGGACTACATTGCCTGCGGCAAAAATGTGCCGGAACGAATTGCAGAGCTGGTGTCCGGCGTGGCGGAGGGCTGCGTCCAGGCGGGCTGTGCGCTGATCGGCGGAGAAACGGCGGAAATGCCCGGCTTCTACCCGGAGGACGAATACGATCTGGCGGGTTTCTCTGTGGGCATCGTGGATAAAAAGAAGATCGTCGATCACAGCGCCATGATCCCGGGAGATGTGGTCATTGCTCTGCCCTCCTCCGGTGTGCACTCCAACGGGTTCTCCCTGGTGCGGAAGGTCTTTGATATGGAACACAGTCTGCAATGGAAGACGCCCCGGCCGGAGCTGGGCGGCAAGTCTGCCGGTGAGACGCTGCTGGTTCCCACCAAGATCTATGTCAAGCCTATGTTGGCGCTCTTGGATCGAATCCGGGTGAAGGGCATCAGCCACATCACCGGCGGAGGGTTCTTTGAAAATATTCCCCGGGCCATTCCCGACGGGCTGGGCGCCAGAATTCAAAAAAGCGCGGTCCGGGTGCTGCCGATTTTTGAGCTCATTGCCAAGACGGGGGCCATCCCGGAGCGGGACATGTTCAACACCTTCAACATGGGTGTGGGGATGAGCGTTGTAGTGGCCAAGGAGGATGCGGAGACCGCCCTGCATATTTTGCAGGCAGAGGGCGAAGATGCTTATGTCATGGGAGAGATTGTGCCGTCTCAGGACAAGGTGATGCTGGTATGAAGACGAGAATTGCAGTTTTGGTTTCCGGCGGCGGCACCAATTTGCAGGCGCTTTTGCAGGCGGAGGCTGCCGGGCAGCTGCCCCACGGGGAAATTGTTTTGGTTGTGTCCAACAATCCCGAGGCGTACGCCCTGGAACGGGCCAAACAGGCAGGGGTCCCTGCGGCCGTGGTGAGCAAAAAGGAGTGCGGCTCTCAGGCGGCCTTTGAGGCGCGGCTTCAGGCCATTTTGGAGCTGGACGGTGTGGAGCTGCTGATTTTGGCCGGCTTCATGAGCATCTTGTCCGAATCCTTTACCCGGAAGTGGCCCAATCGGATTTTGAATGTCCACCCCAGCCTGATCCCCGCGTTCTGCGGCGAGGGCTTTTACGGCCTCCGGGTTCATCAGGCCGCCTTGGCCCGGGGGGTCAAGGTGACGGGGGCTACCGTTCATTTGGTCAACGAGATTCCGGACGGCGGTCCGATTCTCTTGCAGAAGGCGGTGGAGGTTCTGCCGGGAGATACCCCCGAGGTGCTGCAGCGCCGGGTGATGGAGCAGGCAGAGTGGGTGCTTTTGCCTCAGGCGGCGGAAATGGTCTGCCGGCAAATGGCTGCGCCGCAGTAGAGAGCTGCCGCGTGAGATTGTAAATTATCATTCAGGAGGTTTGTACCATGTATGATCTGTCTGCCCTGTTGCGGGGCAACGCCTATCCCGGCCGGGGCGTTCTCCTGGGCCGGAGCGAGGATGGAAAGTCCGCCGTCATTGCCTATTTTATCATGGGACGCAGCGAAAACAGTCGAAACCGGATCTTTGTGGAGACGGAAGACGGAATTCGTACCCAGGCCTATGACCCGGCCAAGATGACCGACCCCTCCCTCATCATTTATCATCCGGTCCGCCGGGTGGCGGATGAGGAGGGCGTTACCACCCTGGTGACCAACGGCGATCAAACGGACACGCTTCGGGATTTTATGCTGGAGGGCGGCAGCTATGTAGAGGCCTTGAACACCCTGGGAGTTTGAGCCGGACGGGCCCAATTACACCCCCGGATTTCCGGCATCCTATTCCCCTGCGGGTCTTATGTTCTGAGTATTCTCAAATCCCTGGACGGCGACCCCGGCTGCTGTGTCCGGAATTACTTTACCTATGACGCGCCCCAAGCGGGCCTGGGCCATCTCATCCACACCTATGAATCGGACGGCAATCCCCTGCCCTCTTTCTGCGGCGAGCCCCGGCCTGTGGCCGTCACGGGAGATTTGGATCAATTTACCCGGATGATCTGGGAGAGCCTGAATGAGGAGAATAAAGTGTCGCTCTTTACCAGCTACATCTCGTTGGAAACCGGAGAGACGGCATACCGGATTGTAAACCGGCATGCGTCATGCAGCGGCGGACCGGTACGGATGTAACGCAGCGGATGGACCGGTTCATTGTAAATGAGGTGAATGATATGGAACGAAATCATGACGGGTATGTTTCTCCCCTGTCTACCCGGTACGCAAGTCCGGAAATGCAGCATATTTTTTCAGAAAACTTCAAATTTCGCACCTGGCGGCGGCTGTGGATTGCCTTGGCCCGGGCGGAGCAAAAGCTGGGGCTGGAAATCACAGACGAGCAAATTGCCGAGCTGGAGGCGCACAAGGACGACATCAACTATCCCGTGGCGGAGGGCGGGAGCGCCAGGTGCGTCACGACGTGATGAGTCATGTGTACGCTTACGGCAAGCAGTGCCCCAAAGCGGCGGGAATCATCCATTTGGGCGCCACCTCCTGCTATGTGGGCGATAACACCGATGTGATCATCCTCCGGGAGGCCAGCCGCCTGACGCTTCGAAAATGCGCCCAGGTGGTTCGGAATCTGGCCGGCTTCGCCGACCGCTATCGGGCACTGCCCTGCTTGGGCTATACCCATCTGCAGCCCGCGCAGCTCACCACGGTGGGCAAGCGGACCACGCTGTGGATGTATGAGCTGATGCAAGACATGGAAAATCTGGCGTTCCAGCTGTCCAACCTGAAGCTTTTGGGCTCCAAGGGAACCACCGGCACCCAGGCCTCCTTTATGGAGCTGCTGGAAGGCGACGAGGAAAAGATCAAGCAGATGGAGCAGCTGATTGCCCGGGACATGGGCTTTTCCGGTGTGGTCCCCGTGTCCGGCCAGACCTATTCCCGGAAGGTGGACGCCTACTTCCTGGGGGCGCTCTCCGGCATAGCCCAGAGCGCCATGAAGTTTGCCAATGACCTGCGGATTCTGCAGTCCTTTGAGGAACTGGAAGAGCCCTTTGAAAAGGACCAGATCGGGTCCTCCGCCATGCCCTATAAGCGAAATCCCATGCGGTCCGAGCGCATTTGCGCCCTGGCCCGGTATGTAATTTGCGACAGCCTGAACCCGGGCTTCACAGCGGGAACCCAGTGGTTTGAGCGTACGCTGGACGATTCTGCCAATAAGCGAATTGCAGTGGCCGAGGCCTTTTTGGCTGTGGATGCCATCTTGAACATCTACATGAACGTGTCTGCCGGTTTGGTGGTCAACGAGCGGGTGGTGGAACGCCGGGTGATGGAAAAGCTGCCCTTTATGGCCACGGAGAACATCATGATGGAGTCTGTGAAACGGGGGGGCAACCGGCAGGAGCTTCATGAGGCGCTCCGGGTGCACTCTCATGCGGCGGCTGCCCGGGTGAAGCTGGAAGGCGGAACCAACGATCTCATCGACCGCATTGCAGCGGATCCCATGTTCCCCCTGACCAGGACGGAAATCCTGGAGCAGCTGAACCCCAAAGCCTACACAGGCCGCGCAGCAAACCAAGTGACGGAATTTCTTCAGGATGTGGTGCATCCGCTCCTGGAGCAATATCAAGCTGAAAATCTGACTGCAGAATTGAGGGTATAAACGATGAAAGAGTTTGAACTGAAGTACGGCTGCAACCCCAACCAAAAGCCCGCTAAAATCTATATGGCGGACGGCGCCGACCTCCCTGTGACGATTTTAAACGGCCGGCCCGGCTACATCAACTTCCTAGATGCGCTGAACTCTTACCAGCTGGTCAAAGAGCTGAAGGAAGCCACGGGCCTGCCCTGCGCCACCTCCTTTAAGCACGTCTCCCCCACCTCTGCGGCGGTGGGCCTGCCCCTGCCGGAGGCGCTGAAGAAGGCCTGCTTTGTGGAGGATGTGGCCGGTCTGGATGAAAACCCTCTGGCCTGCGCCTATGCCCGCGCTCGGGGGACGGATCGGATGTGCTCGTTCGGCGACTGGGTGGCCTTGTCGGATCCCTGCGATGCCCTGACGGCATCTCTGATTGCCCGGGAGGTCTCCGACGGGGTGATTGCGCCCGGCTATACCGAGGAAGCTTTGGCCATCCTGAAGACCAAGCGGAAGGGCGGTTACAATGTGGTCGCCATAGATCCCCAGTATGTTCCGGCGGCTCAGGAGGAAAAGCAGGTCTACGGCGTCACCTTCCGGCAGGGAAGAAATGATTTTAAAATCGACAAGGCGCTGCTGGATCACATCGTGACCCGGAATCAGGACCTGCCGGACGCGGCCCGGCGGGATCTCATCGTCGCCCTGATTACGCTGAAATATACCCAGTCCAATTCTGTTTGTTTTGCCTTCGACGGCCAGGCCATCGGCGTGGGAGCCGGCCAGCAGTCCCGGATTCACTGCACCCGGCTGGCGGGTTCCAAAGCGGACACCTGGTTCCTGCGGCAGCATCCCAAAACGCTGGCCCTGCCCTTCCGGCCGGATCTGGGCCGGCCCAACCGGGACAATGTGATCGACGGCTATATCAACGGCAACGAAGAAGACGTCTGTGCCGAGGGCATTTGGCAGAATTACTTTACCGTCCGTCCGGAGCCGCTGACGGAGGCGGAGAAGCGGGAATTCTTGGCGGCCCGACAGGGTGTTTCCCTGGGCTCCGACGCTTTCTTCCCCTTCCCGGACAACATCAAGCGGGCACTGAAGTCCGGCGTCTGCTATGTGGCGCAGCCCGGCGGCTCCATTCGGGACGACCTGGTGATCGAGGAGTGCGACAAAAACGGGATGGTGATGGCTTTCACCGGAATGCGGTTGTTCCATCACTAATTTATAACAGCAAACCAACGGGGCGGACCCCTGGTCCGCCCTTGTTCTCAATGCTTGGATGGAAGGAGTGGATTTATGAACATTCTGGTAGTGGGCGGCGGCGGCCGGGAGCATGCCGTCATTAAAAAGCTGAAAAAAAATCCTGAGGTTTCGGAGATTTTTGCATTGCCGGGCAACGGCGGCATTGCCGCAGACGCCACCTGCGTGCCCATTGGCGCCACGGATCTGGACGGAATTGTGCGATTTGCCCGGGAAAATCAGGTGGATTACGCCGTGGTGACGCCCGACGATCCCCTCGTCCTGGGCTGTGTGGACCGGCTGAATGAAGTGGGGATTCCCTGCTTCGGCCCCAGGGCCAATGCGGCCGTTCTGGAAGGCAGCAAGGCTTTTGCCAAGGACCTGATGAAACGATATGGGATCCCGACGGCTCGGTATGAGACCTTTACGGAGCTTTCGGCCGCTTTGGAATATATCAACACGCAACCGGCGCCCCTCGTGGTGAAGGCCGACGGCCTGGCCTTGGGCAAAGGGGTGCTTATTTGCCGGACCCGCCGGGAGGCGGAGCAGGCGGTCACGGACATGATGGTCAATGGAAAATTTGGCGCATCCGGAGCGACTGTGGTCATAGAGGAGTTTTTGGAGGGCCCGGAGGTGTCGGTTTTGGCGTTTACCGACGGAACAACCGTAAAGCCCATGGTCTCCTCCATGGATCATAAGCGGGCCCAGGATGGGGACCTGGGCCTGAACACCGGGGGCATGGGGACTGTGGCGCCCAACCCCTATTACACACCGGAGACAGCCCGGCGGTGCATGGAAGAGATTTTCCTGCCGACCATCCGGGCCATGGCGGCTGAGGGACGTCCCTTTACCGGCTGCCTGTACTTCGGCCTGATGCTGACGCAAGAAGGCCCCAAGGTGATTGAGTACAACTGCCGCTTCGGCGATCCGGAGACGCAGGTGGTTCTGCCCTTGCTGGAATCCGACCTGTTGACGGTGATGCAGGCCACCACCAACGGCACTCTGGCCCAAACGGAGGTGCGGTTTTCCAACCAAGCTGCTTGCTGTGTGATTACCGCTTCGGAAGGGTACCCGCTGCACTATGAAAAGGGCTTTGCGCTTACTATGACCCCGGAAGCCGCCGCCCACACCGATATAGCCGGAGCCACGCTGGCGGACGGACGGCTGGTCACATCCGGAGGCCGGGTAGCCGGTACCACAGCGGTGGCCGATACGCTGCCGGAGGCCATTTGCAGAGGCTTACCGTCTGGCCGACGGCGTCCGCTTTGCACATGCCTACCGCAGGAGCGACATTGGCAAACGGGCCCTGGCTGCGTGGAAATAAGGAGGGAAATATGGTTTACCGTGTTTACGTAGAGAAAAAGCCCGAACTGGCCAAGGAGGCGTCGGATCTGCTGCACGAGGCCAGGGAGCTTTTGCAGATTGAAAATCTCACCGGCGTTCGGGTGATTAACCGGTACGATGTGGAGAACATGGACCGGGCGCTGTTCGATTATGCAGTGCAAACGGTGTTTTCCGAGCCGCAGCTGGATATTGTCTCAGAGACCATAGAGGCCCAGGGGCGAAGTTTTCGCCGTGGAGTTTCTCCCCGGACAGTTCGATCAGCGGGCCGATTCTGCGGCGCAGTGCATCCAGATCATTTCCCAGGGGGAGCGCCCGGTGGTTCGGACTGCCAAGGTTTATGTCCTGGAGGGCGCGCTTCGAGAGTCGGATGTGGCGGCCGTTAAAAAATATGTCATCAATCCGGTGGAGGCCCGGGAGGCGGAGCTGGCCAAGCCGGAGACCTTGCAGGCAGCGTATCCCCTGCCCCGGACCGTCAAGACGATGGAGGGCTTTTTGGAGCTGGATCGGGCCGGACTGGCGGAATTGGTCCAGTCCCTGGGGCTGGCGATGGACCTGGACGACATGACCTTCTGCCAAAGCTATTTCCGCAGGGGAAGGACGCTGCCCCACCATCACGGAGATTCGGATGATTGATACCTACTGGTCCGATCACTGCCGTCATACCACCTTCCTGACCACCACCATCGACCGGGTGAAATTTGCCGATCCCCTCTTGCAGGCGGCGTATGCGGACTATTTGCAGACCCGGCAGGAGCTGGGGCGTACCAAGCCGGTGAATTTGATGGACATCGGCACATTGGCCGCCAAATATTTGCGCAAGCAGGGGCGGCTGGACAAGCTGGACGAGAGCGAGGAGATCAACGCCTGCACCGTCCATATGACAGTCCAGGTGGACGGCAAAGAAGAGCCTTGGCTTCTCCTCTTTAAAAACGAGACCCACAATCATCCCACGGAGATCGAGCCCTTCGGCGGGGCGGCCACCTGCATCGGCGGCGCCATCCGGGACCCGCTGGCCAGCCGCGCCTATGTGTACGGGGCCATGCGGGTTACAGGCGCGGCGGATCCCTTGAAGCCGGTTTCCGAGACTTTGCCGGGAAAGCTGCCCCAGCGGAAGCTGGTGACCACGGCCGCTGCCGGGTATTCCTCCTATGGCAACCAGATTGGTTTGGCCACCGGCATGGTGGATGAGATTTATCATCCCGGCTACGCGGCCAAGCGGATGGAAATCGGCGCAGTCATTGCCGCCGTGCCCGAGGAAAACGTGCGGCGGGAGCGGCCCGCGCCTGGAGACCAGGTGATCCTTCTGGGCGGCCGCACCGGCCGGGACGGCTGCGGCGGCGCCACGGGTTCCTCGAAAAGCCACAACCTGCACTCCCTGGAGGACTGCGGCGCGGAGGTTCAGAAGGGCAACGCTCCGGAGGAGCGGAAACTTCAGCGGCTGTTTCGCAACGGAGAAGCCGCCCGGATGATCAAGCGGTGCAATGACTTCGGCGCGGGCGGCGTCAGCGTCGCCATCGGCGAGCTGGCCGATGGTCTGGAAATTGATTTGGACCGGGTGCCGAAGAAATATGACGGTCTGGACGGCACCGAGCTGGCCATCTCCGAATCCCAGGAGCGAATGGCCGTGGTGGTGGGCGCCGACGATGTGCCCCGGTTTCTGGAGCTGGCCGCACAGGAAAATTTGGAGGCAACGGTGGTCGCGTCGGTCACAGAGACGCCGCGGCTGCGGATGCACTGGAATGGAAATACCATTGTGGATGTGAGCCGGGAATTTTTGAACTCCAACGGCGCGGAAAAGCACGTCGCCGTCGAAGTAGACGGGCCGAAAGATTTTGGCCGCGCCGTCACCGGACGCTTTCCGGAGAACTTGCTGCGGGTTGCTGCGGATTTGAATACCTGCTCCAAACGGGGCTTGTCGGAGCGATTTGATTCCACCATCGGCGCGGGCACGGTGCTGATGCCCTTTGGCGGCAAAAATCAACAGACGCCCATTCAGGCCATGGTGCACAAGGTCAGCCTGGAGCGGGGCCATACGGACACCTGCTCGCTGATGTCCTGGGGATACAATCCCTTTATTACCGAAAAGAGCCCGTACCATGGGGCATATTTGGCAGTGGTGGAATCCGCCGCCAAGCTGGTTGCCACCGGCGCGGCCTATGAGGATGTGTATCTGACGTTCCAGGAGTATTTCCAGCGGGTGGGCCATGACCCCAAGCGGTGGGGCCAGCCGCTGGCCGCCCTGCTGGGGGCCTTTGAGGCGCAAAAGGACCTGGGGATCGCCGCCATTGGCGGAAAGGATTCCATGTCCGGTACCTTTGAAGATCTGGATGTGCCGCCGACTTTGGTGTCCTTTGCCGTCACGACGGAAAAGGTGCAGAACATCGTGTCGAACGAACTAAAGGCAGCCGGACATACGGTGTGCCTGCTGAAGCCGCGGTACACGGAAAACGGCTTGCCGGATGCGAAGGATCTGCTGGACCATTTCCAGCTTGTGACCAAGCTTATGCGGTCCGGCGCCGTGGTGTCTGCCTATACCCCAGGCATGGGCGGCCCGGCGGAGGCCGTGATGAAGATGGCCTTCGGCAACGGCTTGGGCTTTGACTTCTGCGAGGGATGTGTCTTTGCCGGAGCTGTTTGGCTATGCCTACGGCAGCTTTGTCCTGGAGCTGGCAGGCTGCGAGCCGGTGGGACAGATTTTGGGTACGGTCAACGACAGCGGACGTTTTACCTGGCGGGGCGAATCGGTGGACGGCGCTGCGCTGCAGCGGGTCTATGAGGAAAAGCTGGAGCCGGTATATCCCTGCAACATTCCCGATGCCCAGGTTCCGGTGGAGACGGTTTCCTTCCAGACCCAGGCCCGGGTCAGTCCGGCGGTGAAAACGGCCCGGCCCAGGGTCTTGATTCCGGTATTCCCCGGCACCAATTGCGAATACGATTCTGCCAAGGCGATGGACGACGCCGGTGCGGATGCGGAGATTTTCGTCATCCGGAACCGGACGGCGGCAGAGATTGCACAAAGCGTGGAGCGTTTTGCCCAAGCGCTGCAGGCGGCGCAGATTGTTTTCATCCCCGGCGGCTTCTCCGGCGGCGACGAACCGGACGGCTCCGGCAAATTCATTACAGCGTTTTTCCGGAATGCCGCCGTTCGGGAAGAGGTCACGGCATTGCTGGAGCGCCGGGACGGTTTGATGCTGGGCATATGCAACGGCTTCCAGGCGTTGATCAAGCTGGGGCTGGTGCCCTACGGCAAGATTCTGGATGCCGATGCCGGCTTCCCCACCCTGACCTACAATGTCATTGGCCGACATCAGTCCCGGCTGGTTCGGACCCGGGTGGCCTCCAACCTGAGCCCCTGGCTGGCCGGCGCCCAGGTTGGCGAGGTGTATACCGTCCCCATCTCCCATGGCGAGGGCCGGTTCCTGGCGGACGAGGCGCTGGTGAAGCAGCTGGCGGAGCGGGGCCAAATTGCAACCCAGTATGTGGATTTGGAAGGCCGGGCTACGGCGGATGTGCACTTTAATCCCAACGGCTCCATCTATGCAATTGAAGGCATCACCTCCCCGGACGGCCGTGTCCTGGGCAAAATGGGCCACAGCGAGCGCACAGGCGACGGACTGTATAAGAATGTGCCGGGCGTGTTCGATATGAAGCTCTTTGAATCTGCGGTCCGGTATTTTAAATAATACAAAAATGACCCGGGGGCAGCAGGTGCGCTGTCTCCGGGTCCTGTATAGTCTCCTGTAGGTCGCTCTCAGCGAGGCTGCAGAGCGATTCTGTGGTGTGAACGAATCCATAATTTGAAAACGAAAGGTGCTTTGCTCGGCTGGAAAAGACCTGCCCGTGGTACCGGAAAGCGTCAGGTTTCCTGTATCTCCTCGATGGTCCCGCCTCCGATGACCACATCTGCCTGATACAGCACAATGGCCTGTCCTTTGGTTAGAGCGCGCTGGGGGCGGTCGAAGGTCACCTGAACCCGCCCGTCGGGCAGGACGAAAGCGGTTGCGTCTTGCTCCGGCTGGTGATAACGGGCCCGGGCCTGAACCCGGATGGGGGCGGCGGGGGCCTCCCAAGCGATCCAGTTAAAGTCCCGGGCGATGGCTGTGAGGGCATAGAGCTGGTGCTCGTCCGCCAGCACCACGGTGTTATCTGCCGGACGGATTTCCTTGACGTATAGCGGCCGCCCGCCGGAAACGCCCAAGCCCCGGCGCTGGCCGATGGTGTAGTGAATGATGCCCCTGTGCCGCCCCAGGATGCGCCCTGTCGTGTCCACGAAGTCCCCCTCCGGATAGGTCCGGCCGGTCCGGCGGCGGATGAAGGCGGCATAGTCGCCGTCGGGACGAAGCAGATGTCTTGACTGTCGTGTTTTTGGCGTTGATGAAGCCCTGCGCGGCGGCAATGGCCCGGACCTCTTCTTTGCGAAGGGCGCCCAGGGGAAACTGGGTGTGCGCCAATTGCTCCTGGGTCATGGCGTAGAGGACGTAGCTCTGGTCCTTCTGGGGGTCCGGTCCCTTGAGGAGCAGCCAGCGGCCGGTTTCGCTCTGCTGGATCCGGGCATAGTGGCCGGTGACTACGTAGCCGATCCCCAGCTCCCGGGCCCGGCGGTACATCCGGTCGAATTTCAGGAAGCGATTGCAGTCGATACAGGGGTTGGGGGTACAGCCTGTCTCATAGGCGGCGACAAACCGGTCCATCACCTGGCGCCCGAAGTCCTCTTTGAAGTTGAATACGTAATAGGGCATGCCCAGCTTGGCCGCCACAGCCCGGGCGTCCTCCACATCCTCCAGGGAGCAGCAGGTCCCCGCCTGGGGCGCGGCCATGTCCTCGTTCTCATACAGTCGCATGGTAGCCCCCACACGCAAAGCCGGCCTGTTTCATTAGATAAGCCGCCACGGAGCTGTCCACCCCCGCCGCTCATAGCGATCAGGGCGCGATGTTCCATCTTTTCTTCCATACATAACCTCCGCCAACCTGGTTTCCTGTGCAATCCGCTGGTTCGTGCCATCTCCCAGGGAGCCCCACTGCGCTTTATTATATCGCCGAATGCGCGGAAGCGCAATGACAAAACACAGGCAAACGCCCACCGGGCGGATTTTTTACCCGAGACCGTCCACCCCGGGGGTACGGAAAAGGTTCCAATTCGCTGCAAGCAGCGGTTGAAAAATCAAAGTTTGTGCCTATCGCTGTGTTTCTAAATGAGATGCCTAGTTCCAATGCCGACGCAGCTGACAGACGGTGCCGTCCGTATAGTCCACCAGCCTGTTGTTGTCGCACGAGGGGCGAGTTTGTCTGCTGAGATGCCGCTACATGTTCTGGCGGCGCTCTGCCTTTCCAGCTATCCTACGTCCCACAAAGGCACCTAGCACACTAGACTCTCCTACGAAAAATCGTGTGCTGACAGGGATGCTGCTTGCCTCTATTGGATGATCCAGAGCAATAAGTAAAATTCTTTTTGACAAAATATGACACATTATATAATTAAAAATTACCGTGTCAATCGGTACATTTTTGAAACTCCTTACTTGCGCTATTTTTTAAAAGGATCTTCGTCCCCTAAGGGGATATCCGTTCTAATATAACAAAATAGTCAACTCCAATATTAAGTCGATTTTTTGATATCACCTTTCCATCTCCGCGAAAGCCGTGCAAGGTCAACCGAGGCGTTGGCGCTGGATAATCTCTGGCTGGAACTGCCGTGGTGGTATTAGAGCGTGACGCTGCGGCGGGACGTGGGGCTTATATATACCTTCACTCCCTTCTCCGGCCAGTCGGATTTTCTCAAAATCCTGCATTTTGACAGCACCGCTGTCAAAAAATCCGTCTGTCCTACTGCCGCCGGAGAGTGTCTGACTGCCGCTATCTGCCCGCACAGCAGATGGCGCAGCCAGCCCCTTTCCGACGTCAGACGGGAGCAAAGGTATAACACACTAGACTTTCCTACGGAAAATCGTGTGCCACGAAACCGCCGGTTTCTTTGGATTCTTCCGATCAAAGGGGAACACTATCCCCTCTGAACACCCCAGACAAAGGAGAACGCTGTTCCCTTTTGGAATCCCCTTGCCAATAGGGATGCTGCTCGCCCCTATTGGAAAGCCCAGAACCAAGGGGATTGCTCCCCTTGGGATACCCCATCATTTTTTCGCAAATGATACCCACCTTGAAAAACTGCGTTTTCCCGTGTCTGCACACTTTTGAAAAATGCCACGGAACATTCTATTCATTTTCAAGAGCTTCTCAAGAATCTCGGGCTGTGATGCGCCAATGAAAAATTCTGTGTTTGCTGACGCAAAATTTCATTGCCACGCCACTGCGACAAGGACGGCAATGCATCAAAATGATGCATTGAATGAAAATGGCGCACTCAAAGGTTAATGTCATTAAGTTAAGCTTTTTGTGTACCGTAATATATTGCAATCGGGTGTACAACGAACAAGTCTTTCTCTTTTGTTGGTAAAATCGAAATTAGAGGGCTTGATTTACCATAAATTGTAATTGAGCAAAAATATTATCAGAATTTGGGGCGCTAGTTTCTCCAATTACATTGGTAATATAGCCAACACAAGTAACATATCCACCGTGCTTAAATCCCATGGTTTGCGGATTATCTCGAAAATACTTGTCCTCCAAAGGAATTAGATGGCCGTCAGAGGACACTAACATACGCTTATATGGCACAATCTGACGCATCGCTTTTACAATATCAGAAATATTCTCATACTGCCTATTGTTTGCCTCAACAAGTTCTTTTACTTTATTTTTAAGTGCATTCCCATTTTTCCGCTGTTGATCACGATTGAAATTCTCGGAAATTTCCCTCTCTGCTTGTGCCTCAATTTTTTTCTTTTCGGTTTTTTTCATAAAGCTCAAAAAGCTATTTTTATTGCGCGGTTTGTTCAATTTTGGCTTTTTGCTGTTCGTTTGGTGTAGGCCACGGAAAGTTATTGTATACGATGTCCTTAGAGTATCGGTAATCACTTTTGATGCGTCCGCCAATAGCTCTCATCCACGCCATATGCACGTTTGATTCAAGTATGCCAAACTCATAAATGCCTGCATTGGGAATACACATCGCAGCATCAGTAAGAATCATTTCCCTGCCAATAAAGCCAAATGGTATATATTTTCTATCTTTTGTTGAGTGTCGCGGAACTACAATAGCGGTTTCTGGCACATTAGTTTCTCGGAAAAGCCACGGCGTATCAGCTAACTTCTTTCTGTCATCGGCTCCTGAAAGTCTATCTTGTTGGCATTGCTTTATACGTTTCATTACCAAAGGCATTTGTGAAAGTGTTGCGGGTGAAACGCCAACCAACCAAAGACACCACCGTTTTTTATTGTTTATAAATTCAGTTGCACCACTAAGTCTTTTAATATATGGTAAAGCTTTTGGTTCCGATTTTATAAATGTATCGTAGTCCTTTTCTTCAATTATGAGATTGCCGCCATCAGCAGGTCTATTACCAGAAGTCATTTCATACTATTACCAGAAGTCATTTCATACGTTTTGCAGATAGGCTTTTTTCTACTTTCAACAAACACATTAGGTGCTGCCATCAAGTATGCATTTATATTCTCAACCGCTTGAACACTGCCATTATCAAACAACCACCTTGCCGCATGGATTGGTGTACAGCTAAACCCGACTATCACACAATGCACTTGGGCTTTTAAGCTTGCCTCACTATCCCAGCGGAACGTCCGATGTGCAAAATCAATGTGTATTCCAAATTGGTCATAGAGCGGTTTCCAAACGCCCGCAACCTGTTCGCCCTGTGTGATAGAGTTCGTTGAAACAAAGGCCGTGCGTATCGGAGTATTCTGCATCAGTTTGGCAGCCTTATAGTACCACCCTGCCACATAGTCAATTTTGCCCGCAGTTTTATATGGTTTGCCTTTTTCATCAACATAAACGGAAAGAATATCGTCCTTTTGGCTTTTGCTTTGCAGTGAGTAGCCAACAAACGGCGGATTCCCCATAATATAATTCAGCTTACTTTTGGGAACCACGCTCTCCCAATCCACCCGCAGGGCGTTACCCTCTACAATAAAGGCATTTGTTTTCAGTGGCAGAAAGTCCAGCGGAACGAGCAGGATTTTTTCGGTTTCTTTCATCATCTGGCTTTCGGCAATCCAGAGCGCGGTTTTTGCAACCGTCACAGCAAAATCGTTGATTTCGATGCCGTAAAACTGGCTGATGGAAACCTGTATCGGGCTTTCGCTGGCGGAATACATCGTGACCTGACCGTGGGAGAGTTCCACCAAAACCTTGTTTTCCAAGCGGCGCAGGCTCAAGTAGGTTTCGGTCAAAAAGTTTCCGCTGCCGCACGCAGGGTCTAAGAATGTGAGCGATGCCAGCTTGCGTTGGAACACCCGCAGCTTTGCCGTTCTGGTTCGTTCCACGGGATTGGCGCATATCTCGTCAAGCTCAGCTTTCAGTTCGTCCAAGAACAGCGGGTCAATGACCTTGTGGATATTTTCAATGCTGGTATAGTGCATACCGCCGCTGCGGCGGGTTTCGGGGTTCAGGGTACTTTCAAACACCGCGCCGAAAATGGTGGGGCTGATTTCCGACCAGTTGAAGTTTTCGCTGGCTTTCTCCAGCAGCAGGTTTCGGATTTCATCGGTGAACGGCGGTATCTCGATATTCTCATCGCTGAACAGCCCGCCATTCACATAGGGAAACGCCGCCAATTCCGGGTTGTCATCTTTCAAATAGGGGTCACGGTCTTGCAACTTTGTGTCCAACACGCGGAACAAATCTACCAGCCCCTTGCGCAGTCCGCGCGTGTCAAAGCCTTTGAGGTAGTCGTGGAACATACCGTGATGCCCAAAAATCCCGGCATCCTCGGCATACAGGCAAAATACCAAGCGAACGCACAGCTTGTTCAGGCTTTTCAGCGAATGTTCGGATTCCGGGTTTGCGTACTGCTTGTAAAAGGCATCATATAACAAGCCGACAATTTCACCTGCCGCTATGGAAACTTCCATTTCCCGTTTGAGGTGTTCGTTTCCGGCATCGACAAGGAATTGCAGCCGATAGTATTCTTTTTCCAGATTCGCAAGTTCGATGATTTCAGGTGCCTGGATTTCCGCGCCTGAATGGTCATCATATAACGCTCGCCTGATCGTGCGTTCACCTGATGAAAGACCGGGGAGACAGGCGGAAGGTCGAGGCCGCAGGGTGTCTTCAAATCCAGCCGGGGCCGTACAGCGTGTGAAACACCTCGCCCAAAACGGCGTTGCCCGGCTTCGGTTCACGGACAGAACCAAGTGGCAAAGCCGGGAATGTCCTGCAGCCGCGGCAGAGCCTCTTGCCGGGGAGCCGGTCTCCATTGACCACCAGACACACCAAAATTTGCCCGGATTTCGCATGAATGTGCCAGCAGGCGGCGTTCACTCGGTACTGATGAACTGCGTCCCGGACGGCGTCCGGATGCCGCACTGGGGACGGGCGACCACCTGATGCGTCGGCCTGATAAAGCCCGCCACCGCCCGGCCCTTCTCCGGAGC